>Ga0210402_10000862_pt1 | contig 32699 bp, 29 predicted proteins | sample IncBWC7MmetaG_FD_161055 | JGI IMG/M metagenome (GOLD analysis project Ga0210402, IMG submission 161055) | Forest soil microbial communities from Barre Woods Harvard Forest LTER site, Petersham, Massachusetts, United States - Inc-BW-C-7-M | ecosystem: Environmental > Terrestrial > Soil >...
TATGGCGGTGGTTGCCAATCTCGACCCGAAACTCACTATGGAGCCGACCCTCATCGCGCCGCCCGATGTGCAGCTCCCGAACGCGAATCTGGCACAATATGGCGACCCCTTGGGAAAGATTGGCCCTGCGTCGAATGGTCCGGGTTCGGGGGGCGGCATCGGATCGGGCAAGGGTGGGGGTATCGGAAGTGGCGCGGGCCCGGGTTTTGGCGCCGGCGACGGGGGCGGCATCGGCGGTGGCGTTTTTCGTGCGGGCGGCGGAGTGTCGGCTCCAACGCTGCTGTCAAAGGTCGAGCCCGAGTATTCCGAGGAGGCGCGCAAGGCGAAATACCAGGGTGTGGTGCTGCTCTACATAGAAGTCGATCCTTCCGGCAAGGCCACTAACATCCGCGTCCTCCACAGCCTGGGCTTGGGCTTGGACGAAAAGGCGATGGAAGCGGTCAAGAAGTGGAGATTCAGACCCGGGGTCAAGGATGGCAGGCCGGTCACGGTGCAAGCGCAGATCGAAGTCAACTTCCGTCTGCTGTGATTAAGGCCGACGTTCTGAAAAACGGGTACACAGGCGTTGAGGCGTCAGCGGAGTTCGTTTCGCCGGCGCCTCCTCCGAAGCGCCTGCCTTCACCCCAGTGCTCTTACAACTGAGACGCAGTTTGGTTCGCAGCCTCGGCCGTTTTCGCCGCAGCCTTCTCCGCCGCCCTTGCCGGGGCGGTCTTCGCTACTGTCTTTTTGGCCGTCGCCTTTTTACGGGCCATCTTCTTCGGTGCGGCTTTCGCAGCTTCGGCACGCACAAGCGCCCACCGCTTCTTGGTGGCGGCGACGATTGCTGCTCTTCCCGCGGCACTCAGCTTACGCTTTGGCTTCCGTGCTTCCGCCGTGGCCTGCGACGGTTCAGATTGCCGCTTCGACTCGGCCCATCGTTTTCGTTGGGCGTCACCGATGCGCTTCCGGGCGGCCGCGCTCATCTTCCGGCGCTTGCCTCTTGGAACTTCCGACGTGGCGGCGGGTGCCGAACTCGAACCGGACAGCGAGGAACGGAGTTCTGCAATCTGTGAGTCGATGTGCCGCTTCTGTTCCTCGAACCCAAGGATGGCGGCGGTGATGATTTCGGAGTTGAGTTTTATCGGCATGCAATTTCCCAGCGTCTCCCGCATCCACGTTAACGCATTCTGACGTTCAATAGTAGCCGAGGCCCGGTTCGGGCCGGTTCGTGTGAAGGGGTCGCCACCGGGCAAGTTGGCGCGAGACCGAATGGCCGCGCTCCGGCGGTTTCGGATTCACCGTCGCCTGGAAAAGATCGCCAGGTTCACCGCGTCGGCCATCATTTTGTAGCCGGGGTTGGCCGGGTGCAGGTAATCCGGCGAATCCGCCAGCGGGCTGAACCGCTTCGGGTCGGACGCATCGCGCGTGGCAGCGTCGAAATCGATCACGGCGTCGAAGGCCCCGCCAGTGCGGATCCATCGGTTCGCCGCGTCGCGAATCGCCTCGCCGTCTTGGTTGTAGACGTTCGACCCGCCAAACGGTGTGAGCGTGCAGCCGATCGCCTTCACTCCGTACAGGTGCGCCGTTTCGATGATCTGCCGGTAGGCCGCGATCAAGTCGTCCGCCGTCAGAGTGGACGCCCCGTCTGCCTGCCGTGAGGCGCCCGTGATGTCGTTGATCCCTTCCATCAGCGTCATCCACTTCACGCCCGGCTGGCTCAACACATCGTGATAGAGCCGCGCCAGCGCGCTTCCGTTGTCGCCGAACACGCGGTTACCGGAGATCCCCGCGTTCACCACGCCGATGTGCGCCGTGGCGCGATTGGCTTGCAGCCGGGCGGCCAGTACGGCGGGCCACATGCCATTGGTTTCGGGCGTGGATTGGTCGCCATCCGTGATGGAATCGCCGAAAGTGACCAGCGTTCCGGCATCGGCGGGGGCCAGCACATCCAGGCCCGCGAGCCAGTAATAGGATTGGTGCGTCGCGTCCGCCTCCGTCATTTCCGCCTGCGCGGTGGTGTCGCCCTTCTTCGACAGGTACGTGGTGTGCAACCCGAAGGTGTGGCTGGTGGGCGCGCCGGTTTCACCCGGGAAGTAGAGACTCACCGCGACATCCGAAAGCGGCGGCAATTGGAGACTCACCGGATCGCTCACCAGCGTCTGTCCCGCGTACATCACTGCCGAGGCTCTGCCGCTGAACGTCACTACACGATCCGACCCCGGAACGATCGCCGAATCCTTGCTCCGCAGCGCCAGGCGGGCCGCTCCGATAGTCACCGGGGTCCCACCCAGCGCGTTCGAAAGCCGGATGCGCAGTGTGCGGCCGCCGATGCTGGTACGGGCGATCATACGCACCGTCTGGTTGTTCAGCCCCGCCAGACCCGGTGGGATGCCGAACCGCCTTTGCGGCCCCTTAGCCGGCGCGGGTGGTGGCGTGGCCGGAGCGGTTCCGCGGCCGGCCGCCACCGGCCCGGAACGCCCGGCGTTCCGAAACTGCGCTTGCGCCGTGCCCCACGTCGCCACCCAATGCTCGCCGGTTTGGCCGTGGAGAGCGGTTACCAGGAAAACCGCCGCGGCCCACGCCCTGGGTACAGCAGTCATTTTCACCTCGCACACTCGATGGTATATCAAACCCCTTGTCAGCCCCTGCTGGGAGTAGGAATTTGTGGGGCAGATTGTTAATCTGCGGCGGATTGGCAATCCGCCCGCCCGGAGTTGGCGCGCAGCCGAACCTCCATAAGCGACTTTCGAGAGCGCGGCGGATTGCGAATCCGCCTCCGCGATGCGCAGCGAGCCGCCCGCGTCAGCGGCCTCGCCCGCAAATCGGCAACCCGAAACGTTGCGAACTTGCGCGCAACCTGCCCGATCCCGTAGTCTCACTTCAGGATGCAGCCTTACCAACTTCCCGTGAGACGCACCATCCTCGCCGTGCTGCTTTTCAGCGCCGCCTTCGGTTACCTGGAAGCCGCCGTCGTGAGCTACCTGCGCGATCTCCATGAACCGGCCCGCCAGCGGTTCTATCCCGGCCGTCCGCCCGGCGACCTGTTCCCGCTGCTGACGCTCGAACAGGTGCGGCAATCCGGCGCGGTGCAACCGAAGACGCTCGCCATCGAGATCGGGCGGGAAGCCGCCACCATCGTCATGCTTGCCGGCATCGCGCTCGCCGCCGCCCGGAACGCCGGCCAGTTTGCGGCCGTGCTTGCCATCGCGTTCGGCGTCTGGGACATCGCGTTCTACCTGTTCTTGAAGGTGCTGCTTGGTTGGCCGGCATCGCTCTTCACCTGGGACATTTTGTTTCTCCTCCCGGTGCCGTGGACCGGCCCCGTGCTCGCGCCCGTGCTGGTGTCGGCTGCGATGATCGGCGCGGGCGTCTACCACCTTTGGCGCGAAGGCGGCGCCAGACCGGTGCGCATCGGGCGCGCCCGCTGGCTCGGCATTACGGCTGGAGCGGGAGTCATCGTGTTGGCCTTCGCGGTCGACTACAGGAACATCATGACAGCCGGGATGCCGCACCCGTTCCATTGGGGCATATTCACCCTGGGGCTTGGGGGCGGATTGCTCCCCTACGTCAGCGCCGCCATGGCGAAGCCGGGCGCGGAATCGGTCAGAATCCCGGAGGCCGCTCGCCCGCCACGCTGAGCGTGCGCTCGAAGGCGAGTCCGGCGCGCCCCAGCGTGCCCTCATCGAAGAGACGGCCGATGAGAGTGACGCCGTGGGGCACCCGCCGGCGCGGCGAGAACTTCGGCAGCGGGTTGGCTGGGTCCGGCGCCCAATCGCTGCGCGCCTCAGCCACTTCCACGTAGCCCGCGCGGAAGGTGAGCGACGGATGTCCGGTGAAGTTGCTGATCGTAAGCATTTCGTCGCGCAGCGAAGGCACCAGAAGCAGGTCCACCTGCGAAAAGATGCGGGCCATCTCTTGAGCCACGCGGCGCCGTAAGCGGTCGGCCTGCACAAAATCCACCGCCGAAAGAAAGCGCGCCTGGCGGAAAAGGTTAGGCCAGGCGTCGGGCACCTGAACCTTGAGCTGCTTCAGCCCGCCACTCAACGTGAGTTCCTCGAACGCGGCGGCGCCCTCGGCGAAAAGAATCAGGTTGAGCGAGCCGTAGGGCCAGTCGGGAAGTGTCACCTCCACCGGGACCATACCCAGTTTCCTGGCTGCCTCCAGGGCCGCGCGGTCAACGTCGGTGGCTGGGCTTTCCTTCATCCAACCGGAGAAATAGCCTACGCGCAGCCCTTGGACGGACACGGCGGAATCGAAGTCGAGCCGGCTGGGCACGCTGGAAACGTCCCCGGGGTCGGGGCCGGAGATGGCCCGCAGCACCAGCATCGCGTCCTCCACGCCGCGGGTCATTGGGCCAAGCTTGTCAAGCGACCAGCACAGGGTCATCGCGCCCGTGCGCGGTACGCGGCCGTAAGTGGGCCGCAGCCCGGTGATGCCGCAACGCATGGAGGGGCTGACGATGCTGCCTCCGGTCTCGCTGCCAATTGCGAAGCCCACCAATCCCGCGGCCGTCGCTGCCCCGGGGCCGGCGCTTGAGCCCGATGCGCCTTCCTCCAGCAGCCACGGATTCATGGTCTGGCCGCCGAACCAGATGTCGTTGAGCGCCAGCGCACCCAGGCTCAGCTTGGCGATGAGGACGGCGCCCGCTTCGTGGAGCCGCTTCACCACCGCCGCGTCCTGCGCCGGCACGCGGTTTCGAAAGGGTTCGGCGCCATACGTCGTGGGGATACCGGCGGTGTCGATCAGATCCTTGGCGCCCCAAGGAATGCCGTGCAGCGGGCCGCGGTACTTGCCCGCTGCAATCTCCTGGTCGGCTGTTTTGGCCTGCGCCAGCGCCAGGTCGCGCGTGAGGGTGATGACGCATCGCAGCTTGGAGTCGAAGCGCTCCAGCCGGTCCAGATACAAGCGGGTGAGCCGCTCCGAGCTCAGCTTCCGCGCCTCAATCCACCGCGAGAGTTGGGTCACCGGAGCAAACGCAAGGTCCTGGTCACTGGCGGGCAGCGGCCCCGGGTCGTGTAGGCCGTCGGCTTTGGTGCGGACGAACCGGTCGCGCTCCGGGCCCGCTTTCTGGCCGGGCAACACCGGATCCCACCGCGACCCGGGTGCGAGTGTCGTTTCCAATGTGAGCTTGCGCGGCCCGGTGCGGCGTTCATAGACCGGCGCCATGGCCTTGCGCCAGTTGCCGGCCGCCATCTCACGCTCCGCCGCGCTCAGTGGAACCTGGACAAGTTTCTCCGCTTCGGCAAAGGTCCCAGTCGAAACCTCAGGTCCCACCTCTGGCGCCGTGCCGAATGCCGGCGGCGCTCCGGGCGGCAGTGCAGCAGGTTGGGTGGCGGGCTGGGGGGCGTCCCTACGGCACGCCGCGGCCGTAGCCATCAGGCTGATGGAGGCCCGGCTCAAAAATTGCCTGCGCGATTTGGACATGCATTTTGCTCCGACCCACATTGTACTGTGGGGCCGGTTGCCAACCTGTTCGCGACGTGCGCTATGTGGGGCAGCTTGGCAAGCACTGCTTGGCAAGCTGCGGCGGATTGGCAATCCGCCCGCCGGGAGTTGGCGCGCAGCCGAACCTCCACAAGCGGCTTTCGAGAGTGTGCGGCGGATTGCTAATGCGCCTTCTTGCCGCCTCTTGCTCTCTTGCGCCGCTGGGTTGTTCGCCGAGACACTGATGGACGAGACATTAATGCGCGAAATTGTCCGGCGTGTTCTGACCGTGGCGCGGCCCGACAGAATCATTCTGTTCGGCTCGGCCGCGACCGGGCAGATGACCAAGGACAGCGATATCGACTTGTTGATCGTCGAACCGGCACCGACGAACCGCCACGATGAGAGTGTGGCCATCGAGGACGCCATTAGCGACGTCAACTTCCCGGTCGATGTGAAGATCATTGCATCCGAACGCTTCGAGGCCACGAAGAACATCATCGGCGGCATCGCCTATCCGGCCCACAAATACGGCAGAGTCCTCTATGTGGCCGCCTGAGAGTGGCCGCGACCCTCTGGGTCGCGAGGAAGGTAGACAACCTCTGTCCAAACTATGATGCCGCCTGAGGACGTGATTCGCACGCCAGGCGCTGGCGGCTCACGCCGGCGCCCGCCAACAGGTCACGCATGCTCTGCTGGTTTTGCAAAACTGCTTTTGCTTCGGACGGAATTGGGGCAGTCGTGGATTCCGACCATTCGCCGCCGAAGTTCTGGGAAACGATAACTGCGTTGTACATCCGGTTAGTGGCCACCGGCCGGATGCGCGCCATCGCGGGCACGACGGGCGGCACCTGCGCAGGTCGAATCCGGGGCTGCGTCTGCTCGCTGTATTTCTTGAGGTCCCGGCGAAATTCCTCTTCCATCCGGTAGTTCTCTTTGTATTCGTCGTAAATGTCGCGTTGGAGCCCATTCTCGTTTCGGCCAATGAACAGGCGCACCAAATCGTGATACCCTCGCCGAAACCCGAACCAGCGTGAACCCTTGGTCAACAGGCTTGCGAAGCCCTGCCAGTGCTCAACCTACTCAAATGTGCGAAAGTCGGGCTAGTGGCTCTCCAGCGCACAGGAATCGCAGTGGCCGTTCTGGCAGCGCTGTCCGTGCGCCCACCGGTCCCGGCACAATCGCTACCGCCGGCGCCGGCCTCGGAGTCTCTGCCAACCATGCGTTCCCAGACGCGTGTCGTGCAGATTGACGTCGTAGTGAAAGACTCCAGGGGCCGGCCCGTCAGCGACCTTTCGAAACCGGACTTTACTGTGATCGACCGCGGCAAACCGCGCGCCATCCAGATCTTCAGCATCGACCGTGGTGGGCAGGCGCCGGAGTCCGGCCAGCCGGCAGAGCGCCCTCAACCAACGCCTGCGGCGGCGGCCAACGTTTTTTCGAACCGCGTCCCCGCCATTGCCGCACCCGGCCGTGTAACCGCCATCGTGCTGGATGGGAACAACACCACCTTTGACGATTTCGCCTACGCGCGCACGCAGATCATCGATCTCGTTGGTAAGCTCCGGCCCGGCGACCGGATGGCGATTTATGTTCTTTACCTGGGCCTCGCGATCGTGCAGGATTACACTTCCGACCGCGAACTGCTGATGAAGAGCATCACCGCATACAGGCCGCCGGCCCTCACACCGCGGGCGGGGATGAGCCGGAGGCCGACCCGCCCCGCCACTGGCATGTTGCCATCCGGCGACGTCAGCGATGAATTGACCACGGGCATGTCCCCGGCGGAAACCGCCTTCTTTGTGCGCCGGCGCGCGGAGGATACCATGGCGGCTTTTCGCGCCATCTCCAGTCATATGTCGATACTGCCTGGGCGAAAGAGCGTGATCTGGGTTTCGGGCGGATTTTCGGGGAGGCAACTGATCGACTCGAAGGCGTCGTTCGATGCCACAACGGCCGCCATGAACGATGCCAACGTAGCCCTGTACGCTGTCGACGCGCGCCTTTTGATGAACGGCACCCAGAACAACATCGACACCATGCAGCGTTTCGCGGAAGCCACCGGAGGCAAAGCCTACTACCACCGCAACGACCTGGGCAACGCCGTTGGGGAAGCGGTGGAAGACTCGCAGGTCACCTATACCCTGGGGTTCTATCTTGCCGGCGACGAGCGCGACGGGGAATTCCATCCGCTGCGGGTCAGCGTGAACCGGCGCGGGCTGGAACTGCGTTACCGGCAGGGTTATTATGCGGGACCGGAATCCAGCGGCGACCCGGCGAGGAAGAAGCAGGCGCTGGAAGCCGAGTTGTTGAATCCGCGCAATGCAACCGATCTCGGAATTGATGCCCGCGTTGACCTTGTGAAGGGCCGTTCGGGCAGCGAACTCCGGATCCGCATGAACCTGGACCCTCGAACTTTGACTCTAAAGCGTTCCGGCGGCGAATGGTCGGGGAAAATCGACAATCTGTTCGTGGAACGCGCTCAAGACGGTACGGTGCTGGCGAAGATCTCCAACTCGGTTGAGTTTCAGTTCACCGAAAAAACGCGCGCCCGCTATGAGGCCGGGGCCATGGTTGTCCCGGCCTCCATCCGCCTGGTGAATTCCGCGGTCACGCTTCACATCATCGTCCGGGATGCCGGAACGGGGCGCACCGGCTCGTTAATCGTGCCGCTGCAGAGCATTTTGGCAACCGCCGCAAAATAGCCCCGCCAACCTTACTCATGCCGTAGCGCGCTCATCGGGTCGATTCGCGAAGCCTTCCGCGCAGGCAGGTACCCGGCCAGAATTGCGGCGCCCAGCAGAGTCACCACTGCCAGCGTAAGCGCCAGAGGATCGTTGGACTTCATTCCGTACAGGAAGGACGCGACAAATTTCGACGTGCCGAGCGCCGTGGGAAGGCCGATGGCCAGGCCCACCGCCGCCAGCGCCAGGACATCCCGTAGAACCATCCGGACCACGCCGCCGCGCTGCGCCCCCAGCGCCATCCTGATGCCGATCTCGCCGGTGCGGCGGGCGACGTTGTACGAAACCGTGCCGTAGAGACCGACGCAGGCGATCGCCAGTGCCAGGATGGCGAAGCCGGTGCACAAACGGGCAAACGTGATCTCCTGGTTGATCGTCTGGTCTATGTCCGCCGCCTGGGTTCTAATCTCGGACACGGGCACGCGCGCGTCCGCCTGGCGCACCGTTTCGCGTGCCGAGTTGACATACCGCAGCGGGTCGCCCGACGTCCGCAGCGCGTACACCATCTGATCCGGCTGCGGGTAGCCCTGGTTATAAGGCATATACACCAGCGGCGGGATGGCCTCCTTCAGACCGCCATACCGCGCGTTCCTGGATACACCCACAATCTCCATGTCGCGCGCGAGAGGCTCTCCTTTCCCTCCTTTCCGCATAATCAGATGCTGCCCCAGCGGATTGCGATTGCCGAAATTGGCCTTGGCAAACACCTCGTTGATCACCGCCACGGCCGGCGAGGCGGGCCGGTCGCTTTCGTCAAAATCACGGCCGGCCAGGATCGGAATCTGCATGGTGCCGAAGAACGCCGGTCCGACATTCAGGATTCGATTGTCCGGGCTGGATGGCGCGCCGGACACGCCGATGGGCAGTCCAGTCCCGGCTTCGATGAGCGAATCTTCCGAGAGACTCGCGCTGCGCACGCCCGGGATCTCGCTGAACCGTTGGCGTAGATCGCCGTAAAAGGCAGCGATCTCCGGGTCTTTGTGCCCGGCCTTCCGGGCGTCCAACTGGAACAGCAGCACGTTCTCGCGATTGAAGCCGAGCTCGATCGATTGCAGATTCGATAGCGTCCGCACAAACAGCCCAGCCGCCACCAGCATCAGCAGCGAGATGGCGATCTGACACACCATGAGCGCGTGGCTTATGCTGACGCCCCGGAAAGAATGCCGCGCACCCGGCTGGCCCGCCCGCGTTTCCTTGAGGGCCGATATGACGTCCACACGTGTGGACTGCATCGCCGGCGCCAGGCCGAACAGCACGCCCGTCAGCAAGGAAAGTGCGGCCGCCGCACCCAGCACGTGCCAGTTCAATTCCGCGCGCAGGGTGAAATTCGCCCGCCCGTTTGCCAGCAGCAGCGTAAGGAAACGAATCCCCCAGATCGCGAACAATACCCCGAGGACCCCGCCCATCGACGCCAGCAGAACGCTCTCGGTCAGCAGTTGCCGCACAATGCGAAACCGGCCCGCACCCACGCTCAGCCGCAGCGCCATTTCGCGCCTTCTCGCCGCGGCGCGCGCCAGCAGCAGGTTGGCGACATTGGCGCACGCCAGGGCCAGGATCAACGCCACCAGCGTCATCAGCACATAGAGCGGTTGCGAGTACCGCCGCCGCAGGCTCTCCAGGCCACCCGCGCCTGGGACGATCACCAGCGCGGGAAGGTTCGCCCGCTCCCGCTCATTGTCGGCGGTGCCCGCTACCCATTGCTGAAATGCCGGCGCCAACTCGGCCTGGGCCTGCGCCAGGCTGACTCCGGGACGCAATCGGCCCATGACCTGAATCCAATAGTAGTTCCGAGCCAGGTAATTTTCGGGTCGGAAGCCAAACTGATGGCCGGCTCCCATCAATTCATTGGTGTGCATCGGAAGATAGACATCCGGAGCCGCCGCGGGATCGACGCCGAAGAATTCAGGCGGCGTAACGCCCACTACGGTGAAGGGCAGGTTGTCGATCAGAATTGGCTGGCCGGCCGCGTTGGCGGCGCCTCCAAAGCGCCTTTGGCTATACGCGTAGCTGACCACAGCTACGGGCCGCGCCCCGGCCCGGTCGTCATCGGGAATGATCAGCCGCCCCGCAACCGGGGGAACGGCGAGTCCACCAAAATAACCGCCCGACACGTACTCGCCGGCAGCAATGCCGGCTTGTCCTTTGATGGTCAGGTTCAGCCGCTTGATTTGCCAGGATGAGTAGTGGGCGAACACGGTCGAAAAAACGGATTCGTATTTCTGGAAAAGCTCGAACGCCGGGAAGGGGAACATGCCGCTTGTCTCTCCCGACTGGGGATCGCCCCAAGTGCTGCCGCTCATGCCATGCATCACGAAGTCGCGTCCTCCGGCGTTAGCCTTGGCGTGCCAGTTCAGGACGACCAGAGACCCGGGATCGGACACCGGCAGCGAGCGCAGCAGGATCGAGTCCATGAAGCTGTAGATCGCGGTGTTGGCGCCGATTCCCAGCGCCAGGGACGAGACTGCCAGAAACGTAAACAGCCGGTTGGCGGCCATGGTCCGAAAGGCATAGCGCAGGTCCTGGCCGAGTTGCTCCAGGACAGTCCATCCCCATACGTCGCGGGTGTTCTCCTGCAGCAAGGTGAGGTTGCCCAACTCGCGGCGCGCCGCCCATCGGGCCTGTTCCCGCGCCAACCCCTCCGCTTGCTGCTGTTCGGCTTCCTCCGCGAGGTGGAACTGGAGTTCCTCGCGCAGTTCGGCTTCCTTGTTGCGGCGTTCGGTCAACCATTTCAACTTGCGAAAGAATGCGTTCATTTTCCCTCCTGCTCGGCTGGATTCAAGATCAACCCCATGGCCCGCGCGAACGCCTGCCACTTCGATTGTTCGCGAGCGAGCTGTTTCCGCCCCAGCGGCGTGAGGCGATAGACCCTGGCCCGCTTACCTTTGTCGGACAGCTCCCACGCGGCCGCGACCCACCCTTTCGCCTCCAGCCTGTGCAGGGCCGGGTACAAAGAACCCGTCTCCACCTGGAGCAGGTCTTCCGAGGTCCGCTGAATGTGTTTGGCGATGGCGTGGCCGTGGGTGGGTCCCGCAATCAGGGTGCGGAGGATGAGCAGGTCGAGCGTGCCTTGCAGCAGATCGACACGCGAGGGCGGCTTTTGGCTCATTGTGTAGCCATTCTACTATTTGTTCTGTAGTGTGTCTACTGAAAAAGGCTCCAACTGGACCTCCTGCGGATCAACCTGGTTATGGAGACTGGTTACGGAGACGCCCGGCCAGTCACATATGTGGCCTATCTGAGCCCATTCTTGGCGCCAAGCCAGCGCGTGCACTCAAAGGTGCGCCCCGGATTATGGCCCAACACTCGGGCCTTCCGCAAGAGCCTTTGTTCACCGCGACTGCCTCCTCCTTGCTTTGCTCGGCGGCCTCCGCTTGCTCCGCGCTCTCAAGGTTCTATTTTCGTCTTCTGCGCTTTCCTCAGCGTCTCCGCGTCTCCGCGGTGAAGTCGCCGCCCCGGAGTACGGCACAGCCCTCGACATTGCCGCATCAGAACAGATCCATCTGAAAAAGAATGGGTTGTCCTTCTGACCCTGTGCTTTTTCCGATTGGCCGCTTAACGGTGACGCGGAACTCGCATTTATTTCTCCCTTTACTTTCAAGTATTTTCAGACCCGCAAGCCCCGAATCCACCACCACCCGTGCTACACATTAAGCATGGAAGTGTGCTCTCATGCTTTTTCATGTGACGCATCTGCCGAAAACCTCGCGCAAGATGCGGCACAAGGCCTTTATGAGTCTCTGCAACTTACTGAAAAGGAGTCATCTGGCTTCACGTCAAAGTATTCCACGGAGTCTCGCAAGATGCGTCACAGACCGGCCCCCGGCAGCTACTTGTGAAGCACCGGACGGATCGCCTTTCACAGGCCACAGGCCACCGGCCACCGGCCACCGGCATCTGGCCACCGGCCACCGGCATCCCCCACTTCTACCCTCGAAAATCCAGACGCATCGCCAGGGCCCCCTCCAACTCCAGCAGGCGCTTCTTGAGCGGCAACCCGCCTCCGTAGCCGACCAGTTTGCCGCTGGCGCCGATCACCCGGTGGCAGGGGACGATGATCGGGATAGGGTTGGCGCCGTTGGCGGCGCCGACCGCCCGAACGGCTGCGGGCGATCCAATGGCCGCCGCGATTTGGAGATAGCTGCGGGTTTCCCCGTAGGGGATTATCCCCAATTGCCGCCAGACCTGCAGTTGGAATCCCGTGCCTTGCATATCCAGCGGGACTCGGAATTCGCGCAATTGGCCGGCGAAATAGGCCCGCAATTGCGCGCAAGTCTCGGCCAGCAGGCAATTTTCCGGGTTTTGGACGGCGTCCGGCACGCCTTCTCCGGCGGGCAGCGGCTCGAATTCGATCGCCCGAATGCCCGAAGTGCTTGCAACCATTCGGAGTTTCAATCCATCTACAATTTGGACGTCCGCCCATTCCAACATGCACACAGTGTGCCATATCGTCCCGGTCTCAATTCGGGCGAAAGCTTGCAGTTTACGGTTTATGCCGGGCCGAACCGGTAACGGTCCTGTTATAATTAGTCCTATTCGCCTATATGCCTCTTAAGCCTTTCGCACTCAATCATGGCGCGGAGAAGAAGATTTTTCTGCTCAAGCCCCGGGGCTTTTGCGCTGGAGTCGTCAGGGCTATCGATGTGGTCAAGATCGCCTTGGATTTGTATGGGCCGCCGGTTTACGTCCGTAAGGAAATCGTGCATAACAAGCACGTGGTGGATGAGTTGCGCGACGCCGGCGCGGTCTTCGTGGAAGAACTGGACGAGGTGCCCCTGGGTGGCCGCGCCATCTTTAGCGCCCACGGCGTGGCGCCCGCGGTGCGCAAGCAGGCGCTGGAGCGCAAGCTGGATGTGATCGATGCCACTTGCCCGCTGGTCACCAAGGTGCATCTGGAAGCCGTCCGGTTTGCGCGCGACGGCTACAGTATCGTGCTGATTGGCCACAAGGACCACGATGAGGTGATCGGCACGCTGGGCGAGGTGCCCGACCGCAGCTACCTGGTGGAAACCGTCGAGGATGTGGACCGGTTGCAATTGCACGATCCCGCGCGCGTCCGCTACCTGACGCAGACCACGCTGAGCCTGGACGAAACCCGCGACATCGTGATCCGGCTGAAGGAACGGTTTCCGCTGATCCAGGGGGCCCAGACCCAGGACATCTGCTATGCCACGGAGAACCGGCAGATGGCCGTCAAGGCGGTTTCGGAAGGCCTGGATTTGCTGTTGGTCGTAGGGTCGCAAAACAGCTCGAATTCCAAACGGCTGGTTGAGGTGGGCGACAAATTCGGCGTCCGGTCGTACCTGGTGAACGACCGCAGCGACGTCGATGGCTTGTGGCTCGACGGGGTGAAGAACGTGGGGGTGACGGCCGGGGCTTCGGCGCCGGAGCACCTGGTGCAGGAGTTGATCGAGTACTTGGACGAACACGGCTTCCAGCAGTTGGAAGAGATCGAGTTGGTGGATGAAGACGTCAGATTCTCATTGCCCGCGGAGTTGACCGTCTCAATTCGATGAGCGCGCCTATCCAAGCCCGGAGCATCCAAATCGGCAGCACTCTGGAGCCGGCCGCCATGCAGGCCGGGCGCAAAGCTGCCAATTATCTCAGCGGGCTGCAGGCGCGCGATGGCCACTGGTGCGGGGAACTCACGGTAGCCGACACCACACTGGAGTCCGGCTACATCTTGTTTCAACTTTGGCTGTATCCGTCCGTCGAGGGCAAGTGGACACCCGAAACCCGGCCGCTGATCGACAAAGCCGTGCGGTCGATTCTGGACGCCCCGCTTCCCGAGAGCATCGACGCCGGCGTGCAGGCTTATGGCGCGCTCAAGCTGGCGGGCCTGCCGGTTGGCGATTCGCGCATGGCACGTCTGCGGCAGGACATCCTGGATGCAGGCGGCATTCAGGCAGCCGGCAGCCGGCTCAAAATCCACCTTAGCCTGTTCAATTTGTATCCCGCCGAAGACTGCCCGCACATCCCGGTCGAACTGATTCTTCTGCCGTTTGATTTCATCTACCAGATGGCCGCCTGGGAACGAACTGTGGCAGTGCCGCTCTCCATCGTGCAGTCAGCCAACCGCCGCCGCCCCGTCCCGGCGGGCTTCAACCTGGATGAACTCATCCTTAACGAACTCCCTAACGAACTCATCCCTAACGAACCCGGCCTTAACGAACCCGACCTTAACGAACCTATCAGAGCCGCGACCGTTAGGGAGCGGTCCGCGCCGTTCGCCCAAAACCTTCTCCAATGGTGGGAGCGGCACGGATCTAAAACCCTCCGCCAGCGTGCGGTTGAGAAAGCCAAAGACTGGATGTTGGAGCGCCTGCGCCACTCCGACGGGTTGGGCGCTACTTATCCGGCGATGATGTACTCGGTGATGGCGCTGGATGCGCTGGGCTACCGCGAGGACGATCCCTTGCGGGTGGCGGCACTGCGCCAATTCAACAGCCTGATGGTGGACGACGGCGACCAGTTCTTCTTCCAACCGCGTTTTTCGCCGGCGTGGGATACAGCGCTAGCGGCCTGCGCGCTGGCCCAACGGGATCCGGCCGACGCTGCGCTGCCCCAGGCGGCGGACTGGCTGCTGGCCCGTGAGGTGCGGCGCAAGGGCGACTGGTCCTGGAAGCGGCCGAACACGGAGCCTTCCGGCTGGGCCTTCGAGTACAGCAACGAATTCTATCCGGGCACCGACGCTACCGCCATGGCGCTGCTGGCGCTGAGCCAGGCGCAGGCATCCGATGGGGCGGCGCAGAAGGCCTGCGAAAAACGCGGCCTGGCGTGGCTGCTGGCGATGCAGTCGGCCGATGGCGGATGGGCGGCCTTCGACGCGGACCACAATTGGAGGTTTTTGGATCGGCTCCCATTCGCCGGCGGCGGCGGCATGTTGGACACAAGCTGCCCCGACATCACCGGCCGCGCGCTGGAGGCTCTGGCGGCGCAGGGGGTGAGCGGCAGCCATACTGCGATGGTGCGCGGGGTCAAATGGCTGGTGGACCACCAGGAGGCCGACGGAAGTTGGCTTGGCCGTTGGGGCGTGGCGTACATTTACGGGACTTGTCTTGCGCTAAGAGGACTGGCAGCGGCCGGCGAAAGCGACCGCGAGGCGCACGTTCTGCGCGCCGGCGAGTGGCTGCGGTCCATCCAGAATGCCGATGGGGGATGGGGCGAAAGCGGCTCCAGTTGCGAACGGGGTGCCGAAGGACAAAGCCGCGGCCAGGGCGTGTTTGCGGCCGCTCCGAGCACGCCATCGCAGACGGCCTGGGCTACGATGGGCCTGATCGCCGGGGGCGATGCCAACAGTTTGAGCGTGCAGCACGGAATCGAATACCTGCTGGAAACCCAGCGTGAAGATGGAAGCTGGGCTGATGAGCCGGCCACGGGGGCCGGAGTTACACGAGGTTCGTACCTGAACTATCACCTATACAAAGACTATTTTCCGCTACTGGCTTTGTCTTCGTTCGTGAAGGCCCGGGCCAATGCGATCTGAACCAGATCTTATTGTAAATGGATAAACGATGAAATTTCCAATCTCGATGACCGCCGGTCTTGCAGGATACATTTTCAAGAATAAGATGCGTCCCCGTCCCGAATGGCAGAAGACGGTGGTGGTTGGAGGCGCGCTGGGCACGGACGCGTCCAACCCCTTCCGCATTCTCCCCAGCAAGACGGCGGAGAAGCGGCAGCCGCATCCCATGATCAATAAGCGTTTCCCAATCGTGCTGATGCTGGAGCCGCTGCACGCCTGCAACCTGACGTGTACGGGGTGCGGGCGTATTCGCGAGTACGAGACCAGCATCACGGAGCGCGTGCCGCTGGAAGAATGCCTGCTGGCGGTGGATGAGTGCGGCGCGCCGGTGGTTTCGATTTGCGGCGGCGAACCTATGATGTACCCGCAGATCGGCGAGTTGGTGTCGGGTATCCTGGAGCGCAACCGCCACATCTACCTCTGCACCAACGGCATGTTCATCAAGAAGCGGCTCCATGAATTCAAGCCGGACAAGCGCTTTTTCTTTAACGTCCACCTGGACGGCATGGAGAAGAATCACGATATCGCCGTGGAGAAGACAGGCGTGTTCAAGGAAGCCATTGAGGGTGTCAAGCTGGCCAAGGCCGCGGGCTTCCAGGTCTGCACCAACACCACCGTCTACAAAGAGACGGACATGAAGGAGATCGAGGAGTTGTTCCTCTATCTCGAAACTCTGGGCGTGGATGGCCACCAGATCGCGCCGGCGTACGGATACTCCGCGGTAAACGATCGCGAGATTTTCCTCACGCGCGAGGACGTGTACGAGAAGTTCAAGGATATCGACCGTCTGGCCAAGCGCTTCAACATCCGGCAGACGCCCATCTACCTGGAGTTCCTGAAGGGCGAGCGGGAACTGCCCTGCACGGCGTGGGGCAACCCGACCTACAACGTGAAAGGTTGGAAAGGCCCGTGCTATCTGATCACCGATGGCCACTACAAGACCTTTGAGGAACTGATGACGCAAACGCCCTGGGAGAGTTACGGCCAGGGCAACGATCCGCGGTGCGAGCACTGCATGGTGCACTGCGGCTACGAACCCTCGGCAGCGCTGGGCATCAATGTCGGCCTTGCCGACAATCTCAAGATGCTGGCCTGGACCCTGCGCTAGCACTATGTGGGGCAGGTTGCCAACCGGGTTGCCAACCTGCGGCGGATTGTTAATCCGCCTGCCGATCCCGATATGAAACCCGTCCTCGTTACCGGAGCGTCTGGCTTCCTAGGTTGGCACGTAGCCAGAGTTCTCTGCGAACGTGGCTATCCCGTTCGAGTTCTGGTCCGCGCAGGCAGCCGGGTAGACGCCCTGGACGTCGAGTCCATCACCGGCGATCTGCGCGACGCGGCGTCTCTCGAACGCGCCGTAACCGGCTGCGGCTTGCTTTTTCACGTGGCGGCTGACTATCGGCTCTGGGCCAAAGATCCCGGTGAACTGTACCGGTCCAACGTGGAGGGCACCCGGAACCTTCTGCAAGCGGCGAAACGGGCCGGCGTGGAGCGCGTGGTCTACACCAGCACGGTCGGCTGTATCGGCATCCCGCCGGGCGGTATTGGCGATGAGGAATCGCCAGTGGCGCTTGGCGACATGGCCGGGGTCTACAAGCGCTCCAAGTTTCTGGCCGAGCAGGTGGCGTTGGAATTCGCGCGCGATGGGTATCCCGTTGTCATAGTGAATCCGACGGCGCCGGTTGGAGACCACGACGTGAAACCGACACCCACGGGCAAGATCGTGGTGGATTTCCTGAATGGCGACATGCCGGCGTTCATAGATACGGGGCTCAACCTGGTGGATGTGCGCGATACGGCGGAAGGCCACGTCCTGGCCGGCGAGCGCGGGCGCAGCGGAGAGCGCTACATTCTGGGGTCTGAAAACCTGACGCTGGCGCAGATTCTGCAGAAGCTGGCAAAGATCACCGGCCGCCAGGCGCCAACTTTGCAACTGCCGTACGCCGTGGCGTGGTGCGCGGGCGCTTGCAGCACGGCATGGGCCGGCGTCACGGGAAAGCCGCCGCGGGTGCCTCTGGACGCGGTGCGCATGGCAAAGAAGAAGATGTGGGTGACGCACCGGAAGGCGGCGCGCGAATTGGGGTGGAATCCGCGGCCTGCGGAACAGGCGTTGATGCGAGCGGTGCAGTGGTTTTCGCGGGCGGCCTGATGCGGCTTCTCTTCGTAGCGTCTCACCCCATGGAATACACCGGCATTCTCGCCCGCTCCGCCGATCCACGGCCCGCCAGGGTGGCGAACGCCGCGAACGTCGCGGTGGATTGGGTTCGTTCCGCGCGCATCGGCAACCATGATGTCCTCCTCGTGGCCAATGGCGCCGGGCCGGTACGGGCCGCAGCCGCGGTAGAAACAGCGGTGGCCGCCTGCCGGCCGGAGGCAGTGGTGACCACGGGCTTTTGCGGGGCGCTGGATGCCGAACTGCGCATCGCCGACGTGGTGGTGGGGACCTCGGTGGTCGGAGCGGGCCAGTATCCGTTGCGGCCCGTGGCCAGCGGCGTGCCGCATCGCATCGGCGCCATCTGCTCGATCGGCCATGTGGCGCAAAGTGCGGCTGAAAAGGCGCGCCTGCATGCCACCGGCGCCATTGCGGTGGAAATGGAAGCCGCCGGTGTAGCCCAACGTGCCGAAGCTCTTAGCTTGCCCGTCTACTGCGTGCGTGCCGTGACAGACCTCGCGGGCGAAGATATGGCGAATGACTTTAATGGAGCCCTGCGCCCGGACGGCCATTTCGATACAATACGTATTCTGAGGAGTGCACTGCGCCATCCGTGGGTACGGGTGCCTGAGCTGATGCGGTTACGTCAGCGATGTGTTCGTGCCGCGCGTGTACTGGGGGATTTTATTGCCGACTGCCGATTCTGAGCTGAGCACCGTGCCGCTTGGTACCATACCGGCGACCATGCACGCGGCAGTTTACCGCGGGCGCAGTGTGGTCAGTGTGGAAGAGATTCCGACCCCGGCGATCCAACATGGCGAGATCCTCATCCGCGTGGAAGCCTGCGGCATCTGCCACACCGATCTCAAAAAGATTGAGTACAACCTGCTGTCGCCGCCGCGCGTGTACGGCCACGAAACCGCCGGGGTTGTGGCAGCCGTGGGCGCGGGCGTCACCAAATTCCGCCCGGGCGACCGCGTGGTTGCCTTCCACCACATCCCCTGCAGGACCTGCTTTTATTGCCGGCGTAAGATATACGCGCAGTGTCCGGTATACAAGAAGGTTGGTATTACCGCGGGGTTTGAGCCGGCGGGGGGCGGATTCGCCCAGTATGTGCGGGTGATGGACTGGATCGTAGAGCAGGGTGTGGAAAGGATTCCCGATGGGGTTTCGTTCGAGCGCGCCACCCTGGTGGAACCGCTCAACACCTGCCTGAAGGCCGTAACGCAGTGCGACCCGCAGCCGGAAGATTTCGTGGCCATCCTGGGGCAGGGCCCCATCGGCCTCATGTTCACCATGCTGGTGAACCGGACCGGGGCGCAAGTGGCGGCTTCGGACACCATGGCGGAGCGCCGCGAACTGGCGCGGCGATCGGGCGCCGGGGTTGCCTTGGATCCCCGCACAGTGGATGTGGCCGGGGAGGTGAAGCGGATGACCGGTGGCCGCGGCGCCGATCTGGTGATTGTGGCGGCTTCGGTTCCGGGAATCGTGGACCAGGCGATTGCCTGTTCGCGGCCGGGCTCGCGCATCCTGCTTTTTGCCCAGACGTCGGCCACCGAGCGGATTGAATCTACGGGCGCCGATATTTGCGCCGGAGAAAGAACTCTGTTTGGGTGCTATAGTGCATCAATAGATTTACAAGAAGAGTCCGCAAATCTGGTTTTCGGAGGCCGCTTGCCGCTGGAGGAACTGATTTCGCACCGTTTGCCTTTGGTTAAAATCCGTTCAGGATTCGATTTGGCATTGCATCCGGAACCCAAATCTTTGAAAATAATCGTTCAGCCACAGAGGTGGTCATAGAAAATGGCGGTGCTCATAGTGATCGGTGCTGGTCATCGTGAATGGCGGTGGTCATAGTGAATACCCACATGATGGCTGCCGTGCTTTACGGCAAGGAACACTTGCAGGTGGAGCCGGTAGCCGTTCCCACAATTCAGAGTGGAGACATTCTGGTCCGCGTAAGAGTGGCCCTGACGTGCGGCACCGACGTGAAGGTATTCCGGCGCGGATATCATGCCAGGATGATCGTGCCTCCGGCCGTATTTGGGCACGAGTTAGCCGGCGACGTGGTCGCGGTCGGCGAGGGCGTAACCGGGTTTTCCCCCGGGCAGCGGGTGGTGGCGGCCAATTCGGCGCCCTGCGAAATGTGCTACTTCTGCCGGCGCGGCCTGCAGAATCTCTGCGAAGACCTGCTGTTCAATAATGGCGCTTACGCCGAGTACATCCGAATTCCCGCGCGCATTGTGGAGCGCAATACTTACGAAATTCCCGCCGGCGTGGGTTACCGGGATGCGGCTCTGGTGGAGCCTCTGGCCTGCGTGGTGCGCGGATTCGAAGAGGCCGCGCCTCGCCCGGGCGATACCATGGCGATCATTGGCCTCGGTCCCATCGGTCTGATGTTCGTTAAGCTGGCCAAACTGCGCGGTTGCCGCGTGATCGCGGTGGGCCGGCGCCGGCCGCAACTGGATCGGGCGGCCTCGCTCGGGGCCGACGAGTTGATTGTGGGAAGCGAGGGCTCCGACCCGGTGAAGGACGTCCGCGGCTTAACCTACGGGCGCGGCGTGGACGTGGCGATTGAGGCCGTCGGCAAGCCGTTGACCTGGCAATGGGCAGTCAACTCGGTCCGCCGCGGCGGTACGGTTAACTTTTTTGGCGGCTGCCCTAACGACAGTAAAGTGAACCTGGATACGGCACTGCTGCACTACTCCGAGATCACCTGCAAGGCCAGCTTTCATCACACTCCGGAATATGTCCGGAAGGCCATGGACCTGGTTTGCGCCGGGCATATCACCGCCTCGGTGTTCGTGAATCGCGAAGAGCCGCTGGCGAACCTGCTGGAAGTGATGCGCCATCTGATGAGCCATAACGGCCACTTGAAAACGGCCATCGTGCCGTAGGAGTGGGGTGTCCGATTGCGGATGCCCAGGCCCATGTATCTGCCTCCCGCCGAGTTTGTCAGGTCTCCCGATGCACTAGGTAAGACCTGTTCACAGGAAGAGGGCCGCGCCTACACGCGCTGGCTGGCGACCCACCACTACGAGAACTTTCACGTAGTGAGTTTTCTGCTGCCCAAGCGCCTCCACCAGGATTTTTACAACGTCTACTCCTATTGCCGCTGGGCGGACGACCTGGGTGACGAAATCGGCGATGAGATGGGCGGCCGCGAGGAAAGCCTCCGCCTGCTGCATTGGTGGCGCGGCGAACTGGACGCGATGTATTCCGGCCGTGCCACCCATCCGGTTTTCGCTGCACTGCTTCCCACCGTGCAGAAGTATGGCATCCCGCGCCAGCCGTTTTCGGACCTGTTGGACGCCTTCGTGCAGGATCAAACCGTCACCCGCTACCCCGATTGGGACGCCGTGTTCGCCTATTGCCGCAACTCCGCCAACCCGGTGGGCCGCCTGGTGTTATACCTGTGCGGATACGCGGATGACGAACGCCAGAAACTCTCCGACGCCACGTGCACCGCGCTGCAACTGGCCAACTTCTGGCAGGACGTGACGGTGGACCTGCTCAAGGACCGCGTCTACATTCCGCTGGACGTGATGGAGCGCCACGGCTATACGGTGGAAGAACTGGTGGCGCGCCGCTTCACTCCCGGGTTCCGCGAAGTGATGCGGGAAATTGTGGAAAAGGCGCGCGAGCTTTTTCTGGCGGGCCTGCCGCTCACGGGCATGGTGGAGCGGCGCCTGGCGATCGATCTCGACCTGTTCAGCCGCGGTGGCATGCGCGTATTGGATAAGATCGAACGGCAGGGATACGACGTGCTGTCTTCGCGGCCGGCCATTTCGAAACTGGAGCGTGCGGGACTCCTGCTGTCGTCGCTGGCGCGAGTGTCGTGGCGGCGACCCTCTGGGTCGCCCCTGTGATGAACCAGGTGGATGTGAACCAGGTGGATGTGAACCAGGTGGACCGATCCTACGAGTATTGCCGCCGCGTGGCCCGCAGCCGCGCCAAGAACTTTTACTACTCGTTTCTCCTGCTCTCCCGGCAGCAGCGCAAGGCCATGTGCGCCATCTACGCCTTCATGCGTTACTGCGACGACCTGAGCGACGAGCCCGGCGCCACGCGGGCGCCCATCGAAAAGTGGCGCGCCGAGTTGGCCGATGCGCTGGAAGGCCGGTTCAGCGGCCACCCCGTCTGGCCGGCCTTCCATCACACCGTGCGCCGGTTCGGAATTCCGCACGAGTACTTTCAGGAAATGATTGCCGGTGTGGCGTCCGACACGGAGCCGCGGAACTTCGAAACCTTCGACCAGCTCTACGGCTATTGCTACCAGGTGGCCTCGGTGGTGGGGCTGACGATTGTCCACATCTTTGGCTTTGACACCCGCAGCGCGCTGCCCCTGGCGGAAAAGTGCGGCGTGGCTTTTCAGTTGACCAACATCCTGCGCGACATCCGCGAGGATGCGGCGATGGGCCGCATCTATCTGCCGGCGGAGGACCGGCGGCGGTTCGGAGTGTCGGAAGACGATCTGCGGACCGGCCATCGCAGCGAAGCGTTTGTGACGCTGATGCGCTTCGAAGCGGCGCGGGCGCGGGCATATTACAACGAATCGCTGCCGCTGCTGGACCTGATCCATCCGCGCAGCCGGCCGTCGTTATGGGCGCTGATCGCGATTTACTCGCGGCTGCTGGAGCGGATCGAAGCCAGCAACTACGACGTATTTTCCCAGCGCGTGCGGCTATCGTTGTTCGAGAAATCGTGGATCGTGGTAAGGGCGCTGGTATCGTAGGGAGCAGCGGCTTGCGCACGGTATGGGTATCGGATAGCTTGGAGTCATGACTGCGGAACAGAAAACAGTGTTGGACGCGGCTGTTTGGGTCGATTCCGGGCGCATGAGCGGTGCGCCTTGTTTTCGCAACACCCGGGTTCCGGTGCAGAGCCTCATCGACTTTCTGGAAGGCGGGGAGACCGTCGAGGGGTTCCTTGTCTTATACCCGTCCATCACCAGTGAGCAAGTGATTACGGTGTTGGATGTCGCCAACCGGCAACTCATCGAATGCGCATCCTCATTGACGTGTGTGTAGACCCGAGGGTCAAGGCACTGCTCGATAAGCACGATGTCAAGACCGTTCGCGAAATGGGTTGGGTCCAGTTATTGGATAGCCCCATGCTCCAACTGGCGGCTCCGCAATTTGATGCGTTACTCACAATTGATCGAAGTATCGAGTTCCAACAGAACCTTTCCAAGTTGGGGATCGGTGTGATTGTTGTCGAGGTGCCGAAAAACCAGATGCGTTACTATCTTGCGGTTCAGAAAGAACTCACCGCTGCCCTTGATGAGATTCGTCCGGGCCAGGTGATCCATGTCCGGGTTGAGCAGTAGCCAGTCGGGAGCTTCAATTTGGCGGGAACTTCCGTCTGGCGCGCGCCCCGGCGAACACCCGAGTCGCGTTCAGGCCGGATCCAAAACTCGCTCAGGCTTGCTTGTGGCCAGGCTGCATGGAACGTCCGGGCAGAAGTCGACTCCGTTAGGCCCCGGGACAATCCCTTGCCGGAAACCCACTCTCTCGTCGTACCATCACCGAAACTCAGTACGGCGTTGGCGGGTCGCCGCATTCGCAGATGCGATGCGGCGTTTCCATTCAGCGAAACAACGGCGGGCGCGCCACATGGCGCCCGAAATCACCTGGTTTGCGACCAGGCAAACGCGGCACTGCCAAACACGGCGGTGGAACGCCAGCGTCCTGTTGGTATATACTTCCCCAGACCGCCCATGAACAGCGTCTTGAGAAAGAGGACCGCCACTATGAGATTGTCATTAATTGGGGCTTGTTTGATCTTGGCCGCGGCGCCGGGCACTCCCGCGCATGCCCAACCGCCCGCCGCCAAGCCGAAGTTGTATAACACCGCCAAGCAGAAGCTCCTGGATGGCAAACAAGTCTTCAGCTTCACGCAATCGAAATTCGATATTGCCGCCTACTGCGAGGCTGCCAAACACTATGACTTTACCTGGTTTGAAATGCAGCACAGCACGCTGGAATTCCGCGACGTCGAGGCCATGATCGCTGCCTGCCCGCACGCTGGGGCTACGCCGATGATCCGGCTGCCCGACGCGCAGGAATGGCACATCCAGCACGCCACCGATATCGGCGCGTTGGGCGTCATCGTTCCCACCGTGGACGATGTGGACCGCGCCCGCGAAGCCGCCAAGTGGGCGCGCTATCCGCCGGTGGCGCGGCGCAGCGCCGGGTCTGGCCAGGCGGCCGGCATCTGGGGCGGCAACGGCGTCAACTACCGCCAGACCATCAACGACAACATGCTGGTGGTGCTCATGATCGAAACGCCGACGGGGGCCGCGAATGCCTACGACATCGCTTCGGTGCCCGGTATTGACGTGGTGATCATCGGGAACAACGATTTGAGCTCGTTCTCCGGGTTTCCGCAAAGCGACGACCGGTACCAACTGCTGATGAATAAGATTCACGACGATACGCTGAAGGCCGGAAAGATTTTCGGCCAGGCCAACTCAACATATTCGAAGGGCAACGCGCTCAGCAAGGACTCTTTCTTCTTCCAGAATGGCCCGTCGAACGATGGTTGGACCCCGCCCGGCCGGGGCGGTCGCGGCTTCAACCCGAACGCCCCGCCGCCAGGAGAGGAAGACGGCGGACGCGGGGGCCGCGGACGCGGGGGCCGGTAAAAGTAGGGCGTATAGCGTGCCAGGAGCTGAGTGAAGGTCGTCCGGTGCGGCTTGGCGCCACAACGGCGATGGCAGGCTAAAGGCACGCCCCACCATCTACGCCGTTATAGCTCGGGGTGCAGGTGCAGCGTCTTGCCGGCTACCACGTAAACCTTCTCGGCGAACGCGGTGCGGCCCCCTTCGCGAACCTCGATGTTGTAAGTGCCGGAGCGCAGGTACATGGTCTTGTTGTCGTGCGTGGTGCCTGCAAAGGCGCCGTTGATGAACACCTGGGCGTCTTTCACCTTGGTATCCAGCTTGACTTCACCAGCGTTGGGATGGGCGTAGTAACCGCCGTAAGCACCCCAGTAAGGCCCCCAATACGGGCTGTAAAAACCGCCGCCGTAATACGGGCGGCCCACTACTACGAACCCGCGGGCGGCTGAGGCGGTCATCGGGACCAGCGTCATCAGGGCAACCGCCAGAATCATCAATCTCTTTTTCATTTTCGGCCTCCGCCTGAGTAGTTGCAATCGCCTGGCCACACCACAACTCCTTTTTCGTCAAGCAGTTTACAGAGCGTTACGGAGCTCCGACTGGCCGCAGGTCACCGCATTGGCCGAAATCGGCCACCAGGGGGCGACAAAATACTTCCGCGCGAGTTGGTTGTCGTAGCTTTAGTCGGTCGTTTCAGATACGCCGACGTATCGGGAAACCGCTTGCTGACGCGCGCGGCTCCGATCAGAGCCGCGACCGTTAGAGAGCGTTGTGCGGGCTTGGATGGCCGGGAGTCGGGCTACTAGTGCTCGCGCATCATCTTCTGCAGCTTCTTGAGGTTGCCCTTAATTTCGTCGGTGGCGTCAATCATCTGGTTGGAGTCGTAAATCACGCGCGGCGTGATGAAAACTACCAACTCGGTACGGCTCTTGTTGGTAGACTTCGAGCCGAATGCCGCGCCCAGGAGCGGGATCCGATGGAGCAGTGGTACACCTACGGAAGCTTGCCCGTCGTTTTCCAGGATCACGCCGGCTATGGCCACCATCTGGCCGTCCTGCACCGTCACCTGAGTCTGGAAGGAACGGGACTGGAACGAGGGCGACTGGATGCCTCCGGCAGCCGGCGCCTGCGGGGCGCTGATTTCCTGGTTGATGATCAGGGTGACAATACCGCTGGAATTGACGCGCGCCAGGATGTTCAGAGTCACACCGGTGGCAACGGTGCTGACGGTGTTGCTGAACAAAGAACTGCCGCCCTGCTGGATGCCGCCGGCGACAGCCTGGGAAGTAAGCGTGGGGACGCTGGTGCCCACGTTCATAGTGGCGGCAATGCTATCGGTAGCGATGATGCTGGGCGCGGAGATGACGCGCGTTCGTTGGGTGGTTTCGCTGGCTGTGATGGTGGCCAACAGTTCCTTGGTTTGCGAGATCAGCAAGCCCGTGGTGAGGGTTACGCCCGCGGCGCCGGTGGCCACGTTGAGGGCGCGTGCGGCCGCGCCTGCGGCGGTGTTATCCCTCTGTTGCACGAAAGCTTGCACGCCGGCCGAGAAGGCGCCGCTGAGATCGACCTCGTAGATCTTGGCATCGATCAGAACCTGCCGGGGCGCCAGGTCAAGCTGCCGCAGCAGGCTGGTGACCTGCTCGTATTCCTGGGGCGTGCCCTGAATCAGCAGGGTGTTGTCGAATGGATTGGGGATGACGTGCGGTCCGGGGGGCGCCTGTGGCTGCCCGTTGCCATAGGCCGCGTTGCCGAGATAGCTGCCGGTGAGTCCGGCGCCGGGCTGGTTGACCCCGGTGAGACCTTGCACGGACATCGGAGAGCTCGACATCGGCTGTGGCCCGTACACACTGCTCTGGGCGCCATACATATTGTTCATGCCCCCCGAGCCGTACATGCCTCCACCCATGCCTCCGCCCATTCCGCCTCCCCCCATGCCGCCGTACATGCCTCCACCCATGCCGCCGCCGTACATGCCTCCCCCCATGCCGCCATTCATGCCGCCGCCCATTCCTCCCATCATGCTCATCTGGCTCAGAGCCATGAGCGCCGAGGTATTGCCGCTGTACAGTGCCATGATGGCCAGGGCCAAGGTCTCGGCGCGGGCATATTTCAAACGGTAGACGTAGGTGTTCACGGCGCCGGCCGAGGTCTTCACCGCGATGTCCAGTTTCTTGATCCATTCCTCCACCTGGGTAAAGATACCGGGGTTGGGGGCAACCGCAATGATGGTGTTGATGCGGTCCACGGGAATGAATTTCACCGACGCGCTTTTGTCGGAAAGCGAGTAGGCCTTGAAGACGGATTCCAGCTCTTTTTGCAGTTCGCTGGGCCGGCTGTTTTCCACGTCGAAGAGCCGCACTCTCTGGCCGGCGAATGTGTCGCTATCGAACAGGTTCAGCAGTTCCATGTAGCGCTTCATGCTGCGCGCGTTGTCCTGGATGATCAGCAGGTTGGCCGGATCGTATGGAGTAGCGATGCCGCCTTCGCCGAGGAAAGGCTGCATCAGCTTGGCGGTCTCGGCGGCGGTGGCGTACTTCAGAAAGACGAGGTTCAGGATCATGCGCTCATCGTCGGGCAGCGTCTTGGGGTCGGCATTGACCGCCGGGCTCAGCGGAAGCTGCGAAATCTTGTTCATGGGCACGATGCGGTACAAATCGCCCACTTTCACGATGGTGGCGCCGTTGATGCGCAGGATGGTTTCGAGCAACTGCATCTCATCCACCGGCTTCACTTCGCCGTAGGTATAGATGGTCACGGAGCCTTGCACGGCGGGATCTTTGATGTAGTTGATCTTCAGCCGCTTGGCCAGAACGTCGATCATCTCGACCAGCGAAGCGTTGGGCAGCATGAAGGCGCCGCTATCGGTGAGTCGCGGGGCCGTGGCCGGCGCCACCTGGGGCAGTGTGGTGGGCGGGGCGGTCTGTGGCTGCTGCCCGGCCGCAGGCTGCCCGGTCTGTGGCTGCCCGGTTTGTGGCTGCCCGGCCGGGGGCACTGGTTTGGCCGCCTGCGCCGGTTTCGGCGGCTCCTCCGGGGGCGTAAATATTCTCGATGGCGCGATGCCCTGGCCGGACAGAACTTGCGCGGAGACGATGATGGCCAGGGCGCGTGCCACCGAGATCGGCCGAAAACGGATAAAGAGGCGCATTCCGATTGGTCCTATCTGGCTTAGTCCTGTTTGGCCGGGCTCCTGGCCAGTTGCCGGTCCCAGGCCGCCTGCTCCATTTCATCCAGGTCCGCCTTGTTCTTTTCCCACCTGTAGACGCCAAACGGGCCGGGGCGTTCGAAGCGGATGGTGTCGCCGCTGGCGGTGGCTTTGGTGCAGGCGATCAGGTCCGGCGCCGGGGCGGGCTTGTTGTCCGGGCCCGCTTGCGGCACTGCATCCCTCTTGACTGGGACATCCTGTAGACGGGCGACGCCGAAGGGAGTCTGGCGATAGATCCACTTCTTCCCTTGAGCATCGGTGTAGCGAAACGTGCCGGGTTCGGTTTCCACGGCGCCTTTGGGAACGCCTGACCTACCGCTCACGGACGGTCGAGCGACAAGTCGCGGCTCCGCAACTTTGGGGTCGGACGCGGAAAGAACCGTCACCACAGCGAAGACTGCACTGAGTAATTTCATTGATTGAATTCCTTTTAAATCACTTTCCGATCGGATCCCAACGGCAGGCTGAGCCAAACGGAGTCGCGTAAGCCACCTTGCGAAACCCGTCGGCCACGGCGCCATCGGGAGTGCTGTCGTTCGGGTTACATACCTTGAAACCCTGCGGCGTCAAGTCCCCCGGCCCGGTCGGCGTCTTGATCACCGGCGGGGGCGGCGGAGGCTGCGTCAAGGCGGATACCACCGGCGCATTGGCAGACGCGCTCCGATCCAGCAATTCGTCCAGCCGTCTATGAACCAGCCCGCCGTTCCATTCGAAAACGATCTCTTGTATAGAGACGTCTACCAGCTTGAATTGGCCGATGGTCTCACCGGGTTTTACGGACTTTTGGGGAGAATTGGCGGCCTCACTGAGGATGGCGGTGACGCCATCCAGGTTCATCTGGCCGTAGTAGTGCGGCAGCGCGGGCATAGGCGGTGGCGGCGGCGGCGGTGGCGGCGCCGGAATCTCCACGTTAGGATTCCGCGAGGGATCGAACAGATCCTTTTGTGCGATCGCGTTGTATCCGGCCGAAAGCACCGCTTCCACAGCCGGCAGCGGAGTGTATGGCCGCTCGGCTGCCGGCTTCACGGGCGCCGAATGCAGTGTAGCGGCTTCGCGGTTCCTGGCCGCCCGCCACTCATTCCGCAACTGGAAGCCCGCGAAGATCGCCACCACCGCCAGGACCACATCGAGGATTACGATTTTTCGGTTCAAAACGCGCTCGCTCCCCGCCGCTCCGGAATCAGCTTCCTGGGCACGACTCCGGAGAGGCTCAGCCGCACCTGGATGTTTTTCTTCTTGTCGTTGCCGCCGGTGATTTGAATCGAATTGGTGGCCAGCAGTTCGGGCTCGTTGGCCAGGGCCGTCAGGAAGTTCACCAACTGCTCGATCCCGCAGGAGAAAGCCACGGTCACGGAGACCTCGGCGTAATCGTTGGCCATCGCCTTCCAGCGCCAGTCTTCCATGCCGCGCGCATCGATTCCGTTGGCGGCGCCCACGCTGCGGATCACTTCCTGCAGCAGCGCCTGCGCCTGGGGAACCGTGTCGGCCTTGAGCATGCCCTTTTCGCGGGATTCCAATTCGGCGGTGGCTTGCTTGAGCACGGCTTCCTTGCTGCTCACCGTGGCCGCTATTTCGCGCAGCCGCTGCAAGCGCTTTTCCGCCATCGGAATGGAATCGGTGGGGCCGACGACGGCTGCCTGATGGTCGCCATATACACCGAAGCGCAGGATGGCAATGCCCACCAAACCGCCCAACAGGATGAGGAGCGATCGCCGGTCGAGAGTTCCAAGCGTCACGGCTTCCTCCAGCTCACTTCGTCCTCCCGCTCACTCTCCCGCTCACTCTCCAGGTCACTTCTTCCTCCGGTTGGTGCGGAACTGGAAGGATTCGCCGGCGCCGGTGCGCCCCTGCGTCAGGGTCTCGGTGCCTTCCAGAAAGGGCGACGAATCGAGGATTTTCACCAGCGGCGCCACCTGCGGGGCCTCGCCGCCGAGCCTCACCGAATCCCTGGCGATGTCGATCATGTTGGTCCAGGCCGGCGGCTCCACCAGGCGGGTCAATTCGTTAAGGGTGTCCAGATCGGTGCGGGTTTGCTGGCGGAAGCGGTCGAGCAGTTGGGCGCGCGCGCGCACTCGATCGGCTTCCCGGTCGAGGGCCGCGGCGCGCTTGGCTCGAGGTTCCCAACGGGCGATTTCGGCGTTGAGTTTCCGCATATACTGGCGGTCCGTCCAGGCAGAGTAGGCCGCCGTGGCGCCGGCCAACAGAAGCAACACGGCCGCCAGAATCAGGGTGGGAATGAACACGGCCCGCGAACTAAAGCGCCGGTGCTCGGGCGGCAGCACATTCGCCGACGGCGCGAAGCGCGGACAAGCCCCAGCCAACGCCGTGGCATATGGCAGTGCATTGCGGGAAAGGTCGTTCTCTATCGGGTTCAGGTCAGGCTTGGGAAGAAGGTCTTCGAGTTTGCGGGTGGCCGTCTCCGGCGGCAGGCGCAATTCGGAAAGCGACAGCACCACGGCACGCTCCGGGGCCAGGTCGAACTCCGCGGAGAAGACGGGGCGCGATGGGCTTTCGCCGTACACTTCCCAAGCGCCCGAAGCGGCGCGGCTGAGCGCCACGAAGCCCTCCGCGGCAGCGGCGCCGTTCAGCCGGATGGCAGCGTGTACCGCCGCGGCCGAGAAGGTGAAACTGGAAACGGCGATGCCGGCCGCGTTGAAGAGCTCGACATAACGTTCCACGGTGTCGCGCCTGGCAATCCCCACCATCACCGCACCCGGGGCCAGCGCGGTCGACCCCCAGGTGACGTCTTCGTCGCCGTATGGGTGCAGCGAATCCAACTGGAGACGGATGGCGTTTTCGAAGTCTTTGCCGGCGACTCCAGGGAGAGCCAGTTGGCGCACGATGACTTCGCGGCGCGGCAGCAGCACGGTGGCGCTGAGATGGCCGACGCCCAGGGATTTCAGAAAGGCCGAGTACTCCGCGCCCCACTCGGCCGCGGGCCGGGCGCCGAAGTTTTCGATGGACAGGCGGCCCAGCACGTGGATGCGGGACGGCCGCACGCGCGCGGCTACCACTTCCAGACTGGTGGCGCCGATTTCGATGCCGACGCCGGAACCGAATGCCAGCAGCTTGCGAAGATCGGCGGAGATGGGGAGGGCGACGGGCATGGGTTAGAAGGGATGCCGGATGGCAGTGGCCAGTGGCCGGTGGCCGGTGGCCAGTGGCTGGTGAAAGGCAGCGTGCCCGGTGCGGTGTTCACCGACCACCGGCCACCGCCCACCGGCCACCGGCATCTGTCTCTCAGGCATCTGTCTCTCAAGCATCAGTTGCTCCAAGTGGTGTCGTACCACCGCAGAATGTGGATCCTGGAATCGTAGCCTGGGGGCATGTACTTCACTTGCGCGGCCACCGTGCGCTTGAGGTCCGAGAGTTGACCGTTGGGCAGCAGCACCCGGGCGGTGGCGCGGTAGGTGATGATTGAATTGCCCTCCAGCCGGAGGAAGGCCGCGCCGGCGCCCATGAGCGGCGTCAATTCGGCAAGCTGGCGCTCGTCCAACGGGTTGATCCGGCGCCGCTCCACAAGCAGGTAAATGGCATCGGGCGGCAGGCCAATGGCAGCGAGCACCGCTGGGTTGGCGGTGTTGGCGTCCACGCGGTCTCCCGAACCGAAGGTGCTCACACAATCGATCAGACCGCTGCGGTGAATCAGCCGGGGGCTGCCGGCGGGGCCGCTCGATGCCTGTCCCACCAAAGCCACCGGCAGGAATGCCGGGGAGGAAACCTGCCATCCGGATCTGGCATCCGGCATCCGGTCTTGAGCCGCGGGCACGTAGGTTCCGTAATAGATTTCGGGGGTAACGCCTTTCACTTGAAGCAATTCCTCGGTCTCTTGGAAAGACGCATGGCTGGCCCGAAAAGACGGTGTGAGTGAAAGATAGTACGAATCGAAAAGGCTGCCTCCGGGGGTTCGCCAATCGACAATGCCTAAAGCGATCTCCTGCGCCCGCGCCGGTTCCACACCCAGCGCCTCCAGCAGGCGGAAAAGCTTGTCCGGCGCCGCGGTGTTGATGTCCAGCTTGGCGGCCTCCGGGATGATCTCCACATGCGCCATGCCAGTTGGAAAATGATAGTCCACCGCCGTCGCGAACCTGGGGAGGGTGCGCTGGCTGGGATTGAGAGTGGACCACATCAACTCCAGCATGGCCCGGTCGATGGCGCCGGTGGCCAGGTAATAGCTGCGGAGTTCGTCGATCACCGTGGAGGTGCGTTCGGTCTCGCCGCGCACGCTGCTGGCGAGCGAAAGGGCAATGGCGGCCAGGGCCGCGGAGATCCACAGCACCGTCAGCAGCGCGCTGCCGGCTTGGGAAGTGGCGGATTTTGGCCTACTGGAAACCAAGGTCGGCATAAGGGATCTCCGGGTCGCGGTGCAAGCGGATGGGTGCGGTGAACGCGATGGGCTGCAAACGCCCGGGGTCGGGCTCCAGCGGCGCCATGTCGACGCGCACGCCCATGGGCCAGGTTTTGCCTGCCCAAATGGGACGCCACATGGGTGCAAGGTTAGCTTCGGCAGGCGGCGTCAGGTAGGTGAACCGGCAGTAAGCGAGTTTGTCTGCCAGGACGAAAGAGTCGGGCTTGGGCGTGACGGACGCAAAACGCAATCCGGCGCCGCCGGCTCCCCCTCCAGTGCAAAACTGGCCGGCGCCGGCAGCGCCGGTATACGGAATTTCGTTCACCACCAGCCGGACGCCCGCAGAGCCCTCGCCGGGGATGACGAAGACTTCCAGAATCTGCGGGTGGCCGCGCCATGCCTGCTGCAGCGAGAACGTCGAGACCAGCCGCATCACCTGAGGCTCACCCTGAAAAAAAACTGCTTTGGTGGCCCCGGGTGCCCCGCCGGTTGTCCCACCGCATGTCGCAAGCACGGGCATCATGCCTTCGAGCTGTTCTTCCAGGATGCGTTGCGCGCCGGCTACCCTGCGGTTGTCCATGAGCCTGGTTTGCGTTTTGCCATAGGCGCCGAACCCCATGCGCAGGGCCATCAGCAGGCCAACGGAAAGCATGCTGAGCAGCGTGGTGGCCACCAGAAGCTCAATGAGTGTGACGCCGCGCCGTCT
>Ga0210402_10000863_pt1 | contig 32623 bp, 28 predicted proteins | sample IncBWC7MmetaG_FD_161055 | JGI IMG/M metagenome (GOLD analysis project Ga0210402, IMG submission 161055) | Forest soil microbial communities from Barre Woods Harvard Forest LTER site, Petersham, Massachusetts, United States - Inc-BW-C-7-M | ecosystem: Environmental > Terrestrial > Soil >...
CGCTATCGAGTACATCGATAAGCATTCGAAGGGCAAGTAGGTCGCACATTAAACCCCGATTGAAGGAGCAAGAAAGTTGACCCGCCGGGTTGTCGTTACGGGAGTTGGATTGGTCTGCGCGCTGGGTGTGGGCACCGAGGAAAGCTGGAAAAACCTCGTTGCCGGCAAGAGCGGCGTTGGCCACATCACGCATTTTGATACCGCGGATTTCGACTGCAAGATCGCGGGTGAAGTGAAAAACTTCGACCCCTTCCAGTGGATTGAGAAAAAAGAACTCAAAAAGATGGGGCGGTTCATCCAGGTGGCGCTCGCCGGCGCGGATTTTGCCGTCAAGATGGCCGACTGGAAGCCAGAGCATTCCGACCTCGATGAAGTGGGCGTGTACGTCGCCTCCGGCATCGGTGGGTTCGACATCATCGAGCGCGAGCACATCAAGTTAATGCAGGGCGGCCCGGGAAAGATTTCTCCCTTCTTTATTCCCTCGGCCATCGTTAATCTTGCTTCAGGACACATTTCGATTCGTTATGGGGCGCGTGGACCGAATTCCGCGACTGCCACGGCTTGTTCTGCTTCCGCCCACGCCATCGGTGATTCTTTTAAAATTATCGAACGCGGCGCTGCCGAAGTGATGATTTGCGGCGGTACCGAAGCCACCATCACTCCGATGGGTATCGGCGGGTTTGCTTCCATGCGTGCGCTCTCCACGCGCAATGACGCGCCTGAAAAAGCCAGCCGCCCGTTTGACGCGGACCGCGACGGCTTCGTTGTCGGCGAAGGCGCCGGCATCCTGATCCTGGAATCGCTCGAACACGCTCAGAAGCGCAACGCTCCCATCCTCGCGGAAATTGTCGGCTACGGCATGAGCGGCGACGCGTATCACATCACGCAGCCCGCGGAAAACGGCGACGGCGCTTACCGCGTGATGAAAGCCGCGCTGAAGGATGCGAAGCTCACTCCCGACGACATCGGTTACGTCAATGCCCACGGCACATCCACGCCGCTTGGCGACGCCATCGAAACCACGGCGATGAAGCGGCTCTTCGGAGAGCGCGCCATCAACAAGAAATTGCCGGTCAGCTCCACCAAGTCCATGACCGGGCATCTCCTCGGCGGCGCAGGCGGTCTCGAAGGCGGCATCTGCGTTCTCGCGTTGCGTGATCAAACTCTGCCGCCCACGATCAACCAGGAAAAACCGGATCCGCACTGCGATCTTGACTACGTTCCCAACGTCGCCCGCAAAGCCACGGTGGATTACGCTCTCTCGAATTCGTTCGGGTTTGGGGGCACCAACGCCGCCCTGATTTTCAAGCGCTGGGCCGGGAAATAACCGCTGGCTCTGTTCCCGTCCTTGTAGGGGCGGCTTTATGCCGCCTTCGCTCTCACGCCAGCTTCTACACGAGCTTGTAGCGGCCGCCTTCCGAGGCGGGCGCTTTTCGGATCGAAAGGCAACACATGAACATTCTCGTCTGCATCAAACAGGTTCCGGCGAAAGACGCCCCGCTTGCCATCGCCGGCAGCTGGATAAAGGAATCGGATATCGGCTTCGAAATGAACGAGCCCGACTCTTACGCCCTCGAAGAAGCGCTGCGCCTGAAAGAAAAGCACGGAGGCGAAGTGATCGCCCTCTCTCTCGGCCCCGAGCGCGTGAAGCAAACCATCAAGGAAGCCCTCGCCAAGGGCGCCGACCGTGGCATCCACATCGCCGACGACAATTTCGCACAACTCGATCCGCTCGGCTCCGCCAAAGTAATTGCGGCGGCGATTGCCAAGGAGAAAATCGACCTCGTGCTCACCGGCCTGCAGAGCGACGACCACGGCTTTGGCCAGACCGGTGTCCTTCTCGCGGCCCTGCTGAACCTTCCCCACGCCACGCTCATCATGCAAATTGATGTGCAGAACGCGAAAATGAAGCTCAAGCGCGAGCTCGAAGCCGGCTGGTTCCAGTGGATCGAATGCCCGCTCCCTGCCGTTCTTACCATTCAGTCGGGCATCAACAAGGTCCGCTACGCCACGCTCAAAGGCATCATGGCCGCAAAGAAAAAAGAGATCGCTACCCTCACGCGAGAAGCTCTCGGCGTGACCGTGGAGCCGACCCAAAAAATCGAAAAAATCTACGTTCCCACCAAAACCAAGAAAACGGAATTCCTCACTGGCACGCCGAAGGAAGTCGCCGCCAAGCTGGTTGAAAAACTCAAGTTCGAAGCCCGGGTGATCTGACCATGAAAATTCTCGTCATTGCGGAACAGCGCCAGGGAAAATGGAACAACTCGAGCTTTGAGACTCTCGTCGCCTCGCAGCAGATCGCCACCGCGTCCTCGGCTACCGTCAGCGCCCTTGTCATTGGCAAAGGCGTAGCCGCGCTAGCCGCCGAACTCGCCGCAAAAAACGTCGCCGAAGTTCTCCTCGTCGAACACGACCTGCTCGGCGCATACACTCCCGACGGCTACTGCATCGCCCTGAAGCAAGTCATCGAATCGGCAAAGCCCGATCTGGTTCTTTTCCCCCACACCTATCAGGTCCGCGATTTCGCCCCGAAACTCGCTGCCATGCTCGGGAAGGGAATGGTCGGTGATTGCGTCGGCTTCCGCAACGAAGGCGGCAAACTGGTCTTCATCCGCCAGATGTTTCAGGGCAAGACCGCCGCGGATGTCACGTTCACAGGCGCTGCTCCCTGGTTCGCCTCATTTCAGTCGGGCGCCTTCCGCGCCGATCAACTTGCGGCTCACCCAAGCGGTAAGGCCCCAGTCAACTCCGTGCCAGTAACCCTGAACGTTGGCGACATCCGTACCAAGCCGCTGGAACTTTTCAAGGAAGCAAAATCCACCGTGGACCTCACTCAGGCTCCGCTGATTGTTTCGATCGGCCGGGGCATCAAGGCGCCCGAAAATATCGCGCAGGCTGAAGCACTGGCGAAAGCGATGGGAGCGGAACTGGCCGCGTCGCGCCCGATATGCGATGAAGGCTGGCTTCCGATGGAACGCCAGATCGGCAGCTCCGGGCAGACTGTCGCGCCGAAGCTGTATCTCGCGCTCGGCATCAGCGGCGCCATCCAGCACGTTGTCGGCATGAAAGGGGCACGCACCATCGTCGCCATCAACAAAGACCAGAACGCGCCCATCTTCGAAATCGCCGACTACGGCATCGTCGCGGACATTTTCGAAGTCATGCCCGCGCTCACCGAAGAGCTGCAAAAAGTCAAGGGCTAGCGCTCATTTCGGTCGGGTGAACATGAGCGAAGTTCGGCCGTCACACACACGCTCTACCTATTCCGCTTGCCACCGCTGCCGCCAACGCGCAAGATGAAACCATGTTCTCCTGGGCCCGCGGACTCGCTCGCCACATCGCTGCCGACGAACTCGCGAACACGCTAACTCACGGCTTCGGCCTCGCGAGCAGCATCGTCGGCTTCGTCATTCTTCTAATTCTTGCGATCACGCGCGGCGGCATCTGGCAAATCCTCGGCTGCACCATTTTTGGCGCCACGCTCGTCTGCCTTTATGCGGCCTCCACTTTCTATCACGGCAGTTCGTCGCCGCGTGCCAAGCGCGCACTCATGATCTTTGACCACTCCGCGATCTACCTGCTCATCGCCGGAACGTACACGCCGTTTCTGCTCGTCAATCTCCGCGGCAATTGGGGCTGGTCGCTCTTCGCCGTCATCTGGAGCATGGCCGTCGTCGGCATCCTCTTCAAGCAGTGGTTCGCCGACCGCTCCCCGATAATTTCCGTATCCGCCTACGTCGCCATGGGGTGGCTCGGCATCATCGCCGCGCATCAGGTCTACACCCACGTGCCGCTCACCGGAGTGGTCTGGATCGTTCTTGGAGGCCTCGCTTACTCCGTCGGCGTGATCTTCTACGCCTGCAAGAAAATCCCTCACCACCACGTAATCTGGCATCTCCTGGTGATGACCGGCAGTGCCTGCCACTACATCGCTATTCTCTATTCCGTCTTCCCCCGTACCTGATATCCCACGGCTAACCTTTTATCTTCCGTTTAGGTTCGCTTTCATACTTTGATAGGGTGGCAGTGGGTGTGTTTGTCCGTTCGTACGCTGCTGGCTTCGTGTGTTTCTGTTCGTAGTCGCTCGATCGCGGGCCCAAATGAAATCTGCGACAACCAATCCGGCTGTTCGCCTTCGATGTGCGACTCTCGCGATTCTCTTCCTTTTGCTGGTCGGCCTCCCGGCCTCTATCTTTTCCCAGACACCTCAGCCTGGGCTTCCCGTGCACACCCTCTCTGGCACGGTTCTGGATCCTTCTTCCGCAGAGGTGGCTGGCGCCCAAGTTTCATTGCTGACCTCCAACGGCGCCGTTGAGGCATCCACTACCAGTGACCACGCCGGCTATTTCTTCTTCGACGATCTGCCCCACGGCAAGTACCGCCTCCGCATTCATGCCACGGGCTTCAAGGACGGACTCGTCGATGTCACTTTAAGTGCGAAGCCGCTCTCGCCTCTCCGGATCACGTTGGCCATCTCCGCGGTTAGCGAAGTCGTCAGTGTCACCGCCGATGAATCCATTCCGCAAACCTCCGCCGACCCATCCGAAAATCTCAACGCGAACAACATCACCCGCGACGCCCTCGATCGCGTCCCCGTTTTCGACCTCGACTACATCACACTCCTCTCCCGCTTCCTCAGCGACGACGCTATCGCCAGCAGTGGTGTTTCGCTCGTCGTCAACGGGGTCGAAGCCAACGGGCCCGGCGTTTCCGCTTCCGCCGTGCAGGAAGTGAAAATCAATCAGAATCCTTATTCGGCGCGATTCGCCCGCCCGGGCCGCGCCCGTGTGGAAATCACCACCAAGGCCGGCACGCCCGCCTACCACGGAACGGTAAACTTCCTGACTCGCAATTCCGTTTTCGACGCCAGCAATTTTTTTGCCCCCACCAAGCCTTCCGAAAGCCGCTACATGGAAGAGGGGTCCTTCACGGGCCCACTCGGCCGCGACAAACGAAACACTCTCCTTCTCTCGCTCGAGCAGGACAACGACAATCTCCAGGCCGTCGTTCACGCGTTCGGCTCTCCCGTCCCTCCAACCACCAACCCCGTAGACGAAAATGTGCCTGCACCTCAACGCCATTTCTTCGGCTCGTTTCGCGCCTTTCACGATTTCGACAATGGCGATCAGGTGTGGGTCGGGTATTCCTACGAAGATCAGCAGTCAAAGAATCAAGGCGTCGGCGCCCTCGTTCTGCCCGAGGCCGGTTATACGACCGCCTTTACCGAGCATGAACTCAATGTCAGTTACCGTCACATCTTTTCATCGAAGTGGGTGAACCAGCTCCGTTTTCTGTTCGGCCACAACGATAACCCCACCACGAGCAACGTCGCGGCGCCACAGCTCGTTGTTCAGGGTTATTTCACCGGCGGCGGCGCGCAGGCCGATCTGCACCGCACCGAAGCTCACTTCGATGGCACCGACTTTGTTACCTACACCAACGGCCGCCACATGCTGGTTTTTGGCGTCGACATTCCGGATCTCAGCCGCCGCGGCAGCGATGACTCTACCTACCAGCAAGGCGCCTACACCTTCCCCGACATCAACACCTTCAACGCAAAACAACCAGCCGGCTTCCGCGTCCAGACCGGCAACGGGCATCTGGTCTTCTGGGAACGCATCGTCTCCGGTTTCATCGAAGACAGCGTGCGCATCAAGCCGAATCTTTCCGTCACGCTTGGCGTGCGCTATTACTTTCAGAATTATTTCAACGACGACGTGAACAACTTTGCGCCCCGGTTTGCATTTGCGTGGGCGCCCCGGCCCCAGGGCAAAATCGTTTTGCGCGGCGGCGCCGGCGTCTTCTATGATCGCTCCGGCAATCGCAACATTGCCGATCTCCTTCATTACAACGGAATCAATCTCCTGCGCTTCATCCTCCCTCTGCAAACCGGCGGGACTGTTCCTTACCCTGTCGTGCCGGCGGACCTCACCGGCGTCCCCACCAGTTTGATTCAGCTCGACCCGCGCCTGCGGATTCCCTATATTGTTCAATACAGCTTTGGCATCGAGCGGCAGATCACTGCGAAGAGCACCCTCAGCGCCACCTACGTCGGCACACGCGGGATTGATCTGTTCATGTCGCGCGACATTAACGCGCCGCCCGCGCCCGATTACCTCGCGCGCCCCAATCCCGCGTTTGGCCAGATCCGCCAGATGGAATCGGAAGGCTACCAGAAAGGGAATTCACTGGAAGTAACGTTCCGCGGCAAGCCATCCAAATATTTTGCCGGCCAGGCGCAATACATCCTCGGCAAGTCGTATAACAACACCAGCGGCATCAGCTACTTTCCCGGCAACAGCAATTTCCCAAATCTCGATTGGGCGCGCTCCGACAATGACCGCCGTAATAAATTCGATCTGCTCGGCACCTTCGAGCCGTCGTCACTGTTCAGCCTCGGAGTCGCGCTTCAGGCGTACTCCGGCAAGCCCGTCAATGTAACCACCGGGCTCGATTCTAACGGTGACGGCGTCTTCAACGACCGCCTGGACGGCGGACTTGCTCCACGCAACTCGCTGCACGGTCCGGGACTTTTGAATCTCGATGTCAACGTGGCCCACGATTTCCATTTCAAGAAAGAGAAAAAAGACGGCCCGGTGCTGACCGTGGCTCTGAATATTTTCAATGTCATCAACCATCCGAACTATGTCACATTCATTGGTGTCACCCCAGGATTTCACCTGGACGGCAGTCCGATCAATCCCAACTTTGGCACTCCCGCTTCCGCCTACCCGGGACGCCGCTTCCAGCTGAATCTGGAATGTAAATTCTGATCTGACGCCTTCGTCCGCCGCAAAAATCCTTTGTCCCAATTTTCATCCGCCAGTAGAATCAACCCGCAGCCAGTCCATGCGAAAGGTTCCGCCCATGAAACCCTGGTTCGACTTCGCGCCCGCGATCGCTCTTTTCACCCTGTTTGCAGCTCAGGAATCCGCCGCGCCCGTTCCCGTCGAGCAGGAGCCGCATCACCACCTGCTTCTGAAAAATGACAGTCTGCTGGTGCTGCGAGTCACGCTTCAGCCCGGCGAATGGAGCTTGTATCACACCCATTCGGTTGACGACGTGGCCGTCTGGCTCGGCAACACCAGCACAGCCCAGCAACTGCCCAACCAGCCAGAGAGCGCTCCCGCCAAACAGAAGCCGGGCAACATTTCCCTGCGCACCTTGCACGAAACTCCGTTCACGCACCGGGTTCACAATTTGGGGCCGGGCCTTTTCGATGTGCTGGACGTCGAACTTCTCCTGCGCCCGGAGCATCCTTCCACCGGCGCTGCCGGACCAGTGGCCGGCGAAAACCCCAGCGCCCGCGTGTATAACTGGACGCTTGCGCCCAACGGCGTCACACCGATGCACACGCATGAACGTCCGTACCTGATTGTTGCGGCCACGGGATTCAATCTGAGAATGACCGCGCCCGATGGACAGTCGGCCATGCACGAAATAAAGCCCGGCGATTTTCAATGGGTTACGACGAAGGTTACGCACACCCTGGCAAACGTGGGACCCGGCGAAGGTCAAATTATCGAAATCGAACTGAAGTAGAGGGTGTTTCTGGTGTTTTGTAGCGGGCGTTCTTCGACTTTCGCCTTTTCGCGAATTACGACTCTTTCTTGGCCTTCTCCAGCCACTTATCCAGCAGGGGCAAGTGCTTCGGATCAAAATCAACAAACGAGAGTCCCGCTCCCCGATTGGGCTGTGAATAGACGACACACGCCTTCGTTTCAATCATGACGTTCTCTTCCGTCCAGATCTTCACTCGGACCACCGTGTGCATCGGAAACGGATTCATCATGTCCAGGTAGCATCCATTGCGGCTCAATTCGCTGACGCGCGTCGCGATCCGCACCTCAGACCTTTCCTCCAGCAATTCCGCGCTGGCAAAAAACATGTAGCGTGGCGTGCGGCGGCGTTCCCGTTCCATCGTTCCTCCCAGACTTCGGCGTTCGTTCAGTGCTGCGCAGTCAGTCGTTCGGTACCTCTATCTTCTCTCGCTTCTCGCCCGAATGCTCTGCGGCTTGCCCTTTGCGGCACTAGGGCCGCCCCCACCGCCCTTATCTTTCCAAAGTTCACTACTCACACTCCTCTACGTGCGGATGTCTTATACTGGCAGAGACAATCTGTGGAGCAGCCAATGATGAATCCTAAACACGAAACCGGCACAACCCGCGTTCGGCTGATTCTGATCGCACTGATTCTGCTTTTTGGGGCTTATTGGGTGGGGGCGCGCTACGGTCCTCATCAGGCCAGGGAAGTGGAAGCGCGCCGGCTGGGCGAGAACCCACCGGGCCTTAACTTGAAGACCGCCTCCGATCATTCCGAGTCGCTTACCGAAGAGGAATCCATCAACGTTCGCATCTATCGGCAGGCGTCTCCCGCCGTTGCGAACGTCCTTACCAAAGCCACGGAGTACGACTTCTTCATGGACCCCGTCCCGGTAGAAGGCGCGGGCTCCGGCTTTCTTATTGATCCGCGCGGCTACATCCTCACGAATTTTCACGTTGTGGCCGGCGCGCAAACCATCGAAGTCATCCTCGGAGACAAGAGCCGCTACCCGGCGAAATTCATTGGCGCCGATCAACGCAATGACGTCGCGCTGCTTAAGATTGAACCGAAAGGGAAGCATCTCGCCTCGTTGACGCTTGGCGATTCCGCGGCGCTGCAAGTTGGCCAGAAAGTTCTCGCCATCGGCAATCCATTTGGGTTTCAGTCCACACTTACCACGGGGGTTGTCAGCGCGCTGGGCCGCACCGTGCAGACCAGCCAGAGCACTTTTATTGATGACGCGATCCAGACCGACGCTTCCATCAACCGCGGAAATTCCGGCGGTCCGCTGATCAACACTCACGGCGATGTGATCGGGATCAATTCTGCCATCTACACGCCCTCCGGCACCGCAGCCGGAATTGGATTCGCCATTCCCGTCAACACCGCGAAGCTCATTGCCAACGATCTCATCACGGAAGGCCGCGTTCGCCGCGCGTATCTGGGCGTCAGCACGCTGGAACTGACGGCGTGGCTTTCCGAGGCTCTCGATCTGCCCGTGCAGGAAGGCCTGCTGGTGGAACAAGCCACCAAGGGCGGCCCCGCCGCTGTCGCCGGAATTCACGGCGGTGACCGCACCGTGCAATCCGGAATGCGCCGCCTGACCATCGGTGGCGACGTGATTGTCGGCATCGACGGCCAGAAAGTCGCCAATCAATTCGATATGAATGTTCTGCTGAACCGCAAGCGCCCCGGCGACACTGTCACCGTCACCGTCTACCGCGGTGCAAAGAAGGTCGACGTCCCGGTCAAGCTCGGCGAACGCGACGGCAACTAGCCGTATTCTCTATTCACTGCGGAATTTTCTATCGGCGCAAGCAACTAATGAGCGCTTGTCATCCTGAACGTCCCGATTCCGATCGGGACGCGAAAGACCTCAACGCAAAGTCCTACTCCGAAATTAGAGTGCGTGCGTCCGGAACCAGGGGAAGCCGCTTCATTTCCCGAACTCCTCCCGGTACTTCGCCCGCTCCTCATCGGTAAATGAAAACCAGCCCTCCGCAATATCCCGCACACGTTCCAACTCTTTCTGCATCTCTTTGTGTTTCTCTTCGATCATCGCCGCGTCCGCATCCTGCGGCACAAAAATCGGATTCCCACCAATCAACACCGCGCGCGCAAACATTCCAGGCAACAGGAAATGGTCCCAAGTCTTCTCAATCGTCTTTCCGCGGTCCACGCCAATGTGAAACACCATGATCGGCGCTCCCGTCATCCGTGCCAGCAGCACCGGGCCAACCTTGGCCACATAACGCGGCCCGCGCGGCCCGTCAATCGTGAACGCGCAGTCGTAGCCTTCGGCAATTCGCTGCGCCATCACTTGCAGTCCGCGCAACCCGCCGCGAGAGGAACTCCCCTGCGCCGTGCCGAATCCCAGCCACTCGATCACCTTGCGCGTCCATTGTCCGTCGAACGCGGTGGTGTTCATCACCACAATCTCGCGATTTCGCGCATACCAGGAAATCGGCACGATCACGCGGTGCCAGAACGCCCAGATGCAAGGCTCTTCTTTCGCCAGGAACTTGTCGACCGGCGCGCGTCCGGCCGCTTCAAATCGCAGAGTCGGCCCCAGCACGCGAATCACGCTGTAGACCAGCGCCGCGATGATGGGAATCTGGATCCGCCGGCTCCACGGCAGTTTTGGCAGACGCGTGTCATAGTGCGCGCTGACCGCCGCCTCGGATTCCTGGCCTCGTATTTCGCGGTTTTCCATCTTCCTATAGTATATAGAGTGTCCCCCTTTCCCCTGCCCCGATGGAGAGCGCAGCAATTGATCAGCACGGCCAATAACGGAACATCGCGCGGCATCGCCAGCTTTCTGATTTGCGCTTCCGGGTTCGCCGCCTCCTTTGCCGCATTTGCGGCGCGCGCCGACAATCCGCCAGCGGACGCCATCGGCGTGATCGAAGGCGACGCCATCTCAGTGGAAGGGCCGATGACTGTGGAAGTGGTGCGCGGCCAGGTGAAAACGCTCTTGCGCAGCGGCAGCGACGTTCATGTGAAGGCGGGGCAGTCGCGCATCGATCTGGTGGAAGGCGGGCAGATTCTCATCTGCGGCCCGGCACATTTTTCGATGCTCAAGGCCGGCGGAGCGATCACCCTGGCGCTCGATTCCGGCACGATTCATGCGCAAATCAGCAGCGAGGTTTCGCTCAATGTCTACACGCCGCAAATTCAGGCGCACCTGATTTCCATCGGCAATGGCGCGGAAGACGTGCTGGTTGGCCTCGACAGCACGGGAGCCATGTGCATTCACGCCAACAAAGGAGCGGTGCGCGTGGAGCAGCAGTTGACCGGGCAAACCGTGTTGGTGCCGCAAAGCGGCGATGTCTCCCTGACCAACGGGCAGATCGAAAGCCTGCGGACCGCGTCGGGACATTGCACGTGTACTTTGCTGACCGCGATCAGGCCCATGTCGACGGGCACGGAGATAAGCCAGCTGGCCACCAAGGATGACATCAGGAAAAAAGCAGCCGAGACAAAACCGCTCCCGCCCCAGGACAGCGTGACGCGAACGGCGCAGCCCGAGGAACCTATCTACCAGGTATTCATGCCGCCGCTGCAGTACGACGCGAAATCTAAAGTGCAGGCCGAATTCGATCCGAACCTTATCATTCTGGTGCGGCGAGTGCGCGTGCGGCCCACGCTGATTTTTCAAGGCCGCGTGGAGGGCGAGCCGGTTGTGGCGCAGTCTGCCAACCCATCAACGCAGGGAAGTCGCACCCAAACGCGCAAGCGCCGGCCGAAGTTTCGACTTGGACACGCGTAAAAATCTACTTCCGCAAACTGTGGTCGCCATCAACCTGACCGTTTCGTTATTTGGCCTGAGATTCACCTGTAACTGCTTGAATCACGGCTAGTGTATTTTCCCGGAAAATCACGGATAATTTCACCAGACCAAGTCTTGGAGCGAACCCACACTAAGTGCAAAAATCGAGACAGTCCCTTGCCACGCAGTCCTTTGCCTTTTTCATTCTGCTCCTCATCGGACTCGTACTGCTTCAAGGCTGTTCCTCCTCGTCGTCCAACAATCCGAAGCCGCTTGCCATCTCGACGACTTCTCTGCCCAATGGCCAGGCCGGCGTGGCCTACAGCACCACGCTCACGGCTACTGGAGGAACGCCGCCGTACACCTGGACTACAACCAGCGGAACGTTGCCTGCGAGCCTGATGCTCAATGCTTCCACGGGCGCCATCTCCGGGACACCCACGGCTTCGGTCACAACCCTGGCTCTGACATTTCAAGTGAGAGATTCGGGCAGCCCCGCACAGTCGAAAACCGCTGATTTGACCTTAACGATTGCGCCGGCACAGGGCGTCAGCGTAAGCATCTCTCCCCGCCGTGGTGGGGTTGCGATAAATCAACTGCTGCCCCTGAGCGCAACCGTGTTGAATGACGTTGGAAGTGCGGGCGTGACCTGGAGCGCGTCAACCGGAGGAGTGCTCAGCGGGAAGACCACGACGAATGCATCGTTCACTTCGGCTGCGGCAGCAGTCTATACGGTTACAGCCACCAGCAACGCGGACAACTCAAAATCGGCCACGGTCACGATTGGCGTAACTGACCTCGCCGGGATGACTACCTATCACAACAATCTTTCGAGGAATGGAACGAATGTTCGGGAGTACGCGCTCACGACAGCAAACGTCACTACAAGCTCATTCGGGAAACTCTTCAGCTGCTCCGTGGATGGCGCGATTTACGCGCAGCCGCTTTGGGTGCCAAATCTGGCTATCGGCGGCGGCACGCACAACGTCATTTTTGTCGCGACTACCCACGATTCGGTCTACGCGTTCGACGCCGATGTCAGTCCTTGCGTCACGTATTGGAGAAAGCCCTTGCTTGGCGCGGGGGAGACATTCGTGGACCACTCCGAAGTACACACCGACGATATCCAGCCGGATATCGGCATCATCGGTACTCCCGTTATCGACTTGGCCAGCAAGACGCTCTACGTCGTCTCAAAGTCCGAGGACACGGGCACTGCGTGCATCCCTTCCAGTGCTTGCCATCAGCGGCTTCACGGATTGAGCCTGGTCGACGGCAGCGAGAAGTTCGGCGGTCCGGCAACGATCGACGCATCCATCACCGTTTCCGGAACCGGCGACGGCTCAAATGCCGGAGTACTCGCATTCAATCCGCTGACCGAAAATCAAAGGCCCGGCCTGGCTCTGGTCAACGCAGTCGTTTACGTTTCGTGGGCCTCCCACGGAGACAATGACCCCTATCACGGTTGGGTGGTGGGCTTCAGTGCGGGCCATCTGGCCGTTGCGCCGGTCGCGGTCTGGAATAGCACTCCAAATTTGGTCGCTGGTTTCGCGCAATCCCGCGGAGGAATCTGGATGTCGGGCGGGGCGCCGGCGGCAGACTCATCCAACAATCTTTACTTCCTGACGGGGAATGGATCGTTTGACGCGGACTCTGGCGGATCGAACTACGGTGATTCCACAGTACAGCTCAGCACCGCTTCGGGCCTAACAGTCACGGGATACTTCACTCCCGACAACCAACTGAATTTGAATACCGACGACGCCGATCACGGGTCCGGAGGGGCGGCGATCTTGATCGACCAACCCACGGGTCCTGTGCAGCACCTTCTGATTGGCGGCGGAAAGGACCAGATCCTATACCTGGTGAATCGTGACAGCCTCGGGGGCTTCGATCCCGCAACCAATCACGTGGTACAGCCCTTGAGTGTCGGTCAATCGATTTTCTCGACCAGCGCCTTCTGGAATAACTGCCTGTACATCGCAGGAAGCGGCGGCCAGCTGAAGCAGTTCACGTTTAATACGACCACTGGACAATTTGGAATATCTCCAGCCCATGCTTCTGCAAACAGTTTTGGATTCCCGGGCGCGACCCCCTCGGTTTCTTCAACAGGAGGCTCGACGAACGGAATCGTTTGGGCGCTCGACAGCCATCAATACTGCACGCAGCAAGTTCCCGTCTGTGGCCCGGCGGTGCTGCACGCTTATGACGCTACCAACGTTGCCACGGAGCTCTGGAACTCGTCGCAGGCCGCCGGTAATCGCGATCAAGCGGGGAACGCGGTGAAATTCACTGTACCCACAGTTGCAAACGGGAAAGTGTATGTGGGAACTCGCGGCAACAATACAGGCGGCGCCTCGAACACTACTACCGTCCCTGGCGAATTGGATGTTTACGGGTTGCTGCCTTGATGCCGTAGGGATATCGTCGCGAGCTGCGCCGCTTAACGTAATTTACATGCCTTCGTAATTGGGGCCACCGCCGCCCTCGGGGACTACCCAGTCGATGACCTGGTAGGGGTCGGCGATGTCGCAGGTTTTGCAGTGGACGCAATTGGCGGCGTTGATTTTCAGCTTCAGGCCGCTGCCTTCTTTCACCATTTCATACACCGCAGCCGGGCAAAAATACTGGCAGGGATTGCCAAATTCCTCCACGCAGCGTGTCGAGCAGATGTTCAGATCCTGCACTTTCAGGTGGCACGGTTGATCCTCGTCGTGGCGCGTTCCGGAGTGGTAGACGTCCGTCAGCCGGTCGAAGGTCAGCTTTCCGTCGCCCTTGAATCGTTCCGGCGCGGGGCGGCCGAAAATTGGCCGGTAGGCTTCGTGGCCCGCGTGCGCGCGCATGGGATCGATAATTCCTGCACCGCCGGTAATCTGCTGCAAGCCGGAGTAGAAAAATCCTTCCAGCAAACCGTTGCGGAAGGACTGATGAAAGTTGCGCACTTTCCACAGCTCTTCCTTGATGTAACTCTCATCGGTTTTTTCTTTGTAAAGCTTCAGGGTGTTGGCGGAGTAGTCGCCCTTCTTCAGCGCCTCGAAAATCGTTTCGGCGGCGAGCATGCCACTCTTCATCGCCAGATGCACGCCTTTCAGCCGCTGCGAATCCAGAAAACTACCGGAGTCACCGACGATTAGCCCGCCACCCAGATAGTTGCGCGGCATGGCGTACCATCCGCCGTAAGGGAGTGATTTCGCGCCGTAGCGAACCAGCTTTCCGCCCTCCAGAATGTCGCGTACAAAGGGATGCGTTTTCCATGTCTGAAAAGCAGCGTGAGGATCGAAGCGCGAGTCTTCGTACTCGAGCGCAAGCACCAGGCCGATCGAAACGCGATTGTTGCTGAGGCCGTAGATCCAGCCGCCGCCGTACATTTTCGTCGAAATCGGCCAGCCCAGGGTGTGCGCCACGTAACCAGACTGCAATTTCCCAGGTTGAATGTCCCAGAGCTCCTTGATGCCGATGCCGTAGCTTTGCGGATTGATGTTGTCGAGGTTTTTTTTCGCCACAAGTTGCTTAGTGAGCGAGCCGCGCGTTCCTTCGGCAAGCACGGTCACTTTCGCGCGAAGTTCGTACCCGGGAGTGAAGTTGTCCTTCGGCTTGCCGTTCTTATCGAGGCCTTTGTCCTCCGTAATGACTCCCGCAATTCCATCGCCCTCATAAATCAGTTCTGCGCCGCCGAATTCCTTGAACAGGTTTACGCCCGCGGATTCCACCAGCCCGCCCATCCATTTCACCAGTTTGTTTAGCGAGATGACGTAGTTGCCCGAGTTATTGAAGGGCGGCGGGGTGATGGGAATGCGATAGGAAGATTTCTCGGTAAAGACCAGCGCGGCCGAATCCGTGACCGGTGTATCGAGCGGCGCGGTTTTCTGAAAGTCGGGAACGAGTTCCGCAAGCGCCTTCGGGTTCATGATCGCGCCTGAAAGCTGGTGCGCGCCGATTTCGCGGCCCTTTTCGAGAACGTAAATGTTTTCGGCGGAAAGCTCGGGCTTCGCACCGCTGGCGTTGTGCTGCTTGATCAGGTTCGCAAGGTGCAGCGCACAGGCGAGACCTGCCGGTCCCGCGCCGACGATCAGGACGTCCGCTTCCAGTTGTTCCCGTTGAATGGCCATGCCGTTATTTTATCAAACCACTGTTGGTGAAAAGCCGGAATCCGGCAGAAAAAGATTTGGCGGCATTCCGAGGCATGCGTCTCGGAATCCCTAGAAGCCGGGGGCGCCGCTTGAGGCGGGGCGCATCTCCGGCGCATTCACACCGAAGCGCAGATGCGCGAACCACGATTGGCTCAGCGACATGAATCCCGTGTACAGATAACCCCACACGAACAGCAACAGGAACGGCACGGTGGCGTAGTTTTCGTTAACAATGGCGTAGACCACCGTCAGCGCGAAATACAGGCCCAGTGCCACTTCGAAATACGGCAGCCACCCGGCTTTATTCTTATATTTCTTGGCAGCGAACGTTCCGGACTTGCCTTCAATTTTGAATTTGGGCGTGCGTACAAAGTCCGACTTCTTGCCGATGATCGCCTCGATCACCGCCTGGGCATTGCGCACGCTGATCCCGATTCCCGTGGCCATCACGAACGGCATATACAGAAACGTGTTCAGCCAGGTCTTGGGTCGCAATTCCTTTTGCGCGGCTAGATAAAAACTGGAAATCGAACAGGTGGACGCAAGAAATAGCGGCAGGTCGATCACCAGCATCTGAAACCAGCCCTGATAAAACCGTACAATCATCGCGGGCAGCAGCATCGTCGAAAGCAGCACCATCAGCGGGTAAGAAATATTCGCGGTGAGGTGGAAGAATGCTTCCGATTTCACGTAGAACGGAACGTCCGAGCTGAAAACCCTAGGAAGGATTTTCTTGGCCGTCTGCATCAAGCCTTTGGCCCAGCGCGCCTGTTGGGCTTTGAAGCCATTCATGTCCACGGGCAACTCGGAAGCGCACTCGATTTGCGGCAGGTAAAGGAATTTCCAGCCCTTCAGCTGGGCGCGGTACGAAAGATCGGTGTCCTCTGTCAGTGTGTCGTGCTCCCAGCCACCTGCCGCATCGATGGCGGCGCGCCGCCAGACGCCGGCCGTACCGTTGAAGTTGAAGAAAGTCCCCCGGCGCGAACGACCGCCATGTTCAATCACAAAATGCCCGTCGAGCAGAATCGTTTCGACGCGCGTCAGCAGGGAATAATCGCTGTTGAGATATGTCCAACGAGTCTGCACCATCCCGATCTTGCCTTCGCCTGCGGGATCCAGGAAATACGGAACCGTTCGCCGCAGAAAATCGGCCTGCGGAATGAAATCCGCGTCAAAGATCGCGACAAATTCTCCCTGCGCAGTCCTTAATCCGTTCTCCAGCGCGCCGGCCTTGAATCCTTCGCGATTCGTCCGGTGGATGTATCTGATAGGCAGTCCCTGGATGGCATGGCGCTCGACACACGCGCGCGCAACCTCGCGCGTTTCATCCGTCGAATCGTCCAGCACCTGGATATCGAGCAACTCGCGCGGATAGTCAAACTGCGCCACCGCATCCACCAGCCGCTCGATCACGTAGCGTTCGTTGAAGATGGGAAGCTGTATGGTAACCTTGGGCCAGTTTTCAACGGGCGGCGGCGTTGGCGGAACATTTTTCCGGTAAGCAAAATAGTCGTAAAGCAAAACGTACCGGTGCAACCCATAAAGCGCCAGCATGAACAGCACGATGAAGTAGGGAATCATCATCGCCAGGTCAAAGGCGTTGGCGTTGTAAACCCCGGTGAATGTCCTGTCCGTGATTTTGTGCCAGTAGTGGCTGAGGCCGCCCTGGGCGATCGCCGCGAAAAGAAGTGGAGCGAAGTTCAACAAGATGCGCGTCTCTCCGAATGACTTCCGAAACTCAAACTGAAAATCTGAAGCTCGCCGGGCTGCTGGCGGCAGGAGCGGTGCTGGAGGCGCTCTACCTGCGGATGCACAGCCTGTATTACCTGAAAAACCACGCGATTGCGTTTATAGTGCTGGCGCTAGGCGCCGGGATAGTCTACCTGATCGCGTTATATGGTTTCGACCACACACGGGCATCGCGCGCGTCTTTCATTTTACTCATTTTTGCCGCGCTTGTATTCCGCGCCACCCTTTGGCCGATGGAGCCAACGCTCTCGGACGATCTGCAACGCTATCGTTGGGACGCCAAAGTGCAGGCGAACGGATGGAACCCGTATGCGATCGCCCCGCAAGATCCGCGGCTCGCCTACCTGCGCGACCATTATTACGAAATCATGCCGGGGCGAGAGACGCCGACGATTTATCCTCCCGCTACCGAACTGCTTTATCGCGCGACCTGGAAACTCTTCCCCGGGCCAATAGCGTTCAAAGTTCCGTTCGCGGCAGCAGATGTGCTCGTGCTGCTGCTCCTTGCGTGGATTTTCCGCCCGGAAAAAGATCGCGCCTTTCGCCTGGCCGTCTATGCCTGGAATCCGCTGGTCATCGTGGAATTTGCCGCCAGCGGCCACAACGATGTGCTGGCGCTCGTCGGGATTGTTGGCGGCCTTGCGCTCCTGAAGAAACGCCCGGCACTCGCCAGCGCTTCGATCGCGCTGGCCACAATGGCCAAAGCGTTTCCCGCCGTGTTGCTGCCACTGTGGATTCGCCGCGCGGGCTGGCCGGAAAAACGTTCCGGTTGGTGGGCCGCGCTGCTGGCGGGCGCGGTTTCCGTGCTTGTGTTCTTGCCCTACCGGGGTGGACTGGGAGCGCTTCGTGCGGACCTGACACATTACGAAGCAAACTGGAAAAACTATCACGCCAGCTTGTACACCCTGATCGACTGGTTGACAGGTGGCGGAACGCGAATCCCCGCGCTGGTCGCGGCCGCCGTGATCTGGGGTCTTGCGCTGTGGCTCGCTTGGAAACGAGAGGAGCCCTCTCGCGCCGCCTACTTGCTCATCGGGACCAGCCTGGCGTTCTGGCCCAACGGCTATCCCTGGTATTTCACGTGGATTGTTCCACTGCTCTGCTTTTTCCCGAATCCCGCCTGGCTGCTGCTCAGCGTCTTGCAGTTCTTGTCTTACAACGTGCTCATCGGTTACGGAATCCTCGGCCAATTCAAATTTGATCCGTTCCAGCAGTGGCTGGTCTACACACCGTTTTACGTTTTGCTAGTTGGCGGATGGCTCCTGCGTAGAAATCGCATCGATGGTCAGGAGAAAGAAGCGTGAGTACCGGCGGAGTGCTGGAAAATGAAAAGAATTTGATTGGACAGCAGCTGGGGAGTCTCGCCGAAGTTGCGAAACAATTTTTGCGTCTCGGCTTCATTGCTTACGGCGGCCCTGCAGCTCATGTCGCGATGATGGAAGAAGAATTCGTCCGCCGCCGCGGGTGGCTTACGCGCGAACGATTTCTCGATTTGGTCGGGGCGGTTAATCTCCTGCCGGGGCCGAGTTCCACGGAGCTGGCGATCTATCTGGGAGAAGTTCGCGCCGGCCTGCCCGGATTGATTGTTGCTGGAGCGTGCTTCATTTTACCGGCAGCGTTTCTCGTCGGAGCGCTGGCCTGGGCCTACATGAGATTCGGTCCGGTGCCGCAGGTTGCCGGACTTTTGTTCGGCATAAAACCCGTGGTCGTGGCGCTGATTGCCCAGGCCGTCTGGAATTTGGGACAGACGGCTTTGCGCGATGTGCCGCTGGCTGCGCTGGCCCTGGTCGTGATTTTGCGCGCCTCTCGGGGCATGGATTGGCCTAGGGAGTGGATGCGCCGCCGCAGCACTGAGCGTGTTGCCGGTTTTTTCTTACTTTTTGAAAATTGGGGCGGTGCTATTTGGCAGCGGCTATGTGCTTTTGCCCGTCTTGCGCGCCGACTTGGTGGTGAAACTCCGCTGGCTCAGCGATTCGCAATTGTTGGATGCCGTTGCCGTCAGCCAGGCGACGCCGGGCCCATTTTTCACCGTAGCTACGTTCATCGGATACCTGCTGGCCGGTTGGAAGGGCGCAACGCTCGCCACGCTGGGGATGTTTATGCCGGCGTTCGTCTACGTTGCTATCACGTCTGGATTTTTGCCTGAGCTTCGCAAATCGCCGCTGGCCGGCGCGTTTCTGGATGGTGTGAACGCGGCGCGGTTGCGCTCATGGCCTTCGTGGGTTGGCAATTTGGGCGAGCCGCGCTCACGAATGTCCCAGCCGCGATATTCGCTACGCTCAGCGCGGTCCTGGTGTTCCGCTACAAAGTCAATTCAACCTGGCTGGTGCTCGGCGGAGCGGCGGCAGGAATCCTGCTGCGTTGGATGGGTTGGAGCTAGAACAGAAAATCAGGGAACCAGAACAATCTTGCCATGTGCCCCGGGCGCGAGCACGTCCACGTGCGCCTTCGCGGCATCTTTCAGCGGGAGTTCTTTCCCCACGATCGGCCGAAGCGTGCCATTTTCAAGCCCGGCGCCGATGGCGGCGTGAATTTCCGTCAGTTCCGTTTCCGTCGCCGCCCACAGCGTAAATCCCCTGGCCGTGCCGCGCCGCAGCATCAGGTCTCGCGGATTGATATTAATTTCACCGCGGTTGCCGATAATGATCACGCGTCCATTCATCGCCAGCGATTTCAAGTCGGCCGAAAGATTCACATTGGCGAGCATTTCCAGAATTACGTCCACGCCGCGCCCGCCGGTCGCTTTCATAATCTCCTCGGCGTAACCCGGTTTGCTGTGATCGAACACCTGGTGCGCGCCTTCTTTTTTTGCCAGCTCCATACCCTTTTGGGTGCCCGCGGTTCCGAAGACGGTCAAGCCCATTACCCGGGCGAATTGCGCCGCGGCGGAGCCGACTCCGCCGCTCGCGCCATGAATCAGCACCGTCTCGCCGGGACGCGCGTGTGCGTGATGAATAAGCGCCGTGATGGCGGTTCCATAGGGAACCCAGACTCCCGCTCCCTGCGTGAACGAGTTTTTTTCCGGCAGCGGATGCACTTGCGATTCCAGCGCCAGTGCATATTCGGCGTACGCTCCGCTTTCCGTCCTGGCCGTATAAACTCGAGTGCCCGGCTTGATTTTGGTTACGCCTTCACCCACCGCTTCGATCACGCCGGCGGCATCGGAGCCGGGGGTGTACGGCAGCGCCGGCTTGATCGCGTACGTTCCATTTCGCATGTACGTGTCGTAGGGATTTACACCAGCGGCATAGACGCGGACCAGGACCTGCCCGGGCCCCAGCTTGGGTGTGGGAATTTCCAGCAACTGCAAAACCTCCGGCCCGCCGAACTGGTGCACTTGTATCGCTTTCATGAGCTATCTCCCAAGCCGTGGCATTCTGAAAATCTTTAAATGATTTATTGTCGTTTTGGGCCACAACAAGATACCGGGAACCGCCGCGGAGCCGAAAGAAACAAAATGGACGCCAATCTAGAAATGATCGTCGTGAACCAGCGCCGCTGCCTCTAGGACGTCCGTGGGTTTCGCCCAGGCCGAAGTCTGCCAGTTATCCTTCGATTTGTTCATAGGTATAAAAGCCGCCATCGGCTGCTCGAGACGTTCCGCAAGACCGTAAACGTATGGCTCGTAGAGGTTGCGAAGTTCCAAAAGTTTCTGATCCGCTTCCGGCGTCGCCGAGAGTTTCGTACCGTGCTTCGCCAGCGTCTCGCGAATGAGCAGTAACACCTCCGGAGGAAGGCGATCCTTGTCAGGCGGGTGGGGCACGACCGAGAAGACCTGACATAGGTCGGCAACCGCATGCCGTGCGATGGCAAACGTAAGCTGCGCCTGCCGGGCGCAAACGTCTTCCATTCCCGAAATGGTCAGCGCGCATGCGTCCAGAATTGCGGTCAGCGAGCCGATCCACGACTGATTGTCGTGTTGCGAACGGAAGTACGCGAGCACCGGATAGGAAAGATGGCTTTCCAGCACTTGTGCCGACCATCGTTCCCAATCCTTGAACAGCTTGCGCAACTCTTCATGGCCTCCCGGAAAAGTGTGCCGCAGCAGTAGTTCGCCGGCGGTGGGAGGCGTGCCCGCCCGGGCATCCAGAAGCACAATCTCCGTCTCACGATCGGCAAACGAACCGTAAATAAATGGCAAGTACCCGATGAGCGCGGCAAGAAAGCCGAAGCCAAATCCGGATTCCACTACCACCAGGAATCGCGAAACGCCGGAGCGAGGAACGACGTCACCCAAGCCCAGCGTAAAGAATGTGGTGCCGCTCAGATAGAGGTCGGTGTAAAAGCTGGGCGTGCCTCCCGAAAGATTCACACCCGAGCCGGCTCCGTACTGCATCATGGCGAAACCAATAATCAGTCCCACCGCCCACACCGCAATCAGAAACAGCAAGGAAATTGGCCCGTAAAATCCAAGAAAAGACTCGCGGCGTTTTCTTGACGGGATGAGGCTCGCGTAGAATTTCCATGTTATCCAGGTGAACTGGTAGTAGATGCGCGTCAGGCGGATTTTGCGCGTGACCCGGCGAGGCAGGATGATGGCCTCGAAGGCGTCCCAGCTCACAATCAGAAAAATGAGGATGCCTGCGATAAATACACCCGGAGCGAGAATCATGCGGAACCTGCCTCTTTCATCGCGGCGGACAAGGCGCTCAAGCGGAGATTGAGGTAACCAGTCGCGCGTTCACCGTAATTTCCGCCTTGAAGAGCCTGGAAACGGGGCAACCGGTCTCCGCGCCTTTTACGGCTGCGTCAAACTTCGCTTTGTCCGCGTTCGGAATCGTGGCCACCAGGTCGAGATGGCTCTTGGTGATGGAAAAGCCTTCGCCAACCTTTTCCAGCGAAATCGTGCAGGTCGTCTCCAGCTTCGAAGCGATCATGCCCGCGCCGGCGAGTTGATTGGAAAGCGCCATCGTGAAGCAACCGGCATGCGCCGCGGCCAGCAGCTCTTCAGGGTTTGTGCCAACGCCATTCTCGAAGCGGGTCGAAAACGAATACTGCGTCTCTTTTAGGGTGCCGCTATCGGTTGAGATGGATCCTTTCCCGGATTTAAGATCGCCTTGCCAGACTGCGGATGCTTTGCGTTGCATGGTTGGTCTCTCTTTCTTGCTGACTTGTGGCTGCGGGTCAGACACCTTTGATTCACCGGGGTGGGAGGTGGTTATGCAGCCCGGCCTGAATTCTACCACTTGTGGAAGATGAAAAACGCAGCCAGGGTAATCAGGGCGAAGCCTACCAGGTAGTTCCACTTCATCGGCTCGCCAAGATAGGTGATCGAGAAGACGGAGAAGACAGAAAGTGTGATGACCTCTTGAATCGTCTTCAGCTGCGCTGCGTTGAACTCATACGAGCCGATGCGGTTCGCCGGCACCTGAAAGCAGTATTCAAAGAAAGCGATTCCCCAGCTGATGACAATCACCTTCCACAGCACCACGTTTCGGTACTTCAAATGCCCATACCAAGCAAACGTCATAAAAACATTCGAAATGGTGAGTAGAAGAATTGTGCGCATGCGCCCTGGTGGCTCCTTGTTGGTAAAAAGCTGGAGATTGCACGCGCGCTATATTAGCCGAGTTGCGAAACAGCGGAACTTACAAGTAATTCTCTAAATGTTGAGGCTGAGGGAGATGAGGCCCGGCGGCGTGGCGGGAACGATAGGCGGGAGCTTCGAGCGGTCAACGGGATTGTAGAGCGTGTCGCGCTCGACAGGGACGCGGCCGGCGGCGCGGATGAGGCGTTGCAATTCGCCGAGCGGCGTAAACTCCGACGTTTTCGCGCCCGCGTCATGATAGATCTTTTCCTCGACCACGGTACCGTCCAGATCGTTGGCGCCGAAGCGCAGCGCGATCTGCGCGATGCTCGGCGTCAGCATGATCCAGTACGCCTTGATGTGGTCGAAATTATCGAGCATCAGGCGCGACACCGCGATGCACCGCAGGTCGTCGTAGCCGGTCGGCTTCGGAATGTGCGCCAGCGCCGTATTGTCCGGGTGAAACGCCAGCGGGATGAAGGCCACGAATCCGTGGGTTTCGTCCTGAGCCTCGCGTAAAAGGACCAGATGATCCACGCGCTCCTCGACGGTTTCTACGTGGCCATAGAGCATCGTGGCATTTGAACGCAGGCCGATGCGATGCGCCCTTTTGGCAATGCTCAGCCACATCCGGCCGCTCACCTTGTGGTCGCAGATGATCTTGCGCACGCGGGGATGAAAAATCTCCGCGCCGCCGCCGGGGCAGGAGTCCACGCCAGCTTCCTTCATCTTCTTCAGCGTTTCCTCGATGGTCAGTTTCGCGATGCGCGCGAAATAGTGCACTTCCACCATCGTGAAGGCCTTTAGGTGCACATGCGGGTGCCGTTGCTTCAGGCCGCTGATCATCTCCAGAAAATGGTCGAATGAAAGATCCGGGTGCAAGCCGCCGACGATATGAAATTCGGTCGCACCCTCGCGCACGCCCTGTGCCGCGCGCTGGTAAACCTCTTCGAGCGCGTAGGTGTATGCGCCCGGAGCATTGGGATCACGCCCAAACGCGCAGAGTTTGCAATGCGCCACGCACACGTTGGTCGGATTGATGTGGCGATTCACGTTGTAATACGTGACGTTGCCGTGCCGCTGCTCGCGTACATGATTCGCCAGCCAGCCCACCGCAAGCAGGTCCGGCGAGCGGAACAGCGTCACGCCATCCTCAAACGAGAGGCGTTCGTCGGCCAGCACCTTGTCGGCGATGGGTTTTAAGGTTGCGTCGTTAATCGTCAGTTCAGCCACATTCTTCCCAATCTATTAGAGGGCGTTTTGCTCTTCGCCGCTACTTGAATTCGCTTATCGAAACTATCGAACCATTCAAACGCGCCATAAAGCCGCCGCGGCGCCCCAGAACAACAGGAACAACATACTAATATAGCCGTTCACGGTGAAAAACGCAGCGTTCAGCTTGCTCAGGTCGTCAGCCTTAACCAGTGAATGCTCGTAAGCTAGCAGCGCGGCCACCACCGCGATTCCCACCCACGCCGGCCACGGCAACCCAAATCCGTAGGCAAGCCAGCTCAGCAGCGCCACCACGCCAACGTGCATCACCCGCGCGATCCGCAACGCGCCGGCAATTCCGAATCGCTTCGGAATCGAATACAGCCCCGCGTTCTTGTCGAACTCCACGTCCTGGCAGGCGTAGAGCACATCAAAGCCGCCAACCCACAAAGTAACTGCTCCGCAAAGGATCAGCATCCGCCAATCGAGCCCGCCGGTAATCGCAATCCACGCTGCCGCCGGAGAAATTCCCAGCGCAAACCCTAGAAATAGGTGCGACCAGTTGGTGAAGCGTTTGGTGTACGAATAGAAAAAGAGAACCACGATCGCCAATGGGGCAAGTTTCAGCGCGAGTGGATTCAACTGCCACGCCGCGACGAAGAACAGCACGACCGCGAGCAGCGTAAACGTCCAGGCGAAGGCCACCGAAAGTGCGCCAGTCGCCAGCGCACGAGTCTTGGTGCGCGGATTCGCCTTGTCGTAGCGCACATCCGCAATCCGGTTCAGCGTCATCGCTGCCGACCGTGCCGCCACCATCGCCAGCACAATCCACAAAATCTGCCGCAGCGTAGGCCAGCCGTGCAATGTCGCGCGCGCCGCCAGCAATGCCCCCGTCAGCGCAAACGGCAGCGCAAACACGGAGTGCTCAAACTTGATCATCTCCAAAACCGTGCGAATCCGCCCGGCCATCGATTAACTCTCCGCTTTCTTCGCCGCGGCGCTGCCTGTCCAGCGAAACATCTTTTCCTGCGGCAGCCCGGCTTGCGCCAGCACACGGCAGACGAATTGTGTCACCAGGTCATCAACCGTTTTTGGCAGGTGATAGAATGACGGCATCACGGGCATAATCACCGCGCCGGCAGCCTGCGCCCGCAGCATATTCTCCAGATGGATGCGATTGAATGGCGTGTCCCGCACGCAAAGAATCAGCCTCCGCCCTTCTTTTAACATCACGTCCGCCGAGCGTGCCATCAGGTCATCGCAGGTTCCGCAGGCAATCGACGCCAGCGCGCCCACGGTGCAGGGAACCACGATCATCGCGTTCACGCTGTAACTCCCGGAGGCAATCGACGCGCCCACATCTCTATTGGAGATCACTTCTATCTTTTTGGGCGTACGTCCGAGCACGCGTCCCGGCAGTTTCTTCAGGTCGCCCGATGTGATGCGGAGTTCTTCCGCAAAAAGCCGCTGCCCCGTTTCCGTCACCACCAGGTGAATGCGCCCGACGCGGGGATCGTCCTCCAGCATCGCCAGCGTTTTCTGTGCGAACACAGCGCCGCTCGCTCCGGTCACACCGACGGTTATCGTTTGTCCCTTGTTAACAGGCATGGAATTGTGTGCGGTTCATTCAGTCTCGCAGCGCCCACAAGCGAAGTCAAGGAGAGGTACCGCAGCAAAGGAGCGGAGAAAAAGGGGTTGACAATCGGTAGGTGATTTGTTAGAAATGAACATGTTCAGTTCTATCAATGCCAGTCCGCCGACACTTCCCACCAAGGCGGAACTGACTCGCGAGCGCATCCTCAAGACCGCGCTAACCCTTTTCCGTACAAATGGTTACGAGAACACCACCCTCCGTCAAATCGCCGCCGAATCCGGTTCTTCCCTCGGCCTCGCTTACCGCTACTTCAGTTGCAAGGAAGAGTTCGTCCTGGCGTTTTATGAATCCCTCGCCGCAGAGTTTATTCAGCAAATCCCGAATCTCTCTCAAGGCAAGATTGCTCAACGCTTTACCGCCGCATTCAATCTCAAGCTTGCGCTGGTCGAGCCTCACAACGAACTGATCGGTGTACTCCTCTCCTCGGCGCTCAATCCCAACTCTCGCGTCGCAGTGCTGGGATATGCCTCGACGGACATCCGCCTGCGAATGCAATCGGCATTTTCAAGCTTAGTCAGCGAATCCAATGACGCGCCCGACGCTGTAATAACCGCCGCGCTTGCGAAACTCCTTTACATAGCCCATCTCGCGCTTCTGTATTTCCGCGTGAATGACCACACACCCGGCGGCCGCGCGACCCGCGAATTGCTCGCGTGGATTGAAACCGCACTGTCCTATCTCCCTATGAGTTACCACCTGCCATTCATTTCCGATGCCCTGCTGAAAATCGCCGCAACACTCGACACCGTTTTTGGAGGAGCCACCAATGAGCACCCAGCCCAATAGCCCGTTGCCAGTAAATTGGCAACCCAAGCCCCCGGAACCACCACTGAAGCCGCCCATTTCCGACGGTCAGTGGGGACTCGCGGGCTTCGTCCTGTTCCTCTTTCTCTGCAGCGTTTCGCTGCGCATTGTGTACGCCCACAAGCTGGAGACCACCGCCGTAATGTTCATCGGCCTGCCCGCTGGGCTTGCCGTCTTCATGAGCCTTCTGCCGCGCAGCAAAAGCGCCCTCGGCAGCGCCATGAAAGGCACCACCATCGGCTTGCTCATCTCCGCCGTGCTTTTTGGCGAGGGCATTATCTGCGTCCTGATGGCGGCGCCGATCGCCTACTTCATTGCGGCGCTGGTCGGCGGCCTGACGGATGCCTCGAGAAAAGCGCAACATCCGGGCGCGCAATGTTTCATCTGGATCGTTGCCGCGGTGATGAGCTTCGAAGGCACCTCGAGCAAACTTTCGCTTTCGCGTGACGAAGAGGTCCGCGTCGAACGAACGGTTGCCGCTACTCCCGCGCAAATTGAAAGCGCGCTTGCCGCGACGCCCGCTTTTCGCACCACGCTTCCACTCTATTTCCGGCTGGGTTTTCCGAAACCCGTTGAGGCGCGCGGCAGCGGCCTCAATATAGGCGATCAACGGGTCATCCACTTCGCCGGTGGGGAAGGCCATCCGGGCGACGAGGTCTTTCACGTCGCGGCCCGCACCAAAGCCTCCGTCACCTTTAAACCGGAAACGGACTCCAGCCATATCGCTCACTGGCTCAAGTGGAATGAGTCGGTGGTCGAATGGGTGCCCGTGGACGCCACCCACACTCGTGTGGCCTGGACGCTGCGTTTTCGCCGCGGACTTGATCCGGCGTGGTACTTCCGGCCGTCCGAGCGCTACGGCGCTCGGCTCGCCGCGCGGTACTTGATCGACAACCTTGCTACGCCGCCGCGCGAAACTGTTGCACACTGAACTCGATGCGGCCCGCTACCAATTCGCTTGCAGCCGGCTTACGCCGTAGAAATGCCGCGGCGCAAGTCGCCGCGGCCTGGTGCCTGCCCTCCGCCGCGCTTGCCGGATTTCTCGCTGTCCGAATTGGCGCCTGGACTGTCCCTTCAACCGCGTTGGTGCTCCTTGGCTCTCCGGCGATCGATCTCGTCGGTCGCGTCGTGCTCTGGGGCTGGGCGTTCGCATTTCTGCCGCAACGTATATCGCTTATTCGCCGGGCCATCCTGGGCATCTTGTTCGACCTGCTGCTGCTCTCAATGGCGGGAGTATCGTTCCACGCCAATCGCCAATTTTTCCTCACGGAACTTTTCGCCGGCAGCGTTTGTCTCTTACCGGCGCAGCTCTTCGCTCGTTGGACAAGCGAACGCCGTAATCTCACCGCTCGAAACCTCATGCATCTGTGTTTTCACAGTGCGTTGCTGCTCGGTGTTTGGCCGCTACTCATAACCCAGTTCTTCGGTGGAAACTGGCACGCCTGGGCCGCGCGATCCTCGGCGGCCAACAAGTTCTACCTGCAATTTTTGATGGTTCCTTGCGTCTTTCTCATCACCGCGATGCAGGAATTTCACGCGGCTGGCCGGGGCACGCCGATGCCCGAAGATGCCCCGTGCCGCCTGGTGACCACGGGCATCTTTTCTTATGTGGCCAATCCCATGCAGATTGGAAAATTCGGTGTTCTCTTTGTCTGGGGCCTGTTCTGGAAAAATCCGTGGATCGTGGCCGCGGCCTTGCTTGGGCTGTTTTACAGCCTCACGATTGCCCGCTCCAGGGAAGACCGCGACATGGCCGCGCGTTTTGGTGCTGATTGGGCTCTCTATCGCCGCAATGTTCGCCGTTGGCTCCCACGCTGGCGCCCGTGGATTCCAACTGCCCACGTATCCGATTCAGCGGCGCTGTATCTCGATCTGGATTGCGGCCCGTGTGGCCACTTCGCGCGGTGGTTCACTGCACAGTACCCCACGCGACTGCGCATCCTGCCGCTCGCTGGGCATTTCCCCAACACACTCAATCGCATCACCTACCGGGCTGCCGGCAGTCAGCGTGAAGTCCAAGGCATTCACGCCACCGCGCGTGCATTAGATCACTTGAACCTCGCATGGGCCTTTTGCGGATGGATGCTGCGGCTTCCCTTGATTGCCTGGGTCGCCGAGCTGATTATCGAAGCGGTCAGTCCTTCAGGGCGTGAACATTGCAACGTAAACGTTCCCGACGCTTCACCAATTATTCCTTCTGTCGAAGTTCGCTCCTGAATTTTGAAGTTTTTGCTTCGCGGATTCTCTTGCATGCCCATTACCCTCAGTTGCGCGCCACTGTAGTGCTAGACTAGTTTCCGGCCACAAATTATGAACCAGTCCGAGCTGCTCAAAATTCTCGAGGAGATTCACTCCGGTGCTTTTTCTCCAGAAGAAGCCGCGGAGCGCCTGAAGCATCTGCCGTTCGAAGACATTGGCTTTGCGAAAGTCGATCATCACCGCGCGTTACGGCAGGGCTACGCCGAGGTGATCTTCGGCAAGGGCAAAACGCCCGCGCAGGTGGCGGAAATTGTCCGCGCCATGGTCTCGAAAAAAGCCTCGAGTCACAATGTGCTGGTCACCCGCGCCGACGCCAAAATCTTCGCCGCCGTGAAGCGCGTCAGCCGCGCCGCGAAATTTCACCCGCTTTCCGGTGTGATCGCCATCGAGCGCAGCAGGGAAATTTCGGGGAAGGGAACGATTCTCGTCGTTTCCGCCGGCACCAGCGACATTCCTGTCGCCGAAGAAGCCGTCCTCACCGCCCGAATGATGGGCAATCGCGTCGAGCAACTCTTCGACGTCGGTGTCGCCGGCATTCACCGATTGCTGGAACATCGCAGCAATCTAGCCGAAGCGCGGGTCATCATCTGCGTCGCGGGAATGGAAGGCGCCCTGCCAAGCGTAGTCGGCGGCCTCGTCGGCATTCCCGTCATCGCGGTGCCGACCAGCACCGGCTACGGCGCCAGCTTCGGCGGAGTAGCCGCGCTGCTCGGCATGCTAAATTCTTGCGCCTCAAATGTCACCGTCGTCAACATTGATAACGGTTTTGGCGCCGCGTGCGTCGCGTCCTGCATCAACCGTCTGTAATTAAGTATTTTTTAAAAGGACTTTCATAACGCCGCGCTTTTGAGCGTGCGCGATTGCCGCGGGCGCATCTTTCAGCACAAAAGTACGGGAAATCAGCGGTGTGGGATCCACTTTGCCGGAGCGGAGCAGCGCGATCGCTTTTGCAAACGGCCCGCAGCGCGAACCCACGACGGTGATTTCCTTCACCACAATAGGCCAAGGTTCCACCGGCGCTGCGCCGTGAAAGGTTGATTTTAGCAGTAGCGTGCCGCGTGGCTCTGTCATCCGTTGTGCGAGCGCCAGGCCCGTGGAAGATCCTGTCGCTTCCACCACTAGCCGGTAATTTTCCTTCACGCGGGCTAGATCGCCGGCATCGCCGCGCACTTGCTTCGTCGCGACGCCTGCCCTCCGCGCCAAAGCCACCTTGCCGGCGTGCTTGCCATAAAGAACGACGCGCGTACCCGCAGCCTTGAGCACCAGGGCGATTAGCTGAGCCAGTTTTCCATCTCCAAGCACGGCCGCGGTTCGAGATTTTCGAATAGCGAGTTGATCCAGAATCTGGCAGGCCGCGGCCAGAGGCTCGATGAACACGGCCTTCTCGTCGCTCACGCCGGCCGGTACAAAATGCAAGTTTTCAACCGGCAGCGCCAGAAATTCCGCGAACGCTCCGTCGTGGGCCAGAATGCCCAGCACGGTTCGTCGAGCGCAGTGCGTCTTCATCCCGCGCTTGCAATATTCGCACACCGGCCGAAATCCGTAAGCCACGCAGCTCACATTAATCTCACCGGCCACGCGCTTGCCCACCCACCGCTTTTTCGCCGCGGCGGAAACTCCTGCAACATCCACGACCTCGCCGACAAATTCGTGCCCTGGCGTACCTCGAAAGCCGTGGTAGCCGCGCAGAATCTCTACGTCGGTATTGCAAATCCCCGCCAGCCGGACCCGAACCAGCGCCCATCCACGCCGCAACTTGGGGATCGGCTTGCGAAGCTTGGCCAGCTTCTTTCTGCGCACCTCAAAGCTGGTCATTTTCGGTCTATTTTTTCGTTTGAACAACCGCACGAACTTTCCCCCATAAGTGTATTCCTGAGGCTATCCGATAAGGATAGCCGAAGGACCTCAACGAAATAATCTTGGAAACGGTATGAGTTGAGGTCCTTCGGGTGCAGGAATCGCGCCCTCAGGATGACCGGTGTCGTTAAGGCTCGTACGATAAAAAAACTGTAAGCCGCGTAATGTAATTCTTAGCGCAGTACCCGGGATAGCGCCTCAGCCAGGGTTTGCTCTTGCTCTGAGAAAACCGTCCGAAGATCAATGAGCAGGCGCTCTTCTTCAATTCGCGCAACCACTGGCATCGCCCGCGCGTCCGTTCGCAGCCGGGCCTCCAGATCGCTCGCGGAATGCCGCACGCTGGCAATACGAATGAGTTTCGTCGGCAGCGATTGCGCCGGCGTCGAACCACCGCCAACCAACGAGCGCCCATCGGCTATTTCGATTTCCGCATCGGCACCGGCAATTCTTCCAGACAACAGTTTGTAAAACGCGTCGGTACGCGCCGAAATCTCTTCAATACTCATTTGCATCATGCGCAGCGCGGGGATTTCATTCCACGCCCCGCGAAGATACGCGTTCAGCGTTGCTTCGAGGGCGGCAATCGCCAGCTTGTCCACCCGCAGCGCCCGGAACAGCGGGTGCCGCCGCACCTTCTGCACCAGATCCTTTTTCCCGGCGATAATGCCCGCCTGCGGCCCGCCGAGCATCTTGTCGCCGCTGAAGAGCACCAGCGAAAATCCGGCTTCGACACTTTCCCGCGCGGTCGGCTCGCTAATTCCCACTGGCGAAAGATCCACCAGGCAGCCGGAGCCTAAATCCTCCACAACCGGCAGCTTCGTGCGCTGGCCGAGCGCGATCAACTCCGCGACTTCCGGCTTTTCGGTGAAGCCCGACACAGTAAAGTTCGAAGGGTGCACGCGCAAAATCACGCACGTTTTTTCATTGATTGCGCTTTCGTAATCGGCGATCCGCGTGCGATTCGTCGTGCCCACCTCGCGAAGCACTGCGCCGCTCTGCTCCATGATTTCCGGAATGCGGAAGCCGTCGCCGATTTCGATCAACTCCCCGCGGGAAACAATCACTTCGCCGCCCCGCGCCAGCGCCGCCAGCGTCAGCAGCACTGCAGCCGCGCAGTTGTTGATCACAATCGCCGCTTCCGCGCCGGTCAGCCGCTCGATCAGCCGCGAAGTGTGCACGTCACGCTTTCCGCGCGCTCCGGCCGCTACGTCATACTCCAGATTGGAATATTGCGTCGCGGTTTGCCGAAACTCTTCCAGGATCGCGGCTGACAGCGGCGCGCGCCCCAGGTTCGTGTGCAAAATCACGCCGGACGCATTGATCACGCCGCGCAGCGATGGCGCCAGCTGCTGCCCGACACTCCGCACCACGCGCAGCTCAATCGCTTCCGCCGCAAAGCTGGCCTCTTCCTGCGGTGCCCCGGAGACAATTTCTCTCCGCAGCTTCGCCAGTTCCGCACGAACCGTTTCCACCAGGAACCCTCGCTCCAGTCTCCTGCCAATTCCGTCACCTGCGGCCGCAACAATAATTCATCCACCGAAGGTAGCCGCCGCAAGAGTAGTGTCTGGTCGGCACTCGATGCGCTTTTTGCTTTTTCAGCCATGCCGCCATTGGAGCACAGCAGGGAATCGACCCGCAATTGCCAACTGTTCGAACGGCCAGCCGCATGTTCCTCCGGCCGTTGTTTGATGCGCATCGCCGCGCCGCGCCCCCGTTGACGCCCGGCAAAACCGCCCCTACGATGAATTCTCAGGGATTTCCATCTCATGGCCACCATAGACGAGGATCTCTCGGCACTCGAGCGCGACATTCGCCAGCTCAAGATCGAGTACGACATGTATTTCGGCGGCGGCCGCAAGCGCCCTCCCACCGAAATCGAATGGCGCATTGAACTGATCGTCAAGCGTTACGGCGAGCGCGGCGGCGACATGAAGTTTGGCCAGCGCTTTCGTTTCAGCAATCTTTCGCAAACTTACGCCAAGTACAAGGACGTCTTCCGCAAACGCCTGGCAAATCGCGAGGAAGGCAAGGTCCAGCGCCACTTCGGCGCCGCAGCCAAGGCGATCGAAGCCGAGCGAAAGAAGACGCAAGCCGCAACGGACGCCGCTGCCTCCGCC
>Ga0210402_10000864_pt1 | contig 32580 bp, 27 predicted proteins | sample IncBWC7MmetaG_FD_161055 | JGI IMG/M metagenome (GOLD analysis project Ga0210402, IMG submission 161055) | Forest soil microbial communities from Barre Woods Harvard Forest LTER site, Petersham, Massachusetts, United States - Inc-BW-C-7-M | ecosystem: Environmental > Terrestrial > Soil >...
CGCTCTCCGCGCCGCGTACGATTTCCACCTTGTCCACGTTGTCCAGCGTGAAGTTGGAAAAGTCCACCGCATTCCCCGGCTCATTTACCGGCGTGCCGTCCACCAGCACTTTGGTGTAGCTGGAATTCCCTCCGTTCAAGAAGATGGACGCGGTGCCGCCTTCCGACCCGGTGCGGCCGATCGAAATTCCCGGCACATATGTCAATGCGTCGGGCAGCGACACCGATTGCCGCGCTTCGATCTCTTCCCGGGTAATCTCCGTGACCGACGCCGGAGTCTGCTGAATCTGCAGCGGCCCCGCTTCCGCAGTGACGACAACTTTTGCGGAGACGCGTTCCAAGTCCAGCTTCAGATCGAGAATTCGCGGTCCACTTGCGAGCTCCAGATCAAATTCGCGCGTAACAAAAGGCGCTCGTTCAAAAACCACGTGATATCTGCCCGGCGGCATCGTCAACAGATATGTCCCCGCCGTGGTGCTGGTGGCTTTCCACCGCTGTGCCTGCGGATCGCCAGCCAGCTGCGCGACAACTTGAACCCCGCCCACGCCGCCGCCGCTTGTATCCAGCAACGTTCCTTTTAATTGCGCATCCGGAGAACTGGACTGTGCGCTCGAAGATTTATTTATTGAAATGAGAATCAGAGAAGCAAGGACTACGCGTAGCAGGATGGTTTTCATTTTTCTCCTCCGCTCCCTCACGCGCGGGAGTTGAAGGCTGTCCCAATTCTTCTTCCGCAAAGTTTGCGGCGGCAAGCGCTGCAACTCTGGAAGCTGCGAATCGGGATTGCGGACCTCGCCGGTCTCCTGGCTTGGCGGTGTTGCCTGCAAGCATCCTTCCCGCACTGGCGTCCAAAACAACAGCTCTGTGCAGTGGCTGGCTTGCGAATTCCCGCCTTACAGTCGCGCGGCGGCGACGGCTGGCGTTCCTTCCACAAATTCGAGAAGGGCGCTCCGTCTTCCCGTGCACGAAGTCCGCGATGATGGTGAAGGGGCAGCTTCGCCCGCTGTGGATTACTCAAATCCGCGGCGAGTTCCCGCGGCGTGGAAATTCTACGACTGCTCGCCCGGCAAAATGTTCACGCGTGGCCTTCCGTTCGATCCCATCTCCACCGTGAGTCGTGTCTGGAAAACCTGTTCCAGCAAATCACGCTGGTACACATTCGCAGGCGCGCCCACCCGCAAGCACTTGCCTCTCTGCAGCAGCACCACCTGATCCGCGTATTCACCGACCAGATTCAACTCATGCGTGACCACCACCACGGTGTACCGATTCTCGGCCGCAAGGCGCCGCAGCGTCTCCAGCAAGTCCACCTGCGCTCCGATGTCCAAATGCAATGTCGGTTCGTCCAGCAAAAGAAGCAGCGGTTGCTGTGCCAGAGCCCGCGCCAGGATCACTCTTTGTTTTTCGCCGCCGGAAATTTGATCCATCCAGCGATCGCTCAAATGTTCCGCGCCAACTTGCGCCAGCGCGTTTTTTGCAATCAGCACATCGTCGCCGGTTTCAAATCGCAATGACTTTCCGTACGGGTGCCGCCCCTGCATCACAAATTCCCAGGCCTTCGACGGAAACAACAGTTGGCTTTCCTGCTGCACCACGGCGATGCGCTGGCCGCGGGTGCGCGGCTCCAAATCGTGCGTGACGAATCCGTTCAGCAGCACGCGGCCAGAGAGCGGCTGCAATGCTCCGGAAATAATTTGTAGCAGCGTCGATTTTCCGCTGGCATTTGGCCCAAGGATCGCCACCACCTCGCCGGCCTTAGCCTGAAAGCTGGTCGCCTCCAAAGTAAAAATCGGCGCTTGTTGCGGATTCGGCGCGTACGCGTAACTCACTTGCTCGACGCTGAGCCGCGGCTCGTTCGACGCGCGTCCGCCATCCATCGTGACGCGCGGCGAGCTCGATCGTGTCGCGGCGGTCACGTCAGCCTCCGCCGCAAAAGATAGATAAAGAGTGGCGCGCCAGCGATCGCGGTGATCGCTCCGACCGGAAGTTCGGACGGCGCCGCGATGGTGCGCGCCAGCGTATCGGCAATCACCAGCGCGATCGCGCCACCGAACGCCGACGCCGGCAGCAAGATACGGTGGTCCGAGCCAAAAATCATTCGCATCACGTGCGGCACCAGCAGCCCGATATATCCAATCGAACCACTCATGGCGACCGCGAGCCCGGTCAAGGCGGATGCGGCGATGTACACCACCAGGCGCACTCGGCGAACGTCCACGCCAAGATGCATCGCTTCTTTTTCTCCGGAAAGCAACAAATTCAAATCCGACGCGGTGGTATAGATGGCCGCTGCCGCGACGAAGAATCCAACCCGCAACACCCACGCCAGAGGCCGTGAGGGTACCGCGGTGAGTTCGCCCATCAGCCAGTAAGACATGCCACGAACGTTGCTGCTCGGCATTACGGAAAGCAGCAGGCTGATAAACGCGGAAAGCAGGGAAGCAATGATCACGCCACCGAGCAGCAGCGTGCTGCTGTCCACTCGCCCTTCGCGCCTGCCAAGAAAATACACAGCGGTGATGGCGACTGCCGCACCTAGAAATCCGCCGAGCGGAGTAAACACCGAAGCAATCTCCGGAGAAAGCGCCAGTCGCGGCTCCAGCAGCAACGCGAGAATAGCGCCGACCGCGGCTCCGCTGGAAACTCCCAACACGTACGGATCGGCCAGCGGATTCCGCAACAGCGCCTGAAAACTGGTACCCGCGATCGACAGCGAAGCGCCCACCAAAACGCTCAAGAATATCCGCGGCAGCCGCAAGTTGAGGATCAAACTGTAGTCGCTGGAAATCTCGGTGCTCTTGCCCATAAGTACCCGGAGCAAATCGCGGCCCAGGCCGTAAAGCGAAACGTGCACCGCGCCGAATTTTAGCGCCAGTACCATCACGCAAAAAAGAATCGCGCCGAGAATGAGGCACTGCGTCAGTAGCCGGCTAACCGTCAGCGGTCGCATCAATTTTTCTCCGCCGGAGCAGCGGATTTCGAAGTTTCGCTCTTCTCCGCAAACGCTTCAGGATGGAGTTGCCGCGCGAGATCTTCGATCGCGGAAAATAATCTGGGTGCCGGCCGGTTGACGGCATCGCTAACCACCGCAAACCTACGATGCTTCACCGCTTCGAGCTGCTCCCACCCGGGACGCCTTGCCAATGCCTCCACATCGCGCGACACCGCGTCTGAATGGCTCGAAGCGAACACCAGATATTCCGGCTGCAATCGCACCATCTCCTCCAGGCTCATCTGCGGCCAGTCCTGCGAAGATTCCACCACGGAAACCGCACCGGCGTGAACCAGCGCGTCCGCAATAAATGTGTGCCTGCCAATGGAAATCAACGGGTCGCTCCAGACCACGAATAACACCCGCCTCGGCGCGACGTCTTGTAATCGTTGGTGCAAACCAGTTTCTTGCTGCCGGAGTTCGCGATCGAGAGCGTCGCCCTCCGCGGCATTGCCGAGAATTTCCGCCAAACGGCGAACCGAACTGCGAATTTCGTCGACAGTGTGCGGGTCCGTCGCATACGCGGCAATTCCCAAACGCTCAAGCTCCTGGACCGTTTCCAATCGGTTCAAGCCTTTGGTCACCAGCACCACATCCGGCTTCAACAACGCGATCTCTTCCAGGCTGGGATTGGTCGCTCCGCCTACTTTATGCTTTTTCATCGCAGCTGGAGGGTAATCGCAGTAATCGGTGTCGCCTACCAGCAACTCGTCCATTCCCAGTGCATAGAGTGATTCCGTCAGGCTGGGCGCCAGTGAAACCACGCGGCGCACCGGCACCGGAATGCGCACGCTGCGTCCAGTTTCATCGGAGACAGTGCGAAAAGCTTCCTTTGGTGTGGAAGCAGATTCAGCTTGCTCCGGGCGCGCCGACACCACAGCTGCGGTGGCGCAAAGAAACACCGCGACGGTCGCCAACCGAAGCAAACAATTTATCGCGCAATTCTTCAATGTGCGGCGGCTCCCCTGACAGGAGTCAGATTTCATTCCGCGAGAGCTGCAAAAACAAAAATGCCCCGCGAGTTCCGTGGGGCAAACCGCAGAACTCCCTCTCGCGAGAAGTTCGGCAAACTGCGGCGAGGGAGGGTAGCCTGGCTTACGGCCTTGCAGCCGATTACAGTGGCGGGACCGCGGCCGAATCTCACGGCCTTCCCCGCTGCCCTTGCCTGCAAATTGTGACTTGAGTGTAAGCCGCGTGCGCAATGCGCGTCAAATCGAATCGCTTAAGTCCCGACGGGCCGTTCTTCCAACAAATATCGGCGCGCTCAGCGGTTCTTCCAGCTGGGTTTGCGTTTTTCCACCAGCGCCTGCAAACCTTCTTGCGAATCTTCGAGGCGGTATAATTCATTCAGGAAAATATTCATCGAGTGTTTCAATCCATCGCGCAGCGAAAGCCCCATCCCGCCGAGAATCGCTTTTTTCGCCATGGTCAGCACCGGGCCCGAATGTCCGGTCATCCGCGTAACCAAATCTTTCACGGTAGATTCAAGTTGCGCCTCCGGCACCAGCCGGTTCACCAGGCCCAGGTCCAACGCGCGTTCCGCCGTGACCGGTTCGCCGGTCAGCACCAGCTCCAGTGCGGTCTTTGGGCCCACCAGATAGGGCAAAATCGTGGAAGCCAGCGGCGGAAACATGCCGATAGTAATTTCCGGCTGCGCAAATCGCGCTTTCGGTGAAGCGATGACCAGATCGCCGAATGCCGCCAACTCTGCCCCGCCACCGATTGCCGGGCCGTTCACCACGCATATAACCGGTTTCGCGACGTCAACCATGGCCGCGAACGCCGCATGAAACGCGTCCAGCATCTGGAACACCCGCTGCGAAGTGTATTCCCCAATTTCAATCCCGCCGCAGAAAACTTTGCACGCGGAGTCCAACAGGATGATCTTGACGTCCTCACGTGAACCCGCAAACTCGATGCCTTCGGCCAGTTCGCGCAGCATGGTTTCGTTCAAAAGATTGTGTTCCGGCCGGTTCAGCGTCATATGCGCGACGCCCGCCTCCAGCCGTACTTTCACAAACTCGTAGGCTTCGATTTTCTTCTTCTGCGGAACTGTGAGAAACTCTTCTTGATTGACTGCTTCGACCATCGCCGCCTCCGCGGAACGTTCCGAAACCACCTCAGCGAACCGTCTCTTTGTGTATTTTCAGATGCTAGCATGCTGTTTGGCGCAATTTTGCGCTTACGCAAACGGTGGTGTGCAAAGAGTCTTCACGGCGGACAACTTCGGCTATGCTGGGTTTTACATGAAAAACACCCCGGAAACCGCACCCTCGGTTGTTGCCACGGAGATCCCAAAGCTGGCCGGCGGCCGCGAATTCCCCAGCGTGGACGAGTGGAATCTCGCACAGCCGGTTCGGTTTGCCTCCGACTGGCAAGGCAAGAACGAGGACCCCGTGCGCGAAACCGAAGTGCGCCTACTCTGGACGCGCGAAACGCTGTATCTCAGATTCCGCTGCCACTACCGGACTCTTACCGTTTTTCCTGACGGCGCCGTCAACGGCCGCCGCGACAAACTCTGGGACCGCGACGTCGCCGAGGTCTTCCTGCAAACCGATCCAGCGCAGCCGCGCCGTTACTGGGAATTTGAAATCAGCCCCAACGGCATGTGGATTGACCTTGATATTTCTCCGGGGCGCAAACGCGATCCCGCAACTGGCATGAAATCGCGCGTAAATCTCGACGAATCTGGGAAAATTTGGACGGCGGAACTCGCTCTGCCGATGCAATCGCTCACTAATCATTTCGACCCAGCTGTGAGTTGGCGCGTGAATTTCTTTCGGGTGGAAGGCGCCAGCGAACCGCGCTTCTACTCCTCCTGGCAAGCAACCAATACTCCACAGCCTAATTTTCACGTGCCTGAGGCTTTTGGATATTTGCGATTCAAGAGCGATTGAAGAAGATGAGTCGCCGTCAACGTTTGCGCCCTATCGGTATTGGTTTTCTTCTTGTCGCACTGCTTGCCCATCCGCGATGGGTCCGCGCGGCTCAGCAAACCGCCGAAGCGCCGGACGCTCCTAAGGTCACTAAAGTTGAACCGCCAAACTGGTGGGTTGGGCTCACGCCGGACCTGATGGTCCTGCTTTCCGGCCACGGATTGCAGGCCAACAAAGTCGCGTGCAATCTTCCGGACGCGATCGTCGAACACACCCAAGCCACGCAGGGCGGCGACTATCTTTTTGTCTGGCTTAAATTCGGGCCGCACTTGCGTTCCGGAACCATCGTCTGCCATCTCGCGACCTTAAACGGCGAAACATATTTCGAATTGCCGGTTTCGAACCGCGAGCCGACCGCGCAGCGTTTTCATGGATTGAGTCCCGACGACGTTCTATATCTGATCATGCCGGACCGTTTTGCAAACGGTGATCCAACCAACGACGAGCCGGCGGAATTTCCCGGTTCGCACGACCGGGCTAAGCCGCGTTCATGGCATGGCGGAGACTTGCGCGGCGTTCGCGATCATCTCCCGTACCTGAAGGAATTGGGCGTGACCACAGTCTGGCTCACGCCGGTCGTGAAAAATGGCAGCGAGCAGGATTATCACGGTTACGGCGCAGTTGATCTGTACGCTGTTGATCCCCACATTGGCAGCCTTGCTGAATACAAGCAGCTCGCGTCCGATCTGCATCAGCAACGCATGAAGCTTTTCTTTGACGCTGTGCCGAATCACGTTGGTCCTCGTCATCCGTGGGTGGCCAAGCCGCCGTTGCCGGACTGGTTTCACGGTAGCGCGCAAAATCATCTGGACTCAAATTCTCCGGTTAAGAATTCGTTCTACGGCAAACCTAATTCGGCTGGCGTTCCCAACGATCCCTTTGAAGCTCTGGCCGATCCGCACGGAACGCCGGCGATGCGCCGCAACATTACCGATGGCTGGTTTTTCGGGATTTTGCCAGACATGAACACCGAGAATCCGGTGGTTGCAAAATACCTTCTGCAGAATTCCATCTGGTGGACCGAATCGGCGGGGCTCGACGGCCTTCGCGTGGATACTTTTCCGTATGTCTCGCGGCCGTTTTGGGAGCAATGGCACGCGGGCCTGCGGCGCATCTATCCAAATCTCGCCACGATTGGCGAAGTGTTCCATCCCGATCCGACAGTGACCTCCTTCTTCGCCGGTGGCAAAAAAGGATGGGACGGCATTGATACCGGGCTCTCCACTGTCTTCGATTTCCCGTTGCACTTCGTAATTCGCGACGTTTTGTTACGCGGCGCGCCGGCTGGGCGAATCGCCAACATTCTTCGCCAAGATGCGCTTTACCCGCATCCCGACTGGCTGGTTCCCTTTTTTGCGAACCATGATTTGCCGCGCTTTGCCAGTGAGCCAGGCAGTTCGCCGGAGAAACTTCTTTGCGCGTTTGGATTAATTCTGACGCTGCGAGGAATTCCGCAACTCTACTACGGTGACGAAATCGGCATGCTGGGCGGGGGTGATCCGGACAATCGGAGGGATTTTCCGGGCGGCTGGGTGGGCGACGCGCAAAATGCTTTCACTGAAAGCGGGCGTTCTCGCGAGCAGCAGCGAATCTTCACGGCGGTGCAACATCTGCTAGAGCTGCGGCGCAACCATTCAGCGCTGCGCACCGGAAAGCTCTTCCATATTTTTTCCGATGACCAATCGTATATTTTTGTGAGAGAGACCGAAGAGGAACGCCTGCTCGTCGTATTTAACAATTCACCGCAGGGTAGAACGCTGAAGTTTTCCCAAGCCAATACACCGCTGGCGGAACAATTGCAAGCGACACCTCTATACGGGGACGCATCGGCCCGAATCACCGGTGCAGAAATCACGGTGATCGCGCCCGCACAATCCGTCTCCATTTTTTCGATGGAGTGAAGCGCTTTAGAAAACCAGTTCGACCGTCCAGTTGCTTCGAGCGTCCGGCACCGTGAAAATCACGGCATGCTGAGAGGTATCAAGCCGCCATTCATGAATGGTGGCGTCGCCCACGCGCACGCTGGTTGGCGTTTTGTCGATGCCATAAATCGTGAGCTCGGCGGCGCTCCACCACGGCTTGTATCCGTCTTTTTCGATGGCGCTGACAACTTTGATCGTAGTAGCGCCCGCCTGGCACGAATAGTTCACGCGCAAAAATTCGCCATTTTCATAGTTCAGGGAGTGCCCATCGTCCTGATATAGCGAGCCTTTGCAGTCGGGGCCTGGATAAACGCGAAGCTCCAGCGGGCCGTTCGGCGTTTCGCCGGTGTTCTGCACCAGCGGCTGGCGCGGCACAATCGCCCCGGCGCGGACGTATACCGGCACTTCGTTCAATGCGGGCTTTAGTTTTTTCAATTCGCGGTCCGAGCTTTTCTCGCCCGTCCAGTAGTCGTACCAGCTTCCCGGCGGCAGTTGGATCACCTTTTCGTCCTGCAGTTCGGTGGTGACCGGCGAAACAAATAGATCGTGGCCGAACAGGAATTCGCTGTCGTCGCCAAAAAATTCCGGCGACTGCGGATATTCGAGGAGCAGCGGGCGCATCAGCGGAATGCCGGTGCGAGACATCTCTTCCACTGCGGTGTAAATGTAGGGCAGCAGGCGGTAGCGTTCTTCGATGTAGTGTTTGCGGATCGCGGTGTGCTCCGCGCCGTGTACCCAGGGTTCCTGGTCCGCGGTGCCTTTCGCGGTGTGGTCGCGGTAGATTGGATTGAACACACCGGCTTCGATCCAACGCGTCAGCAGCGTTGGAGTTGGCGATCCGGCAAATCCGCCGATATCGTCGCCTACCATTCCGTAACCGGAAATCCCCATGCTGAGCAGCATCGGCGTACTCATTCCAAGATGATTCCACACGCTGACATTGTCGCCAGTCCAGGTCGCGGCGTAGCGCTGGGTGCCGGCGTAAGCCGCGCGAGTGAGCACAAACGGCCTTTCGTTGGGCCTCAGCTTGAGCAATCCTTCCTGCGTGGCGCGTACGTTTTCCATTCCAAATACATTGTGGATGGCCAGATGCGGCAGCGTTGTTCCATCCTCCATGCGATGACGCACGTCGAGCGGCATGGTCTTGGTAGCGGTCAAAAAGACTGATGGCTCATTCATGTCGTTCCAGAAACCGGACACGCCCATATCCACAAAATTCTTGTAGAGCCCGCCCCACCATTCGCGGGCCTTAGCCAGGGTGAAATCGCCGAATACGCTGTCGCCCGGCCACACTGCGCCGACAAACGTCGTTCCATCCGCGCGCTTTACGAACACATCGTCCTTCGCGCCTGAGTCATAGGGCGGGTAACCGTTATTGGGATCCTTCTTGATGTGCAGATCGGTAATCAGCACGGTGTGAAATCCTTGCGCGCTGAGGTCAGCGATCATTTTTTCAAAAGTGGGAAATTCCGTGCGGTTTACGGTGAACGGTTTGTTTTTGTCCTGATAATCAATATCCAGATAAATGGCGTCGGCGGGAATCTTTTTGTCGCGAAACGCTTTTGCGATTTCGTAGACGCGTTCTTCCGGCTCGTAGCTGTAGCGTGATTGCTGGAATCCCAAGGTCCACAGCGGCGGCAATTTCGTGCGGCCCACCAGCGCGGTGAAGTCTTGCACGATTTTGGCGGGCGTTGGCCCGGCAAAAAAGTAGTAGTTGATTTCACCGCCTTCGGCGCCAAACGAATAGAAATCGTGGCCTTCCTTGCCGAAATCGAATCCACTGCGCCAGGTATTGTCGAAGAAAATTCCGTACGCCAGCCCTTTGCGCAGGCCGATAAAGAACGGAATCGTTTTGTAGAGAGGATCGGTGGATTCGCGCCACGCGTAGGCGTCAGTATTCCACATGGTGAATGCGCGGTCGCGCCGGTTCATCGGGCCAGCTTTGTCGCCCAGCCCGTAGTAGCCTTCGTCCTCGGGCATCTTCTTCCAAACACGGATGCGCCCGTTTACCCAGCCCATGGGAAGATCGGAGTCGTCCGCAACCAGCACGTCGCCGACATCTCTTAGAAAGTCGATCAGCAGCGGCGATTTCTTAATTCGCGCGACAACATTTCCGGATGTGACGCGGACTTCGTCCTTGGCATCGTCAATTTTGATTGCTGGCGGCTCGGGTGCTTCGATCACCGCCCAGGAAAAATCTTTTGGGAACGTCCCCGACGGAGCCACTCGTACGCGAAATACTCCCTCGCGGAATACCGTCACCCGGACCTTCGCTTTGCCCGCCGTCAACTCCACGCCATCCGGAAGCTTCTCCACTTTCTGCACGCTGCCGACGTGTTGCCAGCCCTGAGCAAACAGAGCAATCGGCGCAAGCAGCGTCAGGAAGGCGAACGGAAACAACCGTCGTAAATTACGCAGCATTTTTTCTCCTCGAACTTTCGCCCTGACTGGTTAACCAGGCGGGAAATTTTCAGGCGGCCAGCCACTGTTCAAAAAGTGCTGAAGCCCTGGCGCCTTCAATGCGGCGCCGCACGGCGTCGAGGACACGACAGCGCAAGTCTTGCGGTGTGCCATAGAAGCCCAGCCAATACGGCAGATGAATCTCGCCGGGGATTTGCTCTATTTCCAGTTTAACGTTGCTCACCTTGAAGAATCCTTGTTGAAAAATCAGCCGCAGCACTTTTTCGCGCAGCAATTCGTCGCTGCGAGCCTGCGAGAGCAGCGATGCCGGGTGATTTCTGGAAGAAACCGCGACCGTTTCGGCTTCGCCCGGCGGTGCGGAAAATTCAAAAAGGTCAAGCGAACCATCGACCGCATCGAGCGCGAAGTAATGCGATCGCGGCGCGCCGCCCATATGATAACGGACGCGGTAAACGCGAAATGGAAGATACGCTTCGGCGATGCTTTGCAGCGAACCGCTGCGGAATTTCCAAAACCACGACGCCAGACCCGACCTGGTGAACGCGGCAAGCGCGTCCTGGCGCGTGACATTTGGCCGCAAGCTTCGAATCACTCTGGATTCCATAGATAACCGCTCGCCTTACCGGAAATAGATCCACAGTCCGATGACTACTGCCAGCAACAGGCAGGTCAGCGCGACGTTGATCAGGTGCTCGGTGTGCGTCTCTCTTGCCAGTGACACCCTTTCGACACCTTCGATGTCCATCTTTTCGCCCACTGTGGCAAAAGTCAGCCCCGCCAGTTTCTTGCGATCCGGCGCGGGATACATAAAGCTGACACCCACAAGGACCACCGTGCACACGACGAACATGAAGATCGCGTAATGCAGGAAATTCATGTCCACCAGCCAGCGAATTGCGGCGGAATCGTAATGCCGAGTTTTGTCGAGCACTTCGAACACGAAGCGCGCCGCGCCCAGCACGAATCCCGTAAGCAGTGAACTGAGCGCGCCCTGGCCATTCACACGTGGCCACAAAATTCCGATGATGAAACACGCAGCGATTGGCGGGCTGATGTAGGCCTGCACGCTTTGCAGGTAGATGTAGAGCTCCGCGCTGAGCAGATGAATGAACGGAACCCAGAGCAATCCCAACAGGACCATCCCACCGGTAGCGATTCGTCCGAACATGACCAATTGGTGTTCGTTGGCTTGCGGACGGATTTTCTTGTAGAAGTCCAAAGTCACCAGAGTGGATGCGGAGTTGAATACCGAGCTCATCGCGCCCATCACAGCCGCGAGAAGCGCTGCCATCACCAGTCCGACGAGGCCTACGGGCAACAAATTCAGCACCAGAGTCGGATACGCGTAGTCAGGCTTCACCACCTGATCCGGGAAAAGTGCATAGGCGATGATGCCTGGGAGCACCAGCAAGAATACCGGCAAAATTTTCAGGAAACCGGCAAAAATGGTGCCGGCCTTGGCGTGGCCTTCGTCGCGAGCGGAGAGCACGCGCTGCACGATGACCTGATCGGTACACCAATACCAGATACCTAAAATCGGAGCGCCAAAAAATATTCCCGTCCACGGAAACTGCGCATCAGAAGCGGGCTTCATCATGTGGAAGTAGCTCGGCGGGACCATGGTTCGCAAGTGCTCGAATCCGCCGACGCGGTGCAGACCGATGATCGTCAGGGCCGCCGCTCCGGCAATCAAAATAAGTGTCTGCACGGTGTCGGTATAAATCACCGCGGCCAGGCCGCCGGCGATGGTGTAAACACCGGTGGCGATCACCAGCACCACCGCGGTCTTCCACAAGGACCATCCGGCGACGCGCTCGAGGACCACGCTGGCGGCATAAAGCTGGACGGAAATTTTGGTGAAGATGTAGGCGATGATCGAAATTCCGGCGAGGTACACGGCGCACTGGCGGTTGAAGCGGCGCTCCAGAAACTGCGGCATGGTAAAGACATTGCTGCGCAGGTAGAAAGGAACAAACACCCAGCCGAGGATCAGCAGAATCAGGCAGGCCAGCCATTCGAAATGGCCTACGGCCAGACCGGAGGAGGCGCCAGTGCCGGAAAGGCCGATGAAATGTTCGGTGGAGATGTTCGAGACGAAGAGCGATGCTCCGATGAAAAACCAGCCGATGTCGCGTCCCGCCAGAAAATATTGTTCCGAGGTGCGCTCCTTGCGGGAAAAGTAGAAACCGATTCCGAACACCACCAGAAAATAAACGCCGATAATAGCCAGATCAAGTGGGGCGAGTGCCCGGTGTGCCGCAACTCCCGCTTGCCAGATGGCCGCTAAGCCGGTGACTCCAGCAAAGACCATTCAGGCCTCCTTTGAAAAGCGAATTTCCTTGCGAAACCGCTCGGCTGCACTTCTCCCTGGCCGTCGCGGTAGCGCCGCCTCGAAAACGACGTGCGGAGTGTATACCAGCGGCCGCTTGCGCTCAATCCCGGAATCTCCGCGGCTGATTTTCCTGCCAGTACATGCTTCCCGGGCCATTTTCGCCGTGTGAAATCGGGCGTTTGCCGCAATGCTCGATTCAGCGTAATACTTCAAAAGGGCGGAAACTTTCCCGATGGCGCTGGTTGAACTGCGAAATGTCGTTAAAGACTATGTGAGCGACGGGCAGAACGTTCGCGCGCTGGATGGCGTTTCGCTGTTGGTTGCTCCCGGCGAACTGGTGGCGCTGGTGGGTCGAAGCGGTTGCGGGAAATCCACTTTGTTGAATCTTGCCGGAGCCATGGATTTTCCAACCTCGGGCGAAGTCTTCGTCGACGGCAACGCCACATCCGGAGCCAATGATTCGCAACTGACGCAACTGCGTCGCGATGAGGTTGGCTTTGTCTTCCAGTCATTTCAATTGCTGCACACGCTTTCAGCCTTGGAAAATGTGGAGCTGCCGCTGCTGCTGGCTTCGCGGTCGAATGCGCGCGAAGCTGCGTTGGCGCGCTTACGAGCGGTTCAGCTTGAAGGCTTTGAAAATCGGTTTCCGCACCAGCTTTCCGGCGGGCAGATGCAGCGAGTGGCTATTGCGCGCGCGCTGGTAAACTCGCCGAAAGTTTTGCTGGCCGACGAGCCCACTGGAAATCTCGATACCACGACCGGCAACGCCATTCTCGAACTGCTTCTGCGACTCACGCGTGAACAAAATACGGCGACGCTCATCGCCACGCACAGCGGGGAGGCAGCGGCCATTGCAGACATCGTTGTCACACTACGCGACGGCAAAGTTTGCGACGTGAAACGCAAATGATCTCCGCACGGATCGGACTGTTTTGGCGGCTGATGCTGAAGCCACTTGCCGGCGAGCCGGTTCGAACCGCGCTGACGGTTTTTGCCGTGGCTCTTGGCGTTGCAGTGGTGCTGGCCATGGATCTCGCCGGCGACGCCGCCACCGGCTCATTCCACTCGTCGCTGGAAACTCTTTCTGGCGATCAGACTTTTGAAATCACGGCAACCGGCGGCGTACCTGAAGAAATCGCCGGTAAACTCAGCTCCCTGCCCTATAACTGGCGAGTGACTCCGCGAATGGAGGATTTTGCCGTTATCGCGGACGCGAAGAAAACTTTGCCGCTGATCGGACTCGACCTCATCGCGGAATCCAACCGGCTGGCGCCGAAACATTCCGCTAAAGACGCCAACGGCGACGCGTCCACAGCAAATATCGCTGCTAGTGCCGAGACTTCGCTTGAAAATCTCACAGCGCATGATTCCGTTTGGGTAGGCGAATCGCTCGGGAAGCGGCGCGGTGAAAAGCTGCAACTGTTTATCAACGATCGGGCCGGCACCTACATCGTTCGCGGAACGTTTCCCGATTCGAACGGCAACGAATCCGCAGTCGTAATGGACATCGCCGCCGCACAGATCGCGCTTGGCCGCGTGGGACGCATCGACCGCATTTATCTTCGCGTTCCGTCCGCCGATACGTCTGCTTCGCTCGATGAATGGCAGCGCCGCGCCCAGCAGCTGCTTCCCGAAGGCGTGCAAGTTCTCGCGGCGGGAGCTTCCACCAACGAAAATCGCAAGATGCTCGCCGCGTTTCGCTGGAATCTCCAGCTGCTCAGCTATATTGCTTTGGTTGTCGGCGCGTTTTTAATCTACAACACGATTTCAGTGTCGGTGGTTCGGCGCCGCTCGGAAATTGGCATTGCCCGAGCGCTCGGCGCCAGCCGCGGCCAGGTGCTTAGCGCATTTCTCGGCGAAGCTGCTTTCATCGGCGGCAGCGGAGCGCTACTCGGCATTCCGCTCGGACGGCTGATGGCAGGGTCCGCCGTTAAGCTTATGGGAGTTACGGTGAGCGCCCTGTACGTCACCAGCCGTCCGGGCGTCATCGCGGTCACTCCGTGGTCGGTGGCGCTTGCACTTATTGTTGGTGCGGGCGTCACTCTGATTTCGGCGTGGTCGCCGGCACGCGAAGCTGCACAGGTCGCACCGGTCGAGGCGATGGCGCGCGGCCGCCGCGAATTCGAAATTCGTATCGCGAAAGCTTCCAATCTCTGGCTCGCGCTAATTCTTGCGATTGCTGCTGCCGTTGCTTCAAGATTTCCGCCAGTCGGGGGGAAGCCGGTTTTCGGTTACATTGCGACGCTTCTTGTGGTCGCGGCCGGAGTGTTCGCGATACCCGCGTTCGTTGACGCCGCAATGTGCGTTACGTCGGGCTTGCTGCAAAGAGTGTTCGGGGTCGAAGCGCTGCTCGCCTCACGCAGCCTTGCCGGATCGCTGCGCCGCACTTCAGTGCTGGTCGCTGCGCTGTGCACCGCAGTGGCTATGATGACCGCGGTCGGAATCATGGTGGGAAGTTTTCGCCAGACCGTCGTTACATGGATGGACGCGGAACTCCCCGCCGATCTTTATCTGCGACCCGCAGGAAATCCAGCTGCTGATCAACATCCGACGATTTCGCCGGAGCTTTCCGACGCGCTCGCGAAACTTCCCGGTGTTGGCACCGTGCAGCGGCTGCGCGCATACGAAATCAGTTACGAAGGAATGCCGGCCACGCTCGGCTCTATCGATCTGGAAAATCGCCAAATCTATCGCACGTCGGATTTTCTTTCCGGACGCTCCACCGAAAGCGTGCTAGCTGAACTTCGTGGCGCAAATTCGGTGATTGTCAGTGAGCCATTCACTTATAAGCACCATGTAAAGCGCGGCGAGTCGCTGCAGTTGGCGCTCGGCGGATCACGGGAAACTTTTCGCATTGCCGACGTTTATTACGACTACGCCAGCGAGCGCGGCGTGGTCCTGATGGACCGCAGCGTCATGCTGAAATATCTTCCGGATCCGGCGCCTTCGAATCTAGCGGTGTTCGTGGCGCAGGGAGCGAATGTCGCAAGTGTCCGCAAAGAAATCGAAACAGCGGCGGCCGATCATCGCATCCTGATTTTTGCGAACGGCGATCTTCGCAGCCAGGCAGTGCAGATTTTCGATCGCACATTTGCCATCACTTACGCGCTGGAGGCTGTGGCGGTACTCGTAGCCGTGATGGGAGTTGCCGGAGCGCTGCTGGCACTGGTGATCGACCGGCGCCGCGAACTCGGCCTGCTGCGCTATCTCGGGGCATCGAGCGGTCAGGTACGCAAACTTATCCTCACCGAAGCCGGGCTGCTTGGAGTGCTCGCCAATCTTTCCGGAGTAGTTCTCGGATTTTTTCTTTCGCTCATTCTGATCTTCGTCATCAACAAGCAGTCTTTCGGCTGGACCATTCGTCTGCACTGGCCAGTTGCCATCCTGCTCGGCGCGGTGATGGTGGTCTGCGTGGCGACGCTGCTGGCCGGCTTTTATCCGGCGCGCATTGCGGTTCGCCTCAATCCCGTTGAGGTGGTTCATGAAGAGTAGCTGCAAAGCCGCCGCGGCAGCGTTCCTGGCACTGCTGTTTGCGGTGCAGCCGGGATTTGCGCAATTCAAGCCGCCGTTGCCCGGCTACCGCTACGAATTCCCGCGCGATTATTTCAGTCACCCGGATTTTCAGACCGAGTGGTGGTATTACACCGGCAATCTGCAGACCGCGGAAGGCCGCAGATTCGGATTCGAACTGACGTTCTTTCGCGAAGGGGTCAGCCGCGATCCCGCCAAGAATTCCATCTGGGATCTCCGCGACGTTTACTTCGCGCATTTTGCGGTCAGCGATCTGGATGGCAAGCAGTTTTTACATACTGAACGGACCAATCGTGCGGGGCCGGGAATCGCCGGCGCCGATGCTTCATTGCGAAAAGTCTGGAATGGAAACTGGAGCGTCGTCTGGGCCGGTGACACTGAGAATCTAACGGCACTGGCGGACAATTTTGCCATCACACTCTCGCTGCAGCCGCAAAAGCCGCCGGTAATCCACGGCGAAAACGGTGTCAGTCAAAAATCGGCGGGAGAGGGCCGCGCTTCGCGTTATTTTTCCGAAACGCGGCTGCGTGCCTCCGGATCGCTGAATATCGATTCGAAGAAGTATGAAGTTACGGGCCTGGCGTGGATGGACCACGAATTCTTCACCCAGCAACTCGCGCCGGATCAGACCGGATGGGATTGGCTCAGCATTCAACTCGACGACAACACCGAGCTGATGCTTTTTCATATTCGCAGGAAAGACGGCAGCATCGATCCATACTCGGCGGGAACGTTCGTCGACCCGCAAGGCCACGCGCGCCATCTGCGAGCGGCGGACTTTCAACTTGGACCAGCGGGTGAATCCAAGTCCGTCGAGACATGGTCCAGCCCGGCTACCGGTGCGACCTATCCGATTCGCTGGAAAATTCGCGTACCTTCTCTGGGCATCGCGCTCGAAGCTGCGACGCCACTTCCTTCACAGGAATTGGCGAGCAACTCCAAAATCGAGCCAAATTATTGGGAAGGCGCGATTTTCTTGACTGGAACCAGGAACAATTCGCCGCGCAAAGGCTCCGGCTATTTGGAAATGACCGGCTACGATCGCCCTGTTGCCGAGCGATAGAGCTGCGCTTTAAGAGACCGCGACTTCGGCTGCGAGGTCAATTTTTACTTCTTACAAAACCGGCCTTCGCCCTTGAATCACGCGGATCAAAACCACGATGATTGCCAGCACCAGCAGGATGTGAATGAATCCGCCCAAGGTGTACGACGACACCAAACCCAAAAGCCAAAGCACCAACAAGATCACAGCAATTGTCCACAGCACGCGATTCCTCCGTTCTTAGTCGGCAAACTGCAGTCCTTCTATAAAAATTGGCCACGCGAGATCTCTTGCGTATCCCGCGTAGCCGCACGATCTTGAGTGTTTACGAGCGACCGGCGCCGCGCGCTTTCTCGTTTCGCTCAGCATCGGAGTCGGTGGATAGAGTTTTGAAGAATTCATCCACCTGCCGGTGCGCTTCTTCCTTGGCGACTCCGTAGTGCTCCTGGATCTTGCCAATCAGTACTTCGCGCTTGCCGTGAATGACATCCAGGTCGGTGTCGGTCAACTTTCCCCACTTTTCGCGAACCTTGCCCGAATATTGTTTCCATTTGCCTTCAATTTGTTCCCAATTCATAACGACCTCCCGTTTCTTTCTGGCCGCGCATGACAAACAGAGCCATGCGCAATCTGTTTACCCTTTTAGAGGAACATGCCGCGGTCACTGGCGGAATACCGTGAATGCCCGAGGAATCAGAAAAACAGGTGGTAGGACAAAATTACTTCGCGGACTGCGTGCTATTTGTAGTCAAGGAGCGATGCACTTGGAAAAAGCCATCTGGCTTTCAGTGCGTAAAGCGAGACTCCAGATCGTCCGGAGTAAAGAATGGCCGATGCGCAGCGGCGACGCGCACCGCGGGGATCAGGTGGCGGCCGGACTCGGTCTTGAAGAAACAGCCGCAGGCGCCAGCGCGCCGCGCAGCATTGATGAATGCCGGATCTTCATGCAAGGTGGTCAGAATGATTCGCACCTCTTGATCGGATCGCAAAACCCGCCGCGTGGCTTCCAGTCCATCACATTCCGGCATCATCAAATCCATGATGATTACATCTGGATGGAGAGCTACTGCCTGGGCGATTGCCAACGAACCATTTGCAGCTTCGCCGCAAACCTCCCACTCCGGAACCGACTCCAGAATATTTCTAAGCAGGGTTCGAACCGAAGGATGGTCGTCAACGATCAGAATTCTCAGTGGCCCCATAATTTTCTCCCTGCAATGCGCTTGCATCGAAGGAATGCGGCCACTTCAACAAACCGCGCGACCAGCCGCAATCGGCAGTTTCCTGTACTGTTTCGCAATCATTTCTTGCGAGTAAAGGCGACGTCCGGAGGGAATCAGGCTTCAATAATATGGTTGCGAATGGCGTAACGCACCAGCTCGCTGACCGAATGGCACTCCAGCCGCCGCATGATGTTGGCACGATGGGTCTCAGCGGTTTTTACGCTCAGCCCCAGCGCCACCGCCACTTCCTTGCTGCTTTTGCCTTCCGCCAGCAGTTGGACGATCTCGCGCTGCCGCGGCGTGAGGCGCGACGCCGGAGAATCAGTGGTTGGTAACGGCCGCGACTTTTTGGCCAAATAACCGTCCAACACGATCTGTTCGACGCGTGCGGTGAAGAAGGTCTTGTTGCGCCGGATCGCCTCGACGGCGGTAACCAAATCGCGGCTGGCATCCGATTTCAAGAGATAGCCGCGGGCACCGGCATCCAGCACTTCGCGAATCAGCGGATCCGATTCGTGCATGGTTAGGATCAGCACCCTGGCCTCCGGGTCATTGCGCAACATCTGCCGAGTCGCCTCAAGCCCATTCAGCCCCGGCATGCTAACGTCCACCACCGCTACGTCCGGTCGCAACGCACGCACTTTATCCACTGCTTCGCGCCCGTCGCTGGCTTCGCCCGCTACTTCCCAGCCAGGTTGTTCTTCAACAATGCTGCGCAAACCTTTGCGCACGATTTCGTGATCATCTGCCACCAACACTCTCAGCGTTCCCATTTGTCTCCCCCATGATTGGAAATGTCGCTCGCACCAGAGTCCCCGGATTTGCCGGTTCGATTTCGAGCGTCCCGCCCAGCTGCCGGACACGCTCGCGCATGCCAGTGATTCCCACGCCCAGCCCTCGAACTCCGTTGCGCCGGTTTTGCAAACGCAATGGATCGATTCCTTTTCCGGTATCCCTGATTTCCAGGATGATTTTGTTGTCGTCACCATAAATGCGGATGATTGCCTGCTTGCTTTCCGAGTGTTTGTGAATATTCGCCAATGCTTCCTGGATGATCCGGAACAGCGCGGTATTTAACTCTCGCGTCAGCGGTTTACCGGGCTCGCTGATCTCCTTGCTTACTCTCACGCCGCTTCGTTCGCTGAATCCTGTGACGAACCACTCCAGCGCCGGTAGCAATCCCGCTTCATCCAGCAGCGGCGGATGCAGCAGGTAGGAGATGGTGCGAATATCGGCGGCGCAACTCCTGCAGATCTCGCCAGCCTCGGTCAGCGACTTTTGCGCTTTCGCCGGTAATTCCGGCGCGGCGGCGGCGATGGAATCAAGATTCATGCGCACTGCCGCCAGACACTGCCCGGTGCTGTCATGCAGCTCGCGCGCGATGCGCCGGCGTTCCTCGTCCTGCAGCTGCATCAGGCGTTGTGAGAGCAGGTGCAAGGAATCCTCGGCTTCGCGATGCTCGGTGATGTCGTGCAGCGTCATTAGGTGGCGGCCGGGCAAAATATTAGCGCGCGACGAAAATGCCACCAGTCGCGAACATCCGCTGGCCCGGCGCACCTCCATCTCGCCGCGCTTGGTTCCTCCAGCAAGCAAGGCGTTCCAGCGCTCCGTCAGTCCGACCAGTCGCTCAGCCGGTATCAAGGCGTCCCAGCGGAGCTCCCGAATTTCCGCCAGCGAATATCGGAAGAGTTGCAATGCGGATTCGTTGGCATCCAGAATTCTTCGTTCGTTATCGAGCAACAACATTCCATCCAGTGCGTTTTCGAACATGGCTCGCAGCTGCTGTTCATGGTCGCGCAGCGCGATCTCGGCTTTCATGCGATCCGCGAGGTCCAGCAGGAGATGACGGTTCGCCACGCGCAGCGCTTCGGTTTTGTCGGCAATCTGCTTTTCCAGCTCCCAACGGGAGCTACGGCGAGGAACAAAATCAGAGTGTGCCGGGCGACGCAAGTCGCCGTGCGATGTTTCCTCCCGCAGCTGTATCCATCCGACCATGGCGAGTTTGCTTGACGTACCCCGGCATTTTTAATTTTTTGGTAAAGCAACGGCGGAACAAAGGGCATGGATTGGGCCAAACACGCAGCACATCGTACAGCGCTGTATCAAAAGGGTTTAAGGCAGCGGGAAAGTCCTAGTACAAGGGTGTCGGAAACCTGAGTAGCGAGAAGTTTTTACATTAGCGGCGGAAAATTAGTGCGGCTCCCCGGTCGGTACTAAAACCCACGACGCCTTCAAATACATATCGTAATACGATACTCTGCACGATATGGTCTTACGCTAACTGACTCTCTCGCAGTCTTTTCAGTCGCTTGCGGGCAAGCTGCCCTAGCCAGGTGCGAGGGATACGCTATCCGCTGTATGGCTTTGGCCACCCGCATGCTCCACACTTCGTGAGTTAAATCGCGCATCTCTTGCAGGCAATCATCGCGCCCCCCTGCGTCGATTCCTGACTTAAATCACCAGGAGGTTGATCATGCTGCGCTGGGCCTTGCTGTTTTTCGTGGTCGCATTGCTGGCGGCGGTTCTCGGCTTTACCGGAATCGCACTCGCAGCCGCCGGGATCGCCAAGATCCTTTTTTATATTTTTGTAATTTTGTTCGCGCTGTCTTTGCTAGGCCACGTCGCTCGACGGCCTTGACGACTTTACCCGTAAATGAACATTAAGCAAAAAACTAAAAGGAGGCATTTGCAATGAAACTTACAAAATATCTCGCGGCGGGATTGCTGCTGATGGCGCCCGCGACGTTTGCGGCACCGGCACCCGCCGGTGACAAAGACAAAGACGAAATTAATCGTCTGGAGAACGCCGGCACGGTTATGGAAGAAATCCTGAATGTGCCGGATGACATTCCACAAGACCTGCTGGATAAAGCCCGCTGCGTCGTGGTTCTGCCTTCGGTGCTAAAGGCAGCCTTCGTCGTGGGCGGCAGTTATGGCCGCGGCACGATGGTGTGCCGCACCGGTGAACATTTCCGCGGACCGTGGGGTGCGCCGGCGATGTACGCGCTGGAAGGCGGCAGCGTCGGTTTGCAGATCGGCGGCGAGGCCACGGACTTCGTGATCCTGGTAATGAACGACCGCGGCGCGTCCAGTCTGCTGAAGAGCAAGGTCAAACTCGGCGCAGATGCGGCGGTTGCTGCCGGACCAAAGGGCCGCGATGCGCAGGCTGACACCGACGCGTTCATGCGCGCCGAGATGTTGAGCTACTCGCGTTCACGCGGCGTGTTCGCGGGCATCTCGCTGGAAGGAACGACGCTGCGGCCTGACGAAAATGCAAATCGCAAAGTGTACGGCAAGGATGCCACGGCTTCAGCGATCATCGCTGAGTCCAAGTATGACGCGCCGGCTGCCGGACGTAAGCTCGTTTCGCGTCTGCAGAAGGCTTCACCAACGCTGAAAGCTTAATTAGCCAAGTCGAGAAAACAAGGGAGAGAAAGGGAGCAGACACCGTCTGCTCCCTTCTTTTTTGTCTAGCGCGCAGCGTTCGAACGGAATGTTGGGCGGAAAAGCGAACGCTGGTAGACTGCCTGACTTGGCGATCGCTGAAGCATCGATTTGCCGAAGACAAACTTCACAATGGCGGTCAGCTACAACCAGATTGCGGGACAAAGCGCGGAGCGGCTTGCCGCGTTGAGCGACGGTGTGTTCGCGGTAGCGATGACGCTGCTGCTTCTGGACCTGCATGTTCCCGCGCGCGAAGCGATTCACAGCGAACGCGACTTGCTGCATGCCATGGCGGCTTTCCTTCCGCAACTCGCCGTTTATCTGATGAGCTTTCTGACGTTGGGAATTTTCTGGATGGGTCAGCAAACTCAGTTGAATCACCTCACGCGCTCCGACCGCAATCTGTCGTGGCTGCATTTGGCATTCTTATTTGCAGTCACGCTGATGCCGGTGTCCACGCATTTTCTCACGGAGTTCGCGCAGTACCGCGCGGCGCTAGTGGCCTACTGGCTGAATATTCTGATGCTGGGCACGATTTTGTATTTCAGCTGGGGCTATGCAACCCGCGCCAAGCTCATCAAGGACGACATGCCGCAGGGAGTGCCTGCAGCAATCTGCCGCCGCATCGTCGTTGGCCAATCGCTCTACGCCTTTGGCGCGCTGCTCTGCATCTTCAACACCTATTGGAGCATCGCCTTCATTGTGCTGGTGCAGTTGTATTACGCAGTCGCACCGCGCCTGTGGGGACGCGACCAAGAATGACAACTGACCCGTACGCGACCCGGTAATAGAAAAGTACTAGAGACAGTTGAGAGCGCCGCGCATATGGTTTGCGTGGTTCGGCGCGCCGTGTGCGGACCATTGCTTCATGCACAAAAAGGAGTAAGCACAATGAGAACAAAAGCGATTGGGTCAAAGCTTTTCCTGGCTGCGCTATTGGCGTCGGGAGTTTGTCTAAATGCAGCTGACACACCAACGGTCACCGTGAAGGGCTATGTCCTTGATTCCGCGTGCGCCTTCACCAAAGGTTTGAAGAAACCGATCAGCAAGGAGTGCGCGACTTCGTGCGCGAATGCCGGCTCGCAGCTGGTGATTCTGGCGGCAGACGGCACGATTTACTGGCCGATTGCGGACACCACGCCATCGAGCGGGCAAAACGCAAAGCTGCTGCCGTTCGCCGGAGAAAAAGTCACGGCTAGCGGCAAGATCTACCAACGCGGCGGTTCGAAGGCAATTGTGATTGAAAAGATTGAGGCGCAGGCGGAACAAAAGTAACAGCTCGCTAGCTGGAGCCGCTGATCAGTTTGAGCGGATCGACGTCGCGCGAGCGGCCGTTTTTCTCTTCACTGTCGGAATCTTCAATCCGCGAGCCATCTCCCTCGCCCGGCGCGAGAAATAGATTTGCTTCCAGGCCGTGCTGGCGAGTGTAGAGATCGTAGTATCGGCGGCCGAGGGCGTAGAGCGATTCGTGGGTGCCGCGTTCGATGACGCGGCCGGCTTCGACCACCAGGATCTGTTCGGCGCGGCGGATGGTCGAAAGACGATGCGCGATGACGAACGTCGTGCGGCCGCGCATCAAGTAACGCAATCCCTCCTGAATGAGCGCTTCAGACTCTGAGTCGAGGCTTGAGGTCGCTTCATCGAGAATGAGGACGCGTGGGTCGGCGAGGATCGCGCGAGCAATGGAAACACGCTGCTTCTGCCCGCCGGAAAGTCGCACTCCGCGTTCGCCGACAACGGTGTCGTACTTGTCGGGAAAATTTTCCGCGAACTCATCGACGCGAGCAGTGCGGCAGGCGTTCAGGATTTCCTCTTCGCTGGCTTCGGGCCGTGCGAAGGCCACGTTTTCGCGAATGGTTCCGTCAAAAAGAAAAGTGTCCTGCAAAACCACGCCGAGCTGGGTGCGGTAGCTGCGCAATTTCACTGTAGCGAGATCAACGCCGTCTACCAGCACACGCCCACTTGCCGGCTTGTAGAAGGCGGCAATCAATCCGATGATTGTGGATTTTCCAGCGCCCGACGGACCGACCAGCGCGGTAACCGTTCCCGGCCGCGACTGAAAACTGATTTCATGCAAAACCTGTTTGCCGGTGTCGTAGGAAAAATCAACTTTTTCAAAAATCACTTCGCCGTTGATGCGATCGATGGTGGTGGTGCGCCCGGCATCTTCGTCTTCGGCTTTTTCATTCAGAATTTCGCGGGTGCGTTCGAGACCGGTGATGGCCTCGGTGAGCTGCGTGCCGATGGCCACGATCTGAAACACTGGAGCGACCAGCATGGCCAGAAACGCCATGTAGCTGAACAAGCCCCCGGGGGTCATGTGGCCCGCGGCGATCTGGCGGGCGCCGAGAAACATGATCATCGCGCTGACCATGCCCATCAGCACTACGCCTGACAGGCTCATCAGCGAGGTCGCGGTCAAAGTCTTCAGCACGTTGTCCAGCAACCGCTGCACTCCGCCGGCAAAAACCTGTTCCTCGCGTTCTTCCGCGTGGTAACCCTTCACCACCCGCACGCCGCCCAGCGATTCGGTGAGGCGTGCCGTAACCTCGGCGTTGATTTTCGGACGCGCACGGAAAATCGGCCGGATGGTGGCGAACGCTTTGTTAATGAGCAGGCCAAACGTAATCAGGATAAGAAATGCCAGCAGCGTCATCACCGCGCTGGTTTTCAGCAGAATCACAAAAGCGATGGCTGCGGTCATAAGGCCGCCAAGGAATTCAACCAGCCCGGTGCCGATCAAATTGCGAATGCCTTCGACGTCGCTCATGATGCGGGAAACCAGCTCACCGGTTTTGTGCGAGTCGTAGTAAGTGACCGGAAGCCGGCCGATGTGCGCTTGAACGCGCTTGCGCATGTCGGTGATCATGCGTTGCGCAGACTTGGAAAGCAGCTGGGTCAGCGAAAACGAAGTGATGCCCTGAATGATGGTTGCGCCGACGACGATCAGCACCAGCGGTACGAGTTTTTGCGTCTGGTGTTTGGCGATGACATCGTCCAAAAAATATTTGGGAGAAAACGGCAACGCCAGGCCGGCGACGCGGTTGATGGCCATCAGCGCGAAGCCTAGAATCAGCAGCCCCTTGCGCGGCTTGAGCAGGGCCAGAATTTCCGGCAACGCTTTCCAGGTTGCCGCCGCGGACTTTTTGGGTTTGCCGGCAACCCCTGGCGCCACCGAGGCGGCTCCTCGCGAATGAGTTCGTTCGCTTCCGATGCGAGTTGTGGGGCTTCCGGGAAGTTTGGGCACGATGTTCTTTCGATGCGCGGATGTCACATAAGACTATACGCCACGCGCCTGCGGAGAGACACACTGGATGATCCTGGCGGCGCGCAAATTACTTCCGTGGCGGACCGCCAAAAGCCGCCCAGCGCTTGCGGATCTCGGCAAGGAAATGCTCTTTGTCCTTCCGCATGAGCCGCACCAGCGCCTGATTGCCAGTCTCTTCGTGCGCGGCGGCCCACAACACCATCTCGGTAAGCACCGGCGCAAGGCCTTGCCCTTTTTTGGTGAGAGAGTAAATCAGCTTGCGTCCGTCTGAAGGATCAGGAGTGGAAGCGATAATGCCGTAGCTTTCCAGGCGCTTGAGCCGGTCGGACAATATATTGGTGGCGATGCGTTCGTGGGAATTGAGAAACTGATTGAAGCTGTGATAGTCCTGCAGCATCATGTCCCGGATGATCAACAGGGACCACCGATCGCCGAGCATTTCGACGGAAGCATTGAGCGGGCAGCCGGAGCGGCGTTGAGGGGCGGGCTTTTTCCCAACCATTTTGGCATGGTAACAATTTTAACTTGCTTTTCGCAAGCGAGCTGGGCAAGACTACTCTCCGAGAGAGAATCCGGACGGAAAAGCGCCTATTTTCATATGGACGCGCAGCGGCAAGAGGTGATTCGATTGGACTTTGAAACAAAGCATGGGAAGCTGACGTAAGAGAAACAAGGAAAGCAATCCTTGATGAACGGAGAAAAGCTATGAGCGGAGTGCGGGTGCTGGTGGGAACGAGGAAGGGCGCGTTCATTTTGACTTCCGATGGCAAGCGGGAAAAGTGGGAGGTCAGCGGGCCGTATTTTGCGGGCTGGGAGATGTATCACTTGAAGGGATCGCCGGTCGATCCCAACCGGATTTACGCTTCGCAGACCAGCGGATGGTTTGGCCAAATTATTCAGCGCTCGGACGATGGCGGCAAAACCTGGTTTCAGCCAGGCACTCCTCCGGGCGAAACCACCGGGCCGGGAGGACAGCCGAAGGGCGAGAGCAATAAATTTGTGTATGACACTTCCGCGGAAACCGGCGCTCCGCTGACCACCCATCAGTTTTATGACGGCACTCAACATCCGTGGGAGTTCAAGCGGGTGTGGCACCTTGAACCTTCGCTAACCGATCCAGATACCGTTTACGCTGGTGTGGAAGACGCCGCACTTTTCCGCAGCACCAACGGCGGAAAAACTTGGGAAGAGCTTTCCGGATTGCGCGGGCATGGAACGGGCCCGAATTGGCAGCCGGGCGCGGGCGGAATGTGCCTTCATACGGTTGTGCTCGATCCCAAAAATTCGAAAAGAATCTTCGTGGCGATTTCCGCGGCGGGCGCGTTTCGCAGCGACGATGCCGGAAAAACCTGGAAGCCCATCAACAAAGGCCTGAAGTCGCTGTACATCCCGAACCCGGAAGCCGAAGTGGGACATTGCGTGCATCGCATTGCACAGGCGCAATCGCGCCCGGAACTTCTGTACATGCAAAAACACTGGGACGTCATGCGCTCCTTCGATGCGGGTGACACCTGGACCGAAGTGAGCGGTAATCTGCCGACAGACTTTGGCTTCGTGATAGACGTGCACGCGCACGAGCCGGAAACGATTTACGTCGTCCCGATCAAGAGCGACGGCGAACATTTTCCATTGGACGGCAAGCTGCGCGTCTATCGCAGCAAATCCGGCGGCAACGAGTGGGAAGAGCTGACGAAGGGACTGCCGCAGAGCAATTGCTTCGTCAACGTGCTGCGCGACGCCATGTCCGTCGATTCGCTGGACAAATGCGGCGTGTATTTCGGAACGACCGGCGGGCAAGTGTATTGCTCCGCGGACGCAGGAGACAGCTGGACGCCAATTGTTCGCGATTTGCCGGCTGTGTATTCCGTCGAGGTCCAGACTCTGGCATGAGGTCGCGGCCATGATTCGCGTCGAATTGCCAGCGCACCTGAGGGCTCTGGCGCATGTGAAGGGCGAAGTGACCGTGGAGGTCGTCGGGACGGTTTCCGTGCTGTCGGTTTTGGACGCGGTCGAATCACAGTACCCGATGCTGCGCGGAACGATTCGTGATCACGTGACGCAGCAGCGGCGGCCATTCCTGCGATTTTTCGCTTGTGGCGAGGATCTATCGCACGAGCCGCCGGAAACCCCATTGCCCGAGGCTATCGCGAGCGGGAAAGAACCGTTGCTGATTATCGGCGCGATTGCTGGAGGCTGAATCCGTTAGGCGATTCCGCCCAAACACAAATATTTAATTTCGAGGTATTCGTCCATACCGTACTTGGAGCCTTCGCGACCCAGGCCGGACTCTTTCACGCCGCCAAACGGCGCGACTTCCGTCGAGATGATGCCGGTGTTGATTCCCACGATGCCGTATTCAAGTGCTTCCGCAACTCGCCACACGCGCGCGATGTCCTTGCCGTAAAAATACGCCGCCAACCCAAATTCGGTGTCATTGGCCATCGCTACTACTTCGGCTTCTGTTTTGAACCGGAAGAGCGGGGCTACCGGACCGAAAGTCTCTTCCTTCGCCACCGCCATTGCGGGAGTGACATCGATTAGAATCGTCGGCTCAAAAAACCTGCCGCCGAGTGCATGGCGCTTGCCGCCGACCAGAATTTTCGCGCCTTTCGACGTGGCGTCCTGAATGTGGCTTTCGACTTTCGCAACGGCTGCATCGTCGATCAGCGGTCCCTGTGTCGCGCCTGGCTCCAGGCCAGACGCAGGCTTCAGCGCTTTCACGGCAGTTGCCAATTTCTCCGCGAACGCGTCATAAACTTTTTCCTGTACCAGCACGCGGTTGGTGCAGACGCAGGTCTGCCCGGTGTTGCGATACTTCGAAGCGACCGCGCCTTCGACCGCGGCGTCCAGATCCGCATCGTCGAACACGATGAACGGGGCATTGCCACCGAGTTCCAGCGAAAGTTTCTTGATTGTGCTGGCACACTGCTCCATCAGAACTTTTCCAACCTCCGTCGAGCCGGTGAAGGAAAGCTTCTTGACGATGGGATTTGAAGTAAGTTCGCCGCCGATCTCTTTCGCAGAGCCGGTGACGACGTTAAACACGCCCTTCGGAACACCTGCGCGTTCCGCCAGTTCGGCCAGTGCCAGCGCCGAGTACGGAGTTTGCCCGGCGGGCTTCAACACCACCGTGCAACCTGCGCCGATCGCGGGTCCAGCTTTGCGCGTGACCATCGCCAATGGAAAATTCCACGGAGTGATGCACGCAACCACGCCAATCGGCTGCTTGATCACCACGATGCGTTTGTCAGCCTGATGCCCCGGAATGGTGTCGCCGTAAACGCGCTTGGCTTCTTCGCCAAACCATTCGAGGAATGCGGCAGCGTACGCGACTTCTCCACGTGATTCGCTGAGCGGCTTTCCCTGTTCTAGGGTCATCAGCCGCGCCAGGTCGTCCTGATTCTCCATCATTAAATCAAACCAGCGGCGAAGCACCGCTGCGCGCTCTTTCCCGGTTTTCTTGCACCACGCGGGAAATGCCTTGTTCGCGGCCTCAACCGCCGTGCGGGTTTCTGCCGCGCCGAGTCGCGGAACCGTGCCGAGAATCTCTCCGGTCGCTGGGTTATCCACTTTGGTGGCCGCGCCGGACGGAGACGTCACCCACGCGCCATCGATATAGCACGCTTCGCGGAACAATCGCTGATCCTTCAGCGCAACTCCCGCAACGGCAGTTTGTACAACGCTATTCGACATATCCGTGCTCCTACGAATTCGATGTGACCAGCTGCTTTTGCGGTGCACCGGCGGAAACCTGCGCCAGCGCGGCTTCCAGTACATCAAGTCCTTCTTCAAATTGCGCGTCAGTAACCACCAGTGGCACCAGAATCCTCATCACGTTGCCGTAGGTTCCCGCGGTGATGGTGATCAGCCCGTGCTCGTAGCAATATTTTGCAATGTTCTTTGTCTCGTCGGCTGCCGGCTCGCGCGTCGCGGGATTTTTCACCAGCTCGATGGCGCACATCCCGCCGAGGCCGCGTACTTCTCCCACGATCTGGAATTGCTTGGTCCAAGCCTTCCCGCGCTCTTCAAATTTCCGCCCTAGATGTGTGGAGCGCGCCAGCAACCCGTCTTTTTCCATTACTTCAAGCGCCGCCAATGCGGCAGCGCACGACAACGGATTTCCGCCAAACGTTCCGCCCAATCCGCCAATCCCCGGCGCGTCCATTATTTCCGCTCGCCCGGTAATGGCGGCAAGCGGCAATCCGCCTCCCAGGGATTTCGCGGAGATGATGATGTCCGGCTCTACTCCGTAATGCTCGATCGCAAAATATCTTCCGGTCCGTCCGATTCCTGATTGCACCTCATCGGCGATAAAGAGAATGCCGTACTTGCGGCAGATTCCCTGCAGGATCGGATAGAACTCTTTTGGCGGCACGATGAACCCGCCCTCACCCAGCACCGGCTCGGCGATCACCGCCGCCACCGATTCCGCTGACACGAGGCGCTTGAACGCGTCTTCCAGCGCCGTCGCGCATGCCATCTTGCAACTCGGATAGGTCAGCCCGTATGAGCAGCGATAGCAATAGGCATACGGCAGCCGGTACACATCGCCGGGAAACGGTTCGAATCCTGCTTTGTACGGATGGGTCTTGCTGGTCAGCGAAAGCGCCATCATGGTGCGTCCATGAAACGCATCGTTGAACGCAATGACCGCCGGGCGCTTGGTATACGCACGCGCAATCTTCACAGCATTCTCGACTGCTTCCGCGCCGCTATTCACCAGCAAAGTTTTCTTCGCGAATTTTCCCGGCGCCAGCGCGTTCAGTTTTTCGGCGACGGCGATGTAGCCTTCGTACGGCGTCACGCTGAAGCACAAATGCAGATATTTTTCGAGCTGCTGACGAATCGCACTCTCGATCTGCGCCGGCCGGTGCCCGGTATTGAGGCAGCCGATTCCTCCGGCAAAATCCAAGAACTTGTTGCCGTCAACGTCCTCGATGATCGCGCCTTCCGAGCGCGCGGCAAAAATCGCCGTGGCGTGATACGGCCCGCGCGGCACCGCCGATTCGCGACGCTTCATCAGCGCTTTCGATTTGGGCCCGGGAATTTCAGTGCGCAGTTGAATGCTTTTCATGGCGTTTTCTCTCAGCAATTAATTTCTGGAAATTTCTAGTACCAGCCAATCGGCGTCTCGTCCAAATTCACGAAAACCTGCTTGGTTTCCAGGTACTCTTCCATCCCCCACGGACCAAGCTCGCGCCCAAAGCCCGATTGCTTATAGCCGCCCCACGGCGCTTCCACATACGTTGGCTGCATGTGATTGACCCAGACAATTCCAGCGCGCAGGGATTTCACGACGCGGAAAGCTTTGTAGATGTCGCGCGTCCAGACCGCGCCCGCCAGACCGTACGGTGTGTCGTTGGCGATTCGAATCGCGTCCGGCTCGCCTTCAAACGGAATCACCGAAGCCACCGGGCCAAAAATCTCCTCGCGGGAAATGCGCGCGTTGTTGTCCACGTCGTAAAAAATCGTCGGCTCGACGTAAAACCCTTTGCCAAACTGTTTCGGCCGCCCGCCGCCAATCGCCGTTTTGGCTTCCTTCTTGCCGAGCTCGAGATATGACCCGACCCGGTCGTACTGCTCCTTGCTGACCAGCGGCCCCATCTTGGTTGCGCGATCCATCGGCGGACCCAGCTTGATTCGCTTCGCCTTTTCGGTCATCGCTTCAACAAACTTTGAGTAAATCTTTTTCTCCACCAGAATCCGGCTGCCCGCCGAACACACTTCCCCCTGGTTGATGAACACGCCAAAAAGCGCGCCATCCACCGCAGCTTCCCAATCCGCGTCGGCAAAGAAAACGTTTGGAGACTTGCCGCCAAGCTCCAGGGTCACGCGCTTCAGAGTGTCCGCGGCGCTCTTCACGATGATTTTTCCGACTGCTGCGCTTCCGGTGAACGCAATCTTGTCCACGCCCGGATGCGCTACCAGCGCCGAACCAGCCGTCTCGCCAAACCCGTTGACAATATTCACGACGCCTGGCGGCAGTCCTGCTTCTTCAAAATAATTGGCAAACTCCAGCGCGGTTAGCGGTGTCTGCTCCGCAGGTTTCAGCACGCACGTGCAACCAGCCGCAATCGCCGGCGCCAATTTCCACGCCGCCATCAATAGTGGATAGTTCCACGGAATAATCTGCCCCGCCACGCCGACCGGCTCGCGCAGCGTAAAACTGAGCGCGTTCGCCGGAACCGGGTTCACATGCCCGGTCACCTTGTTCGCCAGCCCGCCGTAGTATTCGAAGCAAGTCGCGACGTCCGCGATATCGTATTCCGCTTCGACGATCGGCTTACCGGTGTTCCGGCATTCGAGTTCAGCCAGCGCCGCGGAATTCTGGCGGATTTTTTCCGCCAGCTTGAACAGAATCCGCCCGCGATCCTGCGCGGTCGTCTGCGGCCACGGCCCCGAATCAAACGCCGCGCGCGCTGCCTTTACCGCGCGATCCACATCGGCACCATCCGCCGCAGCAACCTGCGCGATCACTTCTTCGGTCGAAGGATCAAAAACCGAAAAAGTCTTGCCCGATGCGGCGCTCTCCCACTTCCCATTTACAAAATTCTGGTAACTGCGTACTCCCGCTGTAGCACTGCTTGACATAACTGCCTCCCAAATTCAATTACAACGCAGGCGCCGCCGCCAATTTCCGCGCAGCTTTGCGCCTTCCGTAGACAAAAAAGAAAAATGCCGCCAGTCCAATTAAAAATAATGTACCTACCGCCATTTTGAACTCAAATAGTCCGATCGACTCGATTTGGTGCGAGGGAATGAACGCCACACCCATTCCCAGGACGGTGGTCGCTAATCCGCAACTGCCGGCCAGAACCAACGTGGTTTTGCTGTAATAACCCTCGCCGGGCGCCGACTGCTTGGCCAGTTTGAGCAACGCCGCATGCATGTAGAGGAATGGTACTAATTGCAGAACCACCGCCAGGTCCAACATGGTAACAAAGGCTTCCTTCACTCCCGCTCCGACAAAACTCATGCCCAGGAATATCGCGGAAAAGCTCGCATGCACGATCAGCGCGATATAGGGCGTCGCGAATTTTTTGTGCAGCTTCCCCAAACCTTCCGGCAAATACAGATCGAGGCCCGCGACGAAAGGAATTCGCGCCGAACCGGAGAGCCAGGCCGAGGCGATCCCTGCAATCGAAATACTCAACACAAACGCGAAGGGAGAAACGATCCAGGGCACATGAACTCTGTCGGCCATGTGGCTAACCGCTTGCACCACTCCTTGCAGAACACCAATATCCTGTTTGCTGACGGCCAAGAGCAGCGTGAGAGTTGCGCCGATATACAAAATGCCGGAGAGCAGTCCGCCCCATGCAACGGCGCCGGGAAGCGTTCGCCGCGGATCCTGGATTTCGTCGCCCATGACCGAAGCCAGTTCCAGCCCGACCAAACCAAAGCAGATGACGCCAAATGAACCGATCAACCGAATGTCGCCGGTAATCCGAAAATCGGCCGCGGTCATGG
>Ga0210402_10000865_pt1 | contig 32578 bp, 40 predicted proteins | sample IncBWC7MmetaG_FD_161055 | JGI IMG/M metagenome (GOLD analysis project Ga0210402, IMG submission 161055) | Forest soil microbial communities from Barre Woods Harvard Forest LTER site, Petersham, Massachusetts, United States - Inc-BW-C-7-M | ecosystem: Environmental > Terrestrial > Soil >...
CCCGAGCAGACGCGATTCCGGTATCACCTCCAGGGATGGGATCGTAACTGGATCGAAGCAGGAACATCGCGCGAAGTCTCCTATGTTGGCCTTCCCCCAGGAAACTATCGCTTTCAGGTGATGGCTGTGAATCGCGAGGGTTGGGGCGATTCCCACCCTGCCGGGCTGGATTTCACACTCCGGCCATTCTTTTGGCAGACAAGCTGGTTTCGAGCGCTTGCGGTCCTTCTGATCGCAGGAGTTTTGGTGGAGGTGACACGCCGGCGCACGCGCATTCGCGCGGAGCGGTTGAATATGCGTTTCCAGGAGCGCGTCGCCGAACGCGAACGCATTGCTTCCCAGATCCATGACACGGTGATCCAGGACCTGACCGGCGCAACCTTAAAGCTCGAGTTGATAGGTTTTCAGATTATGGAGAATCCGCAGTATGCGCAGGGTTCCGTGGAGATGCTCACGACACAGATGCGGGAAATGGTCACCCGCAGCCGCAACATGGTTTCAAGTCTTCATTCGACCGCCATGGCGCAATACAGCCTTATCGAGATCCTGCGCCATGCGGAGGCAGAGTTCAGGGTAGCGGAATCCCCCGCCTTTGAATTGAGCAGCGAAGGGGAACCCACGCGCATACATCCTCTGGTGCGTGATGAGGTGTACCGCATCTGCCGTGAGGCGCTTGCGAACGCTTTTCGTCATTCCAATGCGACACTGATCACTGTTCGCGTTCATTTTCTGGAGAACGCCGTTAATGTGCAGGTGGGCGACAATGGCCGAGGGATCAGCGAAGAGGTACGGCTGCAAGGACGTCCCGGCCATTTCGGCCTGCGAGGCATGGCGACCCACGCGCGACGCATCGGCGCTACTCTGACGATCACGAGCGCTCCGGAGGCGGGCACAACGGTGATGCTGCGGGTGCCGATCCGAAAAATCGCCTGGAACTGGTGGCGCAAGCGCGCCTGATGAGGAGAAAATCGTTGGATCCTACGATAGACGCGAGAGAGAGGATGGTGACTGTGCTGATTGCGGACGATCACCCGATGGTCCGTGAAGGCGTCGCCGGTCTTTTGACTCGACATCAAATCAGCGTTGTCGGTTTAGCAGCAAACGGACGGCAGGCGCTGGAGATGTACATGGAACTTCGGCCAGAAGTGATGTTGCTGGACCTTCGACTTCCTGACCAGAGCGGCTTCGAGGTTCTACGCGCGGTTCTGAAGACCGATCCGGAAGCCCGCATATTGATATTGACCTCTTCCCAAGGGGATGCCTCAATCTATAGGGCGATCCATCTCGGCGCCCGCGGATATCTGCTGAAGGGCATTGATGGCGCCACGCTGGCAGCACAGGTGCGCCACGTCGCCGCAGGCGGTCGCTCGCTGTCGGAAGAGTCGGTCGGCAAGCTGACCCGGTATATCGGCGCGGAAAAGCTGAGTGGGCGCGAGATCGAGGTGCTGGGCCTGGTCTCACAGGGAAAGAGAAACAAAGAGATCGCTGACCTTCTGATTGTTTCGGAGGACACGGTGAAGATGCACCTGAAACACATCTTCCGTAAGCTGCACGCCAATGACCGCACGCAGGCGGTAGTGATTGCGATCCAGCAGGGTCTGCTGGAAGCCTGAAAGAACTACCTGAACGGGTAGGTCAAAATACCCCCTATAGAGAAGACCCGCCGCTGTCTCCCCCATGTTACTGTTCCTTGAATTTCCGCAGGCCCAGCGCTTCGCTAGCGAGTGAAAGGTGCTTTTGGAAGTCGACTGACGATATCGGAAATTTGCTGCCTGCAGGGGAACAGTCAATCGTCAGTCAAGCAGGCAAAGGTGTGGAACTGGCAAACGATCAAGGCCCTGTGAACCAGAATCAGGAGCAGAAGATCACGATTCTTCTAAAGATTCACAACATGGCAGCTTACGATCAGGCCGTACAAGATATGTGTGATCCCAGGGTCTGCGACGTTTCCGAAGTTCTTCAAGGACGCGGACTCTCTGAAGTACGCACCGAGAAGAGCTACAGCGTCAACAAACCGGACACCAGATCAACTGCAAATGAAGCGGGCCGCAATGCCCACTGAACGGGCGAAAGGTCCCCAGTGTATTGATCTGTTTCAGTTAAGGCTTCATGTAATTTCCCAGGAGGAACTAATGAACAGAAAGAGCAGACCGGCAAATGCAGATGTCGTTTTTCAATGGTTGTCATGCGTCGCAGCTCTGATCGCGATGAGTTGTGCGCCCCTATCGGCCAGTACGGTAGGCGGAAGACTCGTCACGAACAGCACACCGAGCTACGTGGCGACCGCGAAGAATCTTGGAGCCGAGGATTCGGCAAAGGTTATCGAAGTGAGCATTTGGCTTGAGTTGCACAACCGCAGCCAATTCGACGCGCTAACCCAGTCGCTCTACGATCGCAGCTCCTCCAGCTACCATCATTGGCTGAAACCGAACGACATCGCTGCCCGCTTCGCGCCAACGGCGCAAGAAGCGAAGACAGTGCAGCAGTTTCTTGCGGCGCACAATCTTACGGTGGTGAAGACGGGTCCCAATAACTTCTACATTAGGGCGCGAGGCACGATTGGCGATGTGGAGAAAGCCTTCCAGGTACAGCTCAACAACTATCAGGTGGGCGGCAAGACGATCCGCGCCAATGCCGGTGACCCTTATGTAGCCGGGCCGGCAGGTGCATTGGTGAGAGCGGTATCGGGACTGGATAATGCGCAATTCGAGCATACTTTGGTTACCCAGCCGACAAACTTCGGCGGCTCTAGGACCGCGGCAGCGAAACCGGCAGCTGTCAGCGATGCCGACTTCTTTTCCCAGCAATGTTTCACGGGCACGGAGACAGAGTCATTTTCCACGAACGGTGACGGTGAGTTGCCGATCGGCACTTACTCGGGCAACAAACTGAATATGCCGAGCGCGACCAGCCCTGGCTGTGGTTATACGCCACCGTCGATCCAAACGGCCTACCACCTCACCGGCTTATATAATGAGGGATACGACGGTGCGGGCCAGACGATTGCCATCGTCGACTGGTGCGGTTCGGTTTCGATTCGGAGCGATGCCAATAAATTTTCGACGAAGTTCGGGCTGCCCAAGCTAACCTCATCGAACTTCGCCATCACCTACACGGCGCACAGCGAGTGCATTGCCTACGACCAGGTCGAAATCAACCTCGACGTGGAGTGGGCCCACGCTGTCGCACCGGGCGCCAACATCAACCTGGTGGTTCCGCCGTCGGCATCGTTCCAGGATGTAGACGAGGCCGAGTTTGATGTCGCGAACTATGGACTGGGAAATGTGCTTTCGGGCAGCTATGGTTCGCCGGAGGCGCTCACCGCGGCGACGGAACTGGACACGGAGAACCTGATTTCGGAGATTGGCGCGGCCGCCGGGATTTCCTTCAACTTCGCGTCGGGAGACGATGGCAACTTTGAGCTCACTGATGGCATTTTCTTGCCCACTGTCAGCGCTCCGGCGGACTCTCCCTGGTCCACGGCTGTGGGTGGGGTCACTTTAGCGCTGAATTTCGACAACTCGATCGCTTGGCAGGCGGGTTGGGGGAACAATGGAAGTCTGCTGGCTAAGGAGGGAGCGGTGTACGATCCGCCAGAAGCAGGCTTCTTCTTCGGCTCGGGCGGTGGTCCGAGCAACTGCGTCACTAAGCACACGCAATTTCGCCGACCGATCTGTACCGGCGGCTTCCCCAAGCCGGTGTACCAGCAACTATTGGTGCCTGGCAAGTATCGCCAACTTCCCGACGTCTCCTGGCTGGCAGATCCCTTCACTGGAGCCGTGATCCTGATTAGCATTCCCGGTCAGTCGCCGGAACAGGTATGGCAGGTCGTTGGTGGAACGAGCCTGGCTACTCCGATGTTCTCCGCATTGTGGGCAATCGCCAATCAGGAAGCGCTGGCTGGAGGCGGAACGGAACTCGGTCAGGCGGCGCCCTATCTCTATTCCCTGCCGGCGGGAACCATCTCCGATATCGTGCCCGTGAAGTCGAAGACGAACGTGACCGGGTCGATTCAGGACTCGAACGGCACCACTCAATACTCTGCGGCGCAGTTGGCTAATGCAACCCCGACCGAGCACCGGTTTGTCAGCGCAATGTGGGACGTCTTTCCTGATGTAGAAACGGCGGCTGTCATCTCATTCGGTACCGATCCCGGCCTGAACACGGCTGAGGGCTGGGATAACATGACTGGCGTGGGAACGCCGAACGCACAGGCGTTCGCCGATTTCTTCTACGCGCAATAACCGATCGCTGTGATTGAAGTAGTCCTGCCATCCTTATGGGGTGGCAGGGTGTTCGCGAAACATTTAAGGTCGTTCTGGCTCGTCGACTCACTTGCGATCGGGGTGGATCGGATGAAGCATGACTTTGGGGCCGACCCAAGAGAAAGGGGAAAAAAGGAGGAGCATTGGAGAGAAGGGAATTGACGGTGGTCGTCACCGCCGAGGTGTGGATTGCTTCCGGTCGGCCAACCAACCGGGAACTACTCCATTCGTGGACATCAGGGCGTGACTCGACCACAACGCGAGAACACTTTCCACAAACGTAAAAGGCCGAAAGACGCCGCTCAATTGCTCCCGATCGTAACGAACCTCAATCTTCCTGGTCTTTTGATGGCTCGTTAATTGGTTGAGCAACTTTGACGTTAGTCGTTTCGGCACATTCGCCTTTTTCGTCGTAGTCGCAGACGCGACCGGGATGGGCTTGTTTGCATTTCTGGCACAGTTGAGGAGCCATTTTTCCACTTCCTCCAATTTGTAATAAATCGTCTCGAAGAAGCGCCAGAGAGACGTATATCTCCTTGGATTCTTTTTGTCCCGATAGGAGATTCGAGCTTAACAACGGACCTCTCGTTCTTCTGAGCAAGAGTGCTCACTCTTGCTTGGCAGTCGAGTGTACCTTCGGAAGGGCCTTCGCTAAAGATCAAGAAGCATACACTGGCCTGAGAAGGACTGAATGATGGCCAAATGATTTTAGCCGTCCTCGGGAGGTTTTATGAGTCAAATCCAAGAGCATCTGGTGGGCCTAGCCCAGACTGCCACGCAGAAACTGCTGGAATCTGGAGAGCGGTTGGAGGCAAGTCTCGTTTCACAATTCAAAATGAAGGACGGCACCGAGGTCACGCTGCGGCCAATCCATCCGGACGACGAATCACTGATGAAACAATTCCACGAAACACTGTCCGATCGCACCGTTTACATGCGTTACTTTTGCTCGCTCAGCCTGGGATCCCGTGTGGCGCATGAGCGCCTCGTTCGTATTTGTCACGTTGATGGCAAGCGCGAGGCGGTTTTGGTCGTGGACCTCAAGGACGAATTAACGGGGCAGCATCACATCCTGGGGGTGGGCAGATTGATCAAACTTGATACAGGGAACGAGGGGGAAGTCGCCATCCTGGTGTCCGATCGGTATCAGAAACATGGGCTCGGGACCGAATTGCTTCGTCGAGTGGTCCAGATCGCGCGTGACCGGAGACTGTGCCGCTTATCGGGCGAATTGTTGCGTGACAATCTGACCATTCAGATCATGGTCAAGAGACTTGGCTTTCGCTCTCACCTTTGCCTTGATTCTCCATCGGTCACCGCCATTCTTGAAATGTGATCACCGGCATTGATGCCCACCGTGCCGATTCGGAGCACTTCATCAGCTGAGGCTGCTACAAAGAATCCTACGACTGCCATCGGTGCACCGAGAAGAGAGCGCCTGACAATTGAATAATCGCTACCTCTGTTTGCGGCCGGGCCGCGTTGGCCGCCCTGCCATCAAACTCATTGACCTGCGCGCTGTGAGAAGACGCTTTGCATTTCAGAACCACACCACCAGAATCGCTGCGTAAAATGTTGTACATAAACCGAGCATACCGACATATTCTCCCCGTCCATTTACTCTCCCCGTCCATGCGGATCAGCACCTGAAGCCGAAGGATTTTAATGCTGCCCAACCGATCCCTTCCGATATTGCCTCCACCGCCTCTCCCGATTGCTATCGGGGGGAGCCGTTCAGTTCCTCGGGCGGGTCTTCCCCCCGCTGCAGTCCAGCGCCCTTCACGGCACATTGAAAACGTCTGATTACGCAACAATCAATTTCTCGTTGCTGCTCTCTGAAATCCTCGCGGCGCGGACGAGTGAATCAAGCTATCGGGCATGGCCAAACATGTGTGGACGAGAACGCGGTCAACGATCTCTTCAGCGCAATCGTGGTACAACGTGTGCAACGTATCGCGCCAGCCTGCGAGGTCGCCACGCAGGAATTCTGTCTCGTACCCAGCGGGGTCTTTTTCGTACTCCGCATGGAAGGACTTCAGAAGACATTCGCCTTGTGCTACCAACCTGTTGATAGTTTCTGCATTTTGCATTAGATGCATGGTTGTTATCCTTAGTGCGAACTCCATTCGCTGAGCATCACTGCGTGCAAATAAAAAGGGGCGGTCCTTCAACAAGGCCGCCCCGTATGACGGATTACTTCTCAGACCGCAACAAGGGCATTATGGAAGGTCGAGGCGACGGCTTCAAACGTCTGAACCTTGGGCGTGCCATCGATCATTTTTGCAAGTGTCCGCAACACTTCTGGGTAATGATTCGTGTTGAACGCATCGGCATGGGTTTTGCTGTCCCACAGACTGATCGCAACCGCATTTTGGCTGCCGGGATTTGACAGCGTGATTTCTTCCTTGAAGCCCGCTTGCTTGCGCAGTAAGGGTAGAATTTCATTTTCAAGAGTGCGCGTATAGTCACTATGCATGTTCGATTTCAGACGAAAAGATACATTGCGTGCAAACATATCAACCTCCACAGGCTGCTATCGCTAAGAGGAGAGAACTTCAGATGGGCTGACTTAGTTTCAGGGAACCTGAAAGAGGTGGAAGCCACCTCGCCTGCAACACTAGCCCTCTGGAACGCGATTGTCAAACCGCCCGAACGCCTCAGAGAGACAACCCGGCGAGCGCCTCAGCGATCCCCATCATGCTGTATGGAGCCGATCTGGATTTGTTCGGTCGAGGTGGGTTGTTCGAACTTCTGTCAGAGGGGACCCTCGCGGGGTGACTGCTTTCGCCTTCGGGGTTGACCAAATTGAAGAGTTCGAAAACGAAAATATCCTCTTCGATTACAAGCTGCGAGTAGGCTTCCTCATTCAGCAACGGGCTCGCGCTGATGCGGTCGATTGGGGTGGATGTTTGATCAATTCCCTCGGTCGTTTCTTTTGAGGTCGCGCTCGGACAACTGATGTGAGCTTTATAGCTCAGACGCTCATCTCCCGAACGAGTACCGTTTGTTAGCACAGAAAATCTGTCATGATCAGCCATAGTGGCGACTCCCCGTCGGTTTCGGAAATCTGTGCACAGGTTAAACATCTTGGCTATGCGACCTCTGAGCGGATTCGGCTCTATGGCGAAGAGTTTCAAGTGGTGTCAGACCCATTTCCTGAAGCCAACGGGGTTGCAGTTCACGTGACAACAAAAAAAGACTCAAGCATTCGAGTACTGCGCATTCCCGCAACCGTACCTCAGAGAGCAAAAGGGCGAAGAGTCCCTAGCGTGTGAAAATGGCGGAAACCATCCTCGCCAAACCCCTCTGATGGATTGTTGACACAAAACATTGGGTTGGGCCGAATGGTACGAGTCGCATTCTGCCCATCACTTCTTCTCGGAGGCCACAGTGCAACGACGAGTTCCGATGTTGGTCTTATTGGTTGCCGTGGTCATCTCTGCCTCAGCGCAGGCTCCGCCCCAACGACAACCGCCCATTCGTCCGGTGGACGGAGCCACAATCTTTCGAAATAACTGCGCTGCTTGCCACGGACTTGAAGGACGAGGGGATGGCCCGGTGTCCAAGGTACTGAAGCGAAACGTCCCTGACCTGACGGGACTCTCCGAGCGAAATGGCGGCACATTTCCGGCTGTGCATGTGCGGACTACCATAATGTTTGGCGCGGACAATCTCCTGCCCGCACACGGCTCGAAGACGATGCCCATTTGGGGGCCAATTTTCCACGAGATCGAGTTTGATCAGGACTTAGGCAATGTGCGGCTAGAAAATATCACGAAGTACTTGGAGTCCATTCAGCGCAAGTAGCGAGCAGACCACAATGGGCTTGATTGCGCTTGCTGACCGGATCGTGACATGAAGTCGATCGATGGCGCAACGATCTGGGTGCTACGCAGCCAATTCCGATTCCGGCTGCCTCCACCACAGCGCCGATTTTCATAGGATGAAGCGATCGGGGTATCTTTAGTTCGGAGTCACACCAAAGATGCGCCTACAATTGAAGCTGTTGAGACATTACACCATCAAGATGATGAACGGCTTCGCCAAGTTCAACTGCCCACTTTGTAAGCACTCCGTCACCACGCGGGAGTTTGGTAGCCGGAACGGTAGCTGCCGCGCCCAAGCGGCTAGGGCAATGAACGAGCACGCCACGTTGGCACACGGATGTCCCTTACCCATTTCTCCGCCTGTTGCACGAACGTGGTCTGTCCATTAAACACGGATCTCGCCAGAAGCAATGAAAGTGACACGATTAGGAACCAGAGGGTTGATATGAGTAAAGCGTGTGAGATACGCTTCTACGACTACGTGAACCATCCCTACGAGCAAGTCCGCGATGCGTTGAGGCAGGACTCACTCATCGTTTTCCAGTCGGCTACGAGGGCTGCCGCTTACCGGGCGCGATCGATCGCTGCTGAACTGCACGTCGACGTTGCCGGTGTTGGGGTCAAAACCGATATCAAGATTTCCGTCAAAAGCGTCGAGGAGAAGGTCCCTGATGCCATGTCGACTCCCACCACCCGGTTGCTACTCGAATGGGAGGCGGCGGCCATGCCAGGATTGTTCCCGCTCATGAAGGCCGAGCTTTCTATCTATCCGCTGACCCCTACCGAAACGCAGTTGGATTTCTTGGGTCTTTACGAACCGCCATTCGGCGCCGTGGGAAAGGCTATGAACGCGATCGTCGGTCACCGCATCGCGGAGGTATCGGTTCATCGCTTCATTAGCGACGTGGCAGGATATCTCCGACAGGCCCTTGCATAAATTAAATGTGCTCGCCGCAGGGGCGCTCGGCAAGCGTGCTGACGTCGCCTTCGGCCCGCGGGAAGTGCATGTCGCTCTAGACAACGCCCCGACGGTGCTCTCACCTTACGTATGAGAGGGAACTAGGCCCGGGGCAGACCACAGAAGTCGGGGTGCGTGCGAATCAGCGCTCAAACCTCGCCAAACTGGGAAGGCCCAGGGAAGAAATGCCAAGGTTCCGCACCGGACCTGGGAGCGAATTATTGGCGCTTCTAATCTTCGCAATCACTCCGATGTCGGGGTGAGCTACTTCTCGCAGCACATTCACAAGTTGCTCTTGAACGAAGCTCATTTCAGAACAAGACTGGTCAAGCGCTCTGGCGGCATCTGGCAGACCCGACTGCTGGAAACACTGTCGCAGACTGTCGCCCAGCAGCGACGAATAGTCCCTTTTATGTTATAAGTATACCAGATACTGCTATGAGCATATCAGTAGAGAAAGCATCCGCTGCTTGGCTCTTGCTTGTTTTCACCTTGCCGACAGCAAAGGCCAGCGAGCGTATGGGCGTGTGGAGAAAGCTTCAGAGATATGGCGCAGTGGCCCTTCCCGCCTCGGGGTATGTGCTTCCCAATAATGCCATGGACCAGGAGCGCTTCGAGTGGCTGGCCACGTCCATTCGCAGTTCGAAGGGACAGGCCGCCGTTGCCCAGGTGTGTTCCTTCGACGAGCTTAGAAACGAGCAGATCGAGAACATGTTTAACGAGGCTCGAACCCGCGAGTATCAACTTCTCGAAAAGGAATTGAAGAAGCTCGCGAAGCTGCCAAACCATGAGAAGGCGAAGCCCGGCGTAGTGCGCCTGAAGAGGCGCTTACAGCAGATTGTTGAGATTGACTTCTTCGGATCTCCCATGCGTGCCCGAATAGAAGAAGCTGTGCGCCAACTCGAACGGGATGACAGCAAAGAAAAAACAAGAGAAGGAAAGAACAATCCCAAAGACTACGTCGGGCGAACTTGGATTACTCGGCCGCAGCCTGGGATCGATCGCGTTTCTTCTGCGTGGCTGATCTTGCGCTACATCGATTCCCACGCGAAGTTCACTTTTGACAGAGACCCACGACATCATCCTGATGCAATTCCTTTCGACATGTTCAACGCTGGCGGTTTCGGTCACGTGGGCAACGACTGCACCTTTGAAACACTCGTGAAGAGCTTCAGTATCAAGGATTCCAGGTTGAGACTTGTCGCGCAGGCGATTCATGACGCGGACTTGGCGGATGAACACTTTGGAAGGAGCGAAGCACTCGGGGTAGATCGAATATTGGACGGATGGAACAAGCAAGGAATGACGAATGAAGATGTTTTGCGAAGAGGCATGGAAATGATCGAAGGGCTCTACAACGGAATCCGATAAACATGAGGAGGATCATGACTAGGAAAATCGGTGTGTTAATGCTGTTGGAACTTTTTGTCCTGAGCTGCGCGGCGGTGGCGCAAACCGCTCCGGCTTCGAGTGATTGGAAAGCTGTCGAACAGGCTCTCGGTCGGTCGGGCCAACTGCAAGGCGACGGAGCTTACAAATTCGGACTTCCACGCGGCGACATGAAGGTTACTGTCGATGGCGTCCAGGTGAAACCTACTCTGGCGCTCGGTTCGTGGGTCGCGTTCAGCAGCCCCGGCCCCGACGCGATGCTCATGGGCGACCTTGTGCTAGCCGACGACGAGGTGTCACCCGTGATGTTGGCACTGCAAGAAAACGGGCTGCAAATCAATGCGCTCCACAATCACGTTCTGCATGAGATGCCGCGCGTGATGTACATGCACATTGCCGGGCACGGCGATGCAGTCAAACTGGCTGTCGCAGTAAAGAAGGTGGTCGCACTAACGAAGACACCCGCTCCGGTACAACCTCCGACCGCCCCCCCGGCGCTAGAAATGGACACTGCCGCCATCGATCAAGCTCTCGGACACAAGGGAAAAGTGAACGGAGGCGTATATCAGGTGGGCGTTCCTAGGGCAGAGAAGATAACGGATGGAGGGATGCCTGTCCCCGGATCAATGGGACTGGCAACGGTATTGAACTTCCAGCCCACGGGCGCGGGCAAAGCGGCAATCACTGGCGACTTCGTCCTCTTAGGTGGCGAAGTCAATCTGGTGCTCAAGGCTCTCCGGCAAAATGGCATTCAGGTCACTGCGCTCCACAATCACATGCTCCAGGAAGAGCCACGGCTCTTCTTTGTGCATTTTTGGGCAAATGACGATGCGGTGAAACTCGCGAAAGGCTTGCGAGCAGCACTGGACAATACAAACTCAGCGAAGTGAGCCAAGAAAACAGTCCGGAGACCTAGCAAAGTCGCGCGGGTATAGATAACGATGCCGACCACCGATTCACTGCCCAGCGCGCTCAGAACTCTGACACGTGATGGGTGGCTCCTGTTCCTTACACGATTCATACGACTGTTCGCGTACGGCTCCTTATCGGTAGTGTTAGTTTTCTACCTGATTAGCGTCGGACTCAACGATTCCCAAACTGGCCTGCTGCTTACACTGACGCTTGTCGGGGATACTGTCGTCTCTCTTTTTCTCACCACTCGCGCCGACCGCATCGGGAGACGGCGCATGCTCTTTGTCGGCGCCATTCTGATGGCTGCTGCCGGTCTGGCTTTCGCGTTCACTCACAATTTCTTGCTTCTGATTCTCGCCGGCACCATTGGCGTTATCAGCCCAAGCGGCAATGAGGTGGGGCCGTTTCTGTCGATTGAGCAAGCCGCCCTTTCTCATGTCATTCCTGGCCGGACTAGAACAGAGGTGTTTGCCTGGTACACGCTGGCTGGTTCAATGGCGACCGCGCTCGGTGCGCTATGTGGAGGGACTCTCGCGCACGAGCTGCAGAAGACCGCGATGAGGCCGGTGAGTAGCTACCGTGTTGTAGTTATTCTTTATGCCGCGCTGGGTCTGTGTTTGGCTTTCCTTTTTACGCGCCTTTCGTCTGCCGCAGAAGTAAATTCACTGGGAGAAGACGCTGCTTCTCCTAGAACTCTGAAAAGCGCTTGGGGAATCAGTCGCTCACGTCATGTGGTGGCTAAGCTCGCAAGTTTGTTCGCTCTCGACTCGTTTGCAGGGGGCTTTGTTGTGCAGAGCTTCGCTGCTTATTGGTTCTATCTGCGCTTTGGTGTAGACCCAGCGACGCTCGGCGTCATTTTCTTTTGGGCGAATATCTTTGCCGGAATCTCGTCACTGCTGGCGTCCCGGCTTGCTTCCCGCTTCGGCCTCATCAACACCATGGTCCTTACGCACCTGCCCTCCAACATCCTGCTGATTCTTGTGCCGCTGATGCCGAACCTTTCCCTGGCGGTTCTGGTTCTGCTGGTGCGTTTCAGCATCAGTCAAATGGATGTTCCGACCAGGCAGTCGTACACCATGGCTGTGGTTACCGCGGAAGAACGATCCGCAGCCGCTGGTATTACCGGCGTGGCCCGAACCACTGGTGCGGCGATCAGTCCGTTGTTTGTGGGATTGATGTTTGCTCGGCCTTCTCTGATCAACGCGCCATTCTTCATCGCGGGAACGCTGAAAATCATTTACGATCTTTTGCTCTATAGGGAATTTATAGGTCTCCGACCGTCCGAGGAAAGCTCATAGTCGGGACTGCCAAGACCGCTGGCAAATGAAAATGTTTCGCACCTTCCCTAAATAAAGGAAACCTGCAAAGGGATGTTGCTTTTGCGTGAGCGTCAAAGGCGGTCTCAAAATCTGCGGGAGGACCTAGGCCGGCCCCCATTTCCACTCCAACTACTTAGGGCGTTCCGTTCTTCGGGCCTAGGTAGGGAAGAATCACTGGCGGGAGTCTGTGCTCGTAAATTGTCCGAAGAAATAGACGGCGCAAACTGCTACGAGACCTAGCGCTGCCAAGAACAGAGCTAAGGGAAGAGCCGCCATCAGGCCCTCTGAGGTCAGCTGGACCCATAAGAAGACGGGCACGGTGTTGGGATGGTACGCCATGATCAGAGTGGCGCCAAACTCCCCCAACGTCCGAACCCATGCGAGCATTACCCCGGCCATGATTCCTGGCCATGCCAAGGGCAGCGATACTCGCCGAAACGTACGCCATTGGTTGTCACCGAGCGTCGCCGCAGCTTTCTCCAGCCGTTCGTCGACGCGTCCGAAGGCCGATATGGAAGCGATGACAATGTAGGGTGCAGCTACAAACACCTGCGCCAGCACAATTCCCGCAAGGCTGTTTACCAACTGGAAGCCATGCTTCTCCAACAGGGCGCCAACCATACCGTATGGCCCGTAGACAAGCAGGAGCAAGACCCCTCCCACTAGCGGCGGGAGCGCCATCGGCACGAATACCAAACTGATTAGCAATTGCCTGCCTTTGAATCCGGGTCTGGCCAGGAGGTGGCCCAGGGGAACGCCGAAGAATGTCATTACGCAGACTGAGATAAATGACGTGAGCAAGGATACTTCCACGGCACGAATTGTCCTGGGATTTGCAAAAGAGGAAGTCAGTTCCTGCCAACCCACCCGAAAAATCAAATAGATTAGCGGAACAATGAGGTAGGCGAGGAGAATGCTTCCAAGAACTCTGAAAACGATCGGTGCCAACTCGCGTCGTTCTCTCACGGGACAAATGCGCCCTCAACGAGCGGCTGAATTTCGGATGGAATCTTTGCCTTGTCACCGTTGAGTAGTATTGCGGAAGGATGCAGCCCGTATTGCTCAATCAGATTCCGTCCTCTGCCAGCCAGAAGGAAGCGTACAAAGGCAACCGCACCAGGAGCGTTCTTTGCAGTGTGTGGAATCGTGACCGTGAATACTATCGGCGTAGCAGTGATGGTTACGCCCTTGGCAGTGGTGTATTTCTGTTCTTTGTACAAGGCCGCGAGCGAGGGATCGCTCTGGTTCATTTCTTTCGGGAGTTCGATGAACGGCATTTTATGAGCGACCACTTCGTGGCGATAAAAGAAGCCGGCGTCCAACTGTCCCGATTCCATCCTGATCAATAATTCTGGCTCCGGGAAAATCTGGGCTGGATTTGCGGGATCGCCCAGTAGCGGCATCAGGTCGTTTCGATGATAATACGCTTCCGCGAGGTGTAATAAGAAGAGCGTGCGATAGCCCTTAGGATCCAGGTCGGGGTCAGTCCGCCCGAGTCTCAGCCCCGGCGTTTTCAACGCTTCGTACCAGGGAAGCTTACCGGCCTGGACCTGCTCGAAAAGCCCTTTGAACTTGCTATTCGGGTTGTACCCGAGAACCATCGCGCTGGAGGCGAAGGTCACATACCAGTCAGTCAGCTTTTTCTCCGGCTTCATCAAGACTTTGTCGTTTACGGCTGCATCTGCACTGATGAAAACGTCGGGCGAACGCAGTCCGTCAAATATCATTTTGGCGGCTCCCAACGAGCCTTGTCCTTCTCCCTGAAACGTGAATCCCGCGCTCTTTTCAAACTCGGGTCCTACCGTTTTTTCGAGGACTGAGCCGAGCGAGCCAGCATAGAGCACTTGCACGGCTCCGCTTTGCTTGGGTTGCGCCAAAGTTTGTGCCCACAAACCCAAAGTGGAGATGTAGAACAATAGAAGAACAGCAAACAGGCTTCTCATAATTCATCTCCGAGCGTCACGAAACCGTGCCAGCTTGGCACGGTCGTAACGGAAGTCCTCCACTAGTGAGCCTGCTCCATCGCGTCTATAATAGACGCATGACACTCTCAGCGAGAAACAAACTGCGCGGTCAGATCGAGGAGGTCGTCCTAGGAGACGTAATGGCACACGTCGTCGTTCGCGTCGGCGACAACCTCATCGAGAGCGTCATTACCCGCCGCAGCGCCGAAGAACTGCATCTTAAGAAGGGCGACAGCGTGGCAGCCGTCGTGAAGGCTACCGAAGTGATGATCCAGAAGGACTGACGGGCGTTATTGTACCTCTACGATCTTGAGCGTCTTCACTTGTCGCACCCACCTTGCCATTCTTTTTTCGTCAGGAATGACGATCCGATACGGCCCTTCTTTATCGTCCAATGGATGTGTTTCGCGTTTGTCCACCAGAAGTATCTGTTTGTCCGTGAAACCCGGGTCCACTTCGGGCAGGGCGATCACGACGCGGTAGCCGTCTGCGGCCTCCACCAGCAAACATGACGCCATCCGTTTTATTCTGAGGGATTCGCCAAACGCTATTCCGGCCTTCTCCAGTAACGTTGACATAGGAACTCCGCTGTCACCTTGACGGTGGTATGGGGCAAAGCAGCAATATCCGTTGCTGAGAGAACTACAGGACTAGCTTGGTCGTTTTGGACGGTGATCTGTTGGGAGGAAGCGCTGCCCATCATCACCAATAGTAAGCATACAAGCTTCGACGGAGACCCTGGTATCTGCATACGATGCCCATTATAGTGCGAGCAATTTGTCTGTAACCGCCAAACATGCAATGAAGCACCCCTTCAATGTGTTGCGATGGGCTCCATTATTCGCAGAAGCGGATGGCCATCGAAATTCTCCAACGGAAAATAGACAAGATGGGTATTCGGATCAACACACACTGTGTGGGCATGCGGGATCGAGATATGCCCTTCATCGATGAGTGTTTTTCCGTCTTCACGAAAGACGAAGACGTTGCCGGATTCGGCGGATACATACAACCTCTTGAGTCCCGGATCGAAGGCCAGCACGTCAGGGTCTTCTCCGACAGGATGTGTCGCCAGCACCTTCATAGTATTCAGGTCTACGACGGCCAGCCTGTGATTCTCCTCTCCGGCCACGAATGCGAGCCGTCCCGACTGATCTAATGCGAGTCCGTGCGGGCGCTCGATACCGGTCATGGGATAGCGGCCAATGATCCGCAAGCTTGCCGGATCGATTGCTACAACTTCGTTCTTCTCGTGAACGGCAACTAAAATGTGGCCGGAGCCAAAATCGTAGACCGTGTTGCCGGCGCCGCCCCCGAGCGGGATGCTCGCAATAAGCGAATTCGTTTTCGTATCAATGACGGCATCGACGTCGCCGTGCTCATCGGATACGAATACTCGCTGCGGGCCCGGCGCGTACGCAATGCCGTCTGGGTATTTAATGGGGCCCACGCGGGCGAGCGTTTGGAGTGTTTTCGTATCCACAACGGCCACTTTGTGCTCTCCCGTCAACGATGCATAGACTCTGCCGAGTTCCGGAACTGCCCACACACCGTGTACACCAGAAAAGCCGTCGAGGTTTACCACGACTTCACGTTTGCTGGTATCGAAGACGACGAGTTGGTTGGCGTTCATGTGAGAGATGTAAAGCCGCCCTTGGGTCGCGTCAAGACTCTGGTAATCGAAGCGGACTGCTGGGCCGGGCATGGGAATATCCGCGACCTTCTTGAGAGGGACGGTCTTTGTGTTTTCGGAGGCGGCATTCGAAGGGCGGGCAGCCTCCAAGCCCATTACTAAGATCAACAATACCAACTTCAAAACCTCACTCATGTGGATCGCTCGCGTTAGCCATCGTCGGCCAGAATACGGGGGCGCCGCCCCCTTTCAAGAAGAAACGGGCAAGAACATGAACTCATTTTACCCTCGTCTTGCGCTTCGCTGGCTCACAATTTTGCGCTAGGCCGATGTATCACAACCTTCGTTGTGTCTTGCAAGAAGGCTTGGGGAGCGTCTTCCCAGCTGGCGACCAGGGTCGTCACTTTTTCCGGTTGGAAACGTCGGCTGGCGATGAGCTCAAGCAGATCGGGCAGGTCCGAACGTGGGTTCGAAACGCCGACGTGTAGGGTGGTGGTGTTGAAGTACATTTGCGCGAGCGGAAGTTTCGCATTCTTGAAAAAGTAATACCCAACACCGGTACAACAGCCGCCGGGAGCAAGGGACCGAAGAGCAAATCTGACTCCGTCGGCGCTAGCGCTAGCGTCGACGCTGATGAGGTAGCGGCCTGCTTTTGCCGGATGGTTCTTGGCTAGCCAGATAGAGCCCCTGGGAATTTGGATCGGGTTTGCGCCGAGGCTTTCCGAGATCTCCAGGCGCTCGCGATCATGGTCGACGTAGTCGACCTGTGAGGATCCCATGGCGACTGCGACTCCGGCTGCATAGAGGCCGATGCTACGAGCCGCGCCGCCCACGATTAGCACCGGGGCCCCCGGCCAACGTTGCAGGTGCGGCGCGACTGTGCGATAGCCATCGGGAATGTTGTCGCTGGCGCTGGCTATTGATATAGGTTCCAGGCTATTTGGAACCGGCAGCAGCATCGCATCGGCAAAAGGAACCAGCAGTTGATCGCTAACAGCGCCTCCCCAAGATCCCATTGCAGAGCCGAATCCGTAAGCGGAGAACATCGTGTTTCCGCTCTTCGTACACCTGGCGGTAAGGCCGTTTTGGCAGGGGAAACACTGCCCACATGAGATCGCCCAAGGCACAATCACTTGATCGCCAACGCGAACCCTATGCACGTCTTCTCCAACTGCCTGCACCGTGGCGATGCACTCGTGGCCAAACGCAAACGGTCCCTGAAAGGGTTTTCGGCCTAGCACGTCGGTCACAATGGGATCGAACACGTGCAGGGCAATCCCCGCATTCATGAGATTGGTCAGGGAACGAAACAGCGGAACACAATCGCCGTCACAGCGAGCGGCAACAAATGGACGGACAATGGCCTGGAGTGAGTCCGTAAGTTGAGGTTCGGGAACCTCCAGCCCCTCAACGCGGCCTTTCTTGATGAATGTCAATTGGCGCATCAAACACCTGGACTAATGAGAGGCAGATTACGGATCCTCGATTTGCAATTGTTTTGCAATCTCTGAGTTGCACCTTACGGAGAGAGCGCTCCATCAAGAGGTGGCCGTCCGGCCAGGGATCGAAGCCTGATTGTTCGTCAATATGGCCTGAACGGTCCTCATCAATAAATTCTCCATCCACAATTGCGCAAATAGCCGCGCGCGTTCGAACGAAACCGCGGGATCATTCTGGCTAGCAACGACTATAGTTTGAAACGGCAATCGGCACAGGGGCATAGGAGAGAAGCCATCGGGACCGAGAGGGTAGGATGCCGGGAAGAATGAGAACTCTTGGAAACATGTTCGGTGATTAAACCAGCTACTTCAGGAGACAGCTACCAACGCGGACACCCCCATTAATGACGGACCCAAAGTTGCTGAGCCACACCAATACTTCAGAGCCAGGACCTAGACTTCCTCCACCAAGGCCTTCATTGCGAGGCTTTCGGGAGTGTTGAGTTTTGCCAGTCCGTCGATTACGCCGTTTCGGTCCCGCTCGGTTCGGTTCTGGCTCACCTTCCACTTGCCTTCCAGCTTCTGGATCGGCAGCTCCAGACCGATAATTCCCTTCAATTGCGATCGAATAAAGTCTTCTGGCGCATCGCTCACTCTCCATGGAACGGGCGATCCCGCCTCGTGCACGCTGGTGAGTTTCTCCACGTTCGTCAGGAGCCATTGCTCGTCCTGGATCACCTTTAGAGGCCCATAGGCGTGCACGACGACGTAATTCCACGTCGGTACTTCTTTGCCGTGCTCCTGTGTTCCTGGATACCACGTGGGTGTGATGTAGTGTTGATGGCCAGCAAAGATCGCAAGCGCTTCCACCGTCGGTACGAAATCTTGCCACTGCGTGTTTGCGCGGGAGATGTGACCTTTCAGGATGCCGAACAGTGAGCCATCGTCTTCCAGGATCATCGGAATATGTGAAGCAAAAAGGCCGGAAGCTCCCAAAGTAACGAGCGTTCCAAGCGGCCGGGAAACGATCAGCGAGTGCATCACCGAGACGCGTTTCTCTTCATTGTGCCTTGGGATATACATTTGGAGACTCGGCTACATCCTAACCCAATCGAAGAGTTAGCTGTTTCTCGTTCCTGCCACCAGCATTACAGCCGCTGGATGTGATGGTTTCGAAGGCAAGACTAAACACGCTTTACAAACTTCAACGAAGGCCGAGTTCATACAGTACCGCAGGCACGTAGGCTTGGGGCCATCGTCAAACACCCGACCCAAGTGGGCCTCGCATTCGGCGCAGGAAATTTCGTCTCGGCTCATCCCAGAGGTGGGCGAGAGTGAGCACTCTTGCTCAAACCAACAGCACGACCATTGTCAGGTTCGAATTCCCAGGAGGCAAAAAAGAACTCGGGGTGAAACACCCCCAAGACTCTGACCGACCTTCGAAGGGAGTAGATGAAAACATCGATGGCCGCTCAAGCAATCGTTCCGAACAGCAATCCGACTCCTGCGGTCAGCGCCATTGCGAGCGCCCCCCAGAAGGTGACGCGTATTGCGCCCATGGTTACTCCTGCGCCGCCTGTGCGTGCGGCCAGCCCGCCTAGAAGCGCAAGGAACGCGAGTGAAGTTCCGGAGACGAGTGGGATCAGTGCCGCCGCAGGAGTTATCGCAGTAACCAACAAAGGCATGGCTGCCCCAACCGCGAAGCTGCCAGCCGATGTCAACGCAGCCTGAATCGGACGCGCACGGAGAATCTCGGAGATGCCGAGTTCGTCGCGGGCATGCGCGCCAAGCGCGTCGTGAGCCATCAACTGCTCGGCAACCTGTTTGGCGAGAGCAGGATCGAGCCCGCGAGCGACGTAGATTGCCATCAGTTCCTTGTGCTCGCCCTTGTCGTCGGCTTTGAGTTCTGCACGCTCAAGCGCGAGGTCGGCCTGTTCGGTGTCTGCCTGTGAGCGGACAGACACGTACTCGCCGGCAGCCATCGACATAGCCCCAGCCACTAAGCCAGCGACCCCCGCGACCAAGACGTTGCTGTGAGTCGCATGTGCAGCTGCGACACCGAGCACCAGACTCGAGGTTGACAGAATGCCGTCGTTCGCGCCCAGTACCGCCGCGCGCAGCCACCCGATGCGTCCGGTGCGGTGTCGTTCCTTGTTGCTTGCAGGCATTCTTGAGGCCTCCTTGATCGGAAAGCGTTACAAGCCACGAAACGCACGGTTGTTCAGGCGCGGTCAAGGGAATCGCGTCAGCGGCTAAATGAGACGCCCCGAGCCCAAACGTAATGTTAGAATTTCCGTGTTCCGGTGCGAAATGCGCGCTCCATACGGCTTGAATATTATCGATAATTGCCTTATCTGTCCCGTCCGCGAGAAACACCTTTTCTGCAACTTATCCCCGCGCGCCTTGAAACAATTGAGCGAGATTTAAGTCCACTGCGATCTATCCAAAAGCGGCGATGTTGTTCGTCCTCTGCTTATCTCAACTGATCACCGCGGCTTCGCCGATGGCATGCCGATACGGGTATTCTTTACGGACGTGGCGGTCAAGGTGGCGGGATCAGACACCTGGGTGGACTCGAAATAAGACGAAGGCGCAATTACGATGGTGGTGCGGGAACGGTCGCGGATCCCTCAGGTGATAGATCTTGCCGATGTGCGGCTGCGGATTGACGAGCAGCGCGGCGATCACCCCTGCAACGTCTCCACCGCGACCGGGTGTTGGATAGTCGCCTTATCCTTACTGGTCCGTGCCAGGTCGCTGCCTCCGGTGGACGTGAAGCTCTGTGTGGAACACCCCGTCCCGAACCGCCCGACTCCGTTCGCCTCACGACGAGCGCTACAATGCTGCGTTGGGGGAGCACATGTCGAAGTCGCGCCGGGAGTTCCTGATCAATTCATCTGTCGCGCTACCCGGCGCAGCATCCGCATCTCAAAGTCACGCGCAGAACCCCACCGACATGCCACCGGGGGCGCCGCCTGCGTTTGGCACAGCTCCTGCCGCTGGACCGGAGGTCTCGGCCGTGACCTTCGCCGAAGCAGAGAAACGGGTGCGAGTTGAACTCACCGAAAGAGACCGCGCGCAAGCAGCCGCAGAACTCGCGCAACAGCATGGCGGCGCTTTACGAACTCCGCACCGGGCCACGCAAGGTGGTACTCGATGCCTCGGTCGTGTCGTGGTCGCAGTGTCTATAAAACACTATGTCAAGGAAATTCTGGACGCGCGCACGGTACGAGCCGGTCTCAGGTTTTAGGTTTGTCCCCACCATTCAGACGGCGACCGTTCTGCTCCTACTCGGCCTGTAACCAGTATTCCAGCTCATGCCCGTCTGCCCTACCTCGTGCTTGGTAGAGCTGGTCATAGATAATTATGCGACCGATCGGTCTCTTAGGCCATCTGAATACTGTTCGAGAAGGAACATGGCTGGGGCCACGGGGCACGGATGCACGAACCGTTCTTCGAGTTTCAACAACCATAGAGGAGCAGGAGGAAGGGTGGCCGACATACTGCATCAAGCGAAGACATGGTTCAAACCCAGGCGCTCACCATTCTACTTCGCCGTTCGCACCGGTCTCCCTATGTCGAGATTCGCTTTGCCTGAGATGGAAGGGGCACATGAATACGCACGCAGTTGTTGAAGATGAAAAAAGAGTCGAGACGGCAGTAAAGGAGCGTTCGCGCCCGGCGACAAGGAGGCCTCTTGCTTCCGCGGCCCCTGACCAAGTTCTGTTCGAGGGCAGCCTGCTGGATTCCAGTGCCGTACAGCGCAAGAGAAGAACGTGGGCGACTATTCTTTCGTTTGTTTTGCAATTGTTCCTGATCGGTTTTCTGCTTTTGCTTCCGTTGTGGTTCACCGATGCGCTGCCCAAGCAACAATTACTCACTCTTCTGGAAGCCCCGCCTCCCCCGCCACCTCCTCCGCCACCAGCGGCGTCCACCCCATCCGCGGCGAAAGTGGTAAAGGTAACCAGCAATATCGCGAACGGGCGGCTGCGCGCTCCAAGCAGAATCCCGTCAAAAGTCCAGATGATTAAGGAAGACGAAGCACCACCACCGGTCGCGACAGCAGGAGGGGTGGCCGGTGGCGTGCCCGGGGGGATCCCGGGAGGTCAGTTGGACGGGGTGATCGGCGGAATCATCAGTTCCAGTTCGAGCCTTGCAGCTGTCCCCAGGTTGTCTCAGCCGGCGCCCGTTGTACAACGGGTGCGCGTTTCACAGGGTGTTACCAAAGGCCTGCTCATCTACCGGGTTGAGCCCGCTTATCCGCCCTTGGCAAAGCAGGCGCGCATTCAAGGTGTTGTAGTAATGACGGCGCTTATTGACAAAGGCGGGAACGTTCAAAACCTGCAAGTCGTTAGTGGGCACCCGCTGCTCGCGCCCGCCGCGATCGAGGCGGTCAAGCAATGGCGCTACAAACCATTTCTTCTGAATGGGCAACCGGTAGAAGTCGAAACCACAGTCACGGTTAACTTTCGCGTGCAAAGCGAGTGACCAAAACATTCATCGGGCAAGCCACTCTATTGCCGCAGCCGATCTGCTCGACATGGCGCTCACGACCGGTTCCGGCAGGCGCTATCTGTATGTGCTGCACTCGAAAGATCGGGGCGTCAGCATCCTCGATGTTACCGACCGCTCCCAGCCGGCGGTCGTAGAGACGACGTTCTGGCCTGAAGGCGCGCCAGTTCACTTTTCTCGGCGATTATGCCGTTGCCGAGGTCCTGTCCAGCAGCAGCGGACCTCGTCCGATCGGAGGGCGTGTTGCGCTGCATCGGTCGCGTCTTGATGAACCTCGGGCGTGCCTGGGTTTTACCTGTGTGAAACGGGCAATGGTTGTCGAGGGAGGACTGGTTTCCGTCCTGAGCGAGAACGGACTGTGGATAGTCGGGACTGTCTTCAGGAGCGAGGATCCCTCTGAAGCAATCCGCCCGGCAGCACATCATAAATATGCGACCGAACGGTCTCACTGGCATCCAAGCTTCTAAATAGAGTCGAGCAGGGTGCTTCAATGCTTGCTGAGCGTTTTTCAACCGGAATCGGGATCGCTGCCGGCCCAACATCCAGGATTCTTGCGTCGCGTGGTGCTGGCGGTTGGCGTCGCTTGCACTTCCAGGGATTTCAATGAGCGATCAACATAGCTTCCCTTCACCCGATCACCTTCATCCGGATCCATTCACACGCTCAATGACGGCAGAATGCAGCCTAAATGCGGCAATCGTGCAGGCCGAGATCAGCAGAAGCTTCGAAGAATACCTTGGGATCTTCGACGAATTCTATGCCGATGATGTCGAGGTAAGCGGCGAAACCCCAGAAGAAACGATTCGTGGAAAAGCGAGAGTGCGATCACTTCTCCTCAATTTCCTGGCCCCACTTCATGTAATGGCAGAAGTCGGTGGGCTGTCGGTAGCTATCCGAGAGAGCCCGATCCCCGGAGATGCTGCAGGCGAGACGTATTCCTCATGGAGGCTCGATCTGGTCGGGGTGTCCGGTAAAACCTGCACTCTGAAGTGGCGCACCTTCCGGAAATGGAACGGGTCCAGCGTCGTGATGGAGCGTCACTATGACCAGCAGCTAACGGAAGGCCCGCTGACGTTCGATGACCTCAGTTTCGGTGCGGTCGACCCTGTCGTAGGATTTCGGAGGCCCTCGTAACGTATTTTGGGTTGTCCGACGTCCATGGTAAGGGAGAGCGCAAGCCTTTCCCCGGGTCGCATATAATGCGACCTGGTACCGATCGGTCTCATCCAAGGGTAGGTATACTGCGGTTGAGCGACCACCCCTTTCGGTCGCTGACTTCACTTTATCAGGAGCACGGCGTGCGCAAAGGCGAGCAGACTCGGCGGGAAATCATTCGCAAAGCAGCACCGATCTTCAATCAAAAGGGATATAGCGGTACCGCCCTCTCCGATCTCATGCGAGCGACAGGGCTAGGGAAAGGCGGAATCTACCGGCACTTTGAGAGCAAACAAGAGCTCGCGAGAGACGCCTTCGATCACGCCTGGAAACTCGCAATGGATACGCGCTTCGAAGGAACTCAGGAGATCCCAAATGCGGTCGATCGCCTGATACAAGTCGTGCGGAACTTTCGGGACCGGCGCGCTGGGCTGGTGCCAGGCGGGTGTCCGCTGCTGAACACGGCCATCGATTCCGACCATAGCAACCCTCATTTGCGAGCGAAAGCTCGGCAAGCTCTCAGTTCGTGGCTTGATCGTCTGCGATCGATTGTGGAGGAGGGGCAAGGACGGGGCGAGGTCCGGCCCGATGTCGACTCCGGGCAATTGGCTACGCTGATTGCCAGCACCCTCGAAGGCAGCTCGGTGGTGAGTCGTCTGCAGCGGAGGGACGACCCTCTCGACCTTGCCTGCCGCCACCTGGAGGAATACCTCGAAACAAAGGTTCGTGCGCGGAAATCGAAAGCCGGAGCGGAAAAGTTATGAGTGCTCAAGAAGTTCGGTTGAAACCCGATTTCAGAGAGCGGGCGAAGGCGAACGACGTGCCCGTCGGGCGTCTGATCGGATTTGAGGCAAAAGACATTGCTGACGGACGGGCCACGGTAGTGTTGGCGGCCGGACCGCAACACGCAAACCCCATGGGGACATTGCACGGCGGGATTCTTTGCGACATTGCTGACGCCGCAATGGGGATGGCATTTGCAAGCACCCTCACACCAGAGGAATCTTTCACTACGGTAGAGCTGAAGATCAATTTTTTTCGTCCTGTTTGGCAGGCAAAACTCAAAGCGGAAGGAACCGTCGTGCAGCGAGGCCAGACGATTGGCTACGTAGAATGCAATATCACCGACGAGGAGAACCGGCTGGTCGCGAGAGCGGCTTCGACCTGCATGGTGCTTCGCGGGCAGAAGGGATTAGGACGGTAATCCGCACAGGCGTCGCAGCGCGTTTGTGCGACACTGCTAGCATCATCGGGTAGGCGGCTGGTATATGGCAAACGCCAAAGCGTTACCCAACCTACAAGCGCTTTCAAGATCGCCATCCCCCGCGCCAACACTGCCCAGCGAGGCGGTGCTGGATGCGCTGAAGATGATGCTCATCGGCGCTTCGCTGAACGAAGTTCTGACGAGTCTTGCCCGCCTAATCGAAGCCCACAGTGAGGGAATGTTGTGCTCGATTTTCCTGCTAGACGAGGACGGGTTGCACCTGCGATATGGCGTTGCCGCAGACCTGCCGCAAGCGTACCGGGCAGCGACTGACGGAGTGTGCATCGGTCCTAATGTGGGATCGTGCGGCGCAGCCGCTTATCTCGGCAGGCCCGTCTTCGTTTCTGACATGGTTTCTCACCCGAATTGGGCCAACTTCAGAAGCGTTGTTCTGCAGAGTGGACTACGGGCTGCTTGGTCGACTCCCATCCTGTCGCAGGATGGCAAAGTGCTAGGCACTCTTTGCATGTACTACCGCGAAGTTCGGCATCCGGGGACGGACGACATTCAGTTAATCGATTATGCCAGCCGGATTGCCGCAATTGCCATTGAGCGCGAACGATCACGGGCGGCACTGACGATGGCATTTGACGAGATCAAGAAGTCCGAAGCTGAACTTCGAACAATCATCGACGCAATACCTCAGCTCATCGTAGCGATTGGGGCCGACGGAGAATTTCTGTACGCGAATCAGGCAATACAGGAGTACACCGGCCTGACGAAAGAAGAAGTGAGGTCGGAAGGCTTTCGTGAGGTCTTTCATCCGGAGGATTCCGAGAGACTGCGCGACGAACGCGCTGTGGCGCTCTCGCGAGGCGTCCCATTCGAGTACGAACGACGAGTGCGCCGCAGAGATGGTCAGTATCGTTGGCTCTTCGTCCAATACAACCCGGTTCGAGGCGAAGCGGGAAACGTCATTCGTTGGTACGCGACGGGGACCGACATCGAGGATCGCAAACAGGCCGAAGAGAGAACGCGCAATGAAAACATCGCTCTGCGCGAAGAGATCGACCGTTTTTCGATGTACGAAGCAATCGTTGGATCGTCGGAGGCGCTCCGCAGGGTGCTTTCGGAAATCAGCAAAGTGGCCCCAACCGATTCCACGGTGCTGATTTCGGGTGAGACCGGAACGGGAAAGGAATTGATTGCCAGTGCCATCCACAAGCGCTCTAAGCGCTCAGCGAGGGCATTCATCCGAGTTAATTGTGCGGCGATTCCGCCTTCGTTGATAGCTTCCGAACTGTTTGGTCACGAGAGAGGCGCCTTCACCGGGGCGACTCAAAGACGCGCTGGCCGCTTCGAATCCGCCGATGGCGGAACGATTTTTCTGGACGAGATCGGCGAACTCTCGCCCGAGGTGCAGATTGCGCTACTGCGAGTGCTTCAGGAACGAGAATTCGAGCGGGTCGGGAGCAGCCAACCGATTTCCATCGACGTGCGAGTGCTTGCTGCAACGAATCGTGACTTGGAAGCCGCCGTTGCTGCCGGGACGTTCCGGCAGGACCTTTTTTACCGGCTTAACGTTTTTCCCATACGTCTACCATCCCTCCGCGAGAGGAAGGACGACATTGCCCTGCTGGTGGAGTACCTGGTCGAACGGTACGCCAAGAGAGCGGGGAAGAGAATCAGCCATATAAAGAAGAAGACGCTGGATCTGTTTCAAGCCTACGATTGGCCAGGGAACATCCGCGAACTACAGAATGTAATAGAGCGTGCGGTGATCCTGTGCGACGGAGAAACGTTCTCAGTCGACGAGACCTGGCTGCCGCGAAAATCGAACCAACGGTCCGAGCGACAGGGCTCTCTTGCCGGCGTCCTCGCCGACGACAAGAAAGAGTTCTCTGAGCGCGAACGAAAAGCCATCGAGGCCGCATTGGCAGAATGCCAGGGTCGAGTTTCAGGGCTGCATGGCGCGGCCGCAAAGCTCGGAATTCCCCACCAAACCCTTGCGTCAAAGATCGCGAGCCTCGGCATAGACAAGCGCCGGTTCAAGGTCCGGCCCCCGAGGCAAGGTGCGGCTTAGGGAGAGCGTACTGCGTCACCTGTTTCGCGTCCCATACGCACAACGTCGGTCCCTCTTCAATCGCATACCCGCACAGGTCAGTACTGGAACCAATAGCCGACAAGGTGCTGGAAGACCGGGGAATGTTATGGCACATGTGATTGAGTTTTACGTCCCAGCGTGTTTTAAACCGAAAGTGAAGTGGTGCTCCAGAAGCAACGTGGAAAGGTTATTGCGTGCCGTCTGACCTGAAAGAGTCTGCTTAGATATGGAGTGCTCGCCGAAAGAGGGAGCAAGCAGACTTCCATCCTGAGGCTGCCCAAGAAGAGAAGAGGAAGACATCGCCAATGTTTTCGCACCGTCCGGCAAGTGCGCCCGGAGAGCGCGCGTGAGACGAAAACACTTTTCGTGCGAGCTTGCGTTTATTGAGTGAGTTAGAGGAGGAACGTACGCGTTCAAATACATACGGCTCTGCCACGCCTCCCCTCTAGTCCGTGGCATCTGCACACGCGATTGGCAATGAGGGCTCCTCCTTTTGTTTTCCTGAACCGTCAGGATTTCTGAAAGCTCGGCAATTTCTTGGTCGGTAACATCATGCCGATTCAATGAATTGCGTTGGCACACCAGTTGCATCAGCCCACGATGAGAGACGCTTCAATCGAGGCGAGCGGACGCAATGGGAAGGGTTAAAAGCGGATCGCAAATCGCGGGGAGGGTCTACGACTAATCGCGGCGGCGCGGGGATCAAAATCGATGGCTTAAAGAGGAAGCATGCCGGAAATTAAACTCATCCTTTGCCCCATTGATTTCTCACAGTTCTCGGTAAGGGCCTATCAACACGCGCTATCGCTGGCCGAGCACTATCGAGCCAAGTTGGTGGTGCAGCATGTCGTAGAGTTATGGCGATATCCTTACGCCGACTATGCTGCCTCTCTGGGAGACTATGAGAGGTTCAGCCAGGCGCTACGCGAGGGTGGCAGGGAGCAACTGCAAGAATTCGTCAAGAACCATACCCACGATAAAACTCAGCCGGAGCTCGTGGTGCGCGAGGGAATAGCCCCGGACTCGATTCTATCGTTTGCGCAAGCACAGAAAACGGATGTGATCGTCATGGGGACGCACGGCCGGCGAGGGTTCGACCGCTTGATGCTGGGGTCGGTGACCGATCGGGTGATGCGCAGGGCTCCCTGCCCAGTGCTGGCGGTAGGTAAGCCGTCACACGACTCTACGGCTGCAGATGAAGAGCGGCACCACCCCCGCCACTTGAGCCGAATTCTTTTCTGTACGGATTTCTCCGAGAATTCAGAGCGGGCGTTGAAATATGCGATCTCTGCGACGACGGAGTACGACGCCGAGCTCACGCTGCTCTACGTGTTGGAGGAGGTCTCAAATCCGGCTAAAAAGGACAAGGCCAACGCGGCCGCGAAGGAGCAACTCGATAGACTGGTTCCATCTGAGGAGCGCAAGACCCTCAAGATTAGAACCGCAGTGCGCATCGGAAAACCATATGAGCAAATCATTCAACTCGCCGTGGAGGCACAAATCGACATGGTGGCTATGGCAGTGCATGGTCGCGGGGCCTTGGATCTTGCAGTGTTTGGTTCGACAACCTATCGGGTGTTGCAATTGGGACCCTGCCCCGTTCTCGTCGTCCACGTTTGAACCGTTAGTTAGACCTCGGTTATTGCGATACAGAAGATAAAGATCGTCACTGTTGAACCCTCCGCCCTTCCTCCCGATTGAGTCGCTTCTGCGAACGAACTGACTAGTGCTCTTGCCTTTTTCTGAACCGTCAGGATTTCTGAAAACTCGGCAATTTCCTGCACGGTAAAGCTGCGCAGATTCAATGAATTGCGTTGGCACACCAGTTGCATGAGCCGTAGTGAAAGCAGATGACAGGCAGACACAAATTCAAACTACGCCATTGAGGGCGAAGCGACAGTCGCGCAGTCCAAAAGCGGGAATCCGATGTTCGGCAGTTCATTCGCGGGATAGGTCGGATGTCTTGCCGGGATCACCAGAGCGCGCCCGCCGGCCCTCTGGCTTTCGGCGCGCGCGGTCAAACCGTAACTTTACCCACGGCGAAAGACAATGCATCGTTCGACGAAGGACAGGAAAAACACATGCGTGCAATGAGAGCAGAAGGATTCAGAGGTTACAAGGATTTGAAGCTAGAGGACATTCCAAAACCGGCAGTCTCGGATGGACGGGTACTGGTAAGGATCACAGCGGCTGGGGTCACGCCACTCGACGATACGATTCTCTCCGGACAATACCACCTCGCGAAGGCGCCGTTAGTCCTAGGGAACGAAGGAGCGGGCGTGGTGGATGAGGGAGGCGGAACGAACTTTCCTGTCGGTTCTCGTGTGATGTTCACTGGGCCGTACGGCGTTTTTGAGGATGGAACCTACAGTGAGTGGCTTGCCGTACGGAAGGAAAACCTCTGCCGGCTGCCTGAGGGTATGGACGACGTGAGTGCCGCAGGTATTCCGGTCGCGTATCTGACTGCATACATGACTCTCATCCTCGCTGGTTTTCAGGCGGGGAAGACGGTGCTGGCGCCGGCGATCGGAGGGTCGGTCGGCAACGCGGTGACGCAATTGGCGCGTGCCTTGGGCGCAAAGCACGCCATCTCAACCACGACCAATCATGCGAAAGCGGAGCAGGCGAACGCGCTCGGATTCAAGGAGGTCATCGATATGTCTCTCGAGAAACTGGGGGACGGTGTGCGTCGTATCACAGGCGGTTACGGCGCCGACATTGTGATCGACGGGGTCGGTGGTGAAGTCCTGAGCGAGGCGCTCGGAGTGCTTGCGTCGGGCGGGAGCCTCACAACATTCGGGTATTCGGCGAGCCGCAAGGCAACCATTGACGTCACAAATCTGATCTGGAAACGGGCCAGCATCAAGAGTTTCTCACTATTTGCTCAGCCGCAGTCGGCCTGGATTGAAGCCTGGGATGCCATCGTCCCCCTGCTTCAATCGGGCGCGATCAAACCGATCGTGGCTAAGACCTTCCCGCTGGCCGAAGCGGCGGAAGCTCTGCGCTACCTGGTGGAGGGCCGCCCCTTCGGCAGAGTCGTCCTCACAATCTGACAGGTCCTGCTGAGGTGGTTTGAATAAGTTGTCAAAGGAGAAGGTTATGAAGAAGGTTGTTTTCCTGGTACTGATCACCGCTGTCGTCACCTACGCTCAAGCGCTAGCCTCGCACAAGTCGAAGTCTGATGCGGAGAAGATCGCATCCGCTCTGGAGGCAGGTCCAGAGTTTGTTACGCGAAAAGCAACCGTGCTTGACTATCCAATTTCGCCCGGTGGCGAGTTCCGGGTTCTCCGGGCTGGCACCAATGGGTGGACCTGTCTTCCGGGTCTTCCTGAAGGCGCCCATGATGAGCCCGGCTGCTTTGACCAGGTCTTTCTGCAGTTCATCAAGGACAGTATTGCGAGTCGTACGCCCGATGTGCAGAGTGTCGGAATTTCATACATGTATGGTGGCAAATGGGTACCTAACGAGTCGCATGCGATGGGAAGCGGCAAGGAATTCCACGTTGGGCCGCACATCATGATCATCGGACTGGATCAAAAGATGATGCAGACATTGAGCCAGGACGGATCGAATGGTGAGCCTTACGTCAATCATCTTCCGGGTCACCTCGAACTATTTCTGGTAATCCCGATTCGTGGATGGGATGAGGCGCAAGCAGTCCCCACGGTTAGCGCAGTAACGCGATAATTCCCGGAGGCTGAGGGAAAATATAAGCAGAATCACAAGTCCGCAGTACGACGAAATCATGCATCTGGTTTAACGACCAAGAGTTTCGGGAGGGATTCCATGCATCCGCTACGCAAGCTACGGGAATCAGGGTACAACACACCACCACGGTCGCGCAGCTTCTGGCGGAGAATGTCGTCTTCATAGTCGCCTCCTCGTGCGCGCGGTCGAAGGGCGGGAGAAGGTGACGGTGATCATGGCGGCATCCCCTAAAAGCTCCGCCACAGCGCCTATACCGCTGAGTTCCGGCTGGATAACCGCAACGCCTTCCTGCGCTGGAAGGGCAACATGGAGGGCCCGAGATCGAGAGCTTTGGGGCGGTGACGAACCACGATCAAGGATTGGTTGTCGACTGCACGATCGCTTTCCGGCCCCTTCCCGCGACACAAATTTTTCGCGACGTAATCTACCCGTTGGTCAGAGACATTCTTGGACCGGAGTACTGGGAATATTCGGAAAACGCCCCGTCACGCCGGCTGCCACGATCAACTGGCGGGAGGAATCGTTCCCTGCAGGCGCTTCTCTTCACGAGACGCGAAATCTGAATAAGCCGGACGGCATGGCCGGGGGCGCCTTGTTTAAGGGAGAGAGGCGAGTGGAACTTGAAGATTGAAAGGGATTCACAAGGTGGAAAGACCACGATTCGTCTGGTTGGGCACTTTCAATCGGAGCACATCGGAGAATTGAAAAAGCAACTCCAGCACAACGGACCCCTGTTGGTTTTGGACTTGAAGGAAGTAACGGTCGTAGATGTGGACGTGGTTCGGTTCCTGGGAGAGTGTAAGGTCGACGGAGTGGAGATTGTGCATTGCTCGCCATACATACGAAAGTGGATGGCTCGGGAACGAAGACCCTAAGACTGAGCTAGGCGCCGCCGAGAAGCAGTACGTTTCGGTGAGAGCGAAGGATGTGCCGCGTGTCCGGTTTCTCGATGCGGTATCCGCAGCGGTCGAAAAAGCTTCTATAAGTAGCGTCGGTTTCGCGCAAGTGCAGGTCGTCAATGGCGGCGAAGTTCGGAAGGAACTGGAGACATGCGAGGCGTATCATTCCGATGAACGGCGTGGCCATTGCCAAGGTAGTCCATGTGGATTGGCATAAAAAGCACGCTGACGGTGAAGAAAATGAACAAGCTTTCGAAATACAAACTCTGGATAGGCGGGGCCGTTTGCTTGCTGGTCGTCGGCCTGATTGTGGGAGCGATGTACCCAAGGCATGTATCGGGAGCACAGGCGGGCGCTCCGCCGGACGTTGAGGTCGTGCGGGTTGAGCAGAAAGATGTTCCGATTTTTGGCGAGTGGATCGGCACGCTCGACGGGCTCACAAACGCCGACGTCAGGGCACAGGTCACCGGCTACCTGCTGCGGCAGGGTTATCAGGAAGGCGCATTCGTCAAGAAGGGCCAGTTGCTCTTCGAGATCGACCCGCGGCCCTTTCAAGCGGTTCTCGATCAGGCTCAAGGACAGTTAGCGCAGGCCCGAGCACAGCTTGCTAACGCCGAAGCGGTTCAAGGCAGAACTCGGCTTGATGTAGAGCGGTACACGCCGCTGGCCAAAGAACAAGCGGCGAGCCAGCAGGATCTGGACAACGCCATTCAGAACAACTTGGCCGCGAAGGCAACGGTAGCTACAGCCGAAGCTCAAATTAAGACAGCAGAGGCAGCCGTCGAAACGGCCAAGATCAACCTCAATTTCACCCGGCTCGTGGCGCCCATCGACGGCATCGCTGGGCAGGCGCAGCTTCAGGTCGGGGCCTTGGTCAATTTAAGCAGCGGACCCGTGACGTCCGTATCAACCGTCGACCCCATCAAGGTTTATTTCACCGTCGGCGAGCCCCAATACCTGGCATGGAGAAAACGCTTCCCGACTGAGACTAGTCGACTGGCGGCTGACAGGAATCTGCGCCTCGAACTGATTTTGGCGGACGGCTCAAGCTATGCGCACGAGGGCACCTTCTACTTTGCGGACCGCCAGGTAAATGAGAGTACGGGCGCAATTCGGATCGCCGGGCTATTTCCGAATCCTGGAAATATTCTGCGTCCGGGCGGGTACGGCAAGGTTCGCGCGGCTGTGCGACTCCAGCAGGATGCGTTGCTTGTGCCGCAGCGTGCTGTTTCGGAGTTGCAAGGCAGCTATCAAGTCGCGACCGTGGACGACAAGAACAAAGTGAACATC
>Ga0210402_10000866_pt1 | contig 32575 bp, 30 predicted proteins | sample IncBWC7MmetaG_FD_161055 | JGI IMG/M metagenome (GOLD analysis project Ga0210402, IMG submission 161055) | Forest soil microbial communities from Barre Woods Harvard Forest LTER site, Petersham, Massachusetts, United States - Inc-BW-C-7-M | ecosystem: Environmental > Terrestrial > Soil >...
GCCAGCTGCCGCCGCCTGGGAGACCAGGATGGAGCGGACTCCCAGGCGGCGGCAGCTGGCGAGGTCGACGCGCGGATTGCGCTCGGCGTCGTGACAGAGCATGATTTCGCCGGAACGGACGGCTTCGGCGGAGATGCCAGCATCGGTCTGGAGGCGCACGCCAAGATCGGGAGCGGTACGGCCAGTGCGGGCGCGGCAAACAATTTCGTCGCCGGCGCGCAGAGCGATGGCGGCCCCGGTGGCACCGGTCAGATGCTGGGCGCGTTCGGTGATGGCGCTGATCGCGGGCTCGAGATCGAGTTCGGCGGCGTGAATCTCGACGTCTTCGGGCGCGTGGACGGCGCGGAATCCGGAGGCCGGATGGGCCGCATTGGCCAGGCGAAGCTGGCTACGCTGGGCGAGCGAGGGCATGCGCGAGTGTTCTTCCGCGCATTGGAAGTCAGGCATTGGTACGGTACGAAGCAGATCGCGTACGAGACTGTCGAGTTCGGAATCGGTGATGAGGTGCGCCGTCTGCTGATGGCGGAGCGAGCCGCCAAGGACGCGAGAGAGTCCGATCAGTGCCTGGCTGCCGCATGCCAGGCAATAGGAACGGGGATTCGCGCTGATCATTTCGCACTGCACGCAGAATGTGGCGGACTGCAAGGGGACAAAGTTGACGTCCTTGAAAGTCGTAACATAAGCAGTGTTGCGGAACATGCTTGCAGAATCCTCGATTCCATAAAATGGTGCAGATGAAAGTAAATAGGGAGGAGAGGGCACAAAAAGTATCGGGAGTGGTTCCTGGTGTGGAAAAAGGGGCTTAAACCCATCGAGGTTTCGGGTGGAGGTGCAAATCCGGCGAACTTCGTAATCTGCTTCAGAAGAAACGACTTAGAGCACAGCCGAGGACAAGGACTTTCGCGTATTGCTTTCACCCTGGCGAGTCGGATATTCTAGGCGAACATTTCAGGGTCCATACTTGGACCGCTGGGGGAAATCATGGAATGGACGACACCGGCTTTTGAAGAAGTTTGCTTGAACTGCGAGATCAATTCTTACGCCAGCGCGAAGTTGTAAGTCTCTCCTGGCCTGTTAATGCCGCCTGCGCGCTGTCGTGCGTGGGTGCGTTTCTTTCGCTCCTCTCGGAGCTTCTTATTTCCTGTTGTGCGATCCCACGGCTTGCGCCGTGGGCTGCATTCTTTCGCCGCTTCGCGGCTGCTTGGGTGCGCTCCGTGGAAGAGATTCTGAGGTACGCGCGGTGCAAGAGGACTGCGCGGCTGTTTCCGTTGCCACCCTGAATTCTCCCCAGTTAGGCTTAGCGATTCACGATAATTTCTGTGATGCGTTCGGCGGCGTGGCCGTCCCACAAAGGTATCCTGGCTGGGCCCGGTGGCTTTAGTCCCTCCGAGTTCGAATTAACGATTCTCTCTACGGCAGTCCGCAATTTTTTCAGGTCTCTTCCTACTAATTGATTGGTCCCCATCGTGATGGTGATGGGACGTTCGGTATTTTCTCGGACCGTTAGGCATGGGACGCCGAGGAAACTTGTTTCTTCCTGGATTCCTCCGGAATCGGTGATAACAACTGCGGCGCGGCGCTGCAGGGCGATGAATTCTAGATAGGGGAGGGGATCGAGCAGGCGGAGGCGCGGACTTGGGAACATCTGCGTAGAGAATGGTTCGAGTTTCTTGCCCTGGGCGCTCGCTTCGCTTCGCTTGACGGGCGAAGCTCCCGTCGCCACACGAACTGTGGAAGGTTCCTCTTCTTTTAGACGCTGGCGGGTTCGGGGGTGGACCGGGAACAGAACACCTATTTGTATGCTGAGCTCTGAGAGCGTCAAGAGCAAGTCACGCAACCACGGGAGATCATCCACGTTGGAGGGACGGTGCAGCGTGACCAGTGCGTATGGGGGAGTCACGTCGGCGGGGAAATATTGGTCGGCACTGGGAAGCAGGCGAGCGAGGGAATCGATCATCACGTTGCCGACGCGGTGAATCTTGGATGATTCGATGCCTTCGCGCATGAGATTCTCGTCACCGTCTGCCGAGGGAGTGAACAAAAGATCGGAGAGTTGATCGGTGAGTAGGCGGTTGATTTCCTCAGGCATGCTGCGATCGCGCGAGCGAAGGCCAGCCTCGACGTGTCCTACTTGTACGCCTAGTTTCGAGCACACCAGCGCGGCGGCAACGGTCGAGTTGACGTCGCCGTAGACGAGAACAAGATCCGGCTTGCGCTCTTGCAGCACCGGCTCAAAGGCCTGCATGACAGCGGAGGTTTGCTGGGCGTGGGTGCCGGAGCCGACTCCGAGGTTGCAGTCAGGTTTGGGCATTTCTAGTTGCTGAAAGAAAACATCGGACATAGCGGCGTCGTAGTGCTGTCCGGTGTGAACGAGAGTCTGGCGTATATCGGAGCAGTTGCGCAAGGCGCGGAGAACGGGCGCGGCTTTCATGAAGTTGGGGCGCGCGCCGACGACGTGGAGGATGTGCATGAGCTGGAGCAAGCGAGAATTAGAGAATTTTCACGCGAAGGTAGAGGGTATCGCAAAAGAGGCGGGGTGTGGGATGGGGATTGGTGTTCCAATGGCGTGACGTGCGGTAGAGGCCTCGGTCCTCGTAGAATCGCTGGCGTGACGTCCATTGAAATCGGCGACTGGATTCGAATCCCTTCACTGTGGCCCGGAGTGTGGAAGGTCTACCGCGTCCTTAGCGGGTTCACGGAGGATCGGTGGTCGTTGGACGAGGAATTGAGACCGCCGGGGCGCTGCCTTCTTTTTTGCTATCGGATCGTAAATGATTCGTGGCGGAGGTCGTTTTTTCATCAGTGCTGCGATACATCGCTTGCGCGGGCGATTTCGTCCGATGATCGAAAGAGGGTTGAAGATCTGTTGTCATCGGACACGAAGGTGGCGAGGGCATTTGAGAAGTATCAGGCTGCTGCAAAGCCCATTGACCTTGTGGCTAATCTGGGATTCGGTGAATTCAAGGATACGGAGTTACAGGTTTTTCCTCCGACGTGCGGCAGGTTGCTGGCTGATCGCATCGCAGAAGGTCTCACGATGGATGAGGTGTTGGGAATCCTTCGAGACAGTTGGTTGGGAGCCCATCGGCGCAAGTTTCCCAATCAAGCGACGCTGCAACTCGTCTCCCCAGGGCATGAATTGCGAGGAGATCGATTCGTATACAGGAGCTACAGAACGCTGGGGTTTTAGAAATTACATTTAGCGGCTCAAGGCGTTAGACTTCATCGCACTACTTTAGTTCTCAAGATATATTCTGATCACAGCACGACTCCTTGAAAATCTCTTATTCTTTTTTCATGAGACTCCAAGTAGTTGTTGCTGCGAACTCGGGAAATAACTTTGGAATCGCGGCTCCCTGAGTATCTTATTGATGCGGGAGTGTGCAGGCAATCGGACGCAGACAAAATCGCCATCTTGCATATTTGAGCGCTCGATCGAAATCAGCGGTATGGACTCTCCTTAGGAAGTCAAAAAACCCACCCTGTCGCATAAAACGCGACAAAGGTCGGCACCCTCAGATGTGGCGTTATGGCAGGAATGTCTTCATGCAGAAGCAACTGCCGCCGGCTTTTTCGAATTCTGATGTCTCGACCACGACTGGAGTCAGTCCTTCCTCGTGAAGGAGGGTGTCGAGTTGGGGAGTCATGTATGGAGTGATGTAGCGGCCGTTGACGACGATGCCATTTCCCATGAAGTGGTGCGCTTCGTTGGAATCGAGGAGATGAACGCGGGTCCAGTTCTTGTGAATGGCAGCGAGCGCGTCGGCGGAGAAAGCTCCGGCGAAGATCAGAGCGGCTTCGTTGTTCAATGGGCATAGGCAAGTGTCGAGGTGATAACAGTAGGGATCAATTAGCTCGAGGGGCACGACGGGGACTCCCATTTCGGACATGGCGGCGGCGAATTTTTCGATGCCGCCACGAGTGCTCCGGAAACCGAAAGCGCCATAGATGCGCGATCCGTCAGGATGCCATAGCAGATCGCCGTGGCCCTCGAGATAGTCTTCTCCGAAATCGATTTCGATGACGCGATAGCCGTGGGAGCGACACCACTCAGTGAAGAAGGGGACCTCGCGCTGACGGGAAGAGTAGACCATGTGACTGGGGACCACGAATTTTCCGTATCCTGCCTTCTCTCCAACAAAAACCTGGTTGGCGGCGAAGACCATGTCTTCGAGTCCTTCCACGGGGTCGATCGCTTCGACCTCACATCCGCTTTGTTGCAAAACACCACAGAGATTTTCCCACTGGGTGCGGGCTTTCACTCTGTCGACTGCGTGATCTCGAAGCATGTATGGGTTTTTCTGATCGATGACATCAAAATAATTCGGAGGACAGACGAGCACCTTGGGCATACAAAAGAATGGTAGCTGCCGCGTTTCCGTGGATGCAAGGCATGAGGGACGCGGGATCGGCAGTAATGCCGAATAGTCGGCAGAACGAGTTGTTGCTTCCCAAGTCGGCAGCGCGACTACCGAGAAGAACGCGCTAGTGCAAACCCGAGACGCTGTGGCACATGACGTGCGGTCAGATTCGAATTTGAGAGCTCCCGAAGTGTTTTCGAGAGAACGGAAAGAACCATCGTCATGCTCAGCCATTGTGCCAATGCAGAGTGCCACGTACCTTTTCTCCGGTTGCGCGAAGGCAAGTTGTTCCTGGTGGAGACAGATCGTTTGATGAAACCGGGGACGCCCTCGGTTCCGCCTTTTGTCCGGGCGCGGCAACAACAACGACAGGTGGAGCACTACTGGCTGTGCGGTGAGTGCGCGAACCGGTGGACACTGATCTACGATCGTGAGTGTGGGGTTGCACTGGCGCCGCTGAAGCGACCGGTCACGACCGTTGCGGCGGCAGCCGCGCAAAGTGGTGTGGCCTGAATTTCCCACTATTCATAGCCTTGCTTTTTCACGTCTTCCAATCGTCGCGCACAACCTTCAATACCGCGGCACTCGCGTCGTGCAGCCAACCGGTAGAATCCGTCCGTCGCCTCGTTGGTCCTGCCTTGGGCAAGTGAGAGGGTTATCTATACGTGCAGCAGGAATTCCGGATCGTCTGGCAGGTCGCAACGAAACTTCACAGGATTGAAGTCAGAGTCAAACTTCAGGATGGTTCTTCCCGTTCGGCTTGCAACATAAAAGTTCCCGGAGTTTCCGAATGCCATTCCACATGAGTTCTTCACTTTCACGCTGTTGATGGCTTTGAGCACGAATTTGTCCGGAGAACTTGAGAGCAAAGCCGTATATATTTGGTCTCCGCCGCTGACGTACAAGCTGCCGTTGTGGACAACAAGATGAACGGGCGATCCCGGCTCCAGTTTGTTACTCTGGCCTAAGTATTTGCCCGTGATGTCATAAATCTTGACGGTACCAGCAGGCTGGTCCGCAACATAAAGTCTGCCGTTCGCCCATGCCACGCCCCTGACTGAGTGTTTCTTGGCTCCAACGTCCGCGTACGAAAGACCAGTCGGACACAAAACCGGCGTCGTGGCTGGTTTGGACAAGTTGCCATTACTGGATGCCACGAAGGTACCAGAGAGGAATTCCCCGGTGGCATGAAGCGAAGCCGCGGTCGGCGCGGGCCTTCCGATCTTGCCGTCACCAGAGACGATCAGGCGCGTGATGACATTCGTATCCTGGCTGGACAAGTAGCAATAGCCTAGCCCGTCGAAAGTGAAGTCGAAAGGGTGCAGGATGCCGTTGCAGGTCTGGTTCGTCGCAAGTCGGCTTACAAATCGATATTTCGTTCCCGACCCCTCGTAGCAAAGGACGCTGTTTTGGGTCTTGTTGGCATTTGCGACGTACAAGTATTTTCCGGAAAGGTAAATGCCTCGAAGTTCATCCAGGATCACGCCGTCGGTTTCGTCCAGCACAGAAGAAGTAATCTTGTTGCCGTCCTTGTCGTATGCATGGACGTTGTTCTTATGCGGGTCCCTCTCGGGGTTGCCGCCGTGGAGTGTGACAAACAGCATAGGAACCTTCCAGAATAATTTCAGATCGAAATTCTACGGCCGATGTCACGAGCAGCCCAGGTTACGGGAACCGATTCACCGGCACACCCATATAGTGGCCTCTGCAGGTTGTAACGTTTCACCGGTGCTGATCACCATAGCATTGAGGAGGGCCGTCCGAAAGAACGGCCCAGGATATTTGCGTGGTACCTGAAATCAGGCAGTGCATACCCCGCTTTGGCATCTTGACAGCGTTCATGCGGACGCATACTGTCCGCAACTACCGACCCTAAGGAACTTGAACAGCCAGATAAGGAGGAGTCCTTTGACCCCTACATCAGCCGTCGTTTCTATCCCTGCTACAAAGACAGCCAGGCGTCTGCAACTGCGTCGATTCGGTTTTTCCCTCGCGCTCGTGCCCACCTTGCTTCTCGGCCGTCCGACCTGGGCTCAGACCGCGGAAGCCGGGCAAGGCGATCAAAAAGTGAAGAAGGTGTTCTATTCCTCCAAAGACCGGCTGGAAACCATGCACGCGGCTTCGCTGTTTACTCCCAAAGTCGTCGGAGACGCGAACATTCTGGAAGGTCCCGCGCAGGACAAGAAACAGTTTCAGCTGCACTTCAATGACAAAGTGATTTGCGACTTCACGGCACCCGGCTCGCAGATGGGCGGCAAGACTCCCAAGTTTTCATGCAAGATTACCCGCGTCGAAAGCGCCGATGGAGCGGTTCAGACCCTGACTTCTGAGATGGATGAAGAGCCCATTAAGGTTAAATTCGGAGCTGATGACAACGAAGTCTACGCTGAGGTCGCTGCCACGCGGCTAATGTGGGCGCTGGGTTATTACGCCGACTCATGGTTCTCGGTTCGCGTCGAGTGTCATAACTGTCCCGAGAACCCGATCTCCGGTTCGGGACCAGTGGGAACACGCATATACGACCCAGCTACCATCGTGCGGAAGTACCCTGGCCACAAGATGTACGAGAACGGCAACGAAGAGCAGGGCTGGAGTTGGAAAGAACTGGATACTGCCAATGGTCGCCCAACTTACGAACGAGACGGTCTGAAACTCCTGGGCGCTTTCCTGCAGCACAGCGACAACAAGCCGCCGCAGCAACGACTGGCATGTGACAAGGTGCATGTGGATGAGAAGACGCAGCCCTTCACGACCACCTGCGACAAACCAGTGATGCTGGTCCAGGACGTGGGCGCTACGTTCGGTGGTGGAGGCTGGTTCACCAGCAACGGCTCGGCAAAAATGAACCTCCAGGTCTGGTCTGGCAAAAAGCTTTGGAACAAGGTTGGTACCGAAGGTGCGCCCCGGCAATGCCAGGCTGCGCTACGCAAGAGTCTGACCGCACACGATGGCTTGAGTGATCCCATGATCAGCGAGGAAGGGCGGCGTTTCGATGCGGCCTTGATGTGCCAACTTTCCGACCGTCAAATCGAAGAGCTCTTCAAAGCCGCCCGAGCGGCACAAATGCCGCAGTACCACAACCACGACGGCACCTTCAAAGCGGGTGTGGATGACGCTTCAGTCATACGGCAGTGGGTGGACGCTTTCAAGCAGAAACGCGAGCAGCTCGCCAGTGGCCGCTGCGAGTGGAAGGAAAAACCAGCCGACCTCACCGTGATTGACAACCCGATGGGCCTGACGACGGTGCCCAACTACTGTTCCGCCAAGCCATTCTGACAAGGTCCGCGTAGGAATCGCTCGCGAAGGAGGTTTCCATGGTGCGAAGATATACATTTTACGTGTTATTGGTTTTCATTGCTGTGGGCACTGTCGCTGCTCAGACCCAAGGCTGCGAAGTTCCCGACGGCATGACGAAAGAGCAGAAACTGCCTTGTGTGCGTGCGGGCCGAATGTTATTGGATCAGCCGACGCTGAGCCCGACTCAACTGGCGAACGGCCCTGGCTTCGACAGCGCAGAACCAGAGAAGAGTCGGTTCGCATACTCTACAGCCGATGACACGATAGGCTGCTACTTCCGTCCGCATTACGCTTTCGCGAAGGTTCCGGGCGACAGCATGAAGTTCCAGTGCTGGCACATGACCGCCGACGGCGCCTTCTACAACCGAAAGGGAGAAACCGTTCGGGTTGATGACGTAAAGGTAGTCATTGAGAAGGACAAGAGCGGAGAGAAATCAGCATCGCTCTATGCGCGGAGCGACGACAAGAACGAGCATGAGATTAAAGCCGACCACTTCAAAATCAAATATCTGAAGCCGCCCTACCCCGACCACAACCCGCGTTTCAATGAGGTCTTTACCGCGGTCGCGACCACGCGAATTATGTGGGCGCTGGGCTTTCCGGCGGACTATGTGTACCCAGCTGGATCCGTCAACTGCGTCGGCTGCACAGACGATCCTTTCGGACAGAAGCTATCGGACAACAAAGCGTCCCTGAAGGACGCACCTGCCGTCTTCAAGGTCGTGAACGTGGAACGGGAGTTGCCATTGGACCAGATCAATCCCGAGGACGACGAGACATGGTCGTGGACCGATGCAGCCAAGTTCTATTCTGATGGCGAATGGACGCACCAGCAAAAAGTGGAATTCGACGCGTATCGGCTCGCCCTGGGACTGATCCACTACTACAACGCCCTTCCGCAGCAGAACCGGCTAGTCTGCGCCGAGTGGGAAACCGTAGAGGCGGCACACTCCAAAGTCTGTCGAAAGCCCATGATTTATGTGCATGACCTCGGCTCGACCTTTGGGAAAAAGCGAAGCGGCTTCGATCTTCTTGGCACCAATCCACGGGGCATTTTCGACGCATATGAGCCCCAGACTGTTTTCTTGAACGCCGCAAATTGTGAACTGCGGGCGGCGTTATTGGGCGACAAGAAGGTCTTGAAGGAAGCCCAAGACCTCATGATTCAGCGTCTAGCGCGGCTGGATCGAGACACAGTGAAATCGATCTTCCGCGTAGCACGCTTCAACATGATGGATCAAAAACAGGTGCGAAGATTGCGTGCTGCTGGCTCGCAGAATGTTGACGAGGCGGCCCTTGACGAATGGACGAATGTGTTTCTCAAACGGATCGAGGAAGTTCGCACCGCCACCAACTGCAAAGCCAACTAGTCGGCTCGCAGGAGGTTTCACCAAGCCGTCTTCCGAAACGCGCTCCTTAATTGTGGATGGATTGTTCGGCTACTTCATAGCCGCCGTCTCCGAGACCAGCCCCAGCGTTGAGTTTTAGCCCGGCAAAAACAGTTACCGGGCATCGGAGAGGGCTGGTTGACACCTCTACAGTCCGAGGCCCGGCAACCGCAAATGGACGATCCTACTGCTTTTAATAGGCAGCGTTTTTCTCGACGAATTCCTTCTTGTCTTCCGGGACATCTTCCAGCGCATGGATCGAGTCGGAGGTGCAAGCAGGAATGCATGCGCCACAATCAATGCAGCCCTCGGGATCGACATACATCTGGGTCGCGGCCTCGAAGCCGGGCTCGTCTTGCTTGGGATGAATGCAATCGGTCGGGCAAACCTCGACACAGAGGGAGTCTTTGATGCACGTATCAGTAATTACGTAGGCCATGATGAATCAGTCTCCTGGAATGAGCACGTCCGGCTCGCTCAGAAACAGAGTAAGAGGGTAGGGCGGAAGTGGGCGGTGATTTTGATCACATGCTGGTGTGCTTCGGGGAGGTACCGGACGAACTGCGGAGAACTTTCTGCCGGCCGCGTGCTGAGAGAGATTCGTGATGATAGAAATCACGATGAACTGTGACGGCGGTCACAGAAATGCAAATCCGATAGGGCTAGATTAAGCACAATTGAACTAGGCCTTCTAGTCATAGGATCGCCCGGCTCTAACCCACAGAACCCCACAAGCCGTTACCCCAGACGGCGAGAGCCGGGCGTTAAAACTTAAAGGAAGCAACATTCCCCCCTCCCCGTCCCTTACCCCCCTTCTCACTCATGTCTTCGGTTCTCAGTTCTCAGATCCTCGGTTCTCAGCTCCTGGGCGCCAGTTCCCGAAGAAAGAGCATGGCGTGTGTGCGTACGGACACGGCGTGGCTTCGGGCACACGAAAATCCGGAGAAGCTGTCTCCTAAGTTATTGATTCCACGAGACATTAACTGTGGCTCTCTGTCTGCTTTCTGAGATAGCGCTGGCTATCGCAAAAGGGGGCGGAGATGAACCGAGTGGCTCGATGGACTGAGAACACGACAAGCAAACACTTTCTGGCAGTACTCGCACTGGCTGCGGCAACTCCTTGCTGGGCGCAGAATCCTGTTGCGACCGACAGTGGCCAGCAGAATCGAGTCGTTCTCGTCAGCCTGGTGGACCGCAAGCTGGCGGTCATCGAAAACGGTGTGGTGATCGCTACATTTCAGGTTGCGGTCGGAGCTAAGGTGAGCCCTAGCCCCACCGGCGAGTTCACTATCGTCAGCCGAGTTACCAATCCCACCTACTATCACCGCGGAACGGTGATCCCCGCCGGTAAAGACAATCCTGTCGGAACTCGATGGGTGGGTCTCACTTTGAAGGGTTACGGCATCCATGGCACGAATGCTCCGGGCTCAATTGGACACGCGGCTTCGCACGGATGCATTCGTCTGCGCAATCGCGATGTGGAACGGCTGTTCACGATGCTTCGAATTGGGGACAGGGTTCAGATCCGCGGCGAGCGCGATGAACAAGTCGCACGGGTGTTCGGCGGGCAGACGGATCAGACGGTAGTGGCCAGCGCGCAGGACCCGTCTCAGAGCGAGCAGCAAGAAGCAACGCAGAGCGCGGTTGGACTGGGGAACTAGGAAACGAAATCTCAGGAGGATGTTATGCAAATGGCGATCACATTCATGGCAGTGGTGGCGGGGATGGTCTTTTCACTTTCAGTTGCTCTGTTAGCGGAGGAACTGATTTTCGGTCAAGTGTTCCGGCTGTTCTTTGCCCGGCAGACGGCGGCAGGGAAAGCCGCGCAGAAGCGCTAGAGCGCGCGAAGGAGAACGAAGATGCTGGCCTTGAGGTATTTGCTGATGTGCGGTGGCTTCGGGATGATTCTCGTGGCTGTAGGCATTTTGGGCTTTGACTTGTACGAGGAAGCGCTGTATCGAAGGGCGCTGGCCACTCCGGGAGCGGCGCTTCCTCATGTTACGAAGTGGAGGTGGCGGACGTCGCTCGCTTTGGTCTTGCTGGCGTGGGGACCGATTCTGCTGGCATTCAGCATCGTCGTGGTTCCGACTGGCATGGCCGGGGTTCGCGTGAGTGAAACCAGCGGCACGGTTCCTGGAACGCTCTATCCGGGCGTCCATCTGGTGATGCCACTGATGGAAGACGTGGCACTGTTTGACACTCGGGACCAGGTGTTCACGACGGGAGTGGCGGAGGACGGGAAGAATGCAGCGGAAAACGTTGTGGGCAAATCGCAAATGCTCAACGTTCAGGCGAAAGAGGGGCTCAACCTGGGACTGGCCATCACGGTTCGGTATCATCTCGATCCCAAGCGACTGGACCATATACAGGGGAACCTGCCACATCCTGTAGAGAGGAAATTGTTCCTCCAGTGGTGGCGAGCGTGTGGCGCGAGTTGATTCCCAACTACACCGTGAGGGATGTGTTCTCGGCCAAGCGCGAGGAAGTGCGGCAACGCGCGGCGGGCATGATCACGCAAAAACTCGCTGCCGACGGAATCATTGTGAAGGAAGTGATGCTGCGCGACATTCATTTGCCGGAGGAGTACGCCAAGGGACTGGAGACGCTCCTGCTGAAGGAGCAGGAAAATGATCGGATGAGCGTCGAGACCGAACTCAAGCAGAAGCAGGTCAGGATCGCAGAACTGGAAGCGGAAGCCACCAAGGTACAGCAGATCAAACAGGCGGAGGGAGAGGCGCAAGTCCACGTACTGCAGGCGAAGGGTGAAGCCGATGCCATGCAATACACGCTGCCGTTGAAGGAGAAGCAAATTCAGCAGAGCAAGCTCGAAGCCGAGGCGCGCAAGGAAGCGACCATTCAGAATGCGGAGGCATCCGCACAGGCCAAGATCATCGACAGCAAGGCGGAAACAGAGCGGCGGAAACTGCTGGCGGAGGCGGAGGCTGATCGGATTCGGTTAACGGCTGCGGCCGATGCTGAGCGGATGCAGAGCGAGGCGGCGGTGCTGAAACAGAATCCGTTGCTGATTAATAAAATTGTGGCGGAGAAATTATCGGACAAGCTGCAGATCATGATGGTGCCGGCGGATGGGAAGTTTTTCATGAATGATGTGCTACGGAATATGACGGCTGCGAATGCCTCCGGGCAGTCGGGGGGAACGGAAACGGCAGAAGCACAACAGAGATAGTTCGCGGCATCGCTGGAAAACAAAGTCGAAATCCCCACCCTGTCACGCAAAACAGCGGGACAGGGGTGGGGCACCCTGGTGGTTAGTGGTTACGGTGGTGTCCAAACAGTACAGGGGACAGGGCTGTCGTATGCGCAAAGCGATTTATAATTCGGCCATACCACAGGCCAATTTGAAATCGGTGAACCGGTCTTCTTGTTCGGCCTCCCGCCTCGGCTCTGCCTTGCTTGTTCTGCTTCTGTCAACTGCCGTTTTCGCTGCGGACTGGGGCACGGCGGAGCAGCAACTGGCGAAAAAGATTATCGCTGTCACGGGACCGGGCACTTTGAGTTTGACGGTGGAGAATCGCTCCTCGATGGGAAGGCGCGACAGCGACCTGGTGCAAAACGGATTGCGGAGCGCCCTGGAACAATCGGGGATCCACTTCGCGAAAAACGATCAGGCGGCCGCCTCTGTTGCTCTGACTCTATCCGAAAATGAAAGCTCTTATGTTTGGGTAGCACAGATTCAGCAGGGTGCGGGGGAATCTGCAGTCGCGATGGTTTCGGTGCCGCGTTCAGGACGTTCGGGTGGAGCTTATGAATCGATGCCAATTACATTGCGAAAGGTTTCGCTGTGGGCGCAAGACGAGCGCATTCTCGATGTTGCGGTGCTGGAAGAGAACGGCACACCGTCTCGTCTCGCGGTTCTCGACGCGGAGAAGGTCTCTGTATACCGAGTTCAGAACGGAAAGTGGCAGGCGGAACAGACGCTGGCAATCGGTAATCCCAAGCCTTGGCCACTGGATGTGCGAGGCAGGCTCATCCCGGCGTTGGATCACAACTTGGATGCGTACCTGCCAGGCGTGCGCTGCCATGTAAACATCACGGGAGCACTGTTAATGGCCTGCCGCGGCAGTGATGACCCGTGGCCGCTCGTGTCAGGAGGGATGAGCACGAGTTCACCGGTATTCCCGAGTGCAGGGTCGAACACTGCACCTTCGGCTGCAATTCCGGCGCTGGCGGGCTTCTTCGCCTCTGCACGGAACTATTTCACCGGTGTGCTGAGTCCGGCGGTCGGAAAGTTCAGCACCGTGCCGAAGTTTTATACGGCGGCCTTCGTTCCGCGAGAGAAGTACACTCTCTGGCTATTTGCGTCAGGCGATGGAAAGGTCCACCTGGTGGACGGTATGAACGATCAGCGTTCCTCGTTCGAGTGGGGCAGTGACATTGCATCGGTGAAGACCGGATGTGGCGCCGGGTCACAGGTTCTTGCTACGGCATCTGGAGATCAAGCGCAGGATTCGATTCGGGCGTTTGAGTTTCCCGATCGTGATCCAGTCGCGGTGAGTGCAGTAGTGGAATTTCCAGGGCCTGTGTCTGCATTGTGGACAGAGGCCAGGGGTGACAGCGCAATCGCGATCGCAAGAAATCGGGACACAGGGAGTTATGAAGCATTTCGCCTGTCATTGGCTTGCGGTCAGTAGTCTGTTCCTGGGCGTGCTGGCGCGGGCTGAAACGCGGCCGCAGTACGGCGGGACGCTACGTGTAACGACGCATGCAGCGCCGTCGACGCTTGATCCGGCAGATAACAGAGTTCACGATTCGTTCGCTCGACGAAGCGTCACTTCCCTTCTCTTTGACACACTGGTGACATGGAACGCGGGACACGCCCAACCCGGTCTCGCGGAATCCTGGCAGTCTTCGAAGGGAAATCAACGGTGGCAATTCCGGCTCCGTCATGGAGTGAAATTCCACGATGGAACACCCCTCACGAGTGAAATCGTCGCGGCTTCGTTGCGACTCGCGAATCCGGCGTGGAGCGTAAGGCCTGAAGGCGACTCGGTGATCATCGATTGCGACGAGCCGAATCCGGAGATGTTGGCTGAAGTGGCTTTGTCACGAAACGCGATTGTGAAAAGAGATGGCGAGGAGAAGGTGAGCGGCACCGGGCCGTTTCACATCCTGGAGTGGCAACCCGGAAAGAAGCTGACGCTTGCGGCCGAAGAGGATTGTTGGCGCGGCCGGCCCTTTCTTGACGGAGTTGAGATTGAGATGGGCCGAAGTTTTCGGGACCAGGCGACTGCTCTCGAGGTAGGTAGGGCCGATCTGGTAGAAATCACTCCGGAGCAGGCGCACCATTTCTCGCCAGCGAAGGGAAGATTGGTGAGTTCGGTCCCGGTAGAGTTGATGGCCCTAGTTTTCGCACGAGACGTCTCTTCGCCGGACGAGAGAGTGCTGCGCGAGGCATTAGGTCTGAGCGTGGAGCGGGAATCGATTCACAGCGTGCTTCTGCAAGGAGCAGGACAGCCGACTGGAAGCCTGCTGCCGACCTGGATCAGCGGCTTCGGTTTTGTGTTCTCATCGAAGGCCGAGCTGCAGAAGGCGCGTCAGTTGCGCGATCAGGTGCATACGGCGCGGGTTTGGACGATCGGATACGACGGGAGCGATCCGCTGGCGCGGTTGGTGGTCGACAGGATTGCATTGAACGCGAAAGATGCCGGGTTGTCGCTGGCGCCGACTACGGTAGGCACGAGCGATCTGCGCCTCGCGCGAATTCCGCTTGCGTCCTCGGATCCGTGGATCGCGCTCGAGGATATTGCAGCGCACGCCGGTTTGTCCAAACCCAAGAACAACGGAGCTGCCTTTGAAGAGCTCTTTGCCGCGGAACAGGGAGAACTGGCAAGCGAGCGGGTGGTTCCGCTTTTCCATCTGCCAGTGTTTTATGCCGCCAGTGCGAGCCTGCGAGACTGGGCAGTCCGAACGGATGGAAGCCTTGAGTTGGCAAGCGCCTGGTTGGGGGCTACGAAATGACATTCCGCCGCAAGCTTCTGGTCGTGTTTGCCCTGACGGTATTCTTGTCGGTGGCAGGCGTGGCATTGCTGGTGCAGTGGGTCACGAGAAATGCGTTTGAGAAAACGGAGAATCAGCGAACCGCGGCTCTGGTAATACAGTTTCAGCGGGAGTTCAGCCGCCGTGGCGAGGAAGTGGCAAGAAGGGTGGAAGCCGTTGCGGCTTCCGATTCTGTGACACGCATGGCCAATGCGCTCAACGGAACGTCCTCAGACTTCGCCGAGTATTTCGATCTCGCGCGTGTGACGGCGGAAAGTCATCAACTAGATTTCCTAGAGATTCTCGACGGACGGGGAATAATCGTCTCTTCGGCGCAGTGGCCAGCGAAGTTCGGGTACCCAGAACCGGCGTTTGAGAGTCTGTCTGCGTCCAACGACCAACGTCCCTTCTTGAAGTTGGAAGAGTTGCAGGACTCCACGGCACTCGGATTCTTTGCGCCACGCGCGATCCATGTGAGCGACCGTTCCGTTTACGTCGTGGGTGGCCGGAGACTCGACAAGAACTTCCTGTTGGCACTGGATCTGCCGGCGGACACCCGGGTGCTGCTGTATCAGAATCGGGGTGATCATTTTTCTCCTGAGCTGCTGCTGGATCCAGCGGCCGGGACGAGCGCCGCGGACCCGGCGCGTCCAGCAGAGAAGTTTGCTCCGTTGATTGACGCTGTGCGCAAGTACGACCAGGAAATCAGCGGCCTCGTGGATTGGACTTCCGACCGGGCCGACGAGGAAGTGTTTCATGCGATCCCGCTACGGGGAGTGGGAAAGGATCGTCCGCTGTTGGGAATTCTGTTGATCGGGAATTCGCGGCGATCGTACGTCGAATTGAAGCGGCGGATTCGAGACGCGGCTCTGCTGGTTGGCGGCGGGGGCGTTGTGCTTGCAATCCTGCTGAGCAGCTGGGCTTCGGCGAGAGTCACGCGGCCCGTGGTAGACCTGGCTCGGGCAGCGCAGGACGTCGCATCGGGAAACTGGAATGCGAGCGTGCAGGTCGAGGGACATGACGAAGTCGCGCAACTTGCAGAATCATTCAATCGCATGACTTCGGAGTTACTTGCGCAGAAGGAACGGCTGGTGCAGACCGAGCGCGTGGCGGCATGGCGGGAACTGGCACGGCGACTGGCGCACGAACTGAAGAATCCGTTGTTCCCTCTGCAACTCACGGTGGAGAATCTGATTCGCGCCCGGGAACAAAGTCCGGAAATGTTTGAGGAAATTTTCCGTGAGAGTTCGCAGACGTTGCTTGCGGAGATTTCGAATCTGAAAGGTATCATTAACCGCTTTAGCGAATTTTCGAAGATGCCGCAACCGCAATGGCAGCGCGTGCAGGTGAATGAGATTGTCGAGGCGGTTGCACGGTTGTTCCAGGCACAGTTTCAGGCGAAGGGACGCGAGCCGATTCACTGCCAGATGCAACTGGATCTTCGTCTAGAACCGATTGCAGCGGATCCGGAGTTGCTGCATCGAGCGCTGTCGAACCTGGTGCTCAATGCGATGGACGCGATGCCGAAGGGCGGGACACTGACGCTGCGCACGCGCCGGGACGATGGAAAAGTGGTAATCGAAGTCTGCGACACCGGCTCCGGCTTGACGCGCGAAGAGTGCGAGCGCATTTTCACGCCTTACTACACCAGCAAGCAGCATGGGACCGGACTGGGACTTGCGATCGTGCAGTCTGTCGTCAGTGATCACGGTGGAAGGATCAGCGTGCAGAGCGAACCGGGTAAGGGCACGACGTTCGTGATCGAGTTGCCGAGCAATGTGGACTCGCTTCCACCAGCCGCGTCGCTGAAAGAAGAGACTGTCGGAAAGTTGCCGGTATAAGAAGGAGGGGGAACGTTGCCACACAAAGCGCATCTGCTGATCGTCGACGATGAAGCCAATACATTGGCGTCGCTGTCTCGTGCATTTCGCCTCGGCGGGCACGAGGCAACCGTTTGCGACAACGCGGGACGCGCGCTGGAACTGGCTAAGGCACAGAGTTTTGACCTAATTCTTTCCGACGTGGTCATGCCCGGCAAAGATGGATTGACTCTTCTCGAGGAGTTGAAGCAGCAGGGCGTGACAACACCTGTGGTGATGATGTCGGGTCAGGCGCACATCGAAATGGCAGTGCGCGCGACTAGACTGGGCGCCCTCGACTTTTTGGAGAAGCCCATCTCGTCGGACAAACTTCTGCTCACGGTGGACAATGTCCTCAAGCTACAGCGTTTGGAAAACGAGAACCGGCAACTTCGGCAGCGCTTAGGGAAGCACGAGATCGTGTGGAAAGGCGATGCGATGCGGCGGGTGATGGCGCAACTGGAGCGCGTCGCGGCGAGCGAATCCCGCGTGTGCATTCTCGGTGAGACCGGCACTGGAAAAGAACTGGTGGCGCGCACGATTCATGAGCGCAGTGCGCGCGCGGCGGGACCGTTTGTCACGCTGAACTGCGCGGCTGTTCCGGCAGAACTGATTGAATCAGAGCTTTTCGGGCACGAGAAGGGATCGTTCACGGGAGCGTCCGGACGACACATCGGGAAATTCGAGCAAGCTGATCAGGGTACGATTTTCCTGGATGAGATCGGCGATATGCCGCTGAACATGCAGGCGAAGCTGCTGCGGGTGCTGGAGGAAGGTGAAGTCGAAAGAATTGGCGGCGACAAGCCGATTGCGGTCAACGTGCGCGTCGTCGTTGCCACCCATCGCGATCTGGAAGCGCGCGTTCGCGAGGAGAAGTTTCGGCAGGATTTGTTTCATCGCATCTATGTTTTTCCGCTGGTGCTGCCCCCGTTACACGAGCGCCGCGAAGATATACCATCGCTGATCCAGCATTTCGCCGAACAGGTGTGCGCCCAGAATACGTGGAAGCCGGTTCCCTTCACCGATGAGGCCATGGAGGCGCTGCAATCGTACTCTTGGCCGGGAAACGTCCGTGAGTTGCGCAACATGGTCGAGCGGTTGATGCTGCTAGCGACTGAAGGCCAGGTCGATTTGGTGACTGTGCACATGGCGCTACCCAAGAACTCGGCAGGCGGGGCCACAACGGCGACCGCAACTGGCTCGGGTCCTCTCGCCGATCGTGTGCAATCCTTCGAACGCGAAGTCATTCTTGCCGAACTGAAGTGCAGCCACCACAACATGAGTATGGCGGCGAAATCGCTTGGGCTGGAACGCAGTCACCTGTATAAGAAGGCGGAGCAACTCGGGATCGATCTGCGTGCTTTGCGGCGCGAGCAGGGCGCGTCGGATTGACTCCGCGTCAACTTACAGAGCCTGCGCCGGAGCCTGCTTTGGCCAAGAATCGTTGGATCGTGTGTCTCATCTTCCTTACGCATTTCTCTTTCTCCGCGACTGAACCTCCATCGCCACCCACCTACGGAAGCCGCATGGAGCAAGCGTGGATTCCGATGAAGGATGGCGTGCGGCTGGCAGCAACGCTGTATATGCCGGACGGAGCAAAGCGGGGAGAGAAGTTCCCTGCTCTGCTCGAATACTTGCCGTATCGCAAGGACGACGGTACAGCGGCGGGAGACTATCCTAAGCACACCTATTTTGCGCGGCGCGGCTATGTAAGCGCACGTGTGGACATTCGCGGATTCGGCGCCAGCGGGGGCGTTCCGCCGGAGCGCGAATACTCTGAGCAGGAGCAGATCGACGGCGAGCAAGTCATCGCATGGCTGGCGCATCAGCCTTGGTCGAATGGCAATGTGGGCATGTTTGGCATTTCATGGGGCGGATTTACAGCACTGCAAATGGCGATGCGGCATGCGCCGGAGTTGAAGGCGATAGTCGCTGTGCATGCTACCGCGGAACTGTTTCATGACGACGTTCATTACATCGATGGCATGGCGCACATCGACGAATTTGAGTTGAACATGGATATGGCTGAGGGCTGGGCGGGCGCGCCGGACTATTCGCTGGATGAAAAAGTTCTGGGGCCGCGGTTCGACTCGCCGCCATGGTCGCTGCTCTATCTGAAACATCAACATGACGGGCCGTTCTGGAGGGATCGTGTACGTCCGCTCAGCGAGATCACGATTCCGAGTTTTTTGATTGGCGGCTTGCAGGACGGGTATCGCGATAACGTTCCTGACATGCTGATGCAGTCGAAGGCTCCAATCAAAGCCATCGTGGGGCCGTGGAACCATTCGTTTCCGAATGATGCGGATTTTGGGCCACGGATCGAATGGCGCGATCATGCGGTGCGCTGGTTCGACTATTGGCTGAAGGGCCGCGACACGGGAGTAAAAGAGGATCCACGGCTGGTGATCTACATGCAGCACTGGCATCCGCCAGGCCCGAACCTGGAAAACGTTCCCGGTGAGTGGCGGCGCGAAGATGTGTGGCCTCCGGCGAGCGCGAAGAATTTGACACTATTCCTGCAGGCGAATCAGATGTTGTCGGATGCGGTTGCGGAGTCGGCTACGCATCAACTGAAATACGTACCGACGATCGGCGTGGAGGCTGGTTTCTGGTGGGGCGAGTTACTGAGCGATCCGCGACCTGTGGATGCGTTCAGCCTGGTTTACGATTCGGCTCCTTTAGAGAATGAGACTGCGATTCTCGGCCGGCCTCGCGCATTGTTTCAGGCGTCGGCCACGGCTCCATTGGCGAATTGGTTTGCCCGACTCGCGGACGTGGCACACGATGGAACGGTTACGCAAATTACGGGCGGAGGGATCAACGGGGCGCAGCGCGAATCGATGAGCGAGCCGCGCGATCTGGAACCAGGCGAGGTTTATCCCCTCGATATCGAAATGCACCTGACTTCCTGGGTGTTTCCCAAAGGGCATCGCATACGGGTGGCGATTTCAAATGCGCTATGGCCGATGGTCTTGCCGACGCCTTACACGATGACAACGTCACTTGTGCTCGGCGGGGGCGATGGGTCGCGAGTCATCTTGCCGGTGGTTCCTATTCATGGAACGCCTGCTCCGGAATTTTCTGCACCACAACCGATGGAAGAACGCACAGATATCAAGAGTGAAGGATTTCCGTGGCCCGGAGAGTGGACGGTTGAACGCGATGAGGCGCATCAGAAGACGACGGTGCACTGGAAGGGAAAGGACGGTTACAAGTATCCGTGGGGCACGCAAGACGATTTCGAGAGTCTCACGTATGAGGGGGATGATGCGCATCCGGAGAGTTGCTTGGTGCGCGGGGAGGCGGAGAGTGTTTTCGCGCTGAAGGGAAGGACGCTCGCGTGGCACGGACATCTTCTGGTGACCACGGATCAGAAGAATTTTTATTACAAGTACACGCGGGAATTGGTAAAGGATGGGCAGATGTTGAAGTCAAAGACGTGGGAAGAAAGGATTCCACGGGATCATCAGTAGAGCGCCCGCAAGTTTAACCTCTTCTCGCTCGATTGCTAACGCGGCCCTGAGCCCTGTCAATACCTCTCGCCCACGACAGGGCCGCTTCGCATGAAACTGTATGCATTGGGGAGGGGCTGCGCAGCTTCGCTTCGCCGGACAGCCGGAGGCGGCTGTCCCCACATTTGTTTCTTCGCTTCTCGCAGTAACTTGAGTCTAGCGCTAGCTCTTCAGATCGGCGGCCAGAAGGCGGTGGAACAATTGTTCTCCGGCTTCGCGGCGCACCGACAGGCGGCCGGCGCCGTAGGCTCGCGACTTCAGCCCGCGCTGCACGTCTTCGCAGATGCCGAGGTCTTCATCCTGTACGCGATTGCCGACGTTTACCGATTCCGTGTTATACGCGCACCGGGACTCGCTGACGTCGCTGAAATAGAAGTCGAACACGACCGTGCAGTGATCGGCATCGATCGGGATCACATAGTTCGTGTCCATGTATCCCTCGTAGCAGTTGATCATGAGATTGGGATATTGCCAGAAATACCAGGCGCGATCGCCTTTGCGTGTCGCTCCGGTCGCGGCGTCTTCGTCGGACGCAACCATGGGGCTCGACTGCAGGCAGTAGCGGTCCTCGTTTTCGATGGTGTACTGCTTGTAGTCGAGGACCGAACTCAATCCCTTGTGAAGGTGAGGGACGTGATATCCGCCGTCGAGATAGTTGTCGACGTACACCTTCCAGTTGCAACTGATGTCATAGGTGCGCCGGTCGAAGTAGTGGAGTTTTGTGATGCCGAGAGGGGCGACGCGCTTGACGAGTCCACCGAGAATTTCATTCAGCGAAATGGCGTTGGGATCGAGGTTGATAAAGACAAAGCATTCCCACGTCTCCACGCGAATTGGCATGAGACCATTTTGCGCGCGGTCGAAGTTCTCAACTCCCTCAAATTCGGGCATGCCTTTCAGGGAGCCATCGAGACCGTACTTCCATCCATGGTAAGGACACTGCAGGATCGAGGCTTGACCGCAAGGCTGGGTTACCACCGCGGCAGCGTGATGGCGGCATACATTGAAAAACCCGCGCAATGTGCCATCGGCGCCGCGCACGACGACGGTGGGTTCACCGGCGACTCGCGTGGCGACGAAATCTCCGGCACTCTGGAGCTGGCTAGTGCGGGCAACGAGCTGCCATGTCTTGCTAAATACGTTCAGGCGCTCCAGTTCTGCGATGCGAGGATCGACGTACCAGGCTGCAGGAATCGTGAATGCCTCAGACAGCGGTGCGCGGTCGTTATAGCTGGACAGAATCTGCTCGATGGATGCAGGCATGGTTTCGCTCTCGCTGGTAATTTGAGACTGAAATCAAAGTATCACGCGAACGGTAGTCAGCGGCGGTGGTTCGATCGACTCTTCTGCCTGGAAACAGTTGCAGGAGGCGGGACTCCGATGGCCCGCTGCAACATGGCAAGAAACTGCTGAATTCTCGCTTCTTTCTTCTCGGACAACTCGCCTTGGCGCCGGAAGAGTCCCGGATCAAGCTCGGCCGTCAGCAGTGCGTCCTGGAATCGCTCAACCATCCAGTCGATAATCGAGACCATCATCTCGATGTCGAGATCCTCGCGAAGCTCGCCGCGCTCCAGACCGAAGCGCACGAAACTCACCGTGCCATACGGGTCTTCGCTGATCAGAAAACGGTTGATCTCGCGCTTGAGAACTAGGTCGGTGCCGTAGTTCCCGAGGAGTGAAATCCGGTAGGGGATCCAGTCTTCGTGCACCAGGTGTTCGGTGCTGGCCAACCAGTATCGCAGAACGGCGAAGAATCCTTCTTGGCGGACGTCCGCGGGTACATCGAGATATTTCGAGAAGGAGCGGACGGCGCGTTTATAGACTTCGAAGAATAATCCGTCTTTGCTGCCGAAGTGCTGGAAGATGGAACCCTTGGCGATGCCCAGAGCGGCGGCAATGTCACCAACGCGGGCGTCGTGATACCCATGCTCGGCAAAGTGTTGGGTGGCAGCTTCCACGATGCGCGCGCGCTTGGCTTCGGAACGAGGGCGGACTTTAGGCTGGCGCTGGTAGAGCGGGGGCGTGACACGATTGCTGGCGATTCCAGGCATAATAATGACCTTTAGTCATGCGAGCATACAGGAGCTTCGAGTCGATTTCAACTTCTTTTTATAGGCGGTTTGCGGTAGTGTTGTTCGATTCAAGGCGCCAGTCGTGACCTCAAGTCATACCATACGACCGAGTAGAGATAGCATCTACGATGCCATCGTGATCGGCGCCGGGCACAATGGTCTGACGGCTGCCGCTTACCTGGCCCGCGTCGGACTATCCACGCTCGTGCTGGAGCGGCGCGATATTGTGGGCGGCTGCTGCGTGACGGAAGAAATTGCGCCGGGCTGTCGGGTCTCGACTACTTCGTATATTGCGAGCATGTTGAGGCCTGAAGTGATCTCGGAACTTCGCCTCGCCGATCACGGACTGCGGATGATTCCGTGTGATCCGGCAATCCAGGTGCCCTTCCCTGACGGCCATGTCGTTCCCTGGTGGGCTGACCGTGAGCGGGCGCGCAATGAGTTCTCGAAGATTTCTGCCAAAGACGCAGCGCGCTTCGTTCGCGTGGACGATCAATTGAAGAAGCTGGCGCGCTATTTGCAGCCATTCTTCTTAGAGCCTCCGCCGGAGATCGACACCTCGAGTTTCAAGGGATGGAGCGATCTATTTCGGGTCGCCAAACGGTTTCGGGGAATTTCCAACCGAGAGATTGCGCAACTAGTCTCTTTCTTGACCGGCAGCCTCGGCGAGTTTCTCGATCGGAACTATGAGTCCGAGAAGATCAAGACTATGTTTCTCGCCAACAATGTGTATGGGAAACATGGCGGGCCGTATCAGCCGGGAACCGCGATTGGCCTGCTGTTTCATCTGCTGAGTGGCGGTGAACACGAACTGCAGGGTTTCTATGGGCACGTGATGGGCGGGATGGGGTCGATCACACAAGCTCTCGCTGCAGCGGGCAGGAAGCTTGGCGTGGAGATTCGAACTGGAGCAACAGTCGCTCGCATCGACGTTAAGAATGGGCGCGCGCGCAGTGTGGTTCTTGACGACGGTACCGAGCTTCGCGCACGTATAGTGCTGTCGAACGCAGATCCGAAGCGAACGTTCCTGGGACTGCTCGACACGAACGAACTTCCGGAAGATTTTCTTTCCGCGGTACGCGGAATCAAGATGGACGGGCCTTGCGCCAAGGTGAACATGGTGCTGGCCGAAGAGCCGCGATTCACTGGGACCTCACCCGCGGCCACTTCGCTCGAGCGCACGTTCTATACACTCGTGCCCTCGCTCGAGTTCGCCGAGCGCTGCTACGACATTGCAAAATTCGGCGAGATTCCGGAAGAGCTCTGGGTGGACTGCGTAGTGTCGTCAAACGCCGATGCATCACTTGCTCCTCCGGGGAAACACATCCTGACATGCTTTGTGCAGTACGTGCCTTATCGTCTGAGAGACGGCAATTGGGATGAGAAGCGCGAGTTGCTCGGAGATCGGGTGGTGAAGAAGATTGGCGAATATGCGCCGAATGTGCCCGGGACGATTGTCGCGCGGCAGATACTGACGCCACTCGACCTGGAACGCACCTACGGGTTGTCGGAGGGGAACATCTTCCATGGAGATCTGCGACTCGAGCAACTCTTCTTTATGCGGCCTGTGCCGGGATGGTCGCAGTACGGGACGCCGATCGACGGCCTGTATTTGTGCGGAGCGGGAGCGCATCCCGGCGGCGGCGTTACGGGAGCGCCCGGGCGCAATGCGGCGCATCAGGCGCTGCGTGACTGGAAGAAAGGAAGATATCGACACGCTGCATGACTCTTGTGAATTCCAGTCCGTTGCCGAAGACAGCTGATGTGGTCATTCTCGGCGCCGGCGTGATGGGAACTTCGATCGCGTTTCATGTGGCGAAGCGCAAGGCGGGCAAAATTGTCGTCATCGATAAGGATCACGTCGGGCGTGGGGGAAGCGGGCGATCGTCCGCGTTGGTCCGCATGCACTACAGTTTCCCAGCGGAAGTGGAACTGGCCTTGATCAGCTTGCGCATGTTTCAGAATTGGCAGGAAGTAGTGGGAGCGCCCGGAGACTTCCACAAAACTGGATTTGTCCGCATTGTGCATCCGAACGAAATCGCGCGATTGAAGCTCAACGTCGAGATGCAGCGCGGGCTTGGCGCGACAGTCGAACTCATTGACAAACATCAATTGCGCGAACTTGAACCGGACTGGAAGGTTGACGATGTGGAGCTAGCCGCTTACGAAGCGGATTCAGGATATGGTGACGGCGCAGGAGTGGCGGGAGATTTTCTCAGTGCCGCGCGTGACATGGGAACGATCTATGTGTCGCGCACACAGGCAACAGCCTTGCACGTCAATGATGAGGATGATTGCGTTCGCGGCGTTGTGACCGACCAGGGAGCCATCTCGTCGCCAATTGTGATTGCGGCTACTGGTCCGTGGACGCGGCCGCTGCTGCAGCAAGCAAGATACGATGTACCGATCGAATGTGAGTATCACCAGGTGGCGATTCTCCGCAACGCTCCCGACATGACGGGCGGAGGTTGTGCGTGTATTGATTCGGTGACGGCAACGTATTTTCGCTCGGATGCGCACGACAAATTTCTTGTCGGCGACTTCTATGGGAAGCGGCCCGTGGATCCGGACAATTTCCCGCAGCGCGCTTCGGACGAATCGTTGGAAGAGATCATCGAGCGAGCCTGCCGCCGCGTTCCCAAGCTGGAACAGGCAGAAGTGATGCGTGGCGTGACGGGTGTCTACGATATGACTCCTGATTCGCGTCCGCTGCTGGGAGAGATTCCAGGAATCCGGGGGCTTTCCGTATGTGCTGGATTTTCTGGAATGGGCTTCAAGATCTCGCCGGCCATCGGGCTTGTAATGAGTGAACTAGTACTCGATGGTAAAGCCAGTTCGGTTGATATCGCCCCGTTTCGCCCCAATCGATTCGCGGAGAATGCTCCGATTAAAGCGGAATATGAATATGTGGATGACTAATTAGCAGGAGACAACATGAAGAAGAAAGGAATTCTCGAACGACTGAAAGAAGGACCGGTGCTTGGCGACGGTGGTTACCTGCTCGAGTTGGAAAAGCGCGGATGGGTGCGCGCGGGTCCGTTTACTCCTGAAGTCGCGCTGCTGTATCCCAATGCACTTCGCGAATTGCATGTGGAGTTTCGAGAGGCGGGCGCCGAAGTTTTGCAGGCACTCACGTTTTACGCCAGCCGCGACAAGTTGGCTACGGTGGGTCTCGAAGACCGACTGGAAGAACTGAATCGTTCGGCAGTGCGCGTAGCGCGCGAAGTCGCGGGCGATCAGTGTCTGGTCGCGGGCAATATCAGCCTCACGTGGATGTACGAGCCAGGCAGCTCATCGGCCGCGGATCGAGTGCGCAAAACGTTTGACGAACAGCTTGCGGTGCAGGTCGACGAGGGCGTGGACTTCGTTATAGGCGAAACTTTTTCGTGGCTGGGCGAGGCCCTGATTGCCGTGGAACGCGCGAAACAGACCGGGCTGCCCGTAATGGTGACGATCTGTTTCGAGAACAAAGACGAAACTGCCGAAGGAAAGAGCGCCGCAGATGCGGCAAAGGCTTTGGTCGATGCAGGGGCGGACATTGTCGGGATGAACTGTCTGCGGCCTCCGCAGCACATTCTGGGACCTATGGAGCAAATGCGCAAAGCTGTTTCCGGCTATCTTGCCTGCCAGCCAGTTGCGTATCGAACGCCGACAGAGAAGCGGGACTTCACCAGCCTGCCCGAGTTTCCTTATGCGTTAGATCCTCTGCAACTGACGCGGAAAGAGATGGCGGACTATGCGTTGCAAGCCCGTGACATGGGAATCAACTTCATCGGTGCCTGTTGCGGGACAGTGGCCATGCACATACGCGAGATGGCGCGTGTCCTCAACAAGATCCCGGAAGACTCCCGCATCTGGAAGAAGGGCGGAGAAAAGCCGATGTCAGCTTATGAATATTACGATCACGACAAGCTGAACGTGGCCGGAACGAAATAAATGAGAGTGAAACGGAGAGCTGCGGCCTCACATTTGGGACCGCAGCTCTTCTGCTTAACGGATCAACCAGCCTTCTGAATGCCCGGATCAACCGCATGTACCAGCGGCATGTCGACGAGGTGTTCACTAACGAACCACACCTGCAGTTCATTGCGGCGCAAGACGTCGCTGAGGATCATGTCATTGGTGCCATCATCGCCGACGGTAGATGCACGTTTTGCCAGAGTGCGGCAATGGCCGATGATGATCTGATGTGCATCGAGCAATCGTGAGATCTGAACAGGCACCTCTTCCCTTCCGCGGGGTGGACGCTCGATACGAGTGGTCTCGGCGATGTCGGCCGCCATGGCGATCGATATGCCACCCAGCAGTTGAATCCGCTCAGCAATGATGTCAACGATCTCGGCTTGTTCCTCGTAGTGTTTGTCGTATAGCAGATGCAGTTGATAGAACGTAGGTCCCGCCACCTGCCAGTGCGATTTCTTGTAGAGATCGCGCAAAGTCATGGTATCGGCAAGCAACTGGTTGAGTTGCTCGGTCATTTCCAGGCGGACATCTTCTTCGAGTTCCAGGGGTAGCGCGTGCGTAACCGTACCGTAAGCCTGGATTTCGCGGGCGTGCTGATGAATGCGAGGTTGCGCACTGATTGTGGTTTGACGGCTGGTACCGTCCCTCTTCGGCATAAAAACCTCCTGATGTCGAGCGAATCTGTATTCCACAGTTGTGAATCGATTCGATGCGAAAGAAACCAACACGCGTTGGATGCAGCATTCCTCTGTTGGATGCTCGAAGAAGTGATGCGTGCTGAGTAGTTTGCCGAAGCTCAAAGAAAGGTGTCAGAGAAAGACCTTCGAAACTTGGGCACCGAACAGGTCCTCCGCGAATGCAGCGGGTTTGACGCCACCCAGCAGCATTGTTATGATCGAAATGCGGGGTGGAGCAGTCTGGTAGCTCGTTGGGCTCATAACCCAAAGGTCGGTGGTTCAAATCCACCCCCCGCAACCAATATTTGCAATAATTTAGGGCCGCCCGAGTGAGCGGCCCTTCTTCTTTTGTCCGTCTCCTGTCCGTATTTTAGTTTGTGAACGCCCCAGTCTGCGCCATCGTGGTAGCAATCTGCTCCTCGCGCCACAGGCGACGGCGCTCCTGCACCTTGCGCTGCGTCGCCCGCCGTTTATCCTCGCTGAATAGATCGGCGTACCGCTTGAACATCGCCGGCGTGGCGTGCCCGGTGACTTCCAGGCACTCTTTAATGGTGGACCCTGCCCTCCACATCTCATCGGCCGCACTCCGCCTGAAATCGTGCATGATGCTGCCCTCGTATTTCGGGACTTCCCACTTCCTGCCGCACTTTGGACACATGCGCTCGGCATCCAGCACGGAGTCGTTCTTGCCCTGCTCATTTCTGCATGTCCGGCAAAGGAAACGACCTAAGCCATTCAGCACGCAGGCGCTGTACCAAGCCTTGCGATAGTCCTTAATCGCGTGCCCTTCATTGTGGAAGACTAGATCACAACCGGGAACACGGGCCTTCCGACGACGTGCAATGATCTGTAGTACCGTATCCGTGATCACGATGCTGCGAGCCTTGCGATTCTTTGTGTCCCCCACTGGCACTTCGATGGTTCATTTAAACTGTTCTTTCTTCTAGTCTACGGGAAAATTGGGGCTTAGATTATTGCGTGAAGCGAGATAGAACTGCGTCGAATTTCGCTATCGTACATTCCGGGTTCGGAGAGAAATATGCCCGCTCTGAGATTTCGTGCTGTCGATGTTCCCCCTAAAACCGAACTGCTGTGGGGCTTGGAACAGCACGAAATCGATTCGATCCTGGCCGCAGCGAGACCCCGCCGGTTTTCCGCCAAATCCGTGATCAAGTACCAAGGCGAACCTGCCGAGCAACTGTTTTTGTTATGGGAGGGCCGAGCACGTGATTTCTTTGAAACCCACAATGGAAAGAAGCTCAACTTGGAATGGATTACGCCCGGCGAAGTTCTTGGCGGAGCTGCCTTGGTATTTCGACCGTCCACATACTTGGTTAGCTCAGAAGCAGTGCTGGACAGTACTGTGCTGGTTTGGGATGGCCCAACCATTCGCAGCCTTGCAAGACGTTACCATCAAGTCTTTGAGAATGTACTCTTCCTTGCTTTAGAGGGATTCTCTTGGTATGTGGCTGCCCACGCTGCCTTAACTTCTCAGACCGCACGAGAGAGGCTTGCCCATATCCTTTCGGTATGCGCATCCAGCATCGGACACAAAGTCGATGGAGGCATCGAACTTGATGTGACCAACGAAGAGTTGGCTGAGGCAGCGAATATCACGCCGTACACGGCGAGCCGCGTAATTAACGAATGGAAGAAAACTGGTGCAATCCGCAAAGAGCGTGGGAAAATCGTTCTGCGCTCAGGTAAAGGACTCTTCCTTTGCGCTGCCTAGGGCGAGTCGATTTTTCAATTGACTTAATCAGGCCTTAACACTCATTGACTCTCAGGACGGGGCTGAGTGCTGAATCGATCAGTCTTAGAACATTGCAGACCGGCTCAATTGTCACACTCTCTTCCGCTCTTTGATGTGACCCTTCAAATCGATCTGTAGATTCCGGTACGGATCTCCCTTGCGGCGGTCCAGTAAGTGAGGAAACGCGCGCTCCATATCGGCATAAAATCCGATGACATCATTCTCTGTGTGCTTCCCATCGGGCCGCTGCTGCCAGAGCGAAAGTAGCTGCGCTTTGCGTTCTTCATCCTTCATCGCCGCTTCGGGTCGACTTCCCGCTTCAAGATTTATTTGTAGTTCAGCGGGATGGAAAACGAGGCTGTTATTAGTGCCAGTTGAACCTCTGATCAGACCGACCCCATTTTCGGGACGTGGCAACCCCACCCCGGATGTGTATGCTCCCGGATTAATCTTCGAATGATGGGTCCAATATAATCAAGCCCATCCCCGCCCACTGAATTTGGCCCGTTCAGTCGCGGCGGGTTTGAGTGAAATGCTCAAACCCCCTCGATGGGCAACCACTAGCCCCGTTTGCTCGAGACTTTCGTGATACTGCGTCGATCCTGCTTTGCCGGTGAAAATCACTCTGGCACTTTTACTAGTTGTTCCGAGAGAGGCTCAATGGCAGCATGTGCAACCCAATACTCGATAGAACTATGTTGTGCTATTGGTCACAGCGGGCGAGGGACGGCGTCTACAATGGCATCAGCTGGTGTGGAGAAAAAGACTGAGATTTCTGGAAAGGTTTGAGGGCAGGTAGCTTTTCTGCTACATCTTTGCTCGCGAGTGATGTTATATGTTGCTGCGGCTTAATCAGAAGCCTCGTGATGAAAGCGGTCTCGGCACTTGGAGTTCGCAGGGTCAGGGTAAAGACCTTCCTCGATCCAAAACCGGGACAGGACGATTCCCTGACTTTTCGAGACTCTCTACAAGAATGGTCGAACTCTCGCTCGAACAAGCTCAACGTGATCTGACTCTGCACGACGTAGCTCCAAATAAGGTAACTCCAGGCTCATGGCCATTCCTTGGGACTTCCAGCGACGCTCCGAACCCTGCAGGGCCACCCGTCAGAAACTCCGGAATCGCGGGAGAGGTGGCAGGGAAGGCGGCTGTTAGTGGCACCGCAAACTTGAATCCGCAGGCAGCGTATGGGGCACCTCGCGAATGGAAAAGCCCATACTTCGCAGTTCCGTGTTCGTGGGCGACGGTAGCGATACGAGAGATGGCCGAACATTGGAGTGGCTCCGCTGCTATTGGAAGTCTGCGCAGGTGCTGGAAATCAGTACAGAAGGATCACGGGTTCTCAATTTCGCGAACAGGTATTCTTAGCCACCTCAGACTTGCGGCCCAATACACTGATCATGTCGGGCGGCGTCTCGCATTTTTGATCGGGCACTGCGGTAGGCGGAGGATAACAACATTCCGGTTGCTGACAGACCGAATCCCAGCGAGTGGGAAGACTCTTTCACGCTCGCAACATCTGCAGCATCTGAAACATGCGGCTCAGAGGTTCCGCATGCTCGTGGGGCGACTGCCTGCTGGTTGTACAGTAATAAGAAGGAAGTTCGACTCTGCCAAGGAGTATCGCTGCCGGGACTGCGGAGGAAAAGTAGGTTTCCGCTCGCGGCCTCACAGCTTGATAGAGCGCTACATCCTTCCGCTGTTCCTTACGCAAGCAGTTCGCTGTACTGAGTGTTTCCGGCGAGACTACCGATTAATCGTCACTAAGGTGCGCGAGCGCCCACATCACGATGAAACTGGCGATCATATTCATCGGAACGCCGCTTAGAAACCAGTAATCGGTCTAGTTCTTCTCCTAGCTGACCTGCAAAACTCCGGCACCCGAGTCATGAAGCGAGCTACCTCGCTTGAACCTTGCGAAAGGCTTGCAAAAGTCGTAGAGCATGTCGTAAACGCAAATGGAGTGCAATAACCTGGTCACTACTGCTTTTGCCAGTTCCGCCGGTACGAGCAATGTGCTAGCTTTTCGCGAAAGAATTGATGAGAGTATTTCGAGTACTACCCACTCTCTGATCCAGCGCCTTCTTTGTCAACGATTGCGGCCTTGCCAACTTCATGCTGGGAGTTCTTGTTTGCCAAGTTTCGCTTTTCGGCGCCTTCCTTCCATGCAACTGTTGCGCTAAGCCTTCGGCTCATGGCCCAGCGCGGTAAGCATTACAGGATTCGTGTACCGCGACAGGCTAGTCCGCTGACGCCTCATAGGGCAACAGCCGTTTATCGTGGCAGCTCTTATGTTTGTCATTGGGCCAGGCCGACTTGTTGTAACTTTTCTTCTGGCCTTCTGCGTCCACGCCCTTGCACAAGATGCCAAGGTCGCGTCGCTGGCGCAAGCAATTGCAAAGGCGGAAGGATTCGGCGTTCGTGGCGCACTACCTACGCGATACCACAACCCTGGCGACCTGAAGGTTGAAGTAGCCGGTCAGAGGTACCCGGGCCAATGCGGGATCGGAAAAGGGAGCCACGTCCGCTTCTGCAGCGATCGCGCTGGATGGATAGCGCTGTATCATCAGCTTGATAAAGTCGCAGTGGGCGAGTCCAAGCATTACACTCCAGACATGACGCTGGCTCAGTTCGCAAAGAAATACGCTCGTGACTGGCGACACTGGGTGAAGAACGTCGTGCGTGATCTGAACGTCTCTACGACGACCACATTGGCCGAATACCTGGAACTGCCGCCGGTCATGACGTACAGGTTCGGACCTGTTCCGGCGATGATTGTAGCCATTAACGGTGACGTTGAATCCAAGTAGCTGTTAAAACTCCGGCGTCGCTCATTGACCCTTTGCCGACGTCTGATTCAGCTCCAGCCCTGTGGTGGACTAAGGCCCGAGAAGCATCTAGCTTCGCGGATTTTGCCTGCATCGGCAACGAATGGTCCACGGGAACCTGAAGAAAGAGTTGTCGCGACCAGCGATAATCCGGATCACAATCACGGGCGAAAGAAATCACTTCGAGAGCTAATGCTTTTTCTGGACCAGTTGACTATCTTTGCCAGTTGCGCCCACAAACTGACTGCCACAGAATGCATCCAGCCTCATCCGTCACTCTCGTCCCTATTTTTACGGTTGCGGTCCGTTCTGCCTCCAGAATCAGAAAGGCTCGGATTATGCAGCTTGGAGTCGGATATGCGCTGTAAGGATTGCGGGCACGCCCTGACCAGATTCTCCTCTGAAGTCGCTGTTCATCTTCACTATCCAGAGGGATACCAAAAGCGTCACATGTTTGCTTTCCCTCATTTGTCCGTGTGCCTAAATTGCGGACTTGTGCAGTTTAGGCTGATTGAGCGTCAGGTAGAGCAGTTGCGGAGAAGTGCTTCAACCACTCCGATCGAGAGTAGCGCCGCCTAGTCCAGCCCATACCGCATTCGGAAAACGAGCAAGCAGCAGGAGTATTGCCATGGCAAACACATCCGGAACCCTCTCGACATCGCTGAACATGAAACTACCCACATACGAAGACTTTCAAGAGCTAGTCCGTCGTCGCGCCCACAAACTTTATGAATTACGCGGCAAGGAGAATGGGGGCGACCTAGAGGACTGGCTACAAGCTGAATCGGAGTTACGGCAACAGAGCCTCAAGTTCGGACGGGTTCCGTGCGGCGAGGTTCCGAATTCGGGGCAGTATGGACGATAG
>Ga0210402_10000867_pt1 | contig 32571 bp, 36 predicted proteins | sample IncBWC7MmetaG_FD_161055 | JGI IMG/M metagenome (GOLD analysis project Ga0210402, IMG submission 161055) | Forest soil microbial communities from Barre Woods Harvard Forest LTER site, Petersham, Massachusetts, United States - Inc-BW-C-7-M | ecosystem: Environmental > Terrestrial > Soil >...
GGGACAGAAGAATCCCACGTGCTTAGGCCGGGACAGGTCTCGCCGGGAAGCGGTGCCGCAGGCGCTGCAAGCTGGCTCATGAGGGCTCCGCGAAGATGGCGACGTTCCCGATCGTCGTGAGGTACGCGCTCACGGCCGGCGACCCGATCGGTGGGCTGTACGGGATCGTCGGGTCGAGCAGCACCGCGTCTCCGACGTTCGGGACGGCGAAGATCGGCTGCACAAGCCGATTGCTGACCTCGGCGGGGAATCCGACGTTCGCAGGCGGCGATCGGCGCTGGCGCAACCCCGGGTCGATGAATTGCGCGTCCACGAGCTGCTCGCCCGGCCCGAGCCCGTCGAAGTACGACACGATCGGGAGGAGGAGCGACTGAATGCTGGCCGACCACGGACCGACGACCTGCCCCGCGAACGGCGCGTAGCTCGTGTCGGAGACACCGTTTGTCGTATCGACCACGATGATCCAATCCGTCCCCGAGGGGGTGACGGTGAGGATCCTCTTCGGATGGAACGTGAGGTTCGCGAGGTCGAACATCGCGATCGTCTGCCCGGCGATCGGCGCGGGGTTCGTCCCGTTGTTCCCCGTGAGGTAGAACGACGTCGGCGTGATGGGGTGCGCGCCGTCGACCGCGATCTCCCCGCCCGACCCGACGTACGGCGGCCACGGCTGCTGGTCGACCCAGCCCTGCGCCCCGACCTGCCACTGCACCTCGATGTGCACGTCGATCGGGTTGGGGATGATCGTCCCCATGTAGAGCCCGTCCGACGCGGGCATCTGCCCGACGATCCAGGCGAGGACCGCCTGCACCTGCGTCGCGTTCGGGATGCGCGGAGCTCCCGGCTGCGCCGGCCGGAGCAAGAAGAGCAGGCACGTCGAGCCCGGCCCCATCGCGCCCGGGTACGTGAACGCCTGCTGGACGGCGACGGACGGCGTCTCGCTCGCGAGGAGCTGGTACTGCGCGTCGTTCCCCGAGGCCGCCGGATTCGCCGCGAAGGCGTCGAGCCGCGCGCGGTACTGCGCGTCGCTCTCGATGGGAGCTCCACCGGAGAGCCCCGATCCGTCCGCTTGTTCGTAGACAACGACCGGGTCGAAGCACCCGGGCCGGGTCGCCGACCAGACGCCCGTCGCGCCCGCGCTCTGGTTCGTACCGTAGCCGGTCGACCCCGCGATGGAGGTGATCGGCACGATGGCGCCGTCGGCGTACGTGCCCGTCTGCGCGCACTGGTACTTGAAGCCGTTGATCGTGCAGACGTCGCCCGCGATGATCGTCGTCCCCGTTGGGCCCGCGCTGATGATGACGGCGCCGCTCGCGCCCTCCGCGGGGTTCCTCGGGATCCCGAGGTTCACGCCGTCGATGTTGTCGAGCTGGTTCCCGCTCCGCGTCGCGCGCGTCGCCGCGTTCGCGATGATGACCGCGTTGTAGTAGAGCGTCGCCGTCTGGTCGGCCAGCACCTGCCCGTCGAGGTAGGCGACCGAGCCCGAGACGACGGGCGCCGCGGCCGGGTTGCGGATGCCGTAGTCGAGCGCGTACTGAGCGACCTCTTGGTCACGCGTCGGGACGATGAGGCTATCGGGCAGAGCGGCGAGGGGCATGGGCTAGGCGGTGCCGACGGTGCCGACGAGGATGCGGTTGACGTTTTGGGCCGCGGAGAGCGCAGGGTTCTGCGGGTTGTAGCGAGGGTCCTTCAGGTTCGTGTACGCGACGGCGAGCAGCGTTCGGCCCGGCACCGTCTGGTCGACCTTGAAGCTCAGGAGGAGAATCGCGTTCTGCGCGATGAGCGCGCCTAGGCAGCGATTGAGCTCCGAGGTGGCAACCGCCTTCACGCGCTGCGGGTCCAACCGCTGGAGCACCTTGCGAAACTTCGACCCGAGCTGCGGCGCGCTCGAGACGGACCCGTATTCGATGAAGAGGGCCAGCGCGACTTGCTGGTCGATCGGGTGGATGCCCTGCAGCGTCCCGTCGGCGTTCTGCAGAAAGCCAAGGACGGTCGGGTTGTACGCGAGGACGAGCGGCGTTTGGACGCCGAGCGCCTGCGCGTAGTACTGGATCGCCGTGAGTCCAATCGGCGGCGACGCGCCCGGTACTTGGACAGGGTCCAGACCCGCAGGCCCAAATCCTGCGGGAAACCCCATAGCCATGGTTCAGAGCCTCGGGCAGGGGATCGCGATCGACGCGATGAAGGAGTTGATGAGCGCCATGATGGTCTTCAGCGCCTTGGCGAGCGGCGCGAAGATGAGCGCGTTGATCGGGATCGGCGGGAGTCCGACGTTGAAGCTGGGGATGTTGCAGCAGAACTTCGGATTGAACGCGACCGAGATCCCGGGCGTGGCGAAGCTGAACCCCGCAGGGAGCGAGAGGCTGGGGAGCGCGGGAGCGGAGATGCAGCGTTGGACGTCGGGCATGACTCCCCTCGTTGGTCTTTGAGCAGCCGAGGACCGCTCGGCTGGCTGGGCACATGGCTACGTGCGGCCCCGCAGTGCACGTCGACGAGCCGAACGCTCGTCAGTAGGTCGCGTTCGAATCGGTGTAGAGCAGCACCGGCGTGGCCGGGACGCTGGCGGCGACCGCAGCGATGACGGCGGCGAGGGTCGCAAAGGTGACGGGGCCGCCCCCGGTCGGCGCGATGCCGGTCGCGAACGTGGTCGAGATGGCCTTCAGCGCCGCGTCGATCGCCGCGAGCTTCGCGAGGAGGAAGGTGCCATTCACGCCCGGGGCCTGCCCGATCGCGCCGGCACCGATGACGGTGTTCCCGACGAGGGAGATCGAGCCGGCGTTGAGCGCCGCGCTCGAGGACACCGCGCTGAGCGGGCCGGGAAGCCCCGACACGCCGCCGAGATCGAAGGTCGCGCCCGCGCTCGTCGTGACGTGGAAGCCCGAGCTGTCGAGGCGAAGGCTGCCCCACGGTCCCGAGATGACGAAGCCGGTCGGCCCCACGTTCATCGTGAAGGGGGGCGAGCCGGAGTTCCCGGCGGGGGGCGGGCAGTAGCACGCCATCTCGCCGTCGTTCGTCATCCGCCAGAACTGCCCGAGCGGGCCATGGAACATGGTCTCGCCCGGCTGGATAGTTGGCAGGAGCGCGAGCACCTGCGGGTTCTCCATCGGCCAGGCGTGCCCGATGCCGCCCTCGAGCGAGTAGAGGAGCTGGTTCGCGGTCGCGGGGTTCGGGTTCCCGCTCGAGTCGGTGACGGGCGCGAGCGGTCGCGAGTAGACGCCGTACGGGAAGTGATGCTCGTACGGCGAGACCTGCGCCTTCTGCTCGCCGGGAACATCGACCTGCGATCGGCAGATGCCGTCGCCGTCGGTGACGCTCCCGGTGGAGACCCCGATGTCCCATTCGAACGCGGACGTGGACGGGGCATAGCCGGGGCCTTTCACTCGACGCCTCCCGTCGCGAAGATGAGGTCTTGAATCCGCATCAGCCGGATGTCCGTCTCGGTCTGCGGGTTGCGCCGGCGGACGACCGTCTCGACGTAGTAGACGTCGTTCACGCCGTACTCATCGTCTTCCACCAGGACGACGGTGTCCGGCGTGACGACTCCCCATTGCGTCCCGTCCACGGTCGGGAGCCGGTGGCCCGAGACCGTGTACGTCAGGTTCCAGCCGTTGCGCCTCTCCTCGACGATCTTCCGCTGCGCGGTGAATTCGGCCTGCTCGGTGCTCTGGACGTTGCAGTCCCGAAATAGGATGCCCTGGTTCTGCAGGCCGTTCCCGAGCGCGTTGCCGAGCGCGTTCATCTCGGGATCGACGTAGGCCCCGAACGTCTTGGACCGTCCCGCCTTCCCTCCCCCGCCGCGCCCGTAGATCGTGCAGACCCCGTGGCGGTTCTCGATGCTGTCCTGAAAGGACGCCTGGATCACGTTCGACGCCGCTTGCTGCGCGCCACGCTTCCGCGTGATGCGCAGGCTCGGCTGCTGGGCGCCGTTCGGCTGCCCCAGGATGAATGTGTTCGGTTCCGCCCCCGCCCAGAGGAAGAGTCCCGCTCGATCGAGGTGGCGCCGGACGAACGCGAGGAGGTTCTCGTGGATCCGGTTCTGGTGCGTCTGCGAGACGATGCCGCCGATGAGGGTGCCGCTCGTCTGCGAGCCTGTCGCCGCGGTCCCGGCGGCGTTGATCTCGTCGATCGTCGTCGGGTCCTGCAGCTCGGTGATCGGGATGCCCGCCTTGAGCTGCCGGTTCGCCGCGTTCGTCGCGAAGACCGTGGCCGACGTGAGCCCCGCCGCCTCGAGCGCCCACTCGACGAGATCAAGATACGTCCCGTTGAGGAACGACCGCTGGGCCTCAGGATGAGTCCGAAGCAAGACGGAGAGCTGGTCGCGTCCGCGGAGGGAGATGCGTGTCGCTTTCCCCTGCGCGTGGAATCCCTCGTAGATCCCGTTCATCTGCAGCGCGTCGCCGATGTAGAGATGGAACGGGCTCCCCTTCGGGTAGCGCGGCGCGCTCGACGGCTTGATGTTCCCCGAGGAGTCGACGCCGCTCGGAAGCACCTGGCTCGTGAAGAGGTTCGCGACGGGCGCACTCTGCCCGAGCTCGAGGGAGAAGCGGGACGGGCCCGAGAGCACCGACTCCACGATCTCCCACGACTCGGCGATGAGGATGTCGTCGTTCCCCAGCTGGAGGCGGACGCTGTCCTGCAGACCGCCCGTCGTGAGCGCGGGGGGCATCTAGTGCGGGACCCCCAGCGAGCCGAGCGCGAGCCCGCCCGCGGTCGTCGAGGCGTTCTGCGTTGGCGGGTAGTAGACGATGATCGTCCCGGCGGGGATCTGGTTCGGGTCGTTGAACGACCCGGTGTTGAGGGCGAGGAGATCGTTCACGTGGGTCGAGTCGCCGAAGATGCCGGAGGAGACCCCGCCGATCGTCATCTGCGCGGGCACGATCCACTTCGTGAGCGGAGCGTTGTTCTGCTGGATGTCGTTCGCGTACGCCTGGGCCTGCGCCCAAAGCTGATGCACCGCGCGCATCAGCTCGACGTTGTTCGGGTTCTGGACCGACGAGAGCTGGTCCACCTGTTGGCAGAGCGCGATGAGCTGCTGGCATTGCAGCAGCACCTGATTGCCGAGGAGGTACACCGTGTCCTGAATCCCCTGGATGCTCGAGACGAGCGCGCCGAGGGAGGCGACGAGGCTCTGCTGCGAGGACGGGATCTTCTGGGCGGCGGCGATCGCGGCGGCATTGTCCGCGGTCGCCGCCATCGACTTCGGAGACGGCGCGCTGACCGTGATCGGCAGCGGCAGGTTCGTCTTGTCCTCGCGGAACTCGACGGTGCACGAGATGCCGCTCCGAACCTTCGCCGTCCACTTCCGCGTCCAGCCGTACGCGTAGGCGGAGATCGACGAGCTGATGTCCGGGACGACGAGCGGCGCCGGAGCGCCGGTCTCCCAGAGACTCATCAGCTGGTTGATGGTCTGCGGCCAAAGCCCCGGGTACTGCGGGAAGGTCGCCGGGGCGTGGATCGTCGCCCGGATGACGTAGAGCTTCCGCCCAAGCTTCTCGGGGTCCCCGCCGTCCTGATGCGAGTACTCGTGGACGTGGTCGCGGAGGCCGCCGACCACCTCGTACTCGACCACGGGGAATGTAGTCTCCGCATGGGAGAAGAGCGGGAGACTGTCCTGCGCGGAAGGGCCCGACATGGTGGTGGTTGCTTACGGCTGCGATTCGGCAGGCAGCGCCGACTGGTTGGCCCTGGTGCCCGGCGCCTCTTGCTTGACGGTGACGGTGAGCGTCCCGTTGCGGAGCCCGTCCTTCACCCCGTCCGATACGGTGCGCGCGAGCATGAGCGCCTGTTCCGCGCTCATGAGTTCCTTCTCGGCCGCCGCGACGCCGGTCTTGCTGAAGTCGATTCCCTTCGCCTGGGCCGCCGCCGCGAGCTGCTCGGTCGTTGCGTTGCCCTGAATCCCAAGCGCGCCGGCAAGCCCGCGCCGCTCCTGGTCACGGCGACCGCGCGCTGCCGCGACCGCGCCCGCGAGCTGCACCGCGTGCTCACTTAGGATGTCTGCCGTCTCGCTTGGGATCCCGACCGCTCCCCCGACCGGTGCAGCAGGCATCGGTCCGAACTGCCCCGGGATGAGCGGCGCCTCCTTGCCCGACGTCCCCGCGGCGGCGCGACGCTCCGCGAGCGCGAGAGCCTTCGCGCTCGCGTCGGTCGTCTCCTTCGCCTGGCGCGCCGCCGCCTCCGTTTCTGCGGTCCCTGGCGCAATGCGCAGCGCCGCGGGCCCGCCGACGAGTTCCTCCCAGAACCCCTTCATCCCGGTCGGCTTTGTGTTCACACCGAGCAGCGTCTCCGCCGCGAGCGCGGCACCCTTCGCGAGAAGGACCATCTCCGGGGCAAGCGCGACGACCGCGGGGAGCATCTCCTTTTGGAACTGCTCGGCGGTCTCCTGGATCTGGTCGTTGAAGACAGCGACCTGGCTCTTGCTGTTCTTCATCGCCAGCTTGAAGTCTTCTTGAACCGTCGCCTCGTCCATCATGTCGACGGTGAGGCGGTGGAACTCCTCGTTCACGGCAGCCGTCGCCGCGGCGAGCTTCTCCTGGTCGGTCCCCTTCGTGCCGGTGTAGCCCTCCTTGAAGACGCTCTCGAAACCGGCCGTCGCGCGCATCGCCTTCACGTCGCCGTAGAGCGCGGTGAGGTTCGTCTCGAAGTTCTGCCAGCCCTTCGCCGCGTCGCGGGAGCCAATGGCTCCCGCCATGGGCAGCTTCTTCCCGCCGGGCGTGAGCCGGAAGCCGCCCTTCATCGCGGCGACGAACGACTCGACGATGAGCTGCTGCGGGTCGCGAATGCCGCCGCCGGCGTCGTACGCCTGGATGCCGAAGCCGCTGAACGTGTCGAGGCGCTGCCGCTTCCGGAATACGTTCGTGAATTGCTGGACGCTCGTGGCCGCCTGGCTCGCGCTCGCCGCGCCGCCGCGTCCGCGCGCCTCCTGCGCCATCGCGCCGAGGATGCCGATCGTGTGCGACCGGTCGCCCGAGAACATCTGCGCGGACGACGCGATCTTCGCCATCTGCGTCGCGAGATCCTTGATGAGGATCGCGCCCGTCTTGCCCTCGGACGAGACCTGCTTCATCACGTCGTAGAGGACCTCGGCCTTGTTCGGCATGTTGCCGAGGGTGTTCGACGCCGCGCCCGCCGCCTCGACCATCTCCTCCAGGCTCGAGCCGGTCGCTTTGGACAGGACGGCCATGTGCTCGAGCGACTTGCGCCCGAGGTCCAAGTCGCCCGTGAGCCCGACGAACTTCTCGAGCCCGAGCCCCGCCTCGTTCGCGGTGAAGCCCGTGCGCTGTCCGATCTTGTGCGCCTCGTGGAGGAGCACCTCCGGGTCGATGCGTTGGGAGTTCGGGCCTCCCGTCCCCGGCATGTAGCCGAAGCTCGAAATGTTCCGGAAGAGTTGCTCGTTCTTCTGGCTCTCCGCAAACATCGACGTGGTGTCGGTGTTGACGCCAAGCCCGTGAAGGAAGTCAGCGCCGAGCGCGAGCCCGCCGTGGATAGCCCCCATCCCGATGCGCGAAGCGACGCTGCCATAGCCGCCAAGCGACCGCTGCTTCGTCCAGAAGCCGGGCGCCAACGATCCGGCCAATGCCGCGTAGCTAGCACTCCCGAACTGCGCCATCCCCGCACCCGAGATGCCGTAGTGCTTGAGCGCGCCGGAGGGTGCAGCGGGGCCTAGACCAAGGGCGATCTTCGCGTTCGCCCGCTCGATCTTCGCTAGCTCCGACTGCGCGACACGCGCGACCGTTTGGAGTTCCGGTGGCAGCTTGCGCAGTTCGGCGGCGAGCTGCTCAAACTTGCTCTTTGCGCCTTCAGCGACGGCGCCCATGTTCTGCTGAAATTGCTTCCCGGATTGACCCGCGCGCGCCAGCGCTTCCCCGACCTTAGCCGGCATCGTGCGGTACGGTCCAAGCCCCGCCTGCGCGCCCGCACCGAGATCCTGCCCCATCTTTTGGCCCGCGCGCTTGCCCGCGGTGACCATCGAGTTGAAGACGTTCGCAAGCGACGCGTCGACCGCCGCGACAATGCGAACGCGAATGGGGGGTGCCAAGGGGTTAGTCTTCTTCGACCATCACGCCGCGATCGAGCAGCCGAGCGAGCACGCCGCGCTCCCCCGGCTTTCCGTTCCAAACCGTCGCGCAGCCCTTCGCCATCGTTTCCTGGCCGGGCGTGCGCCGGACGACGGGCGTTCCCATCCAGATGACCAGCTCGCACGGAGTGCCGGTCGGGTTCAGGTCGAGCCACTTGCGAAGGGCGCGGACGGCGGCGACGCCCTCCACGATCCACGGCCCGGGCGACGCCTTCATCCAGCGCGCGCATTCCGCGGACGCCTCGCTCCAATCGTGCGAGTCGATGAGGTCGTCGGTCTTGTAGACCCGGCCTCCGAAGAGCGCGCCGATGGTCTCCGCGAGCGTGGTCTTGCCCGTGCGCGGGCCGCCGGCGAGGACGACCCGCTGGGCCCCCTTTCGCATCTTGGCGGCGAGCCGCTCGGCCGTGGTGCCGATGGCGTGGGCGATGGGGTCGTTCATAGCGTTCCGAGGAGGAAGTGGCGGATGGCGCAGACGAGCGCGACGTTCAGGACGGCGAGGATCCAAGCGGCGACGAGCCAGCCTCGGCGCGCGCGGACCGTGCGGTGCTGGTAGCGGAGCTCGAAGTAGAGCGCCCGAAGGATGATGGGGTGAATCACGCGGTGACGCGGATCGAGTAGTCGCTCTCGCCGTCCTCCGCCGCCTCGTGGTCACTCTCGCCGTCCGCCACATCGGGCACGACGCCGGGCGCCTTCACGCGGAGCGGCTCGAGCGCGCACGCGAGCAGACGCAGCACCGCGAGTTGCTCCGCGCGTGGGAGCGCGGCGATCGTACCCACCCGGATGTGCGCGATGAGGAGCGCGAGGTCCTCGTCGTCGGCGACGGGAGAGACGGGGCTCACCTTCGCACTTGCGGCCTGCAAGGCCTCGAAGACGAACTTGATGCCCGCGGGGCTGAAGTACCGGAAGACGTGGTCCTCCATCGCGGGGAGGTCCTTGTGCATCTCGAGCACGTCGTTCGGATCGCAGACCGCGTGCGCGATCGCAAAGCCCATGATGCGCGAGGTGTAGACCTCGTTCTCCACCTCGGCGGAGGGCCGCTTCGCCGCGGGGTCGTCGAGGTGGAGGAATTCGACCGTGGTGCGCGCAGCCTCACGCGTCGCCTGCTGCGCCTGCTGCTCGCTCAAAAGACGAAGGCCCACTGCAATCGCTGCAGTGGGCCTATGCTCCCAATCGTCGGAGAACGCCGAGACGGGAATGATCATCGTGCTCGCCGGCTTCCGAGACCGGACGTCCGCGAGGGTTGCCATGTCTTCGGTCGTTCCTATTCCGTGGAGGTGTTGACGGTGCTCTCGCCCGCCCAGGTCTCGACCGGCTTCTTGTCCTTCAGGAGCTGCCCGCGCGCGTACGCGACTTCCGCCGCGGTGTAGGCGACGACGACGTCGGGGTGCTCGTCGAGCTCTCGGTCGACGTACCAGGCCCAGACTTGGGCTCGAGTAAGCTCACACACTGGCTGGCCATAAAACGCATGTAGCGGAGCCGCATACTGAGCCCGCACCCGTCGAAAAAACGGAGACTCTCGTCCCCTTCTTTCGCGAGTTCGCGAACGCCGGCGACCATCTCAAGGTCGCTCATGTTCCGCCGCATCGGCGAGACTTCGTCGGCCCAGTGCTCCGCGATGCGGAACAGGTACATGATCGTCTCGCGCTGGAGCTCGCCGAGGATCTCCTCGACGCCGGAGCCGTACGGCTGTCCGTCGAGCTTCAGGCACGTGCCGTCAAACGTCGGCGCCCTGCGCCCTGGCTCCCCGCTCGACGGATCGCGAATCGTGAGCTCGACGACCTTCGCCGCGTAGGCCAGATCGTAGAGCGGGTTCCCCATCGTGGCGTGCTCCGCCGCGACGCCCTTGTCCTTCGCGTACTTCAGCGCGAAGGCGAGGCACTCGGCTTCCTCGTCGCCCGCCATCGCGACCGCGACGCACGTGAGCCCCGTCTCGGAGCCCGGGATGGGGCAGTTGAGCGTGCGCTCCGCGCGCCGCCCCTTCATCGCTTGGGCGTACTTCACTCAGGGACCTTTCGGGGGCGGGGGCGCCTTCACGCTGCCGCACTTCGTGCAGCGCCCGTCATCCGCAACGCTCTTGCAGCCGCACGCGCGGCAGGTGCGGCTCATGTCCGGCTCCCAGCCACGCGGCTCGCCGGCGGGACGACTGGGCGTGGTCACGTCTTCGTTCTCGAGCCGGCGACTCTGCGCCCGCCTCTCGTTCCAATCGACGTCGTCACGGCGTCCTGTTCGCTCCAGCCGTCGTTGATACGGCTCCAAATGTGATTCGGCGTTCCGCCAATCTTCTTCGCCCACTCGGCGATCGTCATCGACTTGCCGTTCGCCTCGACTAGACGCGATCTCGGTGCTGGCGGGGTGAGCACGGTGCGCTCGTCCGACCAGCCCGCACTGAGCCGAGCGTCCAGGGTGCGCCGGTGCACACCCAGCTTCCTCGCCCAGTCGGCCAGGATGAGCCTCTCACCGTTCACCTCGATGTATCGGTTCGACGACTTGTTGCGAGCCTGGGCCTTGGAAGACGCCCACTTGCAATTCGTCTTCGTGACGCCGCGCGCGTGGCAGTCCTCGCACTTCCCGCAGTCGTATCCCGCATCGTTATCGATGCGGTCAATCGACAATCCCTCGGGACGAGCCCCAAGATCTGCGAAGAAGTGCTCGAATCCACCTGGGCGCTGCCATCGTGCGCAAACCAGTATGCCGCGGCCACCGTAGCGGTGGTAGGCGACGTGCTGCTCGTTGAAGCAGCGATCCTGCATCGACTCCCATACCTTGTACGACGACGACGACCGCCCATTCGCGAAGTGCCCGTGATGATCGTAGCGCCTGACCTCGGCGCCGGATGACTTCTTCGACAGCAAGCACCACGCGCAGTCGTCCACGAGAGGCGCGCCGCCCGGCGTGCAGAATACGACCATCTCGCGTCCGCAGTCGCACCGGCAGAGACGGCCGCTTCGTACCGTTAGCCCAAAACCGACCTGGACCCTTACAACACCGCCGATTGGCCTAAACGCCATGGTCCAATTGTAAGACTGGACCACCGCAAAGCACGTCCAAAAGGTCAGGTAATTTGTGGTTGCCCGCCCACCAATGTCCACTTGGACATCTGCGTGCCGGTCTTGTGGTGCGACGTCGCCCCGCCGGTGATGATGCGCATCGTGACCGTGTGGGTCTGCCCGTCCACGGGGAACAGGGAGACCTTCACGTTCCGCTTCGCCTGCATCGCGGCGAAGAGGAGCTTCGAGTCTCCACCGAGCAGCGGGTTGATGCCGCCGAGGGTGAGCTTCGTGTTGATGGCGCCGTCGGAGACGCCAATAACGCCGGGGTCTCCGTACTGGAGTTCGTCGCCCGAGTTGTACTCGTAGTCGCTCTCTTCGAACGTGCCGCCCTTCTTGCCGTCGACGTACACGCTGGCCGAGCGAACGCGAATCATCGCCATGGGAGTGGGTCCTTCGTGAGAGGGCGCGGTAGCGCGCGAGGTTCAGGCGGTGGGGAGCGCGCATCGCGCGCACGCCGCGCGGAGATGCTCGAGGCAGCGGTGCGGGAACGGTTCGACCGGCAGGTGCGCGACAAGCGAAAGGGGCGCGGCAGCCTTCGCTGCGCGCGCCCCTCGTTTGCCCTTCGTCTTCGCGCGCCTCACGGCGTCTGGAGAACGCTCTGGCCCAGCTGGTGGTCGCCCGGCATCGGCTGGACCGTGACGGCCGACATGATACGGCCGGCGATCGGGTCGAAGGCCGAGACGACCGGGTTGTTCGCGACGTTGTAGATGATGGGCGGCACTTGCAGCCCCTGGACGATGCCGTTGCCGAAGTCGGCGAGGATCGAGGTCGCGGTGCTCGACCAGAGCGCGGGGTACGCAACGCCGGCCGGGTACGGCACCGAGTCGGCCGGGAGGTCCGGCGCGACGCGCGGGTTCGACGGCTTGAAGACGTTGATCCAGAAGAGGAGGAGCGAGACGAGGACGAAGTCGGGGACGACCGCCTCGCTCGTGTCCAAGCACGAGTAGTCCGGGAGCGTGCCGTTCAGGGAGTGGGTCGTGATCGACCGCACCATGACGGCTTGCCCGCTCGGGCTCGTGGAGATCGGCGTGACGCCGTTGTTCAGCGCCGAGACGAGCGTGGAGTGGATCGCCCAGTCCGCCCGCTGCGACTGCGGCGCGACGCCCGGGAGGACCATCCCGTCGTAAACGGAGCTCGCCGCCGGATCGACCGCTTCGTTCGCCGTCCGGAGCGCCGCCCACACCCCCGCGAGCTCGGTGTAATGCGTCTCCGAGTTCAAGTACCAGAGCAGTTGGAAGCGCTGGTCGTTGAGGGTCGTCTGCGCGAGGCTCGTCGCCGTGGCGAGCGTGGAGTTCGTCGCCGCGATGACGTGCTGCAGGATGAGCGAGAGGGGGCCCGCCTGCGTGTCGACCTGCGTCTTCCAGCGGCCGAGATTGGTCGCGTCGTTCTGGCAGAGCGCGATGCGGTCGTACTGCGCGTTGTTGATGTACGCGAGGATGTTGGTGACGTTCTCTGCGCCCGAGCCGCCGCCGGCGGAGATTCCGCCGCCCGTGACGACCAAGCCGAAGCACGTCCAAACCGCCGCGCCGTCGGTGACGGTCGCGCCGATCGTGGTCGGCCACGTAGGCTCCGACGCGCCGATCGCGCCGGACGTCGTGCACTTGTAGTAGAAACCGCTCGTGTGCGCCGCGCTCGGCTGGACGTACGTGCCCACCGCGGGGACCGTCACGCTCGGCGTGAAGGTGCTCCAGAGGACGCCGCCGAGGGTGGCCGACACGCCGGGGCAGAGCAGGTAGCTCGCGAAGGCGATGTAGCTGTTGCCGTCGAGGCCGGGCGTGATGCAGGTCGCGGTGACCACCGCGCCGACGGCGACCGCCGTGAACGGGCAGCGCGTCGTCGCGTTGATCTGCGCGGCGACGTTCGTCGCGATGACGGACGCAATGTCGGAGGCGCCGACGCCCACGCTGATCGTGAGTCCGGCGATGCGCAGGATGAGCGTGACGGGGATCGTCTGCGACGCGGTGATGAGGAACGTGAACGTGGCTTGCGTCGCGCCGCCGGGGACGGCGACGGGCGCGCCGTACACCTGCACGCCCTGAATCCCGACCGCGGCCTGGACGCAGCGCGCGAGCTGGCTGCCGGCGCCGTAGAGCGTGTCGGCGGTGGGGACGTCGGGGATGAAGTCGACCTCGGCGTCCTGCACGGACGTACCGATCGCGTTTGACGCCTTCATGCCGACGCAGAGCAGCTTGAGCGGGATGCTCGCCGCGCTCGTGGCGCCGGCGCCGTACTTCACCTGTCCGGCGGCGATCGGGACGAAGTCGGTGGACGGGAAGCCGACGATGACGATGGAGGGGCCGCTCATGTCACTGTCCCTTCGGGGCGTCGGTCGTGGGGGTGGGGTTCGCCGCCGCCGCTTGCGCGGCCGCCTTCTTCGCGTTGGCGGCGATCGTCGAGTCGAGTGCGCCCTTCGCGGCCTGGCCCCACTTCTCCGCGGCGCCAGGCGTGAGCGCGTTCGGGGTGCCCGGCGGGGCGGCGATGACGGCCGACTGCGGGCGGTCTTCGATGGCGCGGTGAGCGTGCGCCATGCCGAGTCGGCCGGCGCCGTGCGCGGGGCGCGGCTTCGGATCCGGCTTCTCGCCGAAGTGGTACTCGTGCGCCTCGGCGCGGTGCTTCGCGAGATCGGAAGCGAGTTCCTCGACCGGGTGGAACCCCGCCGACCGCCCGAACGCCGTGACGTACGTGGCGAGGTCCGCCGCGAGGAGGGCGCCCGACTGGATGCCCTTCAGGTAGTGGAGCGTGTTCGGGATCCGGATCGCCGCATGCTTCTCGCGGAGCACGAGGCCGTCAGGGTCCGTGTCGATGAGCTCCTGCGCCTTCGCCTTCCGCTCCTCGCCCTTCAGCGGCGCGAGGACGGGGGCGTGCGTGCCCTCGTACTGTTCGAATTCGAAGTAGAGCTCGCCGTCGTCGTCGAGACGATGATGCGCGCCGACGTGTCCGCGGCCCGGGTTGTCCTTCGGGTCCCACGGATACGCGGTGCAAGCGCGGTGGTTGTGATCGAGCGGGCCGTGCCAGGGGTTGGCGTAGACCTGCAGATCGGGGAGCTTTCGGGGCATGGTTCTCCGAACGCGCAAGAGGGGCGCGTGGCCGCGATGGGGTGTGGTGAGACGAGAGGGGCGCGGGGGAAGCGCGCGCTCGGAGACTCAGGCGCGGCCGAGGACCGCGAACGGCGGCCCGGCTTTGCCCTGGCACGTCCAAGTGATCGACCCGTCCACGACGGTGGCGCCGGTGGTGATCGGCCACGTCGGAGCGCTGATGCCGGAGATGCCCGCGCCGCTCGCCTGGTAGATGAAGGACGTCAGCGATCCGATCGGCTGCGCGACGAGATACGCGCCGGCGCCGTACTGCGTGGCCGCTCCCCACGTCGCCGCTTGGGGCTGGCCCTCGGTGACCGTCTGCTGGAGCGCCGACGGGAACGACCAGAGCGTCGTGTCCTTGATCAGATTCTCCTGCAGCTCGAAGCGCATCTCGAGCGCGGGTATCAAGATGGCCGACGCTGCGTCACCGCGTTCGCCGATCATCTGCAGACGGACGCGCGACCCGCCCCAGCGCGTCACATTGAACGCCATGACGCCCGTGAAGGTGTGGACGAACGACCCGATCGTGAGCGCGTTCGGGTCGGGGTCGCCCGGGACGACGAAGCTCGGAGTGCGCCCGCGCTCGATCGCGACGGTGATCACCTTAGCGAGCGCGTCCACGAACGAAGCGCGACGCCGCTGGTTCGCGTTGTTCGCCTCGAGCGGGAAGACCCAGAGGAGGCGGACCTCGCTCGTCGAGACGAGCCAGTCCTCCGCGATGTACTCTACGCTCGTGGTGTCGCCGCCCCCCTTCCGCCACATGTAGAGGGCGGGGAGGTCCTTGCTCGTGAGCCCGTGTCCGCCGGGCTGGTCCTCGTCGTCGCCCGGCTCATACGCGCGAATCGCGTTCACGACGGGGAAGCCCGGCGCCATCCCGAGCGCGGACCAGAGTGCGGTCGCACCGGCGTCCTTCTGGATGTACGCCTTCAGGAACTGAAGGTAGATCCAGAGCCCCGGGTCCCCCTGCGCCTCCCCCTCGGGGGCGGGGTTCGTGGGGATCGAGATGAGCCCCCACACGTCCGCCGGTCCGGAGAAGACCGGCTGGTCGACCGGTGTCGACTCGGGGACCTGCACGCCGGTCCACGCCTGCGAGAGAGACGCGGACGGCGACGCGCTTGCGGGAGCTCCCCCGACGTCCAGACCACCCACGAGGCTGGAGTCGCCGAGGATCATGGGGTGGGCTCAGATCAGTCGACGGGCGGCTTCGGACGGTCGGCGAGCTTCGCGACCGGAGACCGGCCGGCGAGAAGCTTCGCGGCTTCCGACTCGGTCATCGCGAGAATCGCGCCGGGGAGGTACGCGCCGCCCACCGGCTTCGTGCCGCCGATCTGCTCGCAGTGGTCGTCGTGGAGGACGACGGAACCGTGGACGATCTCCACCACGCAGGTCTTCAGCGGGACCGCGCCGTCCTCGATCGCCCGGTGGGCGGCGAGCGCCTCGCGTTCGACCTTCCGGTGCGCCGCTTGCTTCGCCGCGTCGTGCGCGACGTACGCGGCGTCCTGCGCGGACGTATCCTCGACCTCGACGTCGGCGTCGTCGGAAACGACCTCCGTGGGGGAGACAGACTTGTCGTCCGTCGGCGCGGTCCCGGCGTCAGCAGGCATGGAAGTCGCGGACGCGTTCGTGGTCTCGTCGGACATGGTCGAGTCTCCTATTCGTCGTAGACGACGGTGATGTCGAGCGCGCCATTCGCGCCGCCCGCGGTGTTGAAGAGCGTTTGGATGTACCCGATCGGGATCTCCTCGGGTTCCGGGAAGGGCCAGGACACGCCGACGCCCACCGAGCCACCGATGTCCTCGTTGCGGCTGTATTGAACCGGCGGCACGGGCGCGGCGGGCGCGGAGGTCCAGGTCGTATCGACGCGCATCGTTGATGCCGCGCCGAGTGGATTGCGCGGGTTCGGAACGAGCTGCCCCCCAGCGAGCGGCACGACGGTTCCGACCGCAGCGCCGGGAGCGAGTCCGCACTTCGTCGCCGTCGCGCTGCCGTTGATGATCCGCATCTCCTTGATCCGGACCGGCCGCGAGGTCGCGTGGAAGGAGCAGATCGGCGCGCCGGCGGCGATGCCACCGGGACAGGAGAACGTCATTTCGTAGGTGGCCATCGATCTCCTGCTGGCGTCACGCGCCGCCGTTGAAGCTCTCGACCGCCGCGAGCACCGCCTTCTCGACCTCCGCTTCGAGCCGCTGCTCGACTGCGATATAGGCGACGCCCATGAACGGGTGCGGTGCGGTCCCCGGGTGGTGGACCTCTTTCTTCGAGACCCACTGCCCGTTCACCTTGAAGACCAGGAGGTGCGGCTTCGCACCGCGCTTCCGCGACTGGCCTTCTTGGAGCGGGCCGAAGGCGCCCGTCTTCGGCCGGATGATGTGCGGTGCGGTCCCGTTCTCGAGGTAGATCGCGTACGGCTTTGGCGCGACGATCTCCCCTTCAATCGCGGGGATGCCCCCTGCGACCTCGCCGGTGACCCGGCCGAAGATGTCGTCCTTGAGGTGCGAGCCCGAGGGCTTGTCGCTCCGGTTGACATGGGCCTTCGCGACCTGGACGCCGCGATCGACCGAGCGCTGCACGGCGACGCGGACGCCCCGCCGCAGCTTCGGGAGGAAGGACCGGTTCCACTCGCGCTGCAGCTCGTCGAGCCCCTCGATCGCGACGTCGAACTTCATGACGTCGCGCCTCCGTTCACGAACTCATCAGTACCCCAAATATACGGTGCAACCGCCGGTGAGCCCGACTTGGTAGACCTTCGAGATCAGCGTCGCGTGCCAAATGTTGGTCGCGAGCGGGAGCGGCTGGTTGACCTGCCCCGCCTTCCCCGCGCTGCCCGCGAAGTCCACGTAGACGGTGCCCTTCGTGTTGGAGCCGCAGTCGAGGAGGATCGCCTTCGCATACCGCGCGCCCGACGAATACCACCCGCCATCCGTCACGGCGCCGTCGGCGAGCGTCGCGTCGATGTAGCCGAGGGGCTGCGGCTCGACGTCGGTAACGAACTCCGCCTGGATGATCGCGCCGTTGTAGTCGGCGTTCCCTGAAGTGGCGCCCAGCTTCGGCCCGGATGGCGGCGCCGGCTCGCGCTCGTCATGCCCGCACGCCTCGACGGTGACCGTGAGCGCGAGCGCGACGACCGACAGAAGCGTGGCCCCTGCGCGCGTGTGGCTTCGCATGGTCAGAAGTCTCCCGATCGATTCGATCCGTCTTGCGCGTCGCAGATCATCCGCGGGTCGCAGTTGGTGACGATGCCGCCCGCGTTGCCCGGCGGGTTACCGCCGACCAGATCGGACAGCCACTCCTTCGAGTCGACCATGTCCTCGCAGAACTCCATCGCCTCTTTGCGCGGCCCGCTCCCGTAGACCTTCACATACTCCGCGTGGCGCTCGTAGACGAACGCGCGGAACCAGAGCAGCGACGCCGTCTGGATGTTCGCGGGGATCGGGTTCTGGGCGATCGGGAACGGCCCCGGGTAGACGCGCTTCAGGAATCCGTCGACCCGGGTGCACGCGAGATTCGCGAGCCGGTTGAAGACCAGCATCGCCGCGGGGCTGATGGTGATCGACACGCCGGGGATGATCGCCGGCCCGTTGTTGAGATCGTCGAGCGTCGCGACGAGCACCTGCGGCGTGAGGAACGCCGCGGCGTCGTCGTAGTTGAAGTACGGCGGCGGGGATGTCAGGGCCAAGGGGAACCTCCGCGGCCGTCCGCCGTACTTCGCCTACGCGCGTGGCTTCAGATCCGCTCGCAGCAGCCGCCATCGCGGAGCAGCTGCGCGCTCCTGCGGTGCAGCTTGTTCGTCATGTCGAAGCGCAGGATCTCGCCGGGGACGGCGGGCTCGTGCGAGTCGGTCTCGGGAACGGGCTCGACGATCGCCTCGCCCTTCTTGTCGCGACCGACGACGACGTGCTCCGTGCCCTTCGGCCAATACGTCTTGTCCATCGTGCTACCGACGAACGAGCCGTGGACGAGCTCGACCTCGAGCACGCCCTTGTCGGGCAGCGGGCGCGAAGCGCGGCGCTCCGACGGGCGCTCATGCGCCATGAGCTGGCGACCGTCGAGCACGGTCTGGCCGAAGTCCGCGGGCTTCACCTGCGCCCGGGCGTGCGCCGTCGCTTCCGACGCCTGCTGCTTCGCCGAATCGACTTGGGCGTGGAAGGCTGCGCGCTCGTCGTTCAGCTGCTCGCGGAACTCCTCGCGGATCGCCGCGATCTCGACCGCCTTCTCCGCCTTCATCTCGGCGCGGAGCTCGGCCTTGATCGCCTCGAGGTCGAGGTCCGCATGCTTCGCGCCAGCCGCGCGAGGCCCCCTACTCGCACCGCGCGGCGCTCCCTCGTTCGTGCCGTCGGGCGGGGTCTGCGCCGTCTGCATGCTCGTCTGCTCGTTCTCGTTCGCGTTCGCGTTCGCCATGAGGGGACCGTGTCTTTCGGGGTGACCGCGGCGAGGACGTGCGCGCCGCCGGAGTGCGGCGCGGGCGACACATCGCAGCCCGGCGGGAGGCCGGAGAGGGTCGGGGAGTCTCTGCGCGAGTCCGCTAGGCGGCTTCGCCGAGTCGTTGGAGGGCGAGCGCGAAGCGCTCAGCGACCGCCGTGGGATTGAGTCCGTGAACCTTGAGGAACACGTTCACCGGCTTGTCCTTCTTCTTCGCGTTGCAACGCTCGCAGGCCGGGGCGATGTTGCAGGGCCCGTGACGCCCGCCGCGCACGATCGGGACGACGTGGTCCATCTCCGTGTCTTGGTCAGTGACCGCGTTCCCGCAGTACGCGCAGCAGCAACCGAAGGCGTTGCAGATGGCGATCCATTGCGTTGGCGTGAGCCCGTCGTCCACCGAGAGCATCCGCGCGCGGCGCTTCTCGTTGTTCAGGCGGATGATCATTCGGCCGCGGTGAGTGGCGGCCCATGCGGCCCTGCGCGCCCGCCGCTTCGCGAGATTGGCCTTCCCCTTGGGACCGGCGAGCCACTTACGCCGTTCAGCGTTTCGCTTCGCGCGGTACGAGGGATCGGTCGCGATTCGCTCTCGCTCACGAGCTACGTCGGCCGCTCTCTTTTCCTCCCGAGCGCCCGCTGCCTGGACCTTCGCCCGATAGACAGGGTCGCTGGCGTAGCGCTCGCGACGCCTCGCGTTATTCCGTGCCTTGCTCTCCCGCTTCGCGTTCTTCGCGGTCGCGCGCTGAGCATCGCAAGCCTTGCACGGCATTTGAACGCCGTACGTGATGAACCTGCGTGAGCCCTCCGCCGCCGGGTAGAAGTCGTCCGCTTTGGACTTCTCCTCCCGGCAACGGGTGCAGACAAGACGGCTCGTATCTGCTGGCTGTTGGACCACACGGCGAAACACCATGCAGCCCAATCTAACCAACAAATGGTAGCGCGCAACGGACGCCGTCCACGCACTTTGGACGTCGTGCGCTACGCAGCTAACTCATTGATACGCGCCAGCAATCAGTCCGCCCACAAGGCCCGAGGTCATGACCTCGGCATCGTTGTGAACCGCGACCAATTGGGAGCCACCCATGCTCCCGCGGAACTGGTTGAAGAACTCGCGGATCACGAAGCCGCCGGACGCCTGGCCGTCGGCGAGGCCGTTCGCGGCGTTCCACCGGAAGGTGTAGCTCGTCGCGATGTCGTCCTGCGAGGTCGGCGGCATCTGGTCCGGCTGGCGGATCAGGATGCAGCTCGTGCCCCACATGAACGTGAGCCCGCCGCCGTTCGGCGAGTAGTACTTCATGCGGCCGACGTAGATGGGCGGCAGCTCGAGGAGCCCGGCCATCGCCTCGGGGCCCGGGATCGGCGCTGCGCCAATCTTGTACGTGATGTACTTTTGGACCGCGGGGTTCCGCTGGAAGGCGTGCCAGAGCGGCTCCGCCATGATGATGCCGGAGATCTCACCGAGCGACTGCTCGATGCGGCCGTGCAGGTCCTTGATCGGGTCCGAGCTCCCGCCGCCGTCCCACTGGAAACCGGCGCCGAGGGTGACGACGTTGTTCGAGTTCCAGTTGCCGGCCGTCGTGAGGAGGTTCGCGACGCGGAGCTCCCGGCGCATCAGGAGCGCGATGAGGACGCGCTTCAGGGTCGCCTGCCGGATCTTGAGCGGCGCGTCCGCGTTCGCCTCGACCTGCGTCGGGACGAAGCCGCCGAGCGCGAACTCCACCGTGGAGAACGGCGTGTTGGACAGCCGCGGGTTGACCTCGGGCACCTGCGCGCCGCCGGCGCCCATGATGGGCTCGACGAGCTGGAAGGCGTCCTTGTCGGAGAAGATCCAGTACTTGTCCGACTGCTTGTTGACGATCACCGGGGGCGAGCCCATGTCGGCGATCGGCTTGAAGTTCCGGTAGCCGCCCGCGAAGTTGGGCAGGCCCGACTGGATGTGGACGTCGCTCGGGCCGAGGTCCGCGAACTGCGCGGAGCGCGCGCGCTCCGCGAAGTTGATGCTCGAGGGGGGCTGGTAGCCCGCCATGCTGAAGGCCTGACCTCCGCCTTTGCCGACGGCGCCGAGGGTGTTCAGCGCGTCGAAGCCGCCGCGATAGGCGTTGCCCATCAGCTGGAGCGACTCGCCGTGCATCCAGTCGGCGCACATCTTGTGGATGGTTTCGTCGCGCGTGTCGTCCTTGACCGACCACTTTGCGAGCTGGTTGCCGGCGGCGTCGTAGACGTAGCCGTTGTTGAAGTCCATGTGCGTCGCGGTCGGGAACGCGGCGCTCGTAAACTGGATGACTTGAGCTCGCATGTGATCTCCGTGGTGAGGGATGAGGGCGTGGCTGTCCGACCGCGGAGGGGTTCGCTCCGACTCGCGGAAAACGGCGCGCCCTGCCGACAACGGCGAGCGCAGTGAGGGGTGAGGTTCCTCGGCGCGCGGGCCTTTCGTCCCGCCGCGCGCACCGAGGACGAGAAGTGCTTTAGACCGCGACCTGGCCCGCGCTGAGCATCACGAGGATCTGGTCGCCCGCGGCGCCGGCCTGCGTGAGCGCAATACCGAGGACGACGGCGGCCGAGGCGTACGTCTTCACGTTGCCCGGCGTCGTGTTGTCGGCCATCACCTGCGCGTTGACGTTGATCGCCGCGGTGGCGATGCAGACCGCGAGCGGTCCAAAGAACCGAACGCGCCCCGCGGTGCCAGGCGTTCCCGCGGCGGCGCCGGCCTTGATGATCTCGAGCGTGACTCCGACGCAGCGGACGCCGCCGCCGGACGGGAGGATGACGCCGAGGCCGTCGATCGTTTGCGAGGCGGAGTTGTAGTAGGTCGTGTCGATCTGGACGAGGAAGTTGGCGGGGATGTCCGTGCCGCTGTAGTTCGCGACCGGCATGTCGAGGTCGTAACCGTTCTCCGCGATCTGCAGATTCAGAGCCATGGGGGGATCTCCGGTGTGAGGGACAGAGCGCGGCCTCCCCGTTCGAACGCGCCTATCGCGTTCTCAGGCTCGGTCCCCGCGCGGGGGTTCTTGCAGTGAAGGGAGCGGGGCGCGCGAGGCGCCCCGTCGGTTCAGACGGCGACGTCGAGGGCGAGGTATTCCTTCGCCGCCTTGATGAGCTGCTGCTCGCTCATCCGGAGCACCATGGCCTGCGCCTCGCCGAGCGAGACCCGGCCCGTGCGCGCGATCGCATGGGAGAGCGCGACCTGATCGATCTTCACCTTCTCGGGGTCACCGACGCGGGCGACCGTGGGCTCGCGGGTGTTGCCGCCGGCGACGATCGTGCGGCCGAGGTGTTGCTTGTCCTTCGGGACCTTCGGGTAGTACGCCGCGAACGCCGCCGGGCAGTTCGTGCGGTACTCCGTCAGCTGGGCGCGCATCTCTTCCTTCGCGCCCTTCGTGTCGGAGTAGAAGGCGATCGCGTCGGTCACGTCCTGATCGATCGTGGCCTTCGCGTGCTCGTCGAGAAGGACCTGCTGGTCGGCCAGCTTCTTTCGAAGCGCCGTGAGCTCCGCATCCTGGAGCGAGAACTTCGTCGTCAGGTCGGTCGCCGCCTTCTCGGCCGCGGCGCGCGCGGTCTTCTCCGCCGCGAGGTTCTGCTCGCTGAGCGTGAGCTTCTGGGTGACCTCGGAGAGGTCGGTGCTCGCCTTGACGAGCTTGGTCTGAGTCTCGCTGAGGAGCGTCGTCACCTTGTTCTCATCGCTCATGGACATGTCTCCCGTGGATCCGTCGAGGTCGCCCTCGTCGGAGGTGTTGAGGCCGTCGGGAGACCCGCCGGCGTGGTACTCGAGTTCGTGTTCGCGGATCGCCGCGTCGATGAGCTCTTGGACGATGTCGAACACGCCCTCGTCCCACTTCGCCCCGGGGGGCGCGTTGACGAGGTCGCGGAGTCCAAAGCAGTACTTGGCGAGGCTCGTGCCCTGGTGCATCCCGTTCGGGTCACCGCCGCACGCCGCGAACTTGTCGCGCAAATTGTCGAGGTGCTCGGAGCACTCCGCCGCCGGCGCGAGCTCGTGCAGACCGAAGATCTGTTTGATCTTCGGCATGTACTCGTGGCTTGCGTGCGCGAAGCCCGCGCGCGTAGACATGAGCGACAGCTGCCGCGGCGCGGGCGTCGTCGCCGTCTCCTTCTGGTTCTCGCTCGCGACGAGGCGCGCGAGGTCCAGGAACGGCTGGTTCGTGAGTCCCGCGGACGAGAGGCGCGCACCGATCGGCTCGCCCGTCACCTTGTCCTTCGCCCCAAACCGGATCGCGGGCGAGATGCCCTGGTACTCGCCCGACCGGATGTAGCCGCGCGCCTTCTCGCCCCACGCGACGTGGCCCCAGAGGTGGCCGCGGTCGTCGAGCCGGAGGTCGTGGATCCAGCCGCACGCGGGCGTCCCGTCGACCGGGATGTTCCCCGAGGCCGGGTCCTGCTCGGACGCGTGGTTGAAGTCGATCGGGATGTTGCGGTTCGGGTTCTTCGCTTTGTCGGCGTAGAAGTTCCGCACCATCTCGGCGAAGACGCCGGGGGTGAGATTGATGTCGCCGGCGGGGTGCCCCTTGTAGTGGCCGGGCGCGCCGAGCTCGATCCAAACCTTGCGGTCCGTCTCGGACATCTTCGCGGCGGCGATCGTCTCCTCGCTGAGAGAGATGATGTCGCCGATCGCGCGGGGTCCAAGCTGGCTCATGAGAGATCGCACGTGGATATGCCCGCCCTTTCCGAGCTCGCCGTGGATACGGACGCGCCCGCCGCCGGTCTTCTTCGGCGCGTACTTGGATTGGACGCCGAGCTCCCGCGCGCGCCGCGCGATGTTGCGCTTCGCCTCGCGGTACTTCGCGCCGCTGATCGCCCCCTTGCTCTTCTCGCCCTCGAGCCGCGCCGCCGCGTTGTGCACGTGGGTCGCGTCTTCGATCGGGTACTTCTTCTCCTTCGGGAGGGCGAAGTGCTCCTTCGGGATGCGCTTGCGAGCTTTGGCGGTGAGGACGCTCATCTGCTTGGGCTCGGTGGCGGGTCCACGGCGGTAGCGCGCGCTGCCGGAGGTGACGTGGACGTCGCCCGGGCCGATGTCGGCGAAGCCGTGCGCGAGGTCGAACGCCCCCAAGTCGAGGAGGTGCTTGACCGTCGCGCCGTACAGCCGCGCCTGCGCGAGGAGGTCGCCCGGCCGCATCCATGCGGTGCGCGTGTTCGGCTCAAGCGCCTGCGCGTCGCCGGTCCAGCCGCAAACCCGGAAGACGGAGACCTTGCGGCCGTCGGTCGGCGACTTGATGTCGCAAACGTGGATGCACCCGGCGTTGACGCTGTTCGGGTCGGTCTTGAGCGCCAGCGCGGCAGCGATACCGGTCTCCTCGCGGAGTTCTCGGATCGCCGCCTTCAGCGCGTCCTCTCCCGGATCGACGAGCCCGCCTGGGATCGCCATCTCGTGGGGCGGCTCCGGGCGGGAGACCGTGAGCACCTCCCCCTGGACGTTGACGACGATCGCGAGCGCGGCGTCGCCCTCGCGCCAGCGCCGTTCCTCTGCGTCGGAGAATGGCGCTCCCGCCGCGGCGTAATGTCGGTCGTACGCGCGCTCGACGGCCGATTGCACCTGACCGATCCAAAGCGGACAGCTCGGATGATGCACGCCCGAGAAGACGCCGACGCCGCGCATCCCGAACGGCTTCTGACCATCGTGCCACGCGAAGTTCTTGCAGCGCCCGCAGGAGACCTGCTCGCGCGAATACTCGCCGAAGCCGCGCGTCGCCACGTTCGTGGGGTGCTCGTCGGTCGCTCCGCCCTCGTCGAACGGCTTCGACGGATCGGACCGGGACGTGTGGTGCTTCGACGAGCCCTTCTTCTGGGCGCTATGCAGATGCGTCCAGGGACCCTCGGGGACCGGGACCTTGCAGATGAACGCGAGTACCGGCCTGCCGAGCAGCTCGCAGGCGAGCGTGCGGTGGTGACCGTCGATGATCTCCAGCTTCGGGTTGCCCGGCCGCTGGACGAGGACGACGGGCTTGTTCTTCTCGTCCGCGAGCTTCTTCGCGAAGTGAGCGACTTTGCCGTCGGTGCTGGCCGTCCACGAGTCGCGTGTGGAGAAGTCGATCTGGCTGAGATCGACTTCGACCGGACCGCGCCAGTGCCCCGCGAGCACCCACGCCAGGTCGCGCGCCGGATAGTCGTCGAGTAGCTGCTCGTAGACTACGCGCGCCGGATGCGCGTCGGGGCGCGCGTCCGCCATGAGGACGGCGCGGTGCTCATTCGCGAGCGCCCGCTCTTCGGCGCAGGCGACGAAGGTGTCGTCCGGCCACACGAGGGACGCGGCGACGATTTGCGGTCGCGTCATTAGGATGGCCCTCGCCGCTGGAATCGAACCAGCGCTACGCTCCCCAGTCGTCCGCGCGCTTTCCTACCAATGAGCCCCGCGGGCGGCTGACGAGCCGCACCGAGCGCGAGGCTGGGGGGCTCACTGGATCGTCGAGTAGCAAGTGAGGATGCCCTGCGGCACGCCCACGCCCGTCGAGGTCTTCGTGATCGAGACGGTGATCTGGTCGCCCGGTGCGACGAACGCGCCCGTGACCGGCGGGATGACAACGTTCTGCCAGGCAAACCAGCTGCCCGTCGAAGGGGCGTCCGCCGCAGCGTCGAGCATGTTCGTCGTCGTGGACGCCGAGGCGATGAGCGTCGGGCCGACACCGCCGTCCGGGTTATTGCCCGGACGCTTGTAGACGTTCAGCGTCGCGTAGGTGGTCTGCGACGCCGTGAGCGCCGCGCTCGTCACGAACTGGCACTGCGAGACGGGGATCGAGAGCGGTCCCGGTCCAATCCCGTCGACGGGGATCTCCGTAAGCGAACCGCCCGAGTCGGTCCCGTCCGCCCAGTTCTTGTTCCACTCGAAGAGCCCCTGCTCGACGACTTGGCTGCCGACCGAGTTGACGTAGTTCACGTCGAGCCCGAGCTTGTGACCCGAGGCGCTGGGCGGAGGCGTCGTCTGCGCCGGCGGATTGGCCGTCTGGCACGCGACGGAGCCGACGAGCACGGAGAGGCACACCGCCATCACGGAGCTGACCAGGATTCGGAACGGGTTCATCGGAGTCCTCTTCGGTGGTGGGGCCGTTACTCGGCAGCCTGTTCGGTCTCACCCCGCACGGGGCGATCGGGTCGGTTGGGTCGGTCGCCAGACGTGGAGCCGGTCGGCTCGTCGTCCGGCTCGTCGTTTTCGTCGTCGGGGTTGTCCCCGCCCTCCGGCGGCTCGGTGCCGTCCGGAGAGGCAGGCGGCGTGGCAGGCGCGGCCGCCGTGAGCTTGATCGGCTCGTCGTCCTCGTCGTCCTTGTCGACCAGCTTCGCGCCTGCGCGCTCGGCCACGTCCTTTTTGGACCAGGGGACGCCGACGCCGGCGAGCTTGATCGCGAGGTCCGCGAGCTCTTTCGCGGAGAGGTCCTCGTTCACGTTCAGACCGAGGCGAGGACAGAGCCGCTCCTCGCATCCCGGCCAGTTGAGCCGCACGATCCACTTGACGAGGTCGCGCTCGAGCGAGTCGCAAACCGCCTTCGCGTCGTACGTCGAGAGCTTGAGCGTGCCGCGCTCGGCCACCTCGCTCGCGCTCCGCGCTCCCGTCTTCCCCGGCTGCGTCGTGTAGTCCTGCCCGAGCAGGCCCTTCGACATCTGCCCGTCGAGGAACGAGATAAACTTCTCCGCGTCCATCGTGGACGCGCCCTTCAGGATCTCGATCTTGCAGGCGTCCGGAAGGACGGCGGAGTTCAGCGACCCGAGACCGAGCGCCTTCGTGGCCTCGTTGAGCCGCTGGATGTCGACCGTCGAGGCGGGGACCGGCGTGTCCTTCTCCTCGTCGCGGGAGAAGTAGCCGACGATGAGCGGGCGGACCGTGCGCTCGAAGTCCTGCGCGACCGCGCGGACGACCATGCGCTTGAGCATCATGTAGGACGCGATGAAGCGTCCCTCGCCGTCGCGCGTCGGGTACTCGCCCGAGAGCGTCGGCGCGTGAATGATGAACTTCCCGGGGAAGTCCGCCATCCGCAGGCCGTACACGCCCGTTGTCGGTCCCATGTACGACATGCCAGGGCCGACGAGCCCCTGGTCCCAAACGTGGAGGTCCCACGTCGTGGGGTTCGAATAGTTGAGCCGACGCGAGTGGATCGAGTGGAGCCCGCGCGGGCGCCACAAGTCCGTCTTCGTCCACTCGATCTCCGATGCGGAGAGGCCGGTGATAATCCCCCAGGCCAGCTGGAAGAGCGCCTGCGACCACCGCGGGATCGCGGAGATCATCGCCTCGACCTGCTTGGCGATCTCCTTCGCCTTCTCGAGGTCGGGGTCCCCGTCGGGGAGCGACGCCGGCAGGACCTGCAGCTTGCCGCAGGCGACGTTCAGGACGCGCTGTCGAGCGACCCCGTGCGCGTGCGGGTCGTGCTCGAAGAGCTCCGACAGAACGTCGACGAACTGGTACCGCAGCCCGTAGGTGCAGTTCCGAAACGTCGAGGCGAGGTAATTGAGGGAGAGGTTCCCTCCAATGACGATCGGCGTCCGATCGATGATCGGCGCCGGCGCGAGCAGGCGCTGCGCCGCCGACGACCCGTCCCCCCACTGCTCGTCGCGGGAGTAGCCTCCCGGGATGAGCGGCGCCGAGCCCTGGTTGGGCCAGCGGCGTCCGCTTCCGTCCGAGGCGCCACCGACGGCGACGGGGAGCTGCTCGCCGAGCGGGCCGTACGTGCCGCCGCGGAGATCGTTCGGGCTCTCCCGCGCCGTTTGGGCCGGGGCGGGGTTGGCGACGAGCGCGCCGGGCGCGGGCTCTGTCGCGAACAGCGTACCGAACCCGCCGAAGCCGGTCATGCCTTCGGTGTCGGAGTTCGGCATTGGGGAGCGGTCTTCGTCGTGCGGGCTTGCCTCGCGCGGGCTCTACACCCGGCCCAAAGCGCCTGCGTGTTTCTGCGTGTCTCTGCGTCTTTTGCGGAATGCCGAATGCGTTCGACAGATCGCCGGCGCACGACGGATTCGCGTTTACTAACGCTCGGCTAGCGGCGATTCGTAGAGCTGAATCGGGTCCTCCAATTCAGTTTCGTCGTCATCGCCCGCGAAGCCGCGCTTGCGCCCCTGCCAGATCGACAGCGCGAGCGAGTCGGCGAGGTCCGGGCTGCGCCCGATGCGGCTCTTCACGTCGTCTTTCGACTCGACTTGGTAGCGGCCACGCGCGTCGAACGTGTACGTCGGGTCGAGAAGTTCCTGCTCAAGGGCCGGCTGCGCGTCGAGGACCCCCTCCTCGTCCAGCCATTCCTGGACCCCGATCGCCAGCTGCGACCGTAGATTGTGGAAGCGCGAGTCGTCGTCCGCACGCTCGGAGACGTTGACCTCAATGACCGTGATGGTGAACCCCTTGGGGACGAGTCCCCGCCGGCGGCGATCGTTGGCCACCTTTCGGAACTCGCGCGCCGTCCGTCGAAGTTGGTCGGCGACCCCGCCACCGACGCCGATGACGTCGATCTTGACGTGGACCTCCTCGCCGTCGAACGCGTGCTCGCGCGCGACCGCGACGACGCGCGACGCGACCGAGACCGTGTCGCGCCGGTCGAACCCGTCGGCGTCCTTCCTGCCCTCGGCGCTCGGGTCCTTGCCGATCATGACGTGCGGGTAGACGCGGGGGCCGCGGCGGGGGGTGATGACCGACTTGTCGTCGCCGAAGCGCGCGACGTCGACGCCGAGGTCGAGGTCGTATTCGCTGCGCCAACGCTCCTCGTCCTCCGGGGTCGCCGCGGCCGCTCGCGCCGTCGCCTTCTCGAGCGTGACGAGCGAGACGACGTTGTTCGCGCCGCTCGCGGGGAAGTTCCCCAGTACGCGGACCTGATAGCTGAGGCTGTCACGGCCCCACTGCTCGAGTCGGCGCCGCGTGAATTCCTTGTCCGCAAGGCCCTTGATCCCGGTCTCGGATGCCTCCTCCCCCGAGAGGGTGAAGAGCTTGAAGAACTGCCGCTCCGCGTGGAACGCCCGGTAGAACCGCCCGCTCGTCCGGGTCGGGTTGCTCGACATTACGAGGCGCGCCTTGCCGGCGCGGTTCCCCTCGATGGCCTCGAACATCGGGTCGCCAATGCCGCTGGCCTCGTCGGCAAGCCAGAGCATCTCGGGCGACGAGATGCCGGCCATCGCCTCCGGTTTCGCCTTGGCGAGCCCCTTCGCTTCGCGTCCATCCGCGAAGCGAAGCCCGGTGCGGTGGTCGATCGCGAGCTCGCCGCCGAGGAGCGCGCGGACGCGCGGCGTATAGAGCCGCGTCATCTCCTTCCAGAGCGTGTCGCGGATCGAGTCGTCCGTCGCCGACGTCATGATGACGCGGGCGCGTTTACGCGTGGCGACGAACCAGAGCGCCGCGCAGATGAGCAGCGTCGTCTTGCCGGTCTTCTGCCCGCTCTTGATCGCGACGTCGAGGTTGTCGCGGATCGCTTCGAGGATCTCGGCCTGGCGGTGCCAGAGCGTGACCCCGAGGATATCGCGCGCGAACCCGACCGGGTCGTCGTAGTACTTCGCGAAGAGCTCGGGCCCCTTCACTTGTCGCGCGGCGCGACGCTTCGCGGCCACCCGCGCGAAGGTCGGCTTTGGGCTGAACGTCGTCCTCGTTCGCATGATGGCCGCGCCCGCGGCGCGAGGTCACTCGGCGGCGTTCGCGGAATCGCCCTCTTCCGTCGCGATGATCGCCGACTCCACGAGGTCGTAGAGCTCCGGCGGCAGCTTCTTCTCGAGCTTCTCGAGGAGCTGCTCCATCTCCTTCTCGAGCTTCACGTTCACCACTTGCTGCGGCGCAAACTCGTCGGGGTAGAGGCGCTCCAGCACCGTGAGCTCCGCCTTCCAATCACGGTCCCCACTGTTGAGGACCCCTTTGCGGATGCGCTCGATGGCCTGCTTCTTGTAACGCGCGCGCGCATACGTGAGGGCTTCTCCAAAATCGGAGTAGCGGGCGTCGCCCTCGCGCCCCTTCTGGAGCCACTCGGACAACGTCGCCTGCGAGATCCCGTTCGCCTCCGCGGCGATGGCAAACGTCGCCCCTTCTTCCACGTCCTTCAGCAGAGACTCGCGCAGCTCCGCGGTGAACATCGACGGCCGCCCGCGCCTGCTCTTTGCGGCTGGTTTGGCTTCGCCGCAGGTAGTCGGCGCCTTCTTCTTGGACACCTTTGCGGGCGCCACGGTGGTTGTCGCAGTCGTTTCGGTCGCCAGCGGCGGTTTCGACGACTTCGAGCGGTTGTCGCTCTTCGCCGCTCCTGAGGTCCTCAGGTACTTCGTGACGGCGGCTTTCGAGACCTGGACGCCGCGTTCCTTCGCGCACCATTCCGCGATGATGCGGTGCGATTCGCCTGCGTCCGCTTTGGCCCGAATCTCCTTCCCGAGGCTCTCGGTGATCTTCATGGCGTCCTCAGAGACTACTTCGCCGACTACCGTTCGTCACGTGTCCGATGACTTTGGACACCGCGACCCGGAAGAAATCGACACGTCCAATCCGATCACCCCTTGCATGATTCAATCATGGTGATAGATTGATTGGGTGAGCGACGAGGAAGTCGCCGCGGCGAAGGGAGAAGGGGTCATGGCAATGGTTGGAATGGTTACTGCGGAGCTTGTTGTGACGAAGGTGGGGGCGATCGAGTCGCGGGCGAAGGCTCTCCTCGAGAGCGCTGTCGGACGCCCCTGCGTCCGAGTGGAGATTGGGCTCACCTCCGTCACCACCGAGTGGCTGACGGCGGAGGACGCGGCACGCGCGGCCGTCTTCTTCGGGTCGGAGATGCGCCGGGCGACCCGGCTCTCCTACGACGCGGTGAACGGGTGGACATGCGAAGCGACGGAGGGGTTCTGAGCCATGAACGCGCGAACCGCTGCCCGTCTCGCTGCCGCTCCCGCCCGCATCATCGGCGGCGTCCGTCACGTCGAATGCTCCGACTGCGGAGAGTGGCAGTCCCGGAGCGACATCGTGGAGCGGGCGGACGAGGGGCGGCCCGCGTTCTTCTGCCGGCGGTGCTCCGACATTCGGGACACGCAGCCGGGTGCGGGAGCGCTTCTCCCGTCCCTTGGGGCTCCATCGCGCTCGGCCGACTTTGATGGCGCCCGGCGGGTCCTCGGCGGCGATGTCTACGACGCGCTCGTGACGGAGGCTCTCGCGACTCTGCAGCCGGGGGAGACCGTCGGACGGGTCCTCGCGGGGCGCCTCGTCGCCCGCGTCGCGGCGCTCGGCTCGGGAGAGCAATCGGCCCGCGCCGTCGTCGCTCTCTCCCTACTGGGGTACGAGAAGCTCGCGCGTGAGCTCGCCGCGCGAGTCGGCGCCATCCACGTGGGGGAGGAGGACGGCGAACTCGTGGTCAAGGCTCCCTTCTCGGAGGCCTTCAACTGGGAGGTCAAGACGGTCCGTGGCTCCTGGTGGGATGAGGCGCGGCGGGTGCGCCGGGTTCCGCGATCGGCCAAGGCGGCTCTCTGGAGCGCCCTCTGCTCGGCGTTCCCGGGGTCGTTGGTCGTCGGGGTCCGGGGGCTCGCTGTCGCGCGGGTGGAGGCGTCGTGAGCCCCGCAATCATCGTCTGCCTCTGCGGACGCTCCTACGACGCGCCGGGCTGGGCCGGGCTCCCATGCATCGGACGATGGAGGCGGAGGACGGAGGCCTGCTCGAGCTTCGGAACTGCGGCTGCGGGTCCACCCGGGCGGTCCAGCTGCCCAAGCTCGACACCATCCTCATCCGGGCGAGCGCGATCGCCGGCTCCCCGGTGCGTCCGGCTTCCGACCGTCCGGCGAACCCGGAGGGTGGTCTCTGCTTGGTGGGGACGCGGGGAGGCCTCGCGCGCCTCTGCGCGCACTTCGGCTTCCGCTACTGCCCTCCGCGGGGACGGGAGGGGGTCTTTCTCACGGCGGCGAAGGTCCACACCCTGGCGGTGGCGCCGTGACGGCCGCAGCGTGGCCGGGGAGCAATCGGGCTGCGGGCTGGCTCCGACGCCGGGAGGCGGTCGCGCTCTTCCGGGACATGGCCGAGCTCTGCACGGACGTCGCCAACGCGCTCGACCGTCACTCGGATACAGGGGCGCTCGAGTGCTTCGCGCGGCTCACCGTCAAGATGGGGCTCGCGGCGAAGCTGCCGTGCTTCCCGCCCATGGGCGTCCGGCGGGAGATGGGGGCCTACCTCACGCGCCAGGGCTCGCGTGAGGGTCCAAAGAAATCGACCGGACGATGGTCGATTCTGGGTGGACACATTCAACCGTGGTGATAGATTGACTGGTGTCAGCGACGCGCTGGCGCGGAGGGTGTGAGGATGGTCCAGTCGAAGACGGTTTCGTTCGCTCGTGGTGACGTGGTCGTCCTTGTGGACGAGGCTGTCATGTTCTTCGACGCGGACCGCGCGAACCTCCTCCACGAGGTCGTCGACGTCTCGCGCTCCGGCTACACGATCGCCCCCATCTCTGGCGAGTCCGTGGACTGGACGCGCACGGTCCTCGCGATGCCGGAAGACCTCCGCGCCTACCGCGCCTGAACACCCACCCGAGGACGACGGAGACCCCCCATGAGCCACATCGACGTCAAGGAAGCCTGCAAACGCATCGCCGCCTCCCTCAAGGCCCGCTCCGGCCGGCGCTGGAGCGTGACCCACGGTCGCGGCTCCGACTTCGGCTGGATCACCATCCAGAGTCCGCCGTCGCGTCGCCGTGGGGATGTCTCGCTCATTTCGGAGGACCGCATCGCGCTCGCGCGGCTTCTCGGCGTGACGTGGAATGATGTTCACTTCCAGGGCTATCAGGTGTCTCCCGAGTCCCGAGCCTGGGTCGTCGCGCGCGCGAAGGGTCCGACGGATGCCACGGGGCGGTTGAACGCGGCCTACTTCACCGCCGAGCCGGAAGGGGTACTGTCGTGAGTGCCACCCGCTACATCGCGAAGTGCAAGGCGTGCGGCTGCGTCTCGAGCGGGCTCCTCGTCGGAAACGTCAAGGCGCCGCAGAGCCCCTACGACCTCACGCCGCCCGGCGTCGTCCACTACCACCCTCGGACGGGGAGCC
>Ga0210402_10000868_pt1 | contig 32537 bp, 28 predicted proteins | sample IncBWC7MmetaG_FD_161055 | JGI IMG/M metagenome (GOLD analysis project Ga0210402, IMG submission 161055) | Forest soil microbial communities from Barre Woods Harvard Forest LTER site, Petersham, Massachusetts, United States - Inc-BW-C-7-M | ecosystem: Environmental > Terrestrial > Soil >...
CTAAGGGGCGAAGTCCGCCGGCCTGAGAAGGCCATGGTGTTGGTGGTCAAGGCTTCCTGGCACCGAGACGGGGCTTGTAGCGAGGAGCAGCGAACCGAAATACCAGGCTGCCGGTCACACGAATATTGTTTTGCGGCTGCACGGTAAGAGATGAGTTCACAAACTTGGCGCGCAGATAATCAACATTTACGCGAACTGCGAATGGCCCGGAAATGTTGCGTTCGATGCCGGTTCCTACCGCCCAAGTGAAGCGGGTCAGCCATCCGCGATAAAACAGTTGACCCACGGGAACCGAGCCATCCACCAAGCCAACGCCGGCGAGGGCACGAACGAACACCCGGGTGTTCTCGTTCTGAGCGGGAACAAACACTGGACCTGCCAGAAAATTTAAGACGTAGCTACCATGGCCGGAGCGGGGGTCCCTGCCCGCGCGAACATAACTGGAATCCAAGTTCGCTCCCCAGCGCGGACTGAAGTCGATCGTTGCTCCTAGGTCAGCGCCCTGCATATTGACCGCTGGTTTTCCTGAAAAGTTCAAGCGAGCGTAGGTGTAACCGGCGGAGACGTCATATTCAGGACCCTTGGCCGCAGGGCTCACGCCACGGGCCACCGTTTGTCCCAGCAACGGGCTCGCGCACAGCAGCGACACGATGGACAGTCTTATTGAAAATCGCAAAGCGCCCAAGTTGACTCCCATCTTGTGGCCCGTCAGTAAACCGTCAGAGCAGCTGTTCCGCTCAGAGCATTCATGGTTGCTGTCACAGCCGTGATCGCCGAACGAGTGCTCGTCGCGATGCCCGTTCGAGTGACGAATGCCACGCTTGTATTCGAAGACGTCCAGGTTACCGATGCCGTGACGTCTCTGGTTGTGCAATCGCTGAACTCGACGAGAGCAGTGAACCGTGTGAAACCGGCGTGTTCGACATTTATGGCGGCGGGCGACACACGAAGTGAGGTAGCCGCGGCGCTGGTAACGGTTAGAGTTGCCGTTCCAAGCTGCCCGCCAAAGAGTGCTGTGATGTTTGCCGTTCCCGGTTCGAGTCCGGTGGCCTGACCGATTGTTGCTGGCAGGTGGCTGATGGTGGCGACCGATGCCGGCGAGGACGTCCACAGCACGAACGTTGTCAGGTCTTGAGTCTTGCCGTCTGCAAAAGTGCCGGTAGCCACAAAAGGTTGTTCAGTTTGCTGGGGGATGCTTGCGGTTGGCGGTAAAACTTGTATCGAGGTCAGTGGGGAGCCGTCGACCACAATGGCTGAGTTGCCGCTGAGCGTTCCGAGTTGCGCGATGATGGTTGCATTTCCAGCGGATAGTGCGGTCACGAAGCCGCCAGCGGTAACGCTCGCGACGTTGGGCGCGCTCGAAGTCCAGGTGACGATGTTGGTAATCACCTGTGCGCTGCCATCGCTGTACGTTCCGGTCGCGACGCAGTTTACGGAAGTGGTTGGCGCGAGTACGGCACTTGCCGGGGTGACGGAGATGGAAGTGAGAATGGCGGAGCTGACATTCAGCGGCGCGCTGCCCGAGACTCCATTAAAAGTAGCGGAAATATTGGCCGTGCCAGGGCCGATTCCGGTCGCCCTGCCCCCTGCTGCGACGGTAGCCACTGCAGGATTGTCAGACGCCCAGGTGGAATCGGTGGTAATGACCTGTCTCGTGCCATCGCTAAAGACGCCGGTCGCGGCGAACGTCAACTTCGTGCCCGGCGCAATGGTGCGTCCTGAGGGAGTGACGGAGATCGATACGATCGTGGCATTGGAAACGTTGAGCGTCGTCGAGCCGCTGATCGAATCGAGCGTCGCAGTAATCGTCGTCGATCCCGTGGTTAGACCCTTCGCCCGGCCACCGCGCGCGATCGTCGCGACTGCACTGTTGGATGAGATCCACGACACTTGTCCATTCACATTGTGAGTGCTTCCGTCGGTGTAAGTACCGATTGCCTGAAACTGCAGGCTCGTCAGGGGCGCGATTTTCTTGTTCACAGGCCGGACCGTGATGGAAGACAGAACGGCAGGCTGGACGTTCAACGTCGTGCTTCCGGTGACAGAGCCGGATGTGGCGGAGATTGTAATCGAGCCTAGAGCGACCGCTGTTGTTAGTCCACGTCCATCGATCGACGCGACGCTTGTATCCGACGAGGTCCAGGTGACGGAGTCCGTAATGTCCTGCGAGGTGTGATCGGAATATTCACCGGTAGCCGTGAATTGTTGAATGGTGCCGAGGAGCACGTCCGGATCGGCTGGTGTTACAACGATCGACACCAGGGTTCGTGTCGTACCGCCAACGCCCGGACCAAGGGTGCCGGCGCCACAACCAGCGAACCAGCTGAGGCACACGAATACTATAAGAGCTCGATATGGCATCACGAGGGGCAGACCGTCTTGTTGCATGTGTTATTTGCAGGAGACGTGCCAGTTCGAGTGACCGTACTGGGATGCAATGTCTTGACTCTAGGTTGGTTAGGCCGTAGGGGCATCAATGGCCAAACACAAGCGCAAAAGTTTTCGCTTTATAGGCACCGCGAAGGGAAGTCAGATCTGGTCGCTCGGAAGCGCGGTGACGATCCATGTCAATTGTTGAAAAAATCCCCATTGCGTTAACTGACCCCAGACGGACGGGCCGGGGGCGTACTTAACGCAATCGCCTGATAGCGTCAGCCATCCGCAACGCTGACGATTTCCCCTCGTAACTCCCTGAAATCAGAGATGATGTGAGATGACCTACGTTTCAGTTGTTTTCTACTTCGTCGGTATTGCCATGTCCATAGAAGTCCGTCAACCTGTGGACGGACGCGCAACCAAATGGACCGCGTCACGCCGACGAAAATCAGCGACTGATTCTTGGGAGAGATTTCTGCGGCACATTGGGGAGTAAGAGCGACTACAACTGTGCTGTCAGGAACGTCAAGAAATTGGCGGGGAGGAAGTTGTGAAATCATCAAGTGTTCTCGCGGTTGTTGTTCTTGCTGTCACCAGGGTCAGCGAGTGCTAACGCCTTCGCCCAGTCCAACACTATCAAGCCAAGTTCGTTCGCTGTGTCCAGCAAAAAAGGGAGAACCTCTTCCACGCGGGAACACCATGCCCAGCACCGCCGCGCGATGACCGAAGTTGTTCCACAGCGGACCGGCACTCCAAACGCCGTCATCCACATCTTCCTCGGGCGCGAGTTCGCCACGGAAGGTCACTCGGGAAGTCGGTCGCTTTGTTCGGCAAGCACCTCAAGGGTGGGGTTGAGAACGCAAAGCCACCAAATGAGGGGTTTGGGTTGGCGGACTGGCCTCTCGTAACTATGGTGCTCGACCGAGCAGGAATACGGTCAAAGTGGGAGAGAAACGTTTGTGAGGCCGCGCAAGACACCAAACCCGTTGTCCGCTGCTTCGAAGGCCGGGCCAAAGGCCAGAAGCGGGAAAGCACAAAGCGAAGGAGTCTCGCCCGTGCATGAACGAATCCAATCCATCAGCCATCATGGGAAACAAGTTTTCCTGGCTGACTGTTCGAACTGCTCGGGCGTTGACGTCGAAACAATTGTGCGGGCAGTTCCTGATTATGTGACTGTCCAGCCACTCGGTTCGGTGCTGCTGCTCGTGGATTTCACCGGAGCGTCATTTGACCAAGGAGCTCTTATGGCAATGAAAGAATGCGCGGTCTTCGACAAGCCCTATATCAAGAGGGCGACATGGGTTGGAGGAGAGAACCTCCCGCATGCATTCGAGCAAGACCTAAAAGCCTTCTCTCGGCGCGAATTTCCAACTTTCAAAACCCGCGAGGAAGCCTTGAACTGGCTTGTGGGAGATTGATAACGTGGATCTTTTCTGCCCGGAGCTTAGCGTCAAGGCAAGGGCGTTATCGAGATTCAACAATAAAAAGGTAAAGCTTTGTAAATCTGATCCATTCTCAACCCTGCTTCCATAAGACGAGTTCTGATTTCCTCAATCTAAATAGTTGTTGAGAAATCGACATTTTACTAATTGCCAGGTCAGTCGCTCATCGGCCTCGCTTTAGCGTGCCGCCTGCGTCATGCTCTCGGAATGGCGAAACGGAATCTACGAGTGATCAAATGGATTATGCGAGACTGCGCTTAATTGGTCGCTCTTTAGTCCTCACTTCGTCTTCGGATTGTCGCTCCCATGACCGGGAAGTACTTCATTCTTGTCAACTGACCGCACTTCATCACTGTCGACGTCTACGGTCACATCTTCGTAGCTCACCACTGTGGAACCATGTGGAACCACGACCGCCCCATCCTTCGGCACCGTCATCCCCAGGTTCGCCAGGCCCGTTAGACTCTTCGCTAGCGCGCGCAGTTCCTTTATGGTTTCCTTCGTCTTTTCCAGCGCGTTGGTGTAGTCCTCCATTTCCAAGTAGCCGCTTATGAGCTGCAAATGGCTCGTCATTCTGTGAACCGACTCCTTCACAGATTTCAGCATGTCGGTTTCTCCTTCCGGTTCCGCGGAGCATCAGAAAGCACTTAAGCCAAGAGGTCCGCCGTCTTTATCGGTGAGCCAAAAAGTAAACAGCTTCCCCACCCAACTCAGCAATATTCATTCAACCAATTATGAGCGGACTACAGTTTCGGAGTTGATTGGCTCACTTTCGGGGGGCACTCCGGTTTTGATTCGTCGTTTATGTCCCCAAGCAGCAATAGAAGCCGAGCCAGTCGCCTTTCACTGAGATTGAAGAATTGATCCACCAAGTCGTCCTAAATTCGAATAATCCGGGAAAGCAGATATGCATTAAACAGCGTTGCAAACTGCGGGTCTCGCTTGAGCGTGCGAACCACGCTCCCCTTTCGCAGCCGATTGATGTTGGACTGACCAATTGATCTCACGGTTTAAATCCGCAGAGTTTACCCTCCTAGACAGCTGTCGCCAAAAAAGCTGCCTCGCCGCGGGAAGGCGATTACAGCTTTCTTGTGACGCGCGGAGACCACGGCGAGCTTCACCGTGCCGCTCTGGATATAGAAGACAGCATCCGCAGCGTCCCCTTGCGAGAAAACAATCTCTTTGTTTCGGTAGGGTCCGTACAGTGATCCGAGCACCGAACTTCTTGTGCAGAATCACAGGACTTAAACCGAGAGTACGTGCGCTTGCCAATCGGGCACTAACCTCCAATACAATCAAGAAAGTAGCCGGTGGGGGTAATCATACCCACCAAGTGCTAACTCGTCTACATGTTCAAAATTGATCACTACCGAGACGATGCTGGACGAGTGATCGGCAACTCGGAACTATCCACTGGTTGGCGTAACATCGCGTACACTAACAATCCGCTAGTTGGTGCAATGCCTGTAGGTGTTGAAAAACTCTTCTCTAAGGATTTCGCGAACAAAATTCGCCGCAAGTTATTGAACCTTCGTTTGCCGCAGGCGGCTGAAATTCACTGAAATTACTGCTTTGGTTCCCTTTTCAACAGCCAGGCCTGTTAGCGACAGTTATCATTTCGATAGACTGGGAGACGCGACCTTACTTCACGTAGCGGACGAACCACTAGTTCTCGAAATCTAGGTTTATCGGCTCGTCTGGCATCTGCACCGCATCCCCATCAGTTGTAAGCATATTCGGCCCGACAATCTCGAACTTCGCACCACTAAGCCAAACCGTACCTGACCCGGTCAGGAGAACACCGAAGAATATGCCAGTCGCATCCCGCGGCACGTCAAGCACGACATCATACTTTTTCCAGTCGGTTGTCCCTGTAATGGGCCGCCCATGCATGTTGTCGAAGGCAAGTTGTTCGGATTCCTTATCCACTCGCATCCACAATCCCGCCCAATCTTGCGCCCGTTCGGTCTTTATGAAAGCGCTGAAACGGACTCTTTTACCCAAATATCGTTCTGCGCGGAAGTCCTGCATTAGAGTGCCGAAGCCTTCGACGCTGGGCGCTTTGGCCTTCAAATAGGCACTCGGGTGACCTTTGTACGCTGCCAGTAGATCGACGCCCGATTCATATTCATTAGGCTTGCTGCCAGCAACGAACCAGCCTTTAGGTGCTGCCGCCTGCAATGCCATGGAACATGCTGCTAAGAGGGCGAAAGTCTTCAACCCAACGATCAACAGTCGGCGTCTCTTGCCAGACATAACTTACCTCCTACCCCAAGTTTGAAACATGATACGCCAGATTCCCCGGGGATCGTTGTAGAAAAAAAGGCTTTTTCAACAGCCACGCCTGATTTCGCCAATTGACCCGCCTGAACTCGCCGCGAAAAAGCGCAGGTTGTGCTAACTTTTCTAGCCATGCAAAGCCCAGTCCTAATCGTCATTGACATGGTGAATGATTTTCTTGAGAAATGGGCACCCGCCCAGAGGCAACAGCTAGTCCGGTCGATCAACGACCTCATCGGCCTCATGCGTCAACGTGGGCATCCGATCATTTGGATTCGCCAGGAATTCGAGCCTGATCTCCGAGATGCTTTTCCAGAAATGAAAACCAAGGGTATTCGGATCACCATTAAAGGGACGGCCGGTTGCGAGATTGCTTCGGATATGGCAACCGCTCAATCAGACCCTGTAGTGATTAAAAAGCGGTACAGCGCCTTCTTTGGCACAGATCTTGACCAAATGCTCCATCGATTAACGCCCGACGTGCTAATTCTCGCCGGAATTAACACGCACGCCTGCGTCCGGGTGACAGCGATTGATGCGTATCAGAGAGACTGGGAAATTGTTGTGGCAGCGGATTGTGTCGATTCCTACGACCGGGAGCATCATGATATTTCGATGAAGTACATGAAGGACAAAATCGCGACGGTCATGAGCAATCAACAAATCCGCTCAGCTCTGGCCGCAAATTAGAGAGATGTCACAGATTGCACTTGTCCATTGTGCAGATCCGGCAATTCTCGATAAGTGTTAACGCAGGTTTGCAACAGCAATCCTCTTTGACCCCTCTGGCAATGCGATAATAGCCAGGGTCGACGTGAAATGAACGGCATCTCTTCGCGGCTCGTTCTGTTTCTTCTGGCCGCCTGCTGTCCGCTCCTGAGAGGACAGACTTCCCGTCAGGCTTCAGCGATTCCCCCGCAAGAGTACACCTTTGCGATCGTTCGGGCGTTTCCCCACGACACCTTCGCCTACACCCAGGGTCTCGCGTATCGAGACGGTTTCCTGTATGAGGGCACGGGTCTTAATGGCCGGTCATCGCTCCGAAAGGCACGCCTCGAAACTGGTGAAGTGATTCAGCACGTCGACCTCGGGTCTGAGTTCTTCGGCGAAGGAATCACCATCGTAAAAGACAGGGTGCTCCAGCTTACCTGGAAATCAGGGACGGGTTTTGTATACGACCTGAGCGACTTCCATTTGTTGCGGAGGTTTTCATACTCAGGAGAAGGGTGGGGCCTCGCGACAAATGGCCGCGAACTCTTTCTGAGTGACGGAACGTCGGAGATTCGTGTTTTAGATGCCAAAACTCTTCTGGAAAAACGCCGCGTTAAGGTCCACGATGGGTCGACTCCGGTAGATCAACTGAACGAGCTAGAGTTCGTGGAAGGACAGATTTTCGCCAATCTGTGGCATAGCAATCGCATTGCTCGGATTTCTCCGCAGACGGGCGATGTAGTCGGATGGATTGACCTCACAGGGCTTTTGAGCCCAATCTATCGTCTCGAATCGGAAGCCGTTCTCAATGGCATCGCTTACGATCCAATTCGAAAGCGCCTGTTTGTTACCGGAAAACTGTGGCCCAGCGTGTTCGAGATCACGATCTCTCCGAAACATCGCAAGTAGTTGGCGAAATATCAATATCACTCACAACCACAGACGGACGCCTTCCTCTCCACTAAGTCACGGGAAGCGGCGTAAACTAATGGTTCGGCGCATGCACTCGTGGAAACAATGAACTGGAAATGTCGTAGCTGAGCACTCAAATGGCTCGGGCCGATCTCAGTGTTGTCGGCAGTTCTGTGGCTGCCGGGGCTGGTTCGTGCCCAATCCGGTTCCGCAGCACCGTCGGCACCACGCAAGACCAGCACTCCCTACACTGGCGATCTCTCCATTTTCGATGTCCCCGGGCGCGATGAGCGCCTGCAGGTCAACCGCGTCATGGATATGCTTGGCATTGAGCCCGGCAAAAACGTTGCCGACATCGGCGCCGGATCGGGCTGGTTCACGGTGCGCGCCGCGCGCCGCGTCACGGGCTCCGGTAGAGTTTATGCTGTGGACATCAACCCGGAGGCAATTCAATATATTGACCAGCGCGCGAAAAAAGAGCAACTCCAGAACATAAAGACGATCCTCAGCAAGCCCGACGATGCGCAGCTTCCAGCCGACCGCATCGACGCCGTGATGCTGCTCAAGACCTACCACGAGGTAGCCCATCCGGTTGTGCTACTCAGGAACCTTCGCTCATCGCTTAAACCAGGAGCCAAGATTGGCATCATTGATCACAATGACAACGGACTTCCGGAAAAACTGGTCCTCTACTGCGGTCGCCACGATTACGGAACCAGGGCGCTGCGGGGGGCCGGCAATCTTGCGGTTGTCATGCACACCATGGGGCACGGCATTCCATCAACCGCAATGAAGTATCAACATCCCGAACTTGAGCAGGTCCGCCGCGTCTTGAACGGTGACAAACAGCGTCACAATCCGGAACAGGGATTGAATGGGCGCATTCTACGGCACAGTAACTAAACAGCAAACTCGGTAAGTGATTTAGATGGTGGGCAGTGCAGGACTCGAACCTGCGACCTCCTGCTTGTAAGGCAGGCGCTCTAACCAGCTGAGCTAACCGCCCGCTCCGCGCGGGATGCGTTGACGACGGCGCGTTTCCGCCGCTCGCGAAAACACTACTGCAAAACTTATGCTGAGGATACTGGACTCTTCCCCTGCCGGTCAAACGAGCGCATGCGGCAAATGCGGCAAGGAGACGGGCCAAAACCCGTCTCTACAGGCGGCGGCTGCTACACTTTCTGCGTGCGAAAGCTAATCGTCAATGCCGATGATTTAGGTCTGACCGCTGGAGTCAATCGAGCCATCATCGAAACCCACAACGGCGGAGTCGTGTCGTCGGCGACATTAATGGCCAACGGCGCCGCGTTCGGCGACGCGGTAACGGCGGTCCGCTCGGCGCCAAATCTCTCCGTCGGATGCCACGTCGTATTGGTGGACGGAACGCCGGTGTCGCCACCGGGCGCAGTGGACACGTTGCTGGCGATCCGCTCGGCAGAGCCGGACAAGTTCTATTCCAGCCTTTCGGCCTTCGCCGCGCGCGCCATGCTGGGAGGCTTCGATCGCGATCAACTGGTCGCGGAAGTCACTGCGCAAATCAGGAAAATTCAATCCACCGGTCTCCAGGTGACTCATCTCGATACGCATAAACACGCGCACGTCTTTCCTGAGATTTTTGCGGCCCTGCTGCGAGCCTCGCGGATCTGCGGCGTTCGCGCCATCCGCAATCCGTTCGTCCCGGTGAAAACGATGCAGGCACGGCGGTTCAAAGGCAACCGAGAACTCTGGAAGCGTTATGGCCAGGTGCGCATGCTGCACACCTTCTCCGGGCAATTCCTCCAGCGGACCACGCGCGCCGGACTACTCACGCCCGATGGCGTGGTGGGAGTGATCGAGACCGGATCGCTCGAGACTTCCGGCTATAGTTCCCTGCTACGCCAGACGCTCGCGGGCCTGCCCGAGGGAACATGGGAATTCGTGTGCCATCCCGGCTACAACGACGCCGACTTGCGCGCGGCCAGTACGCGATTGCTCGACTCTCGCGAGGAGGAGCGGCGTCTGCTGACTTCGACGGAACTGCGACAGTTTCTGGAGGAGCAAGAGATCCGCGTCATCACTTATCGGGAATTCGCGGAGACGTCCGCGGAAACGCCCGCGAAGATCCGCTCTTGACTGAAGATGGCAGGTATCGAAAGTGGTACTCCGCTTGTTACTGCGCCGGCAAACTTTGCAATATCGCAGCGCTTCCGAGGGCGGTATTATCGCACGAACAGATACAAGGATAAGGCATGACTGAGCATCGGCAAACCGAACCTCGCCTTACTGTGGACCTTCCCGTGCGGATATGGGGGATGAGTGCCGAGGGACGGCCCTTTTCCCAACATGCTCGCGCTCGGAACATCAGTTCGGGGGGCGCACTGATTTCCGGAGTCGACAACGAGCTGAAAGTGGGGGACGTGATCGGAGTGCAGTGCGACGAGAAAAAAACGCGCTGCACGGTGATCTGGGTGATGAACGCCGGCTCGGTTAAGAAAAATCAAGTGGGAGCGAAGCTGCTCGCCGATCAGGAGTGTCCGTGGAAAAGCTATCTGCCGCTCGAAGGCGCCACAGTGACGATTTCTCCCTCCAACCGTCGGCGCTGGCACCGGCATAAGATTTCGCTTCCCCTGGAGCTGCGCGACGAGCGCGTAAAAGCGCCGACTCGGATTAGTGCCACCGACGTGAGCGGTAATGGATGCTACATCGAGACCATGCTGCCTTTGCCGCTCGGAACTGTGCTGCGAGTGGATTTCTGGCTGGAATCGGAGCATATCAATATCACGGCGGTGGTCCGAACGTGCGATCCAGGCGTGGGCAATGGAATCGAGTTCACTGGAATGCCCCCCGACGGGAAGCAACGCATGCAGGCCTACCTGGACTCGATTGACCCGCAGAGGGGAATCTCGAATCCAACGCCAGAGTAGCAGTCGCGGCCCTGCATCCGATTTCCCCTAGAGATGCGGCTTGCCGCGTCTCCCGCCGCGGAAGCGGACGGAGGCGGAAGGGGATGGGGTAAGCCCCGTCTCTACCGGTACGTTTCCGCGTAGCGGGCGAGCACAATCGCGCGAAGCAGTCCACCCATTGTGAATTCGCGGGCCTCGATTGCGACCGGCATTTGCAATTCCCGCAGCGTCGCCGAAGTCACCGGACCAATCGAAGCAAACTGGACATGCTTGAGCAATCGAGCGCTGCGTGCCTTGGAGTTGCCCAATAGTTCGGCAAAGTTCTTCGCGGTGGAGGAACTGGTGAAGGTCACGATGTGCGGGCGGCGAGCTGCATTCTTCATAAGCGCCCGCAGGCGCGCATGTGATTTCTCCGGCACCACGGTTTCGTAGGCTTCGATCACATCGACTTCGGCTCCGGCAGAACGCAGTTCCTCTGGAATCACGTCGCGTGCGACTTTGGCTCGGATGAGCACCACGCGCTTGCCGTTGACCTTATCGCGCAGCCCCTTCACCACAGACTCGGCGACGTACTCCTCCGGAACCATCTTGACCTTCAGGCCATGCCTCACGATCGCCTTCTTGGTTGCAGGCCCGATCGCAGCAATCTGAAGATGCTTGAGATTCCGGCGCGTAAGGCGAAGCTTCCGGAAGCGCTCCCACATCGCTTCGACGCCGTTGGCGCTGGTGAAAATGAGCCAGTCGTAATTTCCGATATTTTTCAGAGCCTCGTCAAGTGGCTGGTACGATTGCGGCTTACGAATCTCAATGAAGGGGATTTCGATGACGGAAGCGCCCAGGCTGCGCAGGCTGGCGGAAAGGCTGCCTGCCTGGTGCCGGGCCCGTCCGACAAGTATGCGGGTACCGGTGAGGGGATGGTTTTCGTTGGGCTTCATGGATCAGCGCGTCAGGTCTCAGGTGTCAGATCTCAAGCGTCAGGGGTCAGGTTTACCGGTGACCTGACACCTGCCTACGGTGGTTGCGGCACAGCGAAACCTTCACCATAGACTTCTTCGAGAATAACATTGCCGCCTCGGCGGAGAAGGGTATCGCCGACTCCTCTGCCCAAGCGTACGGGATCGTCGCCCTCGTCGGTTTCGCGCAGAACTCTCGTTCCATCGGGACGAGCGACGACCGCGTTCAGGCGAATGCGGCCTCCGTGTATTTCGGCGAAGGCTCCAATGGGGACCTGACAACCGCCGCCAAGTCTGCTGAGCAGGGCACGCTCACAGGTGGTGGTAGCGCGGGTGGCGGCGTCATCGAGAAATGCGACGATCGCCCGGGTTGCCGTGTCGCCATTGCGAATTTCGATTGCCAGGGCGCCTTGTCCGGCGGCGGGGGTCATCACTTCCACAGGGATCAACTGACGGACCAGCTGTGTTTTGCCCAGACGATTCAGGCCGGCGGCGGCAAGAACGACAGCATCGTAGTCGCCGGATTCGAGCTTGCGCAGGCGCGTATCCACATTGCCACGGACCGGATGAATCTGAAGATCCGGACGAATCGCCTTCAACTGAGCCTGACGTCGCAGGCTGCTGGTGCCAAGGTTCGCCTGCTGCGGCAGCGTTTCGATGCTCGCGAATTTCACGGAACAAAAAACGTCGCGTGGATCTTCGCGGGTGGTAAACGCGGCAATTTCGAAGTCGGCTGCGAGCTCCGTTGGCAAATCTTTCAAGCTGTGCACCGCGAGGTCAACACGATTGTCGATGAGAGCCTCTTCGATTTCCTTGGTGAACATACCCTTCGTGCCAACCTTCGCGAGGGCAACGTCGGTGATTTTATCGCCGGTGGTCTTGATGATCTCCAGTTGCACGGTATGGCCCTGAGCGCGGAGCAGATCGGAGATGTGGTGGGCCTGCCAGAGCGCGAGGTGCGAGCCGCGGGAACCAATACGCAGGCGGGCCATCAGTCCTCTGGTCCTTTTCCGGCGCCCGGGCGACGCGCTGACTTCGAAGCCGCAGCCCCCTTTTCTTCCTCTTCGTTGTGCAGGTTGTCGTCAGTGTTGTCCTGCGGGGTGTCGCGCAAATTAAAGAGGCGCCGCACCAGGTCAATCACAGTGGTGGATTCGGGATCGCGCGCCGCCGTCTTCAGCGTACTGATCGGAGTATGCATGATTTTGTTGACGATGCCACGGGTCAGCGCTTCGACCGCGAGTTCCTGGTCGGCGGTCATCGGACCTAGGCGGCCACGAACGCGATCAATCTCGGCCTGGCGAATGGTTTCGAGATGGTCCTGCAAGCTGACGATGGTAGGCACCACGTCGAGAGTCTGCAGGCGAGCGTGGAATTTTGCGACCTCACCATTGACGATCGCCTCAGCTTTATCCGCTTCCTTCTTACGGTCGGCGACGTGGGAAGTAACCGCTTGCTGCAGATCGTCGATATCGTAGACGAAAATGCCGTCGAGCTTGTTCATCTCCGGATCGACGTCGCGCGGAACAGCGATATCGATGAAGAACATGGGCCTGTTGCGGCGCAGCGCCATGAGCTTTTCGCCGTGTTCGGGCCGGAAGATGAAATGAGGCGAGCCGGTCGAGGTAATCACGATATCGGCGCGCTCGCAGGAGTCGTAAAGCCGGCTAAACTCGACCGCCTGTCCGTCAAATTTGTGCGCCAGCCGGATGGCGCGGTCGTAGGTGCGGTTGGCGACAAAGATCGAAGCGGCGCCATGCGCGAGCAGATGCCGGGCCGCTAGCTCGCTCATCTTCCCGGCACCGACCAGGTAGACGCTCTTGCCGTTCAGGCTTCCGAAGATCTTCTTTGCCAGTTCGACAGCCACCGAAGCAATCGATACCGACGACGATCCGACGGCGGTTTCGGTACGAACGCGTTTGGCCACTGCAAAAGCCCGTGTGAGCAACTGATCCAGCTGCGCGCGCACCGCTCCGACGGCGCGGGCCGTGGCATAAGCCTCCTTTACCTGCCCCAGAATCTGGGGCTCGCCGACGACCATGGAGTCGAGGCTGGCGGCGACGCGAAAAATGTGGCGGACAGCTTCATCTTCGCGAAATTCGTAGAGATGACTTTCAAACTCGCCGAGATCGGTCGCGAAATACTCGCGCAGGAATTCGCGCAGGTCGCCGGAGCCGTTCTTCATGGTAGCGATAAATTCGACGCGGTTGCAGGTGGAAACGATCATGCCCTCGGAAACGGCGGGATGCTCGGCCAGTTTCTTGCAGGCCTCCGGCAGGCGCGATTCGGGAATGGCCAGGCGCTCGCGCACCTCGACCGGCGCGGTCTTGTGATTGACGCCGATGAGCTGGAATTTCATGACGCGATAAACCTGTGCATTGCGCTGAAATAGTTGGCGCTCCAGGCCACGATCGCCGTAGCGAAGGCCGCACTGGCGAGCAGGGCGGCGCGGCGTCCGCGCCATCCCGCATTTATGCGCGTAAACACCATCAGCAGATAGACGGCCCACATCAGGACGGAAAGCAGAATCTTGGGATCGAGAAAATCAATGCGGCCATAGGTGGCTTCGGCGACCACGGAGCCCGCGATCAGGCCCAGAGTCATGAAGGGAAACCCGAGCATGAGAGAACGGTAGCCGATATCGTCAATGACCTGGAGCGCGGGCAGTCGCGAAAACATCCCACCCGAACTCTTCGACTTCAGAGCGCGTTCTTGCAACAGGTACAGGATGCTCGCCCCGAAGCTGAGGAACAGCGCCGCATATCCGGTAAAGATCATCAGGATGTGAACTGCGAGCCAGCCCTTCTTCACGACATCGGAAGCAAAGACGAGCGGTTGCTGACCGGTGGCGGCGACGAACGTCAACAGAAAAACCAGGGGAAAAATCACGATGCCCGGAGAAGTCGTCTTGTAAATCAGATAGGCAAGCATGAAGACAACCATGATCAGGAAAGCCAGCAGCGATTCCGCGTTGTGAACCGAGGCCGACGCGAGCTGCCCAGATTGCACAACCGCTTCCGTAAGCGAGACGAGATGAAACACCATGCCGAGGTAGGAGGCATGGAGCGCGACTTTGCTCAGGATCTCCGAGGTGCGAGTGAGCGCGACCAGCGCGTAGAGCAATCCCGCGGCATAACACACGAGCGCGACGCGCAGCCAGACCAGGGTCATCATTCTTTGATGTTTCTGCGGGTAGTTTGAACCTTCACAGCCCGCCTGGGTGATTATAGTTTGCCGGGCGGGGGAGGCGAGGAGGAAACGTATGCCGTCGCAAGTCCCTGTCGCGGAAACACGGAAAGCTTCAGGGCCGACCGTAGGTGGGCGTCATGCCGCAGTCGGAACCCTTGCTGCGCGCCGGCTCGCAGCCAACGCCTGCCACGCAATCACGAACGACGGCAGGAAACACGCGGTCGCAATGACGCTCCAAACCACGCTGGCAATGCCGGCTTCTCCCATCCGCGCAATCGCGGGGATGGAGTTTATGGCGCGAACGACGATGAAGACCATGGCGAACGGGTAGCTGCGCATCATCCACTCGCGGTGCTGCTGGATCCTGCCGGTGCGAACGCAGTACAGGCCGGTGGCCGTGGTCACAAGCCAGCCCAAGGCTTGGATGATCGAGGCCATCGTAAGGGTCATAATGGGCAGAGAGATGGAAACTACAATCGCAACCGGCGCGGATAGGGCGACACAACCGACGTAGATCCGTCCGAGCACGCGATGGAGTTGCAGATGTCGCTGACGCAGACGATTCGAAAACTGGAACGCGCCGAGGAGAAGCGCGAGAGCTCCAGGAATGCCGTGCGCAAACATCAGCCATGGGATCGCCGCATAGCGCTGACGCAGCAAGGAGCGGGGGTCGAGGAGGGTCCGGTCCCGCGTGAGCAGCACGAACACGGTCATCAGACCGAACACACCGAACAGAGCATGCTTGGCCTGGAATGAATTTCTCCGCGTCACGGATGCCGGTGCAACAGTCGCCAAAGTCCCCTCCGCTCCGCGCTGCAATACCAGGCAGCGCGGTCAATCCGAGCGGAGCATATCACGTCTCCTGGGTTTCTGCCCGCGGACATTCATTGGTCAACGAATCGCGCATCACCTCAGCTTAGGGTATCGCACAACAATAGCTCTCCCTTAATACTTCTCCCTTAATTTCGTTTACTGTGTATACTTAATTGCCACAAAGAGCGTCAGCCGCGTTCAACACCAAAAGGACCCAAAACCAATGACGAAATACTTGATTAGTGCAGGTCTAATATGCCTGTCTTTCGCACTTTGCCTCCCGGCGAATGCGTCAACCGCAACCTTCCAGATCCTTGCCGATCCCCTGACAGGGACGTGGACGAATTTCGCCCTTTCCGGCGATGGCGCCGTCATGGCCGCAAACTACGGAGGAGAGATCTACCGCTGGACTGCCGAGTCTGGGTTCCAGGATCTCGGGCCGGGCGATTCCTATTCCTCTTCGATCGGAATCTCGCGTGACGGATCCGCCATCATCAGTGGTTATATCGGAGCGGACGGTTTCAGCCGTCCGGCTATCTGGAACAAGAGCGGACAGGTTGACCTGGGCCATCCCGCAAATGGCTGCACCCGCATCGGCAACAGCTGGGGCAGCGGCTACGGATTGAACGCCAACGGTACTGTGGCCGTGGGACTTGCCTGGAATTGCAGGGATGCGGAAGCCTTTGCATGGACCGCGACGACCGGCAACATCTCTCTCGGGCATCCGCCGGGCAACCATAGCAGCCGGGCTACGGCTATCTCGGCGAACGCCAAAACCGTTGTCGGTTTCTGGGAAGATCCGACGGGCCCCCGTCGTCCGGTGCGTTGGGTCAATGGAAAGCATGATTTATTTCTCGGCTCCAACACCCTCGGCGAGGCCATGGCTGTCTCCAGCAACGGTAGAAACATCGTTGGACAGCGCTACGACGTTAGCGGGAACGGTATCGCGTTCCTTTATTCCGACAACCGAGGGTTGCTCTCTTTGGGCACAATCCGGCACTCGCCGACAGAGCAAAGCGTCCCGAACGGCATCTCTGATAATGGAGTCGTGGTCGGGTGGAGCGGCGACCCGTTTGGTCACGGGATCGAAGCCTTTGTTTGGACGCCTGCCAGCGGCACCATCAAACTCGCAAAGGCGCTGCGGCAGATGGGTGCCAAGATTCCAGCGGGCATGACCCTGTACACCGCGGTCAGCATCTCTGCCGACGGATCCACCATTGCCGGCGAGTATTTTGACGCCCAGTTCAATTTCGGCAATTGGATCGCACACATAAGCAAGTAAGGAACCCAATTCGGCTGGGACTTGGAAGCGTCGTCGGCGATGGCGGCGCTCGCCCGTCTGCCGGGGCACTCATCGATCGCACCGGGCCAGGGCGGAACGCGCGAATCTACTCCACGCCCAACGACGCGAGCGATTCTTCCAGTGACGGCAAATCCACCTCCAAGCGACGGCCGTGCGCCTGCATTTCTTCCAGTTCGTCGAAAGCGCGGAACAGGCGCATCTTGACAGCGGCGTACTGCTCGGAATCGCCGAGGGGGCGTCCGTGGGATTCGGCCCAGGCGGCGACGACCTGGTGCGGCAGAAAAATGCTGACGGCATACGTCAGCTTGCGGTCGGAGGTGACGTCGAAAATGTACTCGTGCGCCTCAGACCCCTTGGCATTGGATGTCCGGGCGGGACGCTTCCCGACGAAGTAGTACTGGTAAACGTAGCCTTGGGATCCGGTGTAGGTTTTGAGGCGACGGATGGTCATGGGGCGGTCGTTAGTCGTTCGCGAAAGGGCAGTCGCTGGTCGTCAGTCGTTGGTCGTTCGCGCAGCGGAGGAGGACGGAACTCTGGGGATTCCATAATGAGCGCAACACAAACTGAAAGTAGTGCACGGACATTGACGAACATGGGAATCCAGAACGACTAGCGACCAACGAGCGACGACTATCGACTGCTATTCCCCGGCGAAATCACTCTCCCATACTCACTCGCGCGCGCTAGGCGATCAAACATGCGCCAGGCGGCGAGCGAGATGTTGCTGATGGCTTCTTCTCCGTCCCGCTCGCGATGCAGATAGGTCGTCATGACACACAGAACATACGGACGCTTGTCGACGAAGATCACGCCGGAATCGTTGCGCACGCCTTCGAGTGCGCCGGGCTTGTCGGCAATCCTCAGATCGTCGGGAAGATTGCGCGGGATCCAACTATCTTTGTGCGTGGAGAGGACTTGGAAGAAATCGGCCGTCATCTCTTTGTTCAGGATCTCGTCGCGGTAGAGTGCCTGGAGCAGGTTCAGCATCTCGTTGGGCGTGGAGACATTTTCGCGGCCTTCAGCAGCCGCCTTGAGATCCATCATCTTACGGCGGAGGCGGGTGTCGCGCAGCCCCTGCGCCTTCAGGAAAGCATTCACGTTGTCCATGCCGACGCGGTCGATCAGGACGTTAGTGGCGGAGTTGTCGCTGACCGCGACCATCATGGTCGCGAGGTCGCGCAGCGTGATCTGGGTGACGCCCGGCGTGAGGCCGCCCATGATGTCGCTGTCCTCGACCAGGTCGGAGGCGTTGACGGTGTAGAGGTCAGTAAGCTTCAGCTTGCCTTGCTGGGCTTGCCGGTAGAGTTCAGCAAGCACGCAGATCTTGATGGAGCTGGCCTGCGGATAAACGTCGTTGGCATGAAGCAGATATTTGTGTCCGTCGGTGAGATCAACAATCGCAACGCCCATAACGCCGTCGAGTCCGCGGTCAATGTCAAGAATGGATTTTTCAAGCTTCATCCAGAGAACGGTCTGCTTCTCGGTGGGAGGCCGCGAGGTTTGCGCCCACGCGGACGCAGCCACGCCCCCGGCCAAGCCAAGACAAGCCAAAGTCAGCAGGGCGGCAATTCTTTTTTGCGACATCATTTTTCCTGACATGAATTAGATCTTGGCCTCCCGCAGACGTTTGACCGCGGTCTCCGAGGTGACAGGAGAATAATAAATCTCTTTGAAAGTGTACGACCTTGCCTTGGCCTCAAGAATCGGGAGAATCTCGATGTGCCAGTGGTAATCGTCATCGAGTGTTTTCCAATATCCGAGGGTTGCCGAAGGATGTTGGCTGTTGGGCGAAGTGTGCAGCACGAGGTGGAACGCTTCCGTGACGGTGCGAATACGTTGCAGGGTGCGACGCAGAAGTGCGGCGAGATCGGTCAGGGTGCCAACGCGCGACGAACCGGTGCGCTCAAAGGATGATTCATGGCTGCGCGGCATCATCCAGGTTTCATACGGAACGCGCGGCGCGTAAGGGCAGAAGGCCACGTAGTCTCCGCGAGACTCCACGATACGCAGGTTCTGACGTTCTTCCTGCGCCAGAATGTCGCAGAAAACGCAGCGCTCTTTGCTCTCGAAGTACTCGCGCCCGGCGCGGAGTTCGTAGAGGACACGGCGCGGCACAAAAATAGTTGCCGTCAGCTGGGAAGTGGGGTGGTCGAATTCCTGCCCGGCTGCCTCGCCGTGATTCTTGAAAATGCTGACGTATTTGAATCGGCTATCGCGCTTCAAATCCTGAATCCTCTGCGCGGCTAGGCGCAGGAACTGTTCGACCTCGATGTCACTGGCATTCCAGATATGGCCATCGTGGCGGGGATTTTCCAGCAGAACTTCGTGAGCGCCCACCGATCCCATGCGGTCGTAGAGTCCGTCGCCGCGGCGGGCCGCCTCGCCTTCGATGTGATACAGGGCCTGCGGATGGACAACCGAGCGCGCCGACCACGCGCTGCCATCCACGCCGGGGAGGGTGGCGATGACATTGGTTCGGTCGGCGGAGGAGCCACAAAAACGGCAGGCTTGGGGGCGTGGCGTGGGCTCGCCGACATCGTCGCCCGTGATCACCCAGGAACGGGTGATGGGATCTTTGCGGAGTTCCATGGCAGTAAGAAGAACAAAATAATTTGTAATTTGCAATTGGCGATTTTTAGTCTGAAATCTTTCTCCGATTTAGCTGCCGGCGCTTAGGAGCCGTTCCGGCATAGAATTGCAAATTAGGAGATTACAAATTAGCAATTACAGATTGCCCTATGTCTGAACCCTCGACGCCGCTGATGCGGCAATACGCCGCGATCAAGAACGAACATCCCAACGCTCTGCTGTTCTTCCGGCTGGGAGATTTCTACGAGCTTTTCTTCGACGATGCCGTACTCGCCGCGCGCGAGTTACAGATCACGCTGACCTCGCGCAACAAAGAAAAGGGCGTGGTCATCCCCATGTGTGGCGTGCCTTACCATGCCGCCGAGGGCTACATCTCCAAGCTGATCCGGCGCGGATTCAAGGTCGCGGTCTGCGAGCAGGTCGAGGACGCGCGCTTGGCCACGAAGCTGGTGCGGCGTGAGGTGACGCGCGTCGTAACGCCGGGCACGGCGGCGGATTCGTTGCTGAACGCGGAGGAGAACAACTTTCTGGCGGCAGTGGCGACGGTCGGAGATCGTATGGGTTTTGCGGCGCTCGATCTTTCGACCGGCGAGTTTCGAGCAACGGAGTTCGCCGGCGAATCGGCCGGACGTCGGATTCAAGAAGAACTTGAACAATTGCGGCCAAAAGAAATGCTGTACGGGTCTTCGGCGCCGCTGCTGGAACGTGTCCGTGCCGGGACGGGCGTCTCTCCCGTCCAGCGGAGCACGATACCCCCCTTGGCTCTGGTTTCTGGCTCTGGCTGGGCGGAGACTCCTTTGGACGACTGGATTTTTGCGCCCGACCACGCCATTCCGCTCCTGGAGAATCACTTCGGCGTGCTTTCGCTCGAGGGCTTCGGCTTGGCAGGCAAACCGGCGGCGGCTTCGGCAGCCGGCGCGATCCTGTATTACATACGGTCAACCCAGCGCGGCACGCTCGACCATGTCGACCGCATCGGCTTCTACGAACGCCAGAATTGCCTGGTGCTCGATGCGGTGACGGTGCGCAACCTGGAGTTGATCGAGCCGCTATTCGCGGGAACAGATGCGAGCGTAACTCTGTTCCGCTGCATGGATGCGACCGTGACGCCGATGGGCAAGCGCCTGCTCCGTACATGGATGCTGCGCCCCTCTTTGGATCCTTCCGAGATCAATGGCCGGCTGGATTCGGTTGAGGTGCAGGTCAAAGACACGGTGCTCCGCGAAGAATTGCGGCGGGCGCTCGATGGAATCCTGGACCTGGAACGTCTGCTGAGCCGGGTGACGCTCGAGACCGCCAATCCGCGCGACGTGCTGGCGCTAGCGGCATCGCTCGCACGAATTCCCAAGGTGCGAATATTGTTGGCCGGACTTTCTGCGCTGCGGCTGGGCGCGCTGCGGGCGGCGATCGACGAATTGGGCGATCTGCGGGAGAAAATCGATCGCACGCTGGTTCCGGAGCCGCCGCTCACGCTGAGCGATGGCGGGGTGATCGCTACGGGCGTCGACAAAGACCTCGACGAACTGCGCGACCTGAGCCGCCATTCGAAGCAGTACCTGGCACAAGTGGAAACTCGCGAACGCGAACGGACTGGGATTGGATCGCTCAAGGTAAAGTTCAATTCAATTTTTGGCTACTACATTGAGATTTCGAAGGCGAACCTGCACCTCTCCCCCGCCGACTACGAGCGCAAGCAGACGCTGGTGAATGCCGAGCGTTTCACGACTCCGGAGCTGAAGGAATATGAATCGAAGATTCTCGACGCCCAGGAGAAGATCGTTGAAATCGAGCGACGTCTGTTTGCCGAATTGCGTTCTGCCATTGCCGCCGAGGCCAGGCGCATTCGTCAAACCGCGCTGGCACTGGCTGAGGTGGATGTGCTCGGCTGCCTGGCACACGTCGCGACTCTTCGAAATTATTGCCGCCCGCACTTCGACGAAGCTGAAAAGGCCGAGGACGTGGGCGATCTGGAAATTGTCGAAGGCCGTCATCCAGTAATCGAGCTGCAGGAACTGGCCGCAGGGAGCGAGCGCTTCGTTCCGAACGAGTTGTTCCTGGATTCCTCAACCCGCAACATCGTGGTGCTGACAGGCCCGAACATGGGCGGCAAAAGCACTTATCTGCGGCAGGCGGCCCTGATCGTGATCATGGCGCAGATGGGCTCGTTTGTCCCCGCGCGTGCCGTGCGATTGGGCATTGTGGACCGCGTGTTCACGCGCATTGGTGCGAGCGACAATCTGGCCCGCGGGCGCTCGACGTTTATGGTCGAGATGACGGAGACGGCGGCGATTCTGCACACGGCGACGGCTCGGTCGTTGATTCTGCTGGACGAAGTCGGGCGTGGCACTTCCACCTATGACGGATTGGCGATCGCATGGGCCGCGATCGAATATCTGCATGCGCGGGTGCGGGCCAAGACTCTGTTTGCCACTCACTATTTCGAGCTAACCGAATTGACCGAGCAGCTGAGTGGCGTGAAAAACTATCACGTGTCCGTCAAAGAGGCGGGTGGGAGCGTAGTTTTTCTGCGCCGGGTCGAACCGGGCGCGGCCGACCGCAGCTACGGAATCGAAGTCGCGAAGCTGGCGGGATTGCCGAACGAGGTCGTGGTCCGCGCGCGCGAGGTGCTGGCCGAGCATGAATCGTCCGAGCGGCGCCTCTCGGAACATCTGACGCCGGGCTCGTCCGCAGAGCCGGAACGTCCGACACAGTTGACGATCTTCACTCCGCTGTCACAGCCAGTGCTTGAGAAGCTTCGCGAAGTAGATTTGGACCGGCTGACGCCGCTCGAGGCGCTAAACTTGCTGGCGGAGTTGAAGAGGCAGATCGACTAGTGATGCCGAAAACCCGCAGTGCTCATTCCGAAATCGGCCAACTCCTCATCATCGGCTTCGACGGGACCGAGATGTCCCCGCGCCTCGCTTCCCTGCTCAGGACAATTCAGCCAGCAGGCGTGATTCTGTTTGCCCGCAATATCACCGGAGCTGAGCAGACGCACACTCTTCTGCGGGAATGCCAGAAGCTCGTGGCCGCGCGGCTCTTTACGTGCGTGGACCTTGAAGGCGGCACGGTGGACCGTTTCCGCAACGTGCTTGGCTCAGCGCCTTCTCCGGCCGAGGTTTTTGCCACGGGCAGCCGGGCTCTGTTCCGCAAACATGGGCGCGTGATCGGCGAAAACTGCTGCGCGCTTGGCTTCAACGTGGATTTCGGCCCGGTGCTGGACTTGGCCTTCGAGGCTTCGCGTTCGGTGATGAGTTCGCGGGCGGTTTCGGACGATCCGAAGCGGGTGGTTGCCTATGCGCGCGAGTTTCTGCGCGGACTGGGCGAGGCCGGCGTGCTCGGCTGTGGCAAACACTTCCCCGGACTGGGCGAGGCCACTCTCGACACGCATCATGAACTGCCCAGCGTGGATAAGCCGCTGCGCAAATTGTGGGAAGAGGATCTGGTTCCCTACCGCACACTGCGGCGTGAATTGCCGATGGTCATGGTGTCGCACGCCGCGTTTCCAGCCGTCACAAAAAAGCGCACGCCGGCATCGCTCTCGAAGAAATGGATCACCGACATTCTGCGCAAGAAAATTGGCTACCGGGGCCTCGTGTGCTCCGACGACCTGGAGATGGGTGGCGTGCGGTCGGCCGCTTCGATCGAACAGGCCGCGATCGAACAAGTGATGCTCGGGCACATCCGCGCGGGGGGCGATCTTGGCTTGATTTGCCATCGGGAGGATTTTATTCTGCGCGCCCACGAGGCCTTGATCGGGGAAGCGGAGCGCGACGGCAGATTTGCTCGCCGAGCCGGGGAATCGGTCGGACGTGTACTGGCGTTCAAAAAGAGAGCGTTTAACCGCAAATCGGCGGCGAGGGGCCGCACTCCCGTTCCGACTTCCGCGCGGGTTGAGAGACTGATGCGTCAGCTCTGGGAATTCGGGGAAGAGATTCGGCTGGCTGCGTTGGCTCGCACAAGCAATAAGAAGGAACGCCCATGATCGTTGCTGGTGTGATGAGCGGGACTTCGGCAGACGGTATCAATGTGGCATTGGTGCAGCTGTCGGCCCGCGGGCGGGATCGCCTGCGCCACACACTTCTAGCCCACGAGGAGTATCCATTCCCTGCCCCGGTGCGACGCGCAATTCTGGAAATGATGAATGCGGAATTGGCCCGCGTCGCCGATCTGGCGCGGCTGAATTTTCTTCTTGGCGAACTGTACGCGGAGGCGGTCGCGAAGACAGCGCGCAAGCATCACGTGAAACTTGACCTGGTGGGCTGTCACGGACAGACGCTCTATCACCAGGGAATGGCGCAGCGATTTCTAGGGCGAAAATTGGCGGTGACGTGGCAAACGGGTGAAGGCGCGGTGATTGCGGCGCGGCTGAGTGTACCGGTGGTCTCTGATTTTCGCACGGCGGATGTGGCGGCCGGCGGAAAAGGCGCCCCGCTCGTCCCCTTTCTTGATTATTTTCTATATCGCGACCGGCGTTTAGCGCGGATCGCGCAAAATATTGGCGGAATTGCGAATTTGACGGCGATTCCCGCGGGCGCGTCGCTACACGAAGTGCTCGCTTTCGATGCCGGTCCCGGCAACATGGTGATTGACGCAGCGATGGAAGAGCTTTTCGGCAAACGCTACGACCGCGACGGCAAAGTCGCGGCTTCGGGACGCGTACTGGATGCGGTGGTTCGAAAATTGGTGCGCGCCCCCTTCTTCCGGCAGAAGCCTCCGCGGACGGCGGGCCGCGAGGAATTTGGCCGGGAATACGCGCGCCGATTTCTTCAGATCTGCCGCGGTGCCAGCCAGGCCGACGTGGTAGCGACGGCGACGGCGTTGACGGCGCGATCGATTGCGGACTCAGTCCGGCGCTTCGTGTTGCCGAAGTTTGCCGGACGCCGAAATCGCGCCGATCAGCAAATGATCGTCTCGGGCGGAGGCTCGAAAAATCCGACGCTGATGGGCATGGTGCGCGATGAGATCACGCCCATGGGAATCAGCGTCCATTTCTCGGATGAATTCGGCCTTCCGGCGGAAGCGAAGGAGGCAGTGGCCTTTGCCCTGCTCGCGCATGAAACTTGGCATCGGCGGCCGAGCAATGTACCGTCGGCTACGGGAGCGAAGCGGGCGGCGATACTCGGAAAGATTTCGTATGCATGAAGCGGCGCAGGTGCAGGCAAAAAGCACGTCCTTCGCCCTGCTCAGGACGACAACTCTGTTCAGGGCGACAATTCTTTTCCGCACGAGAGTTCTTTTGTTCTTCCTCGGCGCATGCGTGCTGCCTCTCCTCTCCTGCTCGCCAGCTCCCGATCCCAACACGCTGGTCATGATTATTGAGAGCAGCCCCACCAATCTTGATCCCCGAGTTGGGATCGACGCATGGTCCGAGCGCATCGACGCGCTGATGTTCGATGACCTCCTCGATCGCGATGAGCATCTCAACGTGACGCCCGCGCTGGCCGAGCGCTGGGAAATTGCCGATCCCCTGACCTACATATTCCACATCCGGCACGGCGTGAAGTTTCACGATGGCCGCGCACTCACATCTCGCGACGTAAAGTGGACGTTCGACTCCATGCTCCAGGGCAAGATCCGCACCACCCGGGCCGCCGCCTACCGTTACGTCGATCACGTCGAAGCTCCCGACGACTACACGATCGCATTTCGCATGAAGGAGCCGTACTCGACTTTGCTGTGGAACCTATCCGATGGCGCGATGGGCATTGTTCCATACGGCACGCTGACCGAAATGACGAGCCATCCGGTTGGCTCTGGCCCCTTTCGCTTCGTCAGCGCCGAGCAGGACAAGGAAGTCATCATCGAACGCAATGAGGACTACTGGGGCGATAAGCCGCATGTGCCCCGCGTACGCTTCGTGGTCGTGCCCGATACCACCACGCGCGCTCTCGAACTTCGCAAAGGCAGCGCCGACATCGCCAGCAACGCGCTGACTTCCGACACGGTGCTCGCGCTCGAGAAGGAGCCGAACCTTCAAGTGCAGCGGGCCCCGGGAACGGTGTTCAGCTACCTGGCATTCAACCTGCGCGATCCGATCTTGCGTGACGTACACGTCCGGCAAGCGCTCGCCTACGCCATTGATCGCCGGCCCATGATCCAGTATCTGTGGCGGGATTTCGCTCGGCCCGCCGCCAGCATCCTCCCGCCACAGAGTTGGGCGTATGAGGCGGACGTGCCGAAATATGAATTCGATCCCGAAAGAGCGGGCCGGATACTCGATGCCGCGGGATACCCTCCCATAAACGGCGTGCGCTTTCACCTCGTAATGAAAACATCGACGGAGGAGACGACGCGCCTGATGGTGGCCGTGCTCCAGCAGCAGTTGCGAGGCGTGGGGATCGTGCTCGACATCCGCGCGTTTGAGCCTGCGACGTTCATGGCAGACGTCGTCAGCGGCGCATATCAGATGTATTCGCTGCGTTGGATCGGCGGCAACGAAGACCCGGACATCTTCGAGTACGTGTTCCACTCCGACAAATTTCCGCCCCATGGCGCCAACCGCAGTTTCTATGTGAATCCGCGGATCGACGCGCTGATCAAAGAAGGGCGTTCGGAGACCGATCCCGGCCGGCGCAAGGCTGTGTATGCCAACATCCAAATAATCCTGGCCACCGACCTTCCCTACATCAACCTCTGGTTTCTTGACAACGTGATCGTGCATACGAAGCGAGTGCACAACATCACGCTGAATCCCTCCGGGAATTACGACTTTCTGAAGACCGCTGAAATGAGTACCCGGTAGCCAGTTGCCAGCACCCGGTTTTCAGCGTGATAACATCGAATCTTCGTGGACTGAGCGTGAGCAGCGTTGTTCCTCAGACCTGACAGCTAAGACCTGAGACCTGATTCTTGAAAATTCTTTTTATCGGCGACATTTTCGGGCGCCCAGGGCGCACGATCGTAAAAGACCGCCTGCCCGAACTGCGAAAACGATACGCACCGGATCTGGTCATTGCCAATTGCGAAAACGCTGCGGCTGGCTTCGGAATCACGCCTCCGCTGGCGGACGAGCTTTTCGATCTGGGCATCGACGTCATGACCACCGGAAATCACGTCTGGGACAAGCGCGAGATCATCGAATACTTCCAGATGGCGGACGGCAACCCGCACAGTCCGGCGCGCCGGCTGCTGCGGCCGGCAAATTTTCCGCAGAACCTGCCCGGTTGGGGAGCGTACGAGGGGCAAAAAAACCATGTCGGTTATGCCGTCGTGAATCTTCAGGGACGCGTGTTCATGGGGTCGAGCGACGATCCCTTTCGCTACGCCGATCGGCTGCTGGAACAGATCAAATCCAACTCAAAATCAAAGATCGTGTTCGTCGATTTCCATGCCGAAGCCAGCTCCGAAAAAGTTGCCTTCGGATGGTACCTCGATGGGCGCGTTACCGCCGTCGTAGGCACGCACACGCATATTCCCACCGCGGATGAGACCGTCCTACCGAAGGGCACTGCTTACATTACAGACGTCGGCATGACGGGGCCATACGACAGCGTCATTGGGGTGAAAAAAGAATTAGTGATCGAGAAGTTTTTGAGTGGGATGCCGGCGCGCTTCGAAGCGGCCAACGGCGACGTCCGCCTGTGTGCCGTCCTGGTCGAATGCGATGACCAGACTGGCCGCGCGACACGGATAGAACGTCTGATGCTGCGCTGAGTTGTCTCTTGTAGGGACGCGGCTGGCCGCGTCCCAGCAGCGCCGAGGGTGAAGCCCTCCTGTTACGACCGTAGTTCCCTTCCGAGTATTTCTATTGCAAGACACCAGCAGCCGGGCATTCTATAGTAGCTAATATGCAATGGTTGCCAGCAGGAGTTGCGTTGTTGCTTGCCGGAGTGTGTTTGGCCTCGGACACTCCCCCAGCCGCCGCGCCATCGCTGTGCTCTAATTCCGCCGGCGCGCCTGCCTGCCGCGGAATCGCGAAAGACCTGAAAGCCGCCCGACAAGCCTTTGCGCGTGGCCTCAAACTCGAGAAATCGCAGAACGACAAACTTCAGGGTCTCGACGAAGCGTTCTACGAATTTGAGGAAGCGTCGCGCCTAGTCCCAGAGAACGTGGAATACCTGACCGCCCGGGAAATGACGCGACAACATCTTGCCGGGATGCACCTGGAACGCGGAAACAGCGATCTCCTCGCTGGCCGGCAAGTGGAAGCGCTGGCCGAGTTCCGAACGGCGCTGAACCTCGATCCGCAGAATGAGTTCGCGCAGCAGCGCATACTCGACGCCCTGGGGCCCGTGCCGGTGCACGCTGCAGGCCCGCCGCAAGTCGTCGCCAGCGCCGATGGACTCACCGCCAAACCGCTCGACGGGCATCAGGACATCCACTATCGCGGCGATTCTCGTGGCCTGCTCACGGCAGTCGGCGCGAGCTACGGGCTGACCGTAGTCTTCGACGACAACTTCCCCAGCCGCCGGGTGCGCTTCGACCTGGAGAATGCCGATTTCGCGACCGCCATGCGGGCGGCCTCCACGGTCACGAAGACCTTCAGCGTGGCAGTGGACGACAGAGTTCTTTTTGCATGCGCTGACACACCCGACAACCACCGCGTCTACGACCGGATGGGCATGCGCTCGTTTTATATCCCTGGAGGCAGTCCCGCCCAGGAGTTGAACGAGCTGATGAACTCGCTGCGGACGCTATTTGAGTTCAAGTTCGTAAGCCTCAATGCCGCATCGAGCACGATTACGCTGCGCGGACCGAAGGCAGCGCTGGAAGCCGCAACCCAGTTTCTCGGACAACTGAATAGTCCCCGGCCGGAAGTGATGCTCGATCTGAAAGTCTTCCAGGTAAGCCACATCTACATGCGGAACATCGGGCTGCACGTCCCGAACAATTTCAATCTTTTCAACATTCCGGCGGCCGCGCTTACGGCCCTCGGAGGACAAAATATCCAGGACATCATCAACCAACTCATCGCCTCCGGCGGCATCAACCAAGCCGGCAATCAGAGCATCGCCGCCCTTCTCGCACAATTGCAAGGCCAGCAGAATTCCATCTTTAGCCAGCCCCTCGCGACCTTCGGCGGCGGGCTCACGCTGATGGGACTTAGCCTCGATCGGTTGGCCGCCGTGCTGTCCATGAATGAGAGTTCCGTCCAGTCGCTCGACCACGTCCACCTGCGCGCTTCCCAGGAGAAGGAAGCAACGTTTAAACTGGGATCGCGCTATCCCATCCTGAACGCCAGCTTCGCTCCGGTTTTTAACAATCCGGCCATCTCGCAGGCCATCGGGAATCAGTCCTTCACTTCGGCGTTTCCCTCGGTCAACTACGAGGACATCGGACTTACGCTCAAGGCGAAGCCGCTGGTTCACAACAATTCAGACGTAGCGCTCGAGCTGGAAGTGCAATTCCGCACCCTGGGAAGTACCAGCGCAAATGGCATTCCGGTAATTCTCAATCGTGAGTACAAGGGAGGAATCCTGCTCAAGGAAGGTGAACCGGCGGTCGTAGCGGGAATGATTACCGCGTCTGATCAAAGGAGCCTGAGTGGTCTGCCAGCGTTTTCCAAAATCCCGGGCCTCGGCGCCCTCACATCTCAGCAGTCCAAACAAGAAGAGGACGACGAACTACTCATTCTGATCACGCCATACGTAGTCCGTGGGTCAGAGCGCACCGAAGCCCCGGAAATCTGGCTGAGCAAGTAACTAGAGGTCGCCAACGTCCCGACTCCCCTGTAGAGACGCGGCTTGCCGCGTCTCGGGCAGCGAGACGAGGCACGCTTCGTCCGTACAGTAGTTACTTGCCGCCTTTTTCCTGGCTCGCCTGGAAGTCCACAATCTTCTTCATCAGCTCGATGGGCGCTCCGCCGGGTACATTCCGTCCATTGATGAACAGAGTCGGCGTGCCATTTACGCCCACCGATTTTCCGAGCGCAAGGGAGGCCTCGATTCTCGTTTTCGTGTCCGGTTTGACTGCGCAGGCGGCGATCTCGTCGCCATTCGCGCCCGATGCGGTGGCGATGGCTTTCAGCTTTTCATCGATGTTGGCCTCGGTAATATTGGCCTGCTCGTCGAACGTCTTCTGGATAAATTTCCAGACTGCATCGTTCGAAGGAGCCCCTGCCGAAGAGCGCCCCACGCAATCGACATAGCCAGCCGCTTTCTCCGCCCAGTTATGCGAGGGCAATGGAAAATTCTGAAAAACGAAGTGGGCCTCCGGCTCCTGCGCAAGCAGCTGCTCGATTCCGGCCGCGGCCTTCTGACAATGCGGGCACTGCATATCGCTGAACTCGACGATCGTCACGACCGCCTTCGCCGGTCCCTTCGCGGGGCCGTTCACGCCTTTTTCCAGCTTGGCGCGGGCATCCTCAAATGGCTTCGCACCGAACGGCAGGATGTCGCCTGTAATGGCGCTCTTGCCGTCGGCGCTAATCAGCAACCGATTCGGGTTCGATCCTTGCGCGTTGGTGATGACAATCGAAACCGCGGCAAGTCCTGGCACCTCGGAGGGACGAATCTCAATCACCTTCCACGTGATCGCGGGATCGTATCCAAACATCTGGAAGAGGAATGAGTTGACGGTGTCTTCAGTGGGAAGAACCGTGGTGCCTGCATTGGCGGACGAAGCGGTCACTGGTTTGGCCGCCGGTCTAGTCTGGAGAGTGGGCACAGGTTGAGCGATTCCGAAGCCGGACAACAGAAGAGCAGCGAGCAGTGTGCGAATCATGCTTGTCATATTTTGGAGTTCGAGTGGAATTCGATTGTTACAAAAACTGCGGCAGTTGTCATTTCCGAAGCTTCGCTCGTGGAGAGAGCCGGGCGTCCCCGCCCGGCCGTCGTGGCGCTGGACGGGCGAGAGGCCCGTCGCTCCACCGAATCTCTCATCATCACGCGCTCGCGGAGCTAGAACTCCGCCTTGGCCGCGATCGGAAATCTGCGCCCATAGCCAAACGCCTTGGCGGAAATCTTGATTCCAGGCGCCGCTTGCTGCCGCTTGTATTCGCTGCGCTCCACCATTCGGATCACCCGCCGCACCAGATCTGGATCGAACTTGTGAACCCACGCAATCCGTTCGACCGAGTAGGAATCCTCCACAAAGTCTTCGAGAATCGCATCGAGCACGTCGTAAGGCGGGAGTGAGTCTGAATCCTTCTGATCTGCACGCAGTTCTGCGGACGGCGGCTTTTTGATGGTCGCTTCTGGAATCACTTTGCGCTTCGAGTTCACGTAAGCGCTGAGCCGGTACACCAGCGTCTTCGGCACATCCGAGATCACCGCCAGTCCACCCACCATGTCGCCGTAGAGAGTGCAATAGCCGACGGCCAATTCACTTTTGTTTCCGGTTGAGAGCACCAGGGCGCCGAACTTGTTTGATATAGCCATCAGAAGCAATCCACGGGCGCGGGACTGAATGTTTTCTTCGGTGACATCTTCCGGCATCCCGGCAAACACGGGCGCAAGCGTCTGGCGGACAGCCGCGTAGATGTCATTGATCGAAAGCAGTTCGAAGCGAATTTTGAGGTTATCGGCCAGCTGCCGCGCGTCGTCGATCGATCCTGGCGACGAGTACGGCCCGGGCATCCCAACGCCGACAATGTTCTCAGGGCCGAGCGCATCGGCCGCGATTGAGGCTGTGAGCGCGGAGTCGATGCCTCCGCTCAGTCCGATGATCGCCCGCTGGAAACCACACTTGTGGACATAGTCTCGCGTCCCCAGAACCAGCGCTTCGTACGCGCTTGCCTCTTCGCCCACAACCTGTGGGCGCATATCTCCAGTGAGCTTCTGGGAGTCGAAATAAATCAGATCTTCCTCGAACGATTTCCCTTGCGCGATCACCTGTCCGCCGGGCGCGATCACCAGGCTCGATCCGTCGAAGACCAGGCTGTCGTTGCCCCCGACCTGGTTTACCATCGCAACCGGTACTCTTTGATTCTTCGCGATAGCCGCGAGCATGTCGTGGCGCAGCTCACGCTTGCCCAGCCAAAACGGGGATGCCGATATGTTGAGCACGAAGTTCCCGCCAGCGCGAACCAGTTCTTCGACCGGGTCGATGCCGTAGAGCTGCCGGTTCCAGAAACGCTTGTCGTTCCAGGCATCTTCACAGATGGTCAAAGCCATCTGGTTGCCGCAGAAATTGAACAGTTGCTGGCTCTTGGCGGGAGCGAAGTTGCGCATCTCGTCGAAGACGTCATAGGTCGGCAACAGCATCTTCGACTGGATGAATTCGATCCGCCCTTCGCGCAGCAGGGCGGCGGAATTCATCACTTTTTTGCCGGAATCTGCTTCGGCCGGGGTTACCGTCCCGCAGATCACAGCAATTCCCTGCGTTTCCGCGGCGATTTTCTCGACCGTCGCGTGACATTGCACCACAAAAGACGGTCGTTCGACCAGATCGCGCGGCGGATAACCACAGACGGCAAGTTCCGGAAACAGAATCAGACCAGCGCCAGCGCTCCGCGCTTGCCGCGCAAACTGGATGATCTTGGCAGCGTTCCGAGAGAAGTCCCCCACGGTGGGGTTGATCTGGCCCAGGGCAATCTTCACGCTTCTAGTGTAGAAGGTCGAGGCCGGAAGGCGCTAATCGAGGGCAAGAACGACGTGACTTTCCTGATGCGAGCCGCGCGTACGATTCCGGCATTGAATCATTGCGTCATTTGGTGATCGAAAACCCGGCCCCCCGCGAGCGTTTGAATCTCAATGATTCAATGCCACAATCGCTCAATGACTCAATATCCCAGCCCAGTTCGGGCCTGGGTTTTTACCCGGGTCGGTCGGTTGAGGCGCGCCCATCACCGGCGTGCGGGAAGAGTTTGCAGGATTGGATTCCGGCATCTCTTCTCCCGGACGCCTCAAGGTGGGCGCATTCGCTGGACGTTCTTCCTGCTTGTTGGCAACGGTCGGCGCGCCCAGGTCAACTTCCTTTTCGATGCGCACGATTTTCTGGCCACCTACCTTCATGGTCTCGACCCGCACAACTTCGTCGCCCACAAAGCGCACAAAATCTACGTCCTGCGGGGGTACGCCGTAGATCCATTCCTCGTACTCAACTTCATCGGCATGCTCGCGCACTTTCTTTGGCGGACGTCCCTTGGCATAGATCACCATGTCGTGATTCATCCCCACCAGCACATGATGATTCTTGATGGCATCTT
>Ga0210402_10000869_pt1 | contig 32503 bp, 23 predicted proteins | sample IncBWC7MmetaG_FD_161055 | JGI IMG/M metagenome (GOLD analysis project Ga0210402, IMG submission 161055) | Forest soil microbial communities from Barre Woods Harvard Forest LTER site, Petersham, Massachusetts, United States - Inc-BW-C-7-M | ecosystem: Environmental > Terrestrial > Soil >...
GTGGAGGCAGATTGGTTCTGCATCCCCTCAATTTCCTGTTTCAGACGAGAGAGGACATCATGATGACGAAGCTCGAAGCAATTATTCAGCCCTCAAAACTGGATGCCGTGAAGGAAGCTCTTTCCGAGATCGGCATCGACGGACTTACGATCTCGGAAGTACGCGGCCACGGCCGTCAAAAAGGACACACTGAAATGTACCGTGGCAGGGAATATTCGGTCGACCTGCTCCCAAAGATCAAAATTGAGTCTGTCATGGATGACGCCCAGGTGGATGCGGTGGTGAAGGCGATCCTGGAAACCGCGGCAACCGGAAAGATCGGGGATGGGAAAATATTCCTGTCGAAGGTGGAGGAAGCCATCCGTATCCGCAATCAGGAACGCGGGGTGGCTGCCCTCTAGCCGTTCGCTTCAGCGCGCTGCAACAACGACAGTGTCACAGGGTAGGTGTTGGGCTGCTTGCCGCGCGCCTACCTTTTTCTTTACCCTTATGCTGATCCTCTCTAGGGATCCTGCCCCGCATCGCAATCGGCAACAGACCTACCTTCCCCTACCTCTAAACCGCTGAAAAAAAGCCTGTTTTGAACCTAATTTGTTGACAACCATACACCTCAGGTTTAGCCTCGTTAACGTTTACGATGCTGAATTGGTTTGTTAGTTTGGTACAGTCCTGCTCGCTTTCCGCAGCCATGAATCAAAAAGTAAAGCTTCTCGACATTGCGCGGGCGCTGGGTATTTCGACCGGCACGGTTCACCGGGCTCTGCACAACCACAACGGCGTCAGCCCGGTCACCAAGGCGAGAGTCCAGCAAATGGCCAAGACGCTCGGATATCGCCCGAACCTGGCGGCCCGATATCTTTCGTCGAAGCGCAGTCTGCGTATCTCAGTGAATACACTTCAGGGAACAACCTCATTTTGGGACGACGTTCGCGCCGGCATTAGCGAAGAAGCCCGGGCTCTGATGATGGAGAACGTCGAGATTGAATACCGAACCTATCCTCGGCTTGGGGAGGGGGAAGAAGAGGCGTTCGAGTCTGCCCTCAACGCGCAGGTAGATGGAATTATTTCGTTTCCAAGTCGCCCCCAGAGCCTCGAATCCTGGATGAGCAGGGCGTCGCACGAAGGCACTCCGGTTGTTTGCGTGGCCACGGACGCCCCAGATACTGGCCGCCTGGCGGTCGTTTCCGTTGACACACAGGCAAGCGGGTCCTTGGCGGCTGATCTCATGGGGAAATTGCTGCGGGGAGCCGGCAACATAGCCCTGACGTGTAGTTCTCTTGCGATCAACGAACACGCGGAAAAGTACCGCGCCTTCGAGGGCACGCTGCGGTCGTTGTATCCGCAGATTCGCATTGAGGATCCGATTGAGGATCATGATGTCGAATCCGAGGCGTACGAAAAATGCCGGGAGCTGTTCAGGAAGTGTCCTGATCTGGCGGGCGTTTACGTGACCACGGAAGCCTCCCTTCCAGTATTGAAGGCTGCTCGCGAGCTGCAGATGCTGGATCGCCTCACGGTGATTACAACCGATCTGTTCCCGGCACTGGTTGAGGAGATCCGTTCCCAGGCGGTGGCGGCTACGATCTATCAGCGGCCTCGCACCCAAGGACGGATGGCGTTACGAGTCTTGCATGAATTTTTGGTCGAGGGTGAATGTTCCTCGTCCCAGGTGTCGCTTGCTCCGCATCTGGTGATGCGAGGGAATCTCGATTTCTTCCTGCAGCGCCAGTCTCTGGAGTCCCAAGCCCAGGCACATCGGAAGAGGGCGAACTCTTCGGCGGAGCTGGCGGAATACCTTGGATAAACTGACAGCCCCGTAAGAACCTAAACCTAAATCCATGACGGAACAAAAATATTTTCTCGGCATCGATGTCGGCACCGGCGGGACGCGCGCGCTCATCATGGATACGCAAGGCGCGGTCGTCGCCTCCGGCACCGTCGAACACGTTCCTTTTGCGTCACCGCAACTTGGGTGGGCAGAGCAGGACCCAAGGGATTGGTGGCGCGCCTGCCGGCAGGCACTAGGAACGGCCCTGGCCAACTCGCGGCTGCGCGGAGAATCGATCGCGTGCGTCGGCTTTTCTGGCCAGATGCACGGCGCAGTCCTACTGGATGCAAACGATGAAGTGGTGCGACCGGCATTGATTTGGTGCGACCAGCGGACGGAAGCGCAAGTCGAGGAATTGTCGAGTCTGTTCGGAGTGGATCGCCTGATCCAACTCACCAGTAATCCGCCGCTGACGAATTTTACTTTGACGAAATTCCTTTGGGTGCGCGAGAACGAGCCGCGAAATTGGCGGCGGGTAGCGCACGTTATGCTGCCGAAGGATTATGTGCGGTTTCGTCTCACGGGCGAACGCGCGATCGACATGGCGGATGCCTCCGGTACATTGCTGCTCGATGTCGCGCGGCGCGCCTGGTCATCGGAGGTCTTGAGCAAGACAGGCATCGACCGGCAACTTCTGCCACAGCTTTGGGAGTCACCTCAGGTTTGCGCTCGCATTTCCCCTGGAGGTGCCGAAGCCACTGGCTTACGTGTTGGAACTCCAGTTGTGGCGGGTGCAGGAGATCAGGCGGCAGGCGCGGTTGGAATGGGGATTGTTAGACCGGGAATGGTAAGCGCGACGCTTGGAACGTCGGGAGTCGTGTTCGCCGCTACGGACGCGCCTGCTCTCGATCCGCGCGGGCGTCTTCATACGTTTTGTCATGCGATTCCAGGGCGCTGGCACGTGATGGGAGTCACGCAGGCTGCGGGACTCTCTCTGCGCTGGTTCCGCGACCAGTTTGGCTCTGGAGTTGATGACGGCCGCGATCCTTACGAGCGGTTGACTGAGGAAGCGGCCACCGTTCCCGCAGGGGCGGACGGGGCGTTGTGGGCGCCCTATCTCATGGGAGAGCGCACACCGCACTGCGATCCGAATGCGCGGGCTGCACTTGTCGGACTGTCGGCCTCGCACACGCGCGCGCATGTGATTCGCGCGATCATGGAAGGCGTTGCCTTCAGCCTGCGTGACAGCTTTACAATTTTCCGCGGGATGAATGTTCCGGTGCGGCGCATTCGCCTCGGTGGCGGTGGCGCTCGGTCGAACGTGTGGCGGCAGATTCAGGCGGACGTGTACGGCCAGGACGTCGAACTGGTCCAAGCTGAAGAGGGCGCCGCTTATGGGGCCGCAATCCTTGCCGGAGTGGGAGCAGGGAATTGGCAATCGGTCGAAGAAGCCTGCGACGCGGTAGTTCGCACGGCGCACACGGTTCGGCCGAATGTTCAAAATGTCTTGGCTCTCAACCAGTCCTATCAGGCGTATCGCAGAATCTATCCTGCGCTGCGCGAAATGCAGAAGGGCACTGGCACGGACGTGGGCGCGTCTCCCACGGTGTAACTTCCGCGAGCTCGGCCAATCCTCGTGAAGAATTTCCTGGTGAGGAATTCATGCAACGTATTCCATCCTATACCTTCCTTGTCTTGCTACTTTTGACCATGGCTATGGGCTTGGTACTGCCTTGCGTCGCGCAATGGACACCGCTGAATCCAATCACAGGCATTCGGCAACAGCCCGATGGTGTCGAGTTCACGCTGAAGTCCGGGCATCTCAAAATCCAGGTGTGTTCGGATTCGATTCTCCGTATGTTGTACTCTGCGACTGATTCGTTCCCCACGCGGTTTGATCCGGTTGTCATCAAGAAGAACTGGCCGAAAGCTGCGTGGACGCTTGAGCAGAACGATACCGAGGTCACGATCGTGACGTCCCGCCTCAGGGTCGTTGTCACACGCAAAGATGGCGCGATTTCATACCGCGACGTGACAGGCGCCCAGATAGTTCAAGAGGCGGGAAGAAAGCTGACTCCGGTCAAGGTCAACGGCGAAGACACCTATCGCGCGGAGTCGTTCATCAATATGTACGGATCCCGGGAAGCGTTGTATGGATTGGGCCAGCACCAGGCGGGAGTGTGGAACTACCGTGGCGAATCGGTGGACATTTCACAGGACAATACGAATATCGCAGTGCCCTTGCTGGTTTCGAGTAATGGCTACGGTATTTTCTGGAACAACGCTTCCCGCAGCAGGTTCAATAATCGCTTTGCCAACTATCTGTACATCAGTTCCGACGTTGCGGATGTCATCGACTACTATTTGTTTTACGGGCCTGAGCCGGACAAGATTATCGCCAGCTATCGTGAGTTGACCGGGCAAGTGCCCATGTTCGGCAAATGGGCTTACGGTTTCTGGCAGTGCAAGAACCGCTACAAGTCGCAGGACGAAATTCTCGGCGTCGCCCGCAAGTATCGTGAACTGCATATTCCCGCCGACAATATCGTGCAGGACTGGTTCTGGTGGAATCGCAAGGGCGAATTCGTGTTCAACAAGAACTATCCCGATCCCAAAGGCATGGTGGATGAACTTCACCGGGACAATTTCCATTTGATGATTTCGATCTGGCCTTTTTTTGAGCCGGGGCCTGGCGCCTCCAACTATGACTACATGGACAAGCAGGGATGGTTCATTGAAAAATTTAAGTACGCGAAGCCGCCGTACCATACCGACGCCATGGCGGTGTACGACGCGACGAGATCCGAAGCGCGCAAATTCTACTGGGATCAGATCGATAAGTCGCTCTTCAAAATTGGGCTCGATGCCTGGTGGATGGACACCACGGAACCCGAGACCGAAGGACAGGAAGAAAACATTCAGTTGGGTCACAAACTTGCCGCCGGGAGCGGCGACCGCTATGTCAATCTCTATCCGATGCTGACGACCGGCGCCGTTTACGATGGCCAGCGGATCGAGTCCGATCAGAAGCGCGTTTTTATCTTGTCGCGCTCAGCGTTCGCCGGCTCACAGCGCAGCGGCGTGACGGCCTGGTCTGGCGACATCAACTCGGATTGGTTCAGCTATCGCCGGCAGATCCCGGCGGGCCTCAATTTTGCCCTGTCAGGAATTCCTTACTGGACGACCGACATCGGCGGCTTCGTCTTCGGCGACCCCGATGACCCCGCCTATCGAGAACTCTTTGTGCGCTGGTTTCAGTACGGTACATTCAATCCCATCTTGCGGGCGCACGGTACTCGCAAGACCGATCAGAACGAACTGTGGTCATATGGGCCGGACGCACAGAAGATCCTCGTTGCGTTTGATCGACTGCGTTATCGACTGTTGCCTTACATATACTCACTCGCGTGGAAGACGACGAGCGATAGCTACACTCCCATGCGGCCGCTGGTGATGGACTTCCGCACCGACGTTCGCGCACAGAATACGGGTGACGAATTCATGTACGGGCCAGCATTTCTGGTCAGTCCGGTAACGGAACCGGCAGCCTCGACCCGGCAGGTTTATCTTCCCAACGCCAAGTGGGTTGACTTCTGGACGGGCGCAACTTCTGATGGAGGAAGTGAAGTCACGGCCGCGGCCCCTAGCGATCGGCTGCCACTTTATATTCGCGCCGGGTCGATCGTGCCGATGGGACCTGATCTTGAATGGTCAACCCAAAAGCCCGCCGACCCGATCGAGTTACGAGTCTATCGCGGAGCCGACGCCTCATTTACGCTCTACGAAGACGAAAACGACACCTACAACTACGAAAAGGGCGCGTACGCGACCATCGCCCTCCACTGGGACGACGCGGGGCAAACATTGGCGATTGAGAACCGGCATGGGTCGTTTCCCGGAATGTTGGCGAGCCGGACATTCAACGTCGTCTTCGTCGGTGACAATCACGGAGTTGGAATTGGTGCAGTCGAGTCTCCTGATAAAGTTGTCAGCTACTCAGGCAAGGCAGTGACCGTAACTCCATAGGCATCCCCATCGGGAGGCGTTCTTGTCTTCATCAGCTGCGCTCCGCAGTATGACGTTTGTTGCCTTGCTGCTTGTGCTGGCACCGATTCGCACCTCTTCGGCGCAGGCTCCGGCCAAGCAAACCATCGAACCAATTCCCACTCAGATTCCCGGTCAGAACGCGCTGCTGCTGGGCGTTGCGTGGTATCCCGAGCAACGGCCCGAATCCCGCTGGGAAGAAGACCTGCGACTGATGGAAGCGGCGAACATCAAGGTCGTCCGGATTGCGGAGTTTGCATGGAGCCGGATGGAGCCCTCAGAGGGATACTACGATCTGGATTGGCTGGAGCGCGCGATCACGCTTGCTGCTAAACACCACATTGTCTCGGTGGTGGGGACGCCAACCGCGACTCCTCCAGCGTGGCTCACACAGAAATATCCGGATACGCTGCGGGTTGAGCCCAACGGTCAGCGGGCTACTCACGGCAACCGGGCGCACGCGTCGGCGACTTCGCCGCGGTATCGCGATTTCTGCCGCCGGATCGCCGAGCAGATGGCGAAGCGGTTCGGACACAATCCCAGCGTTGTTGGATGGCAGATCGATAATGAATACGGCTATGCGCTGATGTCGTATGACGACGAAACACGCGTGCAATTCCAGAAGTGGCTGCAAGCGAAATACAAGACTCTCGACAACCTGAACTCCCGCTGGACGACCTCTTACTGGAGTCAGACATACGACAACTGGACCGAAATACCCATTCCTATTGGCGGCCACAATCCTGGCTTGATGTTGGAGTGGAAACGGTTTGTGACCGCCAGTTGGAACGCCTATCAGCAGAATCAGATCGATGTCATCCGTCGCCTTGCCGACCCACGCCAGTTTATTACGGGAAATCTCATGGGGTTCTTCGACCGTTTCGATCACTACCCGATCACCGAGGCACTCACGTTCGCTTCGTGGGATGACTACGTCGGCAGCGGGCACGTCGATCCAATCTACAACGGACTCGCGCACGACTTAACTAGGGGCTTCAAACGGGAAAATTTCTGGGTGATGGAAACGCAGCCGGGAGCGGTGAATTGGTCCTCGCTTAACAATTTTCTCAATCGTGGCGAGGCTCGTGCGATGGCGTGGCAAGCAGTTGGCCACGGCGCCGACGATGTCAACTACTGGCAATGGCGCAGCGCCCTGAACGGGCAGGAAGAAATTCACGGTGTACTGGTCGGGCCAGACGGGTCGCCAGTTCCGTTCTACGACGAAGCCCGGCAGACTGCCAACGAGTTCGCGCAGCTCGAGGGCGCGTTCCGCGGGACGACTCCGGTGTCTGAAGCTGCGCTGCTTTATTCTTATGACAGCCATTGGGCCATTCAGTTTCAAAAACACACTGAGAAATACGATGACATCGCGCTGCTGAAGAGTTATTACCGGGAGTTGCGACGGATTTCGCAATCTGTCGACGTCGTTAGTGCGTATGCTCCGCTGGATGGCTACAGGCTGGTGGTTGCTCCCAGTCTTAACGTGCTGCCAAAAGATCTGGCGGATCACCTCGTCGAATACGTGCGAAAGGGCGGACACCTCGTCCTGGGGCCACGATCAGGAATGAAAGATGAGTTCAACGGATTGTTACCGCAACGGCAGCCGGGGTTTCTCGCCGAAGCGCTGGGTGGTCGAGTTGAGCAATACTATGCCCTCGAAAAAGACTTCCCGGTGTCGGGCACGTGGGGCGGAGGGAACACAACCATCTGGGCTGAGCAACTGAAGAATGTGGCGCCGGATGTGGAGGTGCTCCTGAAATACGGTACGAGCAACGGGTGGCTGGACGATCAGCCGGCGGCGATTTCCCGAACCTACGGTAAGGGGCGGATCACCTACATTGGCGCGATCCTCGATGACAAACTTACTGCAGCGGCAGCTCAATGGATGGCGGAGAAGAGTGGCGTGACCGCGATATTTGGCCCTGTGCCCGATGGTGTGGAAGTGAGTCGTCGGGTCGGTGCAGGCAGGGAAGTATACGTTGTGATCAATTACGCAACCGAGAAACGCGACGTGTCGTTGCCTCGCCCAATGAAGGCACTACTCGTGGGCCGGCAAGTCGAGAAGATCGAGATCGAACCGTATGGCGTCGAGATTTTGCAGGGAGTGAAATAGTGGGGCCGGCCACGTGTTTCGTGCGGATTGTCGTCACATCCGTTGTGTGTGCGATGGTCGCTTTGCGTCCGGCAGACTCGCTGGCGCAAGCGCCATCCGCTTCTGCTCCCACCAACTCGGCAAGCCCCGCTGCTATCGACAAAATTTGGCAGGAAGCCAGCGCAAAGTTCAATACTCCACGCGCCGCAATTCTGGCGGAGGTGGATCAGGTTAACAATGCGGGTCCATTTCGTCCTGACTGGGAGTCGCTTCAAAGCTACCAGGTTCCCGAGTGGTATAAGGACGCGAAATTCGGAATCTTCATTCATTGGGGAGTCTATTCGGTGCCGGCGTTTGGCAGCGAGTGGTATCCGCGTCTGATGTACATCGAAGGATCGGATGAATACAAACACCATCGCGCCACTTACGGTCCGCAAGACAGGTTTGGATACAAAGACTTCATTCCGAGCTTCAAGGCGGAAAAGTTCGATCCATCGGCCTGGGCCCGGTTGTTCAAAGAAGCTGGCGCGATGTACGTGATTCCCGTCTTCGAGCATCACGACGGGTTCGCCATGTACGACAGCGGTCTGTCAGATTGGACGGCCGCTAAGATGGGGCCGCGACGCGATCTGATTGGTGATCTCTCAAAAGCAGTCCGCGCTGAGGGACTTCATCTCGGTGCTTCGTCGCATCGCGCTGAACACAACTTCTTTCTCGGAGTGGGACGCAGCATTTCGTCCGATATCAACGATCCGAAATACGCCGCTTTCTACGGACCGGCTCATACATGGATCGAGAATCAGCACTCGACTCCGCTCGGAAATGATTTCACTTATGTTTCCAAGGCGTGGACTGATGATTGGCTGGCTCGTTCGGCTGAAATCGTGGAGAAATATCATCCCGAGATCATGTATTTCGACTGGTGGATCGGACAGCCTTCACTGCGCGAGAACCTGACGCGATTCGTATCTTTTTACTACAACTCTTCTTTAAAGTCCGGCGGTTCTGCCGGGGTGATCAACTACAAAGAGTTTGCCATCCAGGAGCAATCGGCTGTACTCGACGTGGAACGCGGACAACTGGCCGGGACTCGCCTACTCTACTGGCAAACTGACACTTCAATCGGCAACCGTTCATGGGGCTATATCGAGAACGAGACTTTCAAGTCGCCGGAATTTGTGGTTCATCAACTGGTCGATATCGTCAGCAAGAACGGCAACTTGTTGTTGAATGTTGGTCCGCGTGCCGACGGTACGATACCAGAGGCCGCGCAGCAGGTTCTCCGCGAGGTCGGCAGCTGGTTGAAGGAAAACGGGGAAGCGATTTATGGGACGCGGCCTTGGCGCGTGTACGGCGAGGGACCAACGAAAGCTGCGGAAGGCGCCTTTCATGATACGGAGGTGAAGCCCTATACCGCGGAGGATTTTCGTTTTACGACCAAGGGCGACGCCGTCTACGCGATAGAACTGGGTTGGCCGGGCGGTTCGGAAGCCGTTATCCACTCGCTCGGCACGGCAGTGGAGAACCACCGGACGGTGAAGTCGGTTGTATTGCTCGGTTCCGATGTGCCCGATTCCAAAGATCGGCTGGCGTTCGAACAACGCACAGATGGACTGCACATCGCACTGCCGCCGCGCCATCCCGGGAAGTTCGCGTATTCGTACCGCATTCTCTTTCAGTGATGAACCTGCCGCCCTGCTTTACGAGGGAATCAGTCCCCAGCGCTCCTGGAGCTTTCGCTCCATCGTGCGGAAGACGAGGCCGTCGATGATGAAGCCAAGGATGATGATCAGGATCATCACCGCGAGCACCAGGTTCATGTCGTTGAGGTCGCGGCCCATCATGAGCTGTTGACCGAGGCCGAGGCTGAGAAAAATCATTTCAGCTTGGATCAGAGAGCGCCATCCGAACGCAAAGCCCTGTTTCAATCCGGAAACGATGAAAGGCAAGCTCGCCGGCAACAACACGTGCCAGAACAAGCGGAAGCCAGCCGCTCCCAGATTGCGCCCGGCCATGGAATAGATTTTCGGCATTTGCTTGCGGCCATCCTCCATGGCGATTGTCACGGAGAGCAACGATCCCATCAGCACTACGAACAGGATGGCTTTCTCCGTTAGTCCGAACCAGAGAACCGCCAACGGAATCCAGCAGATACTCGGCAGTGACTGCAGGCTCACCAGCAATCCGCCGACTGTGTCTTCGAGAAACTTGTAGCTGCCGATGGCGATGCCCAGGATGATTCCAAGGGCTACCGCGAGACCATAGCCCACCAGCATGCGCTTCATGGTGACGCCGATAGCGATCCAGAAACTGTGATCCTTAAAGCCAGACCAAAGGGCTTCTCTCACGCCCCAGGGCGGCGGAAACAGATAAGGCGGCCAGATGTGCAGCTTTGCCAGCAGCGCCCATACGCCGATCAGGGAGACGTAAAAAATGACCTGTCTACTTAGCTTTTTCATCGGCGTACTCCACTTCCAGGGACTTGTTGATTTCTTCGCGCAGGCACTCCAGAATTTCGCGCGCCGTGCGTGCTACTTCTGTCTCTTCGATATGACGTGGACGTTGTAGACGGATCGGAAACTCCTGCTTGACGCGTCCTGGACGAAACGTCATCAGGGCGACACGATCTCCCAGACGCACTGCTTCGCGCACATTGTGGGTAACGAAAATGATGGTGCGTCCCGTTTCGGCCCAGATGCGCTCCAGTTCATCGTGCAACAGGTCGCGTGTCTGTGCGTCGAGCGCCGCGAACGGTTCGTCCATGAGGAGGACGTCGGGTTCGGTGGCGAGAGCTCGCGCCAGGGCCACTCTCTGGCGCATTCCGCCTGAGAGTTGGTGGGTGTAGCTGTCGCGGAATTTGGAAAGGTGCACCAGCTTCAGGTAGTACTGAATCCTTTCATCGCGCTCCGCTTTCGACATGTTCTTCATCTTCATGCCGAACTCGACGTTCTGGCCTACTGTAAGCCACGGGAAAAGCCCGAGCTCCTGAAAGATCAAAATGCGATCGGTACCAGGTCCACTGACTGCCTTGCCATCGACGAAGATCCGTCCTGATGTCTGCTGATGCAGGCCGGCGATCAGGTGCAGGAGCGTTGATTTCCCGCAGCCCGACGGCCCCACGATGCAGAGGAACTCACCTGGCTGGACTTGGAGGCTGATGTTCTCGAGTGCGACGAGGCGTCCCTTGGAGTTCGTTTTGTAGCTCAGTGAGATGCCATCCAGCGAGACCTTGGGAACCGCGTGAACCGATTCTGTTCGTACCGGAAGCACAGTCACAGAAGAAGACGGTTTGCCGCGCAACACGTTGCCTCGAACGACGCTGCGATGGTCGGTTGCTGGAATCGCATTCTGAGGACTGGTGCTCATTGAATGGCCTTCCTTCCCTTTTCTGCGAGAACCTGATTCAGAAGCGATAGGTCGTACAGGCTGGAGAGATCGGGCACCTGGCGTCCCAGGAAGCCCGCGTCAAACGCCGACTTCGCAGCCGTCATGAGTGACGCTCGCAGAGGATCGTACGTTACCGTCATTCGTCCGAACGCCTCATCCAGAAGAGCGTCCGGCAGGGCTTTGCCGGTTTCTTTCTGAAGCTGCTGGTTCAGCAATTTCTTGGCCTCGGGAACATGCCCGTCGATCCAATCCGTGAGTTCAACGTGGGCGCGAATCCAATCCTTCACGAGATCGGGGTGCTCTTTCAGAAATTGTGTGCGTACGATCAGGTGAGCGGTCACGAACTGTCCATTTGGCCAGAGTGAGCGTTCATCCAGGAACAGATGCCCATTGCCCTCGCGGATCAACCGCGTCGCCCACGGTTCAGGGGCCCAGGCAGCGTCCAGTTCTTTCTTCATGAAGAGGGTGAGCTGGTCGGGATTCGCCAGCGGAATTACCTGGACGTCGCCCCCCTTGTCCGTCGACTTCATGCCGTGAGCAAGGAGCCATGCACGGAGGGCGACGTCCTGGGTATTGCCCATCTGGGGCGACGCAACTTTTTTTCCATGAAAATCTTCGGGTTTTTGAATTCCTGAATCGTTGCGTACCACGAGAGCGACGCCGCCACTGGTTGCGCCGGCTATGATGCGCAGAGCCTCTCCGTTCGATCGAACGTAGCCGGAAATAGCTGGATTCGGCCCAACGTACGTCATGTCGATCGCGCCCGCGAAGAGAGCTTCAATCGCTGAGGGCCCGGCATTAAATGTCTTCCAGTCAATGGTCGCTTTGGGCGACATACGCCTCTCGAACCAGCCATTCGCCTTGCCCACCATCGGCTGCGCGTGAGTGATGTTCGGAAACGCGCCCACATGGATGGCGGTTTGCGCCGAAGCGGACAGTGCTACGAGCAGGAAAAACAGTGCAGCAATCACCGACCGCTTAGTCATGGCCCTCTTTCCCTCCAGCATGCAGCATCATGGGCAGCACGCTGGTTTCTTTCTTTTTCTTCGTGCGTCGTCCGGAACCGGACGGGACTTTGTTCATCAGGTCGGCCAGAGTCGTGTTGTCGAGGATTTTGGCGGCCGCGTCGCGGACGTCGAGGAATACCTGATACAGCGCGCGATGGTCGGCATCGCGGGTGATCAGGCTCCGCAACTGTTCCGCATCGCCGAACGGCGCCAGCGGACCGTCGATGAGCCGGATAATTTCGCTCAGACGGATTTCGGTGGGCGGCCGCCGCAGCGCATATCCGCCCTTGGCGCCGCGGACGCTCTCCACGATGCGGGCATTCTTCAGTTCGAGGAGAATTAACTCCAGGAATTTTTCGGGCAGGCTTTCCTCGTACGCGATGTCACGGATGCGGATTGCGCCCTGGTTATAGCGGCGCGTCAACATCATCAGCGCCTGCAGAGCGTATAACCCTTTCTGAGAGACCTTCATTTCACGCCCCTGTAACAATCCCTATCGGATTAATAGGCATTATAGGCAATTGCAAGCGCGATGCCAAACCCAGAAAGTTGGCAAAGGGCGTAAGAAGTCTTAGATTCAGTGGTTTACGGAAGGTTTGGAAGCACATCCCGAGAGCTGGTTGTGCAGGGAGTTGCACTTCCCACGCACGGCCGCAGGCATGTCCCCCGTGGAGAGCCGGCTACGCTGAGGGACGAGCGACTCTCAGCCAGAAATGTTCGATGGACTGCACGGCCTTGCGGAAATCGCCGAGGCTGCCGGGTTTGCTGACATAGCAATTCGCACCCAGTGCATAACAGTCGACAATATCCGTGCGGGAGCACGATGTACTGAAAACGACAATCGGAATGAGGCGTAAATTGGGATCCGATTTGGCATTGGCCAGCACCCCGCGGCCATCCTTGCGCGGAAGATTGAGGTCTAACACGACGAGGTCGGGCCGCGTGGCCGATTGAAACTTGCCAGATCGATACAGAAATGCAATCGCTTCTTCGCCATCGGGCACGGTAGTGAGCAGCGACTCGACCTCGCCGGCGCCGAGTGCTTCCCGAAACAAATACAGGTCGGCCGGGTTATCGTCGACGAGCAAAATCTCAGGCTTCTTCTCTGCGGTCATGCACGCTCTCTTTCGCAACGAGCCGGCAATGTGAAGAGGAAGGTCGACCCGTGGCCGGCTTCTGACTCGACCCAGATCTTGCCGCCGTTTTGTTCGACGATTTTCTGACAGATCGCCAGCCCCAGCCCGTTGCCCTCGTACTCATTGCGGGCGTGCAGACGTTGAAAGATAACGAAGATGACGTCCTTGTGCTCGGGCGCAATCCCGATGCCATTGTCGGCCACTGCGAACTGCCACTTGTCGTCCCGCCGCTCGGCTGAGACTCGAATCAAGGGCTTTTCCTTGCCGTGAAATTTCACGGCATTCCCGATCAGATTCTGGAAGAGTTGAATCAATTGCGTGGGATCAGCAGCCACAAACGGAAGCTGGTGATAGGTGACGACCGTGCCAGTTTCTTCCACTGTAGCTCGGAGATTCAGCAGCGCCGCTCGCACGGCGGCATTGCAGTCGGCGTGGTTGCGGTCGGATGCTGTGCGCCCCACGCGGCAAAACGCCAGCATGTCGCGAATCAAGGCCTGCATACGCAGGGCGCCCTCCACCGCGTAGCCGATGTACTTGTCGGCATTTTCATCAAGCTTGCCGCGGTAGCGCTCCGCCAGGAGTTGCGTGTAGGCAGCCACCATGCGCAACGGTTCCTGTAGATCGTGCGACGCAACGAAAGCAAACTGCTCGAGATCACGGTTAGAGCGCGCCAGTTCTTTGACTTTCGCGGCCAGTTCTTCTTCGGCGTGCTTGCGCTGTTCCCGCAAGCGCTTGTCTTCGAGTGTTCGGCGGATGGCCAGTGGCAGCCTCGTCAGCCCTCCTTTCAGGACGTAGTCGGCGGCTCCCTGTTTGATACAGTCCACAGCCGTCACCTCGCCCAGCGCCCCGGTTACCAGGATCAGAGGAATGTCCATGCTTTCCTCGCGCAGGATATCCAACGCGTCCATGCCTCGCCATTCGCCCAGGTTGTAGTCGGCCAGGATGATGTCGGGGCGAAGCGTCCGTACCGTTTGCCGGAATTGCTCGGCCGTCTTCACCGTCTCACTCGTAAAATGAAAGCCGCCGGATTTGAGCTGGTGCGTGACCAGTTCACTGTCGTCATCACTGTCCTCGAGCAAGAGAAAGCGCAGTGCCGGACCCGTGTCGACCGGGGTCCCCAGCGCAGGGGCGATTGCTGTGCCGGCTTGTGTCATGACCGTCCCACTCCTTTCGCGCGGCTGATGCCGTTCGAGGCCGGCACCTGATTCACCAGCAGCCAGTACATTCCCAGCGACTTCACGGTTTCGCGGAACTGTTTGAAATCCACTGGTTTCTGGATGTAGCTGTTCGCGCCCAGGTTGTAGCTCTCCATCAGATCGCGTTCCTCTTTCGACGAGGTCAGGATCACCACCGGAACGCTCTTGGTCCGCGGGTCGCTCTTCACTTGCTTCAGGATCTCGATGCCATTGACCTTCGGTAATTTCAGGTCGAGCAACACGACCTTGGGCGGATGTTCGAAGGAGCGGTCGGCAAATGCGCCGCGACAGAATAGGAAATCGAGCGCTTCCTCGCCGTCACGGGCGACAAAAATCTTGTTGGCCAGATGTTCCCGCTCCAATGCGTGCAGGGCGAGATCCAAATCGTCTTGATCGTCTTCAACGATCAGAATATCCGTTTGTTCGTTCATATTTATTCTCCTGATCCGCTGCTCGCGGCCATGCTGTTGTCGCCGTTCGACACGCTCTCCGCGACCGTGAAGTAGAACGTCGATCCCTTGTCGAGTTCGGATTCCGCCCAGGCTCGGCCGCCATGTTTCTTAAGAATGCGCTGAACTGTGGCCAGGCCGACGCCCGTGCCCTCAAATTCTTCAGTTCTGTGCAGGCGCTGGAATACGCCGAACAGCTTGTCGGCATACTTCATGTTGAATCCGACGCCGTTGTCGCGGACGAAGATGACGTTCTCGCCTTTGTGTTCGATGGCACGTATTTCGATTACCGCCTGGGGCCGTGGGCGAGAATACTTAAGCGCGTTGGCCAGCAGGTTTTGAAACACCTGCTTCATCAAGGTCGGATCGCAGAACAGGGAAGGCAGCGGGGCGACGTGCCATTCCACGGCGCGGCTTTCCCATTCAGGCTTCAGGATCGCTACCACTTCTTCCACCATCGCGTTCAAATCCACAATCTTGCAATTGGGAGAGAGGCGACCGACGCGCGCCAGGCTTAACAATTCATCGACCAGTTGTCCCATTTTGCGGGTGCCGTCCTCGATCCTGTGCAGATAGTGTTGCGCTTGCGATTCGAGTTTGGAACCAAACTCTTCCATCAGCAGCGTGGAGAAACCGGCCATATGTCGCAGGGGCGCGCGCAAGTCATGGGAGACAGAGTAGGTGAAGGCTTCCAGTTCCTGGTTGGCCTCCTGCAACTGCGCGGTTCGTTTTGCGACGCGCGCTTCGAGGTCTTCGTTGAGTTCGCGGATTTGCCGTTCATCTGCCTTCCGTTGCGTAATGTCGCGGAAAGCTACGACCCCGCCACGCACCGCACCGTCCTTGTTTTTCAAGGGATTACCGCTTGCCTCGATCCAGATGCCCCCAGCGACTTTTGGATTGCGCAAAAATATTTCGGCGGTACTCGCCTCTCCGCGAATGGCGCGTACTAGGGGGAGTTGCTCGCTGGGAAAGGGAGTGACTTTATCTGGTAAGTAGTTGCCATAGTGTGCGGACCACTCCTGGGGCGGAAGGTCAGCTGGACCGTAGCCGACAATCTTCTCCGCCGCCCGGTTCCAGATCAAGAATTTGCCCTGCTCGTTTGCGGCGACCAACCCCTCGGCCATACTGTCCAGTACGGACTGGAGCATGAGCGACTGAACTTCCAGCGCTTGCCGGGAACTGGTCAGTTCCTCGGCTTGCCGAGACAATTCCAACGCCTGCCCGGCCAGAGTCTCTCCCGCTAACTTGCGTTCCGTGATGTCGGCGCGGATGGCAACATATTGTCGCGGCTTCCCATCCGCCATGAACGGGACAATCGTCGTATCCACCCAGTAGATCGAACCGTCCTTCGCTCGGTTCTTGATCTCGCCGTGCCAAACCCTCCCATTCGCGATGGTGTGGTACATCTGCTGGAAGAATTCTTTGGGGTGGTGGACGGAGTTAAGGATGCGGTGATTCTGGCCGATAAGTTCGTTCTCCGAATATTGACTGATGGCGCAGAACTTGTCGTTCACGTAGGTAATCGTGCCCTGGACGTCGGTCATGGCCACGATGGCGTGTTGGTCGAGGGCAAACTTTTGATCGCCCAGCTCCTTCAGGGCCCGTTCGCTAATGGCGAGGCTTTCCTTCAGTGCTTCTTCGGCGCGCTTGCGTTCTGTGATGTCGCGCGCGATCTTTGAAGCCCCAACAATCGTGCCGCTGCTGTCCCTTATGGGGGAGATCGTCGCAGAGACGTCAATTTTCTTGCCATCCTTTCGGACGCGGACGGTTTCGAAGTGTTCGACACTCTCTCCGCGCCCAATTCGCGCGAGGATGTCCGATTCTTCACTCGCCCGCTCCGGCGGCAAAAGCATGCGAATCGATTTGCCCAGGGCCTCGGATGGCGAGTAGCCGAACAATTTTTTGGCACCAAGATTCCAGGCGGTAATCGTACCGTCCAGGGTCTTGCTGATAATGGCATCGTCTGATGATTCGACTACGGCTGCTAAGCGCTCGCGCACTTCCTCTGCGCGTTTGCGCTCGGTGATATCCGCGCGGATGGCCACGTACTGGTGTGGCTTACCCTCTGCGCTCAAGGTTGGGACGACAGTGGTGTCTACCCAGTAAATTGAACCGTCTTTGGCACGGTTCTTAATCTCGCCATGCCAAACCTTGCCATTCGCGATCGCATGATACATCTGCTGAAAAAACTCTTTTGGGTGATACCCAGAGTTGAGGATGCGGTGATTCTGCCCGATAAGTTCGTCCTTGGAATACTTACTGATGGCACAGAACTTGTCGTTCACGTAGGTGATGGTGCCTTGGACATCGGTGATAGCCACGATGGCGTGCTGATCCAAAGCAGACTTCTGATCGGCCAGCTCCTTGAGTGCAGCCTTGCTCATGGCAAGGCTTTCCTTCACTGTTTCCTCGGCGCGCTTGCGCTCGGTGATGTCAGCGCGGATGGCCACGTACTGGCGCGGCTTGCCTTCCACGCTTAGTGTAGGCACGATGGTGGTGGCCACCCAGTAGATAGAACCGTCCTTGGCGCGGTTCTTGATCTCCCCCTGCCAAACCTTGCCATTCGCGATCGCATGATACATCTGCTGGAAAAACTCTTTTGGGTGGTGTCCAGAGTTGAGGATGCGGTGATTCTGGCCGATGAGTTCATCCTTGGAATACTTACTGATGACACAGAACTTGTCGTTCACGTACGTGATGGTGCCTTGGACATCGGTGATGGCCACGATGGCGTGCTGGTCTAAAGCAAACTTCTGATCGGCCAGTTCTCTGAGTGCGCGCTCACTGGTGGCTACACTTTGATTCAGCCTCTGCTCCGCCTGCTTGCGGTCCGTAATGTCGCGTACAAATGCGCTGAAAACAAAGACCCCACCGATCCGAATTGGGGTAATCGAGAGTTCAATGGGAAACTCGTGTCCATCACGATGAAGGGCCACGAGTTCGATGCGCTTGTTCAGCACCTTGGCTTGACCGGTGACAAGGTAGTGCTGCAACCCATTGGTGTGCGCTTCACGATAGCGATCCGGGATGATGGTTTCAGCCAGGGAATGGGCGAACACGTCCCCGGCCGGCCAGCCAAAGAATGCTTCGGCCTGCGCATTCCAGCCCGTGATGAGGCCGCCCGCGTCGATGGAGACAACAGCATCCAACGCGGTATCGATGACCAGGCGAGTGCGCTCTTCGCCGGCGCGGCGTACGGCAATTTCGCTCTCCAATGATTGGTTGGCCGCGTTGAGTTGGGTCGTCCGCTCCAGGACACGATCTTCCAACTCTGCATTCAACTGTGCAAGTTCTCGCTCCGACCGAATGCGCTCCAACATGTCGAAGGAAGCCATGTGCATCAGCGAGAGGAGCAGGGCTAGGTAGCCGGCAACACTGGCTAAATGCGCTACCATCGCCTGCGTGTCGTGCGGTGCCCGCGAATAAAGCATCGAGACGTTGGCCAGCAGAAGCACAGTTGCCATCAGGGACAGGGTTGAAAAAATGCGGTCCGACGTGCGCAGCCACCAGCATGCCGACGCGACTAGCGCCCACAGCAACGGCACCAGGATCAAGGCAGGGCGCGTAATGCCTAACCAGGTGGGCGGCGTATAGCGGGGCAGCCAGTGGAACATTACAAAGAGACCTCCCGCCGAGGCGACCATGGCCAACGCGAGACCCATCACGCGCTGCTCGCTCTCGCGCATCAGCCAAACCGAGCATGCAATTCCGATGGGTAGCAGATACGCGCCCGGCGGCCAGGTGGCTGGGCGCCATGTGTTCGCAGCCTGAGTGATTGGAGCCCAGACTCCGGACCACTCCAGGGAAGCAAGGGTGTGAACGAAGTGCGCGGCGGATGTGAGGGCGAAGCTGACGGCGATCCACTTGGAAAACGGTCGATCGCCGCGCGCCCCGATGTCCCAGAACAACAAAGCCAATAGGCCCGCCAACAGAAACATGCACGTGTCCAAAATCGTGTGCAGGTCTGGATAGTCCTTGCGCCCAGAGGAAAGCAGCACTAACGCTGGTAGTCCGACGGCTACGAGCATGCCCAACGCGGTTCGGGAGATCTGTGGTTTGTGGGTGGGGTCGTGGCGCTTGCGTGCGGCGATCTCCTCTTCCAGCTTTTGATTCTTCTCCTGCAAATACACCCGGCTGGGAAGCGAAATCACCTTCGGCACCAACGGTATGAGCATTAAGGCCGTGACCACGGACACAGCTGCTGTGATGACCTTGATCGCGCCCGCCAGCACGTAGCTGCCGTGCCAGACGTTCCAAACTTCCATCAGGTGAGTTGTGCCACATGCCAGGATGAAGGTTCCGAACATCCAAAAAATCCGGTTGAAGGGAAGATCGCGATTCTTGCGGATGAAATAAACGAGAACTATTGGAATGCAATAGTACGAGAGTGTGATCAAGAGGTCCGAAATCACGTTTACCCACAACACGGTGGGGTCCCAGAGATAGCAGTATCCATGGGGCATGAAATCCGGCATTACACGGGCGGCATAGACCCCCGCGGTCAGGACCGAATTGGGCTGGACGAACATGCGGCGTGGCGAAGCGGGGAAGCACTGCAGCAGACATGACTCCCCACCCGTATCATCGGTAAACCCGGGAGGTTACTTCAGGCCAAATGGGAAGCTGGAGGAGGGGTAAGACACGCTCACGCGACCGTTTGGTCGTGTGCTTCCGTGTGATTTCCATCAGCAAAGAGCAAAGGTAAAGAGCGAGCAAATGGTCAGCATTGCAAGCTCGCCGTAGTCACCCGTCAGGCAGCACTGTGGGCAATTGCGCCAGCCAGCGGGCGCAGAGGTTCGCTCAGTCCGCGCATCACCTTCTCGAATTGCGCCAGGTCAAGAGACTGCGGCCCATCCGACAGAGCGCGTTCCGGACAGGGATGCACTTCGACGATAATTCCGTCGGCCCCGACCGCTATGGCGGCTCGCGACACGGCCGCGATCAGGCTCTGCTTGCCGGTTCCATGCGAGGGATCAGCGACCACCGGGAGATGGGAAAGCTCCTTCGCCAGGGCGACGGACGCGAGGTCGATCGTGTTGCGTGTGCCGGTTTCAAAGGTTTTAATCCCACGTTCACAAAGCACGACCTGCTCATTCCCGCCTGAGAGCAGATATTCCGCGGCGAGCAGCCACTCTTTTACGCTGGCGGAAGGGCCGCGCTTGAGCAGAACGGGCTTCCTTGCGGTCGCGAGGCGACGGAGCAGGGCGTAGTTCTGCATATTCCGCGCACCCACTTGAAACATATCGGCATATTCCGAGATCAGGTCCACATCCTCGGTTCCCATCACTTCGGTGACGACGGGGAGGCCCGTTTGTTCGCGGGCTTCGCGGAGAATCTTGAGAGCCTCCAGTCCCAGTCCCTGAAACTCGTAGGGCGAAGTACGCGGTTTGTAGGCGCCTCCGCGCAGCATGTGGGCGCCCGCCTTCTTCACGCCATGGGCGGTTTCCAGCAATTGCTCGCGGGACTCGACCGAGCAGGGTCCGGCCATGACAACCACTTCCCGGCCCCCGATCTTGACGCCGCCCACGTCGACGACCGACGAAACCGGTCGTGTCTGCCGGCTCACCAGCTTGAACGGTTGAGCGATCGCCACAACGTTGTCCACGCCCGGAGCCACGGAAAGAGCCTCGATCTCGTGGCGGCGCCCTCCGCTACCGACGGCGGCCACGATGGCGCGCTCGGTCCCGCGGGTAACGTGCGGCGTGAATCCAGCCTCACGGATTCGCTGGATGATGTGCTCGATCTGCTCCGGGGTGGCGGTGTCCGACATGTTGACGATCATGGAGATTTCCTTTCAAGTCTCAACAAAAAGCAAACGCCGCGATCCGGGGATCGCGGCGTCGGTGAAAACCTTGAGCTGTCTTATTCTGCGGACTCGCTCCAGACCTTCACCGCCGCCGCGAATGTTAACCAGTAGCGGCTAAATCGAGTGAAAGTGGTAAATCGAGTCATAGGGATTCCCATCAAAAAATATTGCTTACCCCAAGTACCGCAACAAAACAAAAAACCGGATGTCTACTGGCTCAAGGAACTCGCAACGCTGGAGAACGCGTTGTTGGCATTGCCGCCGATCAGACGCACGGTGCCAATCACCAACACCAGGATCACGGCCAGCATGACTGCGTACTCGGCGATGTCCTGTCCTTGCTCGTCCGACCACAACTTTCGGCAAAACTGAAACATTCCATCCTCCAAGCCCTCGTTTTGCGGGGGAACCAAACGAAAACTAGGTGTCCATAATGCCGACTCCATGAGGGAAAGTCAATCGGCCGGACCCATTGATTTTTCACAGCTTTCCCACGCCCCTGCGACCGAGGAGCGCGGATATTCGTCGCTTCACAATGATCGGGCGATCAGGCTCTATGATGCTTGGTCAGAAAGAAGGGAAACGGACTCGCGCTCGCAAGAAATTTCCCTTTTTATGCACTCAGACCGTGCTGCCCGTGTTTTCGTTTTGGGATTGGATGGAAGTTGTTTGAATTGGATCCCCAATATTAGTGGCCGAATTCGGCGGCCCCTTGCTTGGCCGACGCGCTCACGCCAGGAACGAGTGCATGCGCTGACTGCGTGGCGTAATCGAGTACTTGTCCGGGAAGAACCCCCAGAAAAAGCGTCGCCAGCACGCAGATCGCGATTGCCAGCCCGGTGGCCATGGGGACGGGCGTGACGGGCACGTCCGCGCGGGGCTCGCGCATGTACATCATCACGATTACCCGTAAGTAGTAGTAGGCGCCGACGGCGCTATTGACGAGTCCGATCACCGTCAACCAGACGAGGTTAGAGTGCAGCGCCGCGCTGAAGATGTAGAACTTTCCAAAAAAACCGCCGGTAATTGGAATGCCGATGAGAGACATGAGGAAGAAGGTGAGGGTCGCGGCGAGCATTGGCGAGCGCCGCCCCAGACCGGAGTAATCTTCCAGCGTTAGATATTTCTCGCCGGCGTTGGCGAAATGACTCACCACCGCAAACGCGCCGACATTCATGGCCGCATAAGCCGCGGTATAGAACATGACCGCCGAAGTTCCGATTTCAGGCGCGGCAGCGAAAGCGACCAGGATGTAACCCGCGTGCGCGATCGAGGAATAGGCCAGCAGGCGCTTGATGTTGTCCTGCACCAGCGCTCCGACGTTGCCCAGTGTCATAGAAAGCGCCGCAGAAATCCAGATCAACCAGAAGCGCCCGGGGGCGTTGATTTCGAACAGGACGCGTAAAAGTACGGCGAACGCCGCAGCCTTTGGGCCGGTGGACATCAATCCGACAATCGGAGCGGGCGCGCCTTCGTAAACATCCGGAGCCCACACGTGGAAGGGGGCGGAGGACACTTTAAACCCCAGGCCAACGAACATCAGAGCCACGGCAATGTAAGCAAGCGGCGCGACGGTACCCGAACCCAGTGCCGTGGCAATCGCGTCGATGTTGGTCGAGCCGGTTGCTCCAAACATCATCGCGACACCATACAGGAAGAATGCCGTGGCAAACGATCCCAGTAGAAAGTACTTGAGGGACGATTCGCTGCTGGCGGCCTCGCGCCGGCGGAAACCCGCCAGGATATAGGTCGCGATCGATGAGATTTCCAGCGCAATGAAAATGAGCACGAGTTCAATCGCAGACGACATCAGGCACATGCCGACCGTGCCGAGAAGGATCAGCCCGTAATATTCGCCGGCGCGAATGCGTTGCAACGCCATGTACTCGTACGAACTGAGAATCACGACGGCCGAGATTGCGATCACCAAAACATGAAAAAATACGCTGAAGCCATCGACGCGAACCATGTTCCAGAATCCGGTGCCCGGATGCTGCGCCATCAACCAGGTGGAAGAGAGGGCTGCCAGGGTTCCAATCAATCCGATCGCGCCCAGGGATTTGTGGCTGCTGCGGTCGTCGAGCAGCGGGTCGACAACCATCACGATCATGCCGAAAACGGAGAGTATAAGTTCGGGCAGGATGCGGAGATATTCCTCGCCGGTTGGTAGGGAGTAGACCTGTGCTTGTGCCAAAAGCGAAGGCAGGAAGTGAGCGAGAGTTGTCGTCATTGGCCCACCACCTTCGCGGCCAGTTGTGGGATGTTCTCCACTACCGATTTCACCGCGGGGTCAATTGAACTCAGCCAAAGGATGGGAGCGATGCCCATGACGAGGGCCATAGCCGCTGCCGGTAAAAGCGCCGCCTTCTCGCGCAGGTTGAGATCAGGAAGGGTGTTGTTCACGTCGTGCTTCACCACGCCGAAGAATACCCGCTGATACATCCAGAGCAAGTATCCCGAGCTCCAGATGATGCCGGTTGTCCCCAGAATTCCGTAGATCGGGCGCTCTTGGAACGCGCCACTGAGCACGAGGAATTCTCCGATGAAACCGTTGAGCAGCGGCAGGCCAACCGAAGCCAGTACGACGAACAAAAAGTAGGCGGCATACTTGGGCATCGGCGTGGCCAGTCCGCCAAACTCGGAGATTTCATAAGTGTGACGCCGTTCGTACAGGATGCCAGCCAGCATGAAGAGTCCGCCGGTCGCAATGCCGTGCGCGAGCATGACGAAGACTGCGCCATCGACTCCGGCCTGCGTGAAGCTGAAAATTCCCAGCACAACAAATCCGAGGTGACTGACCGACGAGTAGGCGATCAGCTTCTTCATGTTTGGCTGGACGAGCGACACCAGCGCGCCATAGATGATTCCGATCAGCGCCAGCGTGACAATCCACCACGCGTTCTGCCTTGCCTGCTCAGGGAAGAAACCGAGATTGAAGCGCAACAGGCCATACGTGCCCATCTTCAGGAGCACACCAGCCAGCAGGACTGAGCCAGCAGTCGGCGCTTCCACGTGTGCATCGGGCAACCAGGTGTGAAAAGGGAAGAGCGGGACTTTCACGGCGAAGGCGATAAAGAAGCCGAGGAAAAGCCACTGTGCCGCAGCCGCGAAATTTTCCACGTGACCGCCGCGGATCGCATTCTGGATTTCGACGAAATCGAAGCTACCGGTTTTGCTGTAAAGCCAGATGATCGCGGTCAACATGAACACGGAACCGATGAAAGTGAAGAGGAAATATTTCACCGCCGCGTAGACGCGCCGTCCGTGACCATACATACCGATCAGCAGCGCCATCGGGATCAGCGTAGCTTCCCAGAAGAAATAGAACAGGAACAGGTCCAGGGAGGTGAAGACGCCGATCAGCGCCGTTTCGAGAATCAGCAGCAGGATGAAGAATTCCTTGACGCGCTCGTGAATCGAAGTCCAGGAGATGAGCACGCACAGGGGCGTGAGGAACGTGGTCAGCACCACTAGCCATACGGAGATGCCGTCGATGCCCATGTGGTACTGAATGTGGGGCGTGGTGATCCACTGTTTGTTGATCTCAAACTGGAATCCGGACAGGTTGCGATGCAGATGGACGGGCAAATGGAGCGAAGCCACAAATGTGATCAGCGAAATCCCTAACGCAAAGCCTTTGATGTCGCGGTCACGGCGTGGAATGATGAGCAGCAGCAGGCTTCCGACCAGCGGGAGGAACGTCACCAGAGTGAGAATGTAGGGATTGAGCGCGGAGGTATTCATCGCACCCCCATCCAGACCATGTAGGCGATGACGGCAGCGCCGCCGGCAGCGACCCACCCGGCATAGGAACGCAGGTTGCCCGACTGCATGTGGCGCGTGACATCAGAAACGTGGCGCGCTTCAGCGGCAGCGCCGTTGACCGTGGCGTCGATCACGCCCTGATCCACGCCTTTCCAGAGGATTGCAGTCGAGCCGTCCACCAGCGGTTTGATGAGGAGCGAGGCGTACAGTTCGTCGATGTAGTACTTGTGAACAACCGCGTCGTAAAGCCCGCCCAAGCTGGCTGCGATCTTTTCCGGAAGGTCGCGGCGCTTGTAGTAGAGCCAGTACGCCAGCCCCCATCCTAGGAACGCAACGGCAATCGAGATGCCCATCAGGAGATGCTCCGTACTCGCGCTGCCTTCCGCAACTTCGTGCGCCGTCTCGCTAACACCTGCGTTGAATACAGGATCCAGGAAATGCTCGAAGCGATTCTGGTAGCCGACGAAGCCGCCAACTACCGAGAGAGTTGCGAGCACGACGAGCGGCCCCAGCATTACCCACGGACTCTCGTGCGGTTCCCCGTGGCCGTGACCATGGCTGTCTCCATGGTCTCCGTGCCCATGCGAGTCGCTGGGGGCAGCGCCGCGATACTCGCCAAAGAACGTCATATAAAGCAGGCGAAACATATAGAAGGACGTTATGAACGCCGTGACAATACCAATCAGCCAGTAGATCCAGTTCGCGTTGAAGGCCTTCCAGAGGATTTCGTCTTTCGACCAAAAGCCTGCAAAAGGCGGGATGCCCGCAATCGCCACGGTGGCGATCGCCATGGTCCAGAAGGTTACGGGCATATATTTCCGCAGCCCGCCCATCTTTCGCATGTCCTGCTCGCCGCCGACGCCATGAATGACCGACCCAGCCGCAAGGAAGAGCAGGCCTTTGAAGAATGCGTGTGTCATCAGGTGGAAAATGCCTGCCGAGAACGCAGCTGCCCCGCACGCCATGAACATGTAGCCAAGTTGCGAGACGGTTGAATAGGCGAGAACCTTCTTGATGTCGGTTTGCGCGATGCCGATCGTGGCCGCGAAAAACGCAGTTAGCGTGCCGATAACGGCGACAACCGTGAGTGCTCCGGGCGCGTGCTCAAAGATCACGTGCGAGCGGGCCACCATGTAGACGCCTGCCGTCACCATGGTCGCCGCGTGAATCAGCGCGGAGACAGGGGTCGGGCCTTCCATCGCATCAGGCAGCCACACATAAAGAGGGATCTGCGCGGATTTGCCGGCCGCGCCCACCATCAGCATCAGACCGATCGACGTCAGCAGTCCGACGCCTGCGAGCTCCGTCGGCTGCGTCGCGACTTGCGCAAAGACTTTCGTGAAATCCAGTGTTCCGAAATGCTTGATCATCAGGAACAGGGCGATCATAAATCCGAAATCGCCGATCCGATTCGTGATGAACGCCTTTTTCCCCGCGCTCGCAGCCGAATCTTTGATGAACCAGAACCCAATCAGCAGATACGACGCCAGCCCCACGCCTTCCCAACCAATGAACATGAGCAGATAGTTCTTGGCCAGAATCAGCGTGAGCATGAAGAACATGAACAGGTTCAGATAGGACATGAAGCGGTAGTAGCCGTCGTCCTCCGCCATGTAGCCAACGGAATAAATGTGGATGAGGAATCCGACGCCGGTTACGACCAGCAGCATAACCAGCGAAAGCTGGTCGAGATAGAAACTGAAGTCTGCCTGGAAATTGCCCGCGCGAATCCAGTGCGCCATGTCGAAATAGTACGGAGCCGATGCGGACGAGAATCCGGAAGCAATCCACAGCGCGAGTAAGAACGCAATACCCGGAAAGACAAGCGCGATCGTCGTGATCGCAGTCCTCGACGACCGGCGTCCTAAGATGCCGTTGATCGTCGCCCCCGCCAGCGGCAGGACCGGAATTAACCAGAGATAAGGGTTCTGCGTCATAGTTTGAGCAGGTTCACCTGGTCCACGTTCAGAGTCTCCCGCGTGCGATACACAGCAATAATGATTGCGAGGCCGACCGCTGCCTCGGCGGCCGCAACCACCATCACAAAGAAGACGAAGATTTGTCCGCTGAGTGCGTGCCAGTGCGCGGCGAAGGCGACGAACGATAAGTTGACGCCGTTGAGCATCAGCTCAATCGACATGAAAATGGTGATGATGTTGCGCTTGATCAGAAAGCCCAGCACGCCGCAAACGAACAGGATGCCGCTCAGGATCAGGTAGTAGTAAAGAGGAATCATCGGCGATCCCTTCCGGCGCCCACCAGTTCGGGGACTTCCTTTTTCTCCGACTCCTCGTGCCGCTCGGCAATCGACTCCGGCTTGCTGGCCAGCACCACCGCGCCCATGATCGCGATCAGAATCAAAATCGACGTGACTTCAAAGGGCAGCAGGAAATCATGAAACAAAAGCTGCGCGATGTCGTGCGGATATCCGGGCAGGGCAAACATCGAAACGGACCCGGTGTCGGAATGACGCAGCAGAACCCACGCCACCAGAACGCTGCCAATCACGACTCCGGGGACGCCCACCAGAAGCGCGATGTGGCTTCCACCACTGCGTTCCTCCTCGCCGGCATTCAGCAACATGATGGTGAAGATGAAGAGCACCATGATGGCGCCGGCATACACAATCACCTGAATGGCAGAGAGAAATTCGGCGCCCAGCAGCAGGTACTCCCCCGCGAGAGAAGCCATCACCACCACCAGCGACAGGGCGCTATTGATGGGATGACGTTGCAGGAGCAGGTTCACCGCGCCCGCCACGCAGATTCCGCCGAAAAATAAGAACAGGATCAGATGCATTTTCAGTTCGCGAGCCAGACTCCTGGCTTCAATGCCACAAACAACGCCGTCAGCACGAGATTCGCGATCGCTACCGGCAGTAGAAACTTCCATCCAAACGCCATGAGTTGGTCATAGCGGAAGCGGGGAAGAGTCCAGCGTACCCAGACGTACAGAAACATGAAAAAGAAAACCTTCAGGCAGAACCACACCACCGGCATGATCGCGATGATGATCGCGTTATCGGAAAATACCGGTCCATTCCACCCGCCGAAGAACAACAGCGTCGACAGGCAAGCCACCGTTACCATGTTGGCATATTCCGCCATGAAGAACATCGCAAACTTCATCGCGCTGTATTCCGTGTGATAGCCCGCGACTAGTTCCGATTCCGCTTCCGGCAGGTCAAACGGCGTGCGATTCGTTTCGGCATAGGCGGATATCAGGTAGACAAAAAAAGCGATCGTCCCAAGCGGAAAGAAAAAGAGGTTCCAGTGCTTGTGCGCCTGCGCTTCCACAATATGCCGCAAGCTGAAACTTCCCGCCAGGATCATAACTGGAATCAGCGACAGCCCCAGTGACACTTCGTAACTGATCATCTGGGCGCTGGCGCGCAGACCGCCGAGCAGCGAGTACTTGCTGTTCGACGACCACCCCGCAAGGGCAATTCCGTACACGCCCATCGAGGTGATGCCGAGCACGACCAGCAGCCCGATGTTGAGATCCGTGATCTGCAGGTAGGTCTTCCCAAGGGGCCCCAGGCTGATTTCACCGCCAAACGGAATCACCGAAATTGCCGTGATGGCAAACACGACAGCGATAATCGGAGACGCGATGTACAGCGTCTTGTATACGTAGGGCTGCGTCAGGTCTTCCTTAAAGATAAACTTGATGCCGTCCGCCAGTGGTTGCAGCAATCCGAACGGCCCGACCTTCGTCGGTCCCCAGCGGTTCTGGATGCGCGCGGACACCTTGCGCTCCAGCCAAACGCTGTAGGCAACCGCGGTAAGCAGGACGAAGACCACCGCTACCGACTTGACGATCGAGATGATGGCGAAGGTTAAGATATTCAACGAATTGTCCGTGGTGCTGTTTGTGTAAATGTGAAAACGGCACGAGTGAAGCTGTGTCCTAACGCAACGTTAGTCCGCTGCAACTTCGGTTTCCGCCGCCTTATTTTCCATGACTGAATTTAGCGTATGCGAGTACCGTCCCAGCGTTCCTGAACTGAACAGATCGTCGTTTGCGGGAACAATAAGCTCCGGCGCGTGCTGCGCGCTTGGACCGCTGTGGGCGATTTCGGTGTGCTGGTCGTTACCCGCCAGCAGATTGAGGCGCGAAACATCGTATCCCGGCACCACACGCTGAATTTCATCGAGAATGGCGATCGGATCAAAAGGCGTCATCCGCGGTTCGAGATTATGCGCTTCCAGCCAGACGGCATGGCGGTCCGCTTCGCCCGATTGCGCGCCGCGAGTCTGACCCATGTCGGCGCGGGTTCCACGGCCGAATGGCACCAGCGTCCGGACATCGAATCCCATGGCGTCGGCGATGCGCACAATCATTTCGAAGTCGGACTTCGTACTGCTGACGTCTCCCGCTTTTTTCGCAAGCTGCACATCGCCGCATGTGTTCGTAACGGTGCCTTCCTTCTCGTAGGCATTGGCAGCGGGCAACACAACATCGGCCAGGCTGCCAGTTTCCGTGACAAACATGTCCTGTACGACGATGAAAGTTTTCGACAGTGCCGCCGGATCGATGCCCAGACGCCCCACCGGATTCGAGCCGACTACATACAGCGCTTTCAATTTGCCTGCCGCTGCGGCATCGATCATTGCAGGCAGGCTCAGCCCCTTTTCCTGCGGGATCGCACCCCACTCTTCGCGGAAGTGGGCAGCATCGGAGACCGGATGATAGCCGGGAAGGAGATCGGGATAGAGTCCCATATCGGCTGCGCCACGAGAGTTGGAATAGTCGCACAAGGCAATGAGCTTCGATCCGGGAATCGAAGAGGCGAATGCCGCCAGCCTTTGAATTTCTTCTCCGCGCAGTTCCGAGCCAAATGCGATCACCAGACTCTTTTCACCGCGAACCTTCTCGCGTAGCGCCATCCAGGCCTCACGCTTTGTCATGTCGGTCGCAAGCGAGTCGACCATCGAATCGTTACCCAACAGGAACGCAACTGCTTTGGCTTCCGCTCCCGCGGGAATCAGACCGAACGCGGCAGCCTGGCGGCGCAACTTAATGGGCGCCGAGTTGACCACATACAGGCGCGAGCGATTCAGTCGGACGTTATTGCGAATCTGATAGGCCAGGAGCGGATGCTGGTTGGTAGGATCGTTCCCGATCAACAGCATCGCGGGCGCTTCCAGCACTTCACGCATGGATGCGGTCATTCCCGGCTTGCCATGGAGCGCTCCGGCGAGGGCTGCATGATCTGCCGTGCGGTGATGATCAACGTTGTTGGTCTTCAGCACGACGCGGGCGAACTTCGAGAGCAGATAGTTCTCTTCGTTGGTGGTGCGATTCGATCCAATCACGCCAATCGCCGAGCCACCGTCCTTATCGCGTACTTCGGTGAAGCGTTTGCCAATGAGAGTGAAGGCTTCTTCCCATGTGGAGGGTGTGAGTTTGCCGTTCTTGCGGATCAGAGGCTGCGTGATGCGTTCCTTGTGATGAGCGAAATCGAACGCGTAACGGCCCTTGATGCACAGGAAGTCGTGGTTGATTCCCCCCTTGTCGCGATTGTCGCCGCGAACGATTTCCATGCCGGTATCGCTGCGGCGCACGCCTAAAGTGGTCTTGCAGCCGTCCGCGCAATGGGTGCAGGCGGTGGCTATGTGGTTCATTTCCCACGGCCGCGTCTTGTAGCGGTAGGCCCCGGACGTAAGCGCGCCTACCGGACAGATATCAATACACATGCCACATTCTTCGCAGTCGAGATGATCGTCCTGATTGGGAGCAATCACCGATCCGACGCCGCGATTCTGCACGCCCAGAGCCCAGACATCCATCGCTTCGCCACAAACCCGAACGCAGCGATAACAAAGGATGCAGCGCGGCCGATCGAAAAACACCACCGGAGACCACTGCTGTTCTTCCTTGTGGTTCTTGGCCTCCATGAACTTCGATTCCGCAGCGCCATAGGAGAACGTCATGTCCTGCAGTTCGCATTCGCCGCCCGCATCGCACACCGGACAGTCCAGCGGATGGTTACCGAGCAGCAACTCGACCATCCCCTTGCGTGCCTGGCGAACTTCATCCGTGTCGGTCGCGACGATCATGCCCTCGGCGACCGCAGTGGTGCAGGCGGTCTGAAGCTTGGGCATTTTTTCGATCTTGACCACGCACATGCGGCAAGCGCCCTGCACCGACAAGTTGGGGTAATAACAAAAGGAAGGAACTTCGATGCCCGCGCTCTTACAGGCGTCGATGAGGAGCGATCCCGCCGGAGCGGTCAGCTTCTTGCCGTCGACAGTTAGATTGACATCAGCCATAAGATCGTCGTCGGTCGCTTGTCGTTCGTCGTTGGCACAATCGCATTAGCCAAACAGATCCCAGCTAACGACCCATGCAATCGGCCAACGACGGTTTTACGCAAATACCGGTAGCGGTGCCAATGCCCCTGCCTTCTCAAACGGACAGGGTTTGCCATCCAGGTGATCTTCAAACTCTTGCCGGAACTTTTGGATGAATGCCATCGTCGGCATGGCTGCAGCGTCTCCGAGCGCGCAAAAAGTCTTGCCCAGCATATTTTCGGAGAGGTAGTACATGTTATCAATGTCCTTCATTACGCCGCCGCCGCTATGAAAGCGGTGGAGAGTTTTCTCCAGCCAGTCTGTACCCTCGCGGCAGGGGATGCACCAGCCACAGCTTTCGTGCTGGTAGAACTTCATCGTGCGTAGCGCGAACTTCACAATGCATTGAGAATCGTCGAGCACGACCACGCCACCGGAGCCTAACATCGACCCCGTTTTCGCAACGCTGTCAAAGTCCATTGCCACGTCAATTTCATTCGCAGTCAAGATCGGAGTGCTGGATCCTCCCGGCACGACACCCTTGAGAGTTCGTCCATTCGGGATACCGCCACCGACGTCATAGATCATCTTCTTCAGGTTGTAACCCATCGGCAGTTCGTACACGCCCGGCTTGTTCAGGTTGCCCGCGAGACAAAAGAGCCGCGGACCGCCGTTCTTCGGCGTGCCGATATTCGCGAACCACTCTCCGCCACCGAGGATGATGTGGGGCACGGAAGCCAACGTCTCCGCATTATTGATGACCGTCGGCCCGCCCCAGAGTCCAACCACAGCAGGGAAGGGAGGCTTAATGCGCGGAATGCCCCGCTTGCCTTCGAGCGATTCCATCAGCGCCGATTCCTCGCCGACTTCATAAGCGCCCGCGCCACCGTGCCAGTAGACGTCGAGATCGTATCCGCTGCCGAAAATATTCTTGCCGATGAATCCCTTCGCGTAAGCGTCCTTGATCGCCTTCTGCATGATCACCGACAGATAGCGATACTCACCACGAATGTAAATGTAGGCGGTGTGCGATCCGATAGCGATGGCCGCGATCATCGCACCTTCGATCACCGCATGCGGATCGTGCTCGAAGATCAGGCGGTCTTTGCAGGTCCCAGGCTCGCTCTCGTCCCCATTGCACAGGATGTACTTGGGGTGGGAGGACTGTTTGGGAACAAACGACCACTTCATTCCAGTGGCAAATCCCGCTCCGCCGCGCCCACGGAGGCCCGAGGTCTTGACCTCATTGATAATTGCGTCCGGTTGCATGCCGAGCGCCTTCTGCACGGCTTTATAGCCGTCTAACTCGATGTAGCGGTCGATATTCGTCGCACCCAGGCCGAAGCGCTTGGAAACGACTTTTACCTCGTCGGGATGAGAGACCAGAGAAGCCATGGGGAAAATCTGCAATTTGTGATTGGTAATTTGTAATTTGAAAACCACACCACGCTTTTCAATTGCAAATTACAAATTACCAATTATTGAGTGCCCTTCTTCCGATAGTCCTCGATAGCCCGGTCCATCTTCTCGATGGTCAGGTTCTCGTGGAAATCATAG
>Ga0210402_10000870_pt1 | contig 32503 bp, 30 predicted proteins | sample IncBWC7MmetaG_FD_161055 | JGI IMG/M metagenome (GOLD analysis project Ga0210402, IMG submission 161055) | Forest soil microbial communities from Barre Woods Harvard Forest LTER site, Petersham, Massachusetts, United States - Inc-BW-C-7-M | ecosystem: Environmental > Terrestrial > Soil >...
TCGCGCGGATGCGACGGCGTCGATCCGGTGAAGGCGATCGTTCCGTTCTTCGCCACCGAGACGTCGATCCAGTAGCTGAAGTACGGCTCGACCTCGCCGAGGTTGATGCGCCGGGCAGGACCGTCGAGAGGCTGCAGCCAGAACGCGGTCGACGTCGCGTCGTGACCGCCGGTGATGAAGCCCTTGCCATCAGGCAGCCAGACGGTGCGATAGACGTTGCGGTCGAGGCCTTTGGTGACTTCGACGCCCGTGCCGCCTGCGGCTGGCACGAGCCAGATGGAGTTCTCGCTCCCCGGCTCGCTGCCGCGCGCATGCCAGTAGGCGATGTGCGTGCCGTCCGGCGTGAAGACCGGCTGGGTCTCGTCGAGATCGCGCGTGGTCAGACGCTCCACGCCCCCCGAGGCAACGTCGACGAGGGCGATGCGATTGCTGTTCGGCGTACCGCCGTGCGGCGTGTCGCGCCGTGTGATGGCGATGCTCTTTCCGTCCGGCGACCACGCCAGCGGCGACGGCGCCGGACCGGGCGGATGGGCCACCGGCAGGCTCCACGAGCCGCTGGTCAGACGGCGCGCTTTGTCGCCCGAGGCAGTAACCAGCCAGATGTGCGAAGGCGTCGGTGCCGTGGTGTTGAGATAGTCGTCGTCGCCGATCTCGAAGGAACGATTGCCCTTCTCCTCGTTCGGCACAGGATCGTCGGAGGCAACGAAGGCGAGCTGGGCGCCGTCCGGACTCCACGCGTATTGCTGCACCCCGCGCGCGGCATCGGTGATCCGACGCGCTTCGCCTCCGCGCGTCGGCAGGATCCAGATCTGCCGCTTTGCGTCGCGCTCACTCGAGGCGTTGGCGAGGAAGGCAAGCTGCGACCCGTCTGGCGACCAGCGCGGTGCTGCCACCCCTCGCCTGTCATAGCTGAGCTGGCGCTGCTCGCCGGTGGCCACGTCGATCATGAAGAGATCGCCGTCGTACCGGTTCTCCTTCACGTTCGCTCTCGTCACCACGACGGCGATCGACTTGCCGTCCGGCGAGATCTGCGGATCGTTGAGATTGGCGATGCGGAGCCGGTCGGACGGCTGCCAGCGCTGCGCGTGCGCGGCCGCGGCGATGAACAACAACGCGACGAAGATTCGTTTCATGGCGGGATGGTACATGGTCGCGCGGTCGCGCGGTTACGCGGTCTCGCGGTGTTTCTCGATCGCAACCCCACCGCGAGACCGCGAGACCCCGAGACCGCGCAACCCAGCAACCAAGCAACCCAGCAACCAATCCGCTACCCTTTGCAAACCAGGAGGCTCCATGCAACCAGTCATCGTCCGTTCCGGCAAGTCGTTGCGCAACGACATCGAGGCAGGTCCGCATCGGATGATTGCGGACGAACCGGCAAGCGCGGGGGGCACCGAGGCGGGGCCGACGCCCTACGACTTCCTCGCCGCCGCCCTCGGCACATGCACCTCGATGACGCTGCGCGTCGTGGCTGCCCGGGAGAACATCCCGCTCGAAGGGGTCGAGATCACGGTCGGGAACGACCGGATGCATGCCAAAGACTGCGCCGACTGCCTCACCGATTCCGGCTACATCCATCGCTTTACCGTCGCCATCAAGCTCATCGGGACTCTCACACCCGCGCAGCGGGAGCGAATGCTCGACGTAGCGAGCCGCTGCCCTGTTCACAAAACGCTCACCTCGGAGATCCGTATCGACGAGCGTCTCGTCGACTGAGTGGCACAATTCTTCTACTAGAAGTGATAGATCGGATTATTTGCATGGCACAGAGTCCAGAAGAACAACTCCAGAGGGTACTGGTCGCCGATGACGACCAGTCGATCCGGCAACTCGTCTCGACGATCGTGAGGCGCGAGCGCTTCGCCGTCGACATCGCCGCCGACGGCCTGGAAGCGATCGAGTACCTCAAGAAGAACCAATACGCAGTCATCCTTCTCGATCTGATGATGCCGCGAATGGATGGGTTCGGCGTCATCGAGTGGATGAAACAGAATCCGCCGCTGATCAAGCCGATCATCGTCGTCATCACCGCCTACGCCGATCAGCGATTCAAGGAAGTCGACGCCGAGCTCGTCTCCGGCGTCCTTCACAAGCCTTTCGAAGTGGCCGAGCTCGGCAACCTCGTCCGCGCCTGCGTGGTCGGATTCACCGACGAGCTGCGGCAGCAGATCTTCGTTTCGAAGGACCGGGCCATTCGCAATTTCGGCCGCGGAGAGGATATGTAGGACGATGTTGCGCGGTCTCGGGGTTGCGCGGTCTCGCGGTTGGGAACCGGCGGAATCGGCGTCTTTTGTTCGGAATCCTCATCTTTTGTTCGAAATCGGCATCTTTTGTTCGGAATCCTGGAATCGATTCCAAAACCAGTGAATTGCTTCTCGACTCCCCGAGACCGCGTAACCGTCCTACGCGGACCAGTTCTCCATCCAGTACTGCAAAATAACCAGCGCCCACAGCGGCTTGGCGTTGTTTGCCTGGCCGCTGCGATGCGCTGACAGCAACTCTCCGACGTGGCGCTCGTCGAGCAGCCCCCGCGCCCGCACTCGTTCCGGCGCCAGGAGACGATCGACTTCGGCGCGCAACCCTTCGTTGATCCAGCTGGCGATGGGGACGCTCAGTCCCCGTTTGCGGCGATAGATCACGCTCTTCGGCAGCCAGCGTTCCGACGCTTTCTTCAGGACCCACTTGGTCTCGAAACGGCGCAGGCGCAGGTCGGGAGGAAGCGACAGCGCGAAACGGGTGACATCGCGGTCGAGGAACGGCGCCCGCGCCTCGACCGACGACAGCATCGTGGCCCGGTCGACCTTCACCAGCAGGTTGTCCCGCAGATAGCTCCGGTAGTCGAGCAGCATCGCCCCGGTCAGAGGATCGCCGTTCGAGGCGCCGGGCAGATCCGGCATGTCGTTTCCGAGCCTGTAGACCGCCGGCGACAGCCCGGTCCCGAACCACGCCAGATGCCGCTCGATCCACGGCTTCTCGGCGTTGGAGACGAATCGCTTGAGCAGAAACTCGAGCGTTACCTTCTTCGTCGACGACGGCACGCGCTGAACAATCCGCCGCAGGGACGCACGCACGAACGACGGCAAGGCGTCGTACATCGGCGCGACCTTGTGACCGATGTAGGTCGGATAGCCGCCAAACAACTCATCCGCCCCCTCACCGCTGAGGATGACTTTGACGTGCTGCCGCGCCGCGCGCGCCAGGAGAAAAGTCGGCAGGATGGCCGGATCGGCCAGCGGCTCGGCCACCCCTCCTACGACGCACCGCAACGCCTCCAGCAAGGTCTCGGCATCCGTCCGCACCGGCACATACCGCGTCCGGATCCGCCTGGCCAGCTCCTCGGCGACGGGACTCTCGTCGTACGACTGCTCGGCGAAGGCGGCGGAGTAGGTGTGGACCTTATCGACTCCGATGAACTTCGCCGCCAGCGTGGCCAGGATCGACGAATCGAGTCCGCCGCTGGTGAAGACGCCCACAGGCACATCCGCCATGACCTGCTTTTCGACCGCGCGCTCGACGAGGCGTTGCGTTTCGGCGACGGCATCGCGCGCGTGGATTCGCTCGATACGGAAAGAGCCGGCATCCCAGTAGCGGACGGCCTCCTCGGAGCCACTACGGAACCGGATGAACGTTCCCGCCTCGACGCGGCGGACGTCGCGGAACGGCGTGCGCGGCTCGGGGATGTATCCGAGGCGAAGGTACTCACCGATGGCGATCGGATCGAGCTCGCGGCTGATGTCAGGATGCCGCAAAAGGCATTGCAGCTCCGAGGCGAAGATCACCTCGCCACGCGGCTTCGCGTAGAAGAGAGGCTTCTCGCCGGCCCGGTCGCGAGCCAGGATCAGTTGCTGCGTCCGCGCATCCCAGATAGCCAGGCCGAACATCCCATCGAGCTCGGGGATGGCGGCCACGCCGCGCTCGAGGTATAGCGGCAGGATCGTTTCCACGTCCGACCTCGAGCGATAGGGATAGTCCGGATAGCGGGCCCGGATCTCCGCGGCGTTGTAGATCTCGCCGTTGCACGCCAGCCATACCTCTGATCCCGGCGACGCGAACGGCTGGTCGGCCCGCTCATGAAGATCGATGATGCGCAGCCGCTCGGTCCCGATCACCGCCTGGGGATGCGTGAATTCCGCGTGCCCGTCCGGCCCGCGATGCCGCAACGCCTCGCCCATGAATCCGAGGACCTCGGGGTACCGCAGCGCCGCGCCGCCGGCGACCATTCCATAGATGCCACACATCGGGCCGACTATAACCGAGAGCGGAGAGCGGTCTGGAAGTTCATCCTGACGGTGAGCGCAGCGAAGCCTGTCAGGATCTCCGGTGGAATCGCGAGGGGCTCTACTGGAACCAACTGACGCGCGGTCTCCGGTAAGTTCATCCTGACGGCGAGCGCAGCGAGCCTGTCAGGATCTCCGGTGGAATCGACTTCCGCGCGGTCTCACCGGAGATCCTGACAGGTTCGCTTCGCTCACCGTCAGGATGAACCCGGCTAAACAACCCCGCGATAGCAATACGCAATGCCAAACGTCAGCGGGCGAACGTCGATGGACGTGAACCGCGCCGCTCCGCGCATCATCGCCACGAACTCCTCGCCGCACGGAAACCGGGCTGCCGACGATTCGAGATACTCGTACGCCTTGCGCTCGCCGGTGACGGCACCGCCGAGGCGCGGGAGGAAATGGCGGCGGTACGAATCGTAGAGGGCGGAAGCGAGACGGCCAGACGGCTGGCCGAACTCCAGCACGATCACCCGTCCGCCTGGGCGCACCACGCGCGCCATCTCCGCGATCGCTTTCATCGGATCGCCGACGTTGCGGATGCCGAAGGAAATGCTGGCGATGTCGAAAGCAGCGTCGTCGAACGGCAAGGCGGTAACGTCGGCGACGTCGAAGGTGATCGCGCGCGACTTCTGCCGCGCCAGCGCGATCATCTCCGGCGTGAAATCGGTCCCGACCACCCGCCCGCTGCCGACGGCTTTCTTGAATGCGATGGCCAGATCGCCCGTACCGGTCGCACAGTCGAGAACCGCATCGCCCTCCTTCGCCCCCGACCAACGCACCGCCCTGCGACGCCAGAGGTGATGCACGCCCGCGGACATGACGGTATTGGCGCGGTCGTAGCGCCCGGCGATGGAGCCGAACATGGATTGGATGCGGGTGGGGTCGGGGCCTGTGTATGGCGAGGTCGGCGAGGGCGCGTTGTCGGTTGTCGGTTGTCGGTTGTCGGTGACGGTCATGAGCGAAGGGGTTAGAACCTTACCACTTGGAAGAGCGTGCGGCGGCGGGCACTGACAACCGATAACCGATAACCGACAACCCGCTGCGCGCAGATACAATCTCGCGCGCCATGCCCCACGACTTCGCCTTCATCCAGACCGCGCCGGGGCGGGTCTTCGTCGGATGGGGGCCGTTCGAGCAGTTGCCGTTCCGGCGGCCGGAGCGGCCGGCATTCTTCATCGCCGACTTCTTTCTCGATGATCCGCATCCGTGGCGGCATCCGGCGGCGTGGGAGGAGATGACGTTCGAAGAGCTGGCCGCGCACTTCGACGATTGCGACGCGCCACGCGTGACGTGGGATGCTCCGTCGCTCACCGACTTCACGGCGCTCTTCGATTCCGCGCACGCGGCCATGGTCCGCGGCGAGTTTCAGAAAATCGTTCCGGTGATCTTCGAATCGGGCCGGTTCGTGGAGCGCGGCGAATGGTGGCGCTGGTTCTTCACGCGATTGAGCCAGTTGCCGCTGGGTATGCGCGCCTACGGCTATTCGTACCAGAACCACGGGATGATCGGAGCGACCCCCGAGCTGCTGTTCGAAGCGTACGCGCGCGGCTACCGGACCATGGCACTGGCGGGGACGCGTCCCGTCGCCCGCGCGGAAGAGCTGGCGCGCGATCCGAAGGAGCTCCGCGAGCATCGCTTCGTCGTCGACGACATCGTCCGCCGTCTGGCGCCGTTCGGGAACATCGAGATCGGCCCGCTCGGGACGTTGCGCCTCCCCAAGATCGCGCACCTCATCACGCCGATCTTCTTCAGCGAGAGCGGCGGCTCAGAGCGGATGTCGTTCTCCGAAATGGTTCGCCGCCTCCACCCCACCGCCGCCCTCGGCGTTTCCCCACGCAGCGAAGCCGGCGAGCGCTGGCTGCGCGAAGCCGACCGCGGCGTGAAGCGGCGCACCTTCGGCGCGCCGTTCGGGCTGGAGCGCGAAGACCGTTCGGCGCTGGCTCTCGTAGCCATCCGCAATCTGGAATGGAGCGGCGAGCGCGTGCGCGTCGGTTCCGGCGCCGGAATGCTCATAGAAAGCCGCGTGGAGCGCGAGTTCGACGAGCTGCGCGAGAAACGGGAGCAGGTGAAGGCGCTCTTCGGCGTGACCGCGCACGTCGAAGCATTCGCATGACCAACATTGCCGAAGCGCGGCGCGTCATCGAGCAGGCCTGCGCACTCGGCGCCGCCGACTTCTGCGTCTGCGCCGGCTCGCGCAACGCACCGCTGCTGGCCGTTCTCGGAGCTTCGGATCTGCGAATCTACTCTTTCGTCGACGAGCGCTCCGCCGCCTTCTTCGCCCTCGGCCGCGCCAAGCTGACCGGCCGCCACGTCGCCGTCGTCACGACATCCGGCACCGCCGTCGCCGAGCTCCTCCCCGCCGCCGTCGAAGCGCACTACTCCGGGACGAAGCTGATCTTCATCACCGCCGACCGCCCGGCGCGATACCGCGGCACCGGCGCGCCGCAAGCGATCGAGCAGGAAGAGATCTTCGGCGTGTATGGGCGGGGGGCGGTGGTGCATATCAACGTTGCGTTTGATGAGCCGCTAATCGACGAGGTTGCGGAGGACGCGGTTGCGGGGTCTCGCGGTTTCGCGGTCGCGCGGCATGAGATCGACGACGCGTCCGATCGTGCTGACACCGCGAGACCCCGCAACCGCGAGACCGCGAGACCCATCGCCTTTTCGCGCCCACTCGTAATCCTCAGCGGTCTCGCGCCCACTCAAGGCGCCCGCGTTCGCGATTTCGCGCTGGCGTTGAACGCGCCGGTGTACGCCGAGCCGCTCTCCGGTTTGCGCGAAGATCCGGCGCTTGCGCATCTCCTCATCACAGCGGGAGAGCGGATGATCGGGCGCGGCAACCTCGATGGCGTGATCCGCATCGGCAATGTGCCGTCGTTGCGGTTCTGGCGCGATCTCGACGAGTCGCGCCGCGACCTGCCTCTGGTCAGCTTCAGCGATCTGCCGTTTACCGGCTGCAGCCGCGGCGAGGTTCATCCGATCGAGGCGCTGCCGGACGATGTGACGCCTCGCGAGCGCGATGAGCGCTTCTTCGCCGACGACCGTTCTCGTGCGGCATCGATCGATGCCATCCTAGATGACGAGCCTCAGTCCGAGCTGGCGATGTTCCGTTCGCTGTCACTCACCATTCCCACGAACGCCCGCGTCTACCTCGGCAACTCGCTTCCGATCCGCGAGTGGGATCTCGCCGCCACGCGCGAGCCGCGCGGCTTTGCCATCGAAGCCAATCGCGGCGCGAACGGTATCGACGGACAGCTTTCGACATTCTTCGGCCAGTGCGATCCCTCGCGTCCCAACATCTGCGTCGTCGGCGACCTCACCGCGATCTATGACAGCAACGCCCCCTGGATCGTCCCGCAGCTCGATGCCGGCATCGACTTCCGCATCGTCATCATCAACAACGGCGGCGGACGGATCTTCAGCCGCGTCCCCTCGCTCCGCAAACTCGATCCCGCTATGCGTGAACGGATGATCGAGAACAGTCACGCGCTACGCTTCGATCACTGGGCGGCGATGTGGAGCATCGAAGACCGCGTCACAGAACTGCGCCCCGACGCCGCGTCCACCCGCCGCGCCTGGGAACGTTACGACGCCCTATGGTGATCACCTGCCTCCACGGCTTCCTCGGCAACCCACACGACTGGGACTTCCTCCGCGACGCCGGCTTCGCCATCGAAACCCCTCCGCTCGACGCCATCCCCCCACACGGCGACACTCTCCTCGGCTACTCCCTCGGCGGCCGCCTCGCGCTGCATGCACTGCTGGCTGGCGCGCAATACGAACGGGCGATCTTCGTCTCCACCGGCCTCGGCGTCGAAGGCGAAGCGCGCTCCGCTCGCCGTGCTGCCGATGAGTCCTGGGCAAAGCGTTTCGAGACAGAGGATTTCGATTGGGTCATGGCCGCATGGAACGCGCAGCCGGTACTTGCCGGTCCCGCGCTTACTCGCACACGTGATGATTACGACTCGCGCGCTCTCCGCGAGTGGTCGTCCGGAGCATTGCCGCCGGTAGCATCGCGCCTGCACGAACTGACGATCCCAACGCTCTGGATCGCCGGTAGTCGGGATGTGAAATACGTCGCCGAGGCGAAGCGGGCTGTTTCGCTGGCGCCCGACGCGGACCTGGCGATTATCGAGGATGCAGGGCATCGCGTTCCCTGGGAGCAGCCGCGCGAATTCATGGAAAGGCTTCAACCACAGAGGCACTGAGAACACAGAGTTTCTTGCTCTGCGTCTCTGTGTCTCTGTGGTTATTTTTTTCTGTTCACCACCCCAACACATACGCAAACATCAGCGGCGCCACGATCGACGCATCCGACTCGATCACGTGGCTAGGCGTGTCGACGCCTAACTTCCCCCACGTAATCTTCTCGTTCGGGACCGCGCCGGAGTACGAGCCGAAGCTGGTGGTCGAGTCGCTGATCTGGCAGAAGTAGCCCCAGAGGGGGACGTTCGTGCGCTGCAGGTCCTGATGCAGCATCGGGACGACGCAGATGGGGAAGTCGCCGGCGATGCCGCCGCCGATCTGGAAGAAGCCGATCGTCCTTCCATCCTGCGTCGTCTTCGTGTACGAGTCGGCCAGCTCGATCATGTATTCGATGCCGGTGCGCACGGTGTGCACATTCTTCACGTCGCCGGAGATGCAGTGGCCGGAGTACATATTGCCGAGGGTGGAATCCTCCCAGCCGGGGACGAACATGGGGAGATTCTTCTCGGCGGCGGCGATCATCCACGAATCCTTCGGATCGATCTGGTAGGACTCGGCGATCGATCCGTCGCGGAGGATCTCGTACATGAACTCGTGCGGGAAGAGGCGGCGTCCTTCCTTGTCCTTGGCCACCCAGTGACGCAGCACCGCCGATTCGATGCGGCGCATGGCCTCCCCCTCGGGGATGCAGGTATCCGTCACGCGGTTCATGTGCCGGTCGAGCAGCGCTTTCTCGTCCTGCGCGGAGAGGTAGCGGTAGCCAGGAACGCGCTCGTAATGATCGTGCGCCACCAGGTTGAAGATGTCCTCCTCGAGGTTGGCGCCGGTGCAACAGATGGCGTGGACCTTCCCCTGCCGGATCATCTCGGCGAGCGAGATCCCCAGCTCCGCCGTCGACATCGCGCCGGCCATCGTGACCAGCATCTTGTTCCCGCCGCCGAGGTGCTTGATGTAGTCGTCCGCCGCCGCGCGCAACGACGCGGCGTTGAAGTGACGATAGTGATGCTGAATGAAATCTCTGATCGGACTAGGCATCGGCGGATGATACTGCGGTTGAATGCGGGCTTCGCCGTTGTCGGTTGTCGGTTGATTGCGGAAACGATTCGCACGATGTAACGCAGAACAAACCGATAACCGACAACCGACAACGGCGAAGCCCGCAGTTGTACCATTCGCCGTATGAAACGAACTCTCCCCCTGCTGCTCCTGGTCTGCGCCACCGCCTTTGCGGATGATGCCAAGCTGACGAAATCGATCGAGACCGACATCCGCACGCTGGCCGCGCCGAACATGGAAGGCCGCGGCCTTGGCACGAAGGGGATCGGCTTGGCGGCAAACTACATCGAGGGTCGTCTGCGCGCGCTCGGATTGCAACCGGCCTTCGGCAAGTCGTATCGACAGCCGTTTCCGGTCAAGATGGGCGTCTCGCTAGGCAGCGGAAACAAGCTGGAGGGAGTGGCGGATGGCGACTGGACGCCGCTCGGCTTCTCCAGCGCCGGTGCGTTCTCCGGACCACTGGTGTTCGCCGGCTACGGCATCGACGCCACGCCGATCGGATACAACGACTTCGACGGGATCGATGTGAAGGGAAAAGTCGTGCTGATGCTGCGGTACGAGCCGCAGGAGAAGGACGACAACTCGAAGTTCGACGGACGCAGGCCGAGCCGCTGGTCGGCCATGCGCTACAAGGTCCTGCAGGCGCGCGAGCGCGGCGCGGTGGCGGTGATCTTCACCACCGGGCCGATCCAGGACGAAGGGAAGGACAAAGTTCCGCCGCTCGTCAACGACGGGCCGGAGAGCCCCGCCGGCATCCCGGTGATCCAGGTGAAGACCTCGGTGGCGCAGCACTGGCTGAACGCTGCCGGGATCGAGCTGGCCCAGTTTCAGAAGGACGTCGACGTTGATCTCAAGCCGCGCTCGCGCGTGCTGGCGGCGACCGTCAGCGGCGTCGCCGATGTGACGCCGCAGTTCGATAGCGGCGAGAACATCGCCGCCATCCTGCCGGGCCGCGGCTCGCTGGCGAACGAGGTGATCGTCCTCGGTGCACATTACGATCACCTCGGGTATGGCGGTGAGGGCTCGATGAAGCCGAACGTGCACGCCATCCACCCGGGCGCGGACGACAATGCCTCCGGCGACGCGGGGGTGATGAACGCTGCCGAATTGCTGCGCGACTCGCTGACCGATATCCCGGACCGCCGCACGATCCTCTTTGCGCTCTTCTCGGGCGAGGAGCGCGGCCTGGCTGGATCCGGCTATTTCGTGGCCCACTCGCCGGTGCCGGTCTCCAGCATCAAGGCAATGGTGAACCTCGACATGGTCGGCGCCTTGCGCGAGGACAAGATCACCGCCTTCGGCACCGACTCCGCCCCGCAGTGGAAGGCGCTCGTCGATACGGCCGGCGCCGGATCGAACCTCAAGATCACCGAGACCGGAGATGGCTACGGCCCGTCCGATCAGACCAGTTTCTACGCGGCGAAGGTGCCCGTGCTGCATTTCTTCACCGGCGCCCACGAGCGTTACCACACGCCGGAAGACGTCGCCGATCCAATCAATTTCGCCGGCGAGGCACGCATCGTGAGGCTGATCGCAAACGTGATGACGCCGCTGGCGCGTGGCGCCGTGACTCCTGTCTACGCCCGCGCTTCGAGCGCGCCGGCGATGGAAGGCGACTCCCGCGGCTATGGCGCCTACCTCGGCACGGTCCCTGACTACTCGGCGATGGATGCTACCACCGGAGGCGTGCTCCTGTCCGATGTGCGCCCCGGCTCACCGGCCGACAAGGCTGGTATCCGCGGCAAGGACCGGATCGTCTCGATCGGAGGCACGCGCATCGAGAACCTTTACGACATGTCCTACGCGCTGCAGGATCACAAGCCCGGCGATACGGTCGACATCATCGTCGTCCGCGGCGGCGAACGGTTGACGTTGCGCGCTACGCTCACCACGCGCGGAGGCGGAGCCCCGCCGGCCACACCGCCGGTGAAGACTTCAACCTTCACCATCAATGCGGGCAAGCCCTTCGAGAAGACGTACGAGGGCGAGAAGCATCTGAAGGACATCCGCCAACTCACCTTCGGCGGCGAGAACGCCGAGGCCTACTTCAGCCCTGACGGGACGAAGATCATCTACCAGGCCACCGTGCCCGGCGCAGGATGCGATCAGGAGTACACGATGGATCTGGCCACCGGCGAGACGAAGCTCGTCTCGAGCGGCAAGGGACGGACGACCTGTGGCTACTACCGCTACCCGCAGGGCGACCGCATCATCTATGCCACCACCGAGGGCGGGAGCACCGATTGCCCGCCGAAACCGGACATGTCGAAGGGATACGTCTGGCCGGTTTACTCATCGTTCGACATCGTCGAGGCCAACGTCGACGGCTCGAACGCGAAGAAGATCACGACGGCTTCCGGATACGACGCGGAGATGACGTGGTGTCACAAGGGCGGGAAGATGGTCTTCACCTCGATGCGCGACGGCGATCTCGAGCTCTACGAGATGGACGAGGCGAGCGGGAAGGTCAAGCGCCTGACCAACGCCCCCGGCTACGACGGCGGCGCCTTCTACAACGCCGATTGCACCGAGATCGTCTGGCGGGCCAACCATCCTGTCGGCCCGGCGCTCGACGAGTATCGCGGGCTGCTGGCGAAAGAGCTCGTCAAGCCGCTGCTCATGGAGCTCTTCCTAATGAACGCCGACGGCACCAACCAGCGCCAGATCACCCACAACGGCGCCGCGAACTTCTGTCCCTACTTCATGAACGACGGGAAGCGGATCATCTTCGCCTCGAACGTCAACGCCAAGGGCTTCGACTTCGACCTCTGGACGATTCAGAAAGACGGCCAGGGCCTGGAGCGCATCACCACCGCCCCTGGCTTCGACGGCTTCTGCGTCTTCAGCCCCGACGGCCAGTACCTGATCTGGGCCTCCAGCCGCGCCAAACCGGACAGCTACGAGATGAACCTGTTCATCGCGAAGTGGGTGGATTGACGGCGCATTGGTCGCTGGTTGCGGCCGGTCAGAACGCCTGCGTCGTGGCGATGGACCAGACCTGACCACGGCGGTTCAGCGGGCTGGCATTCAGCGCATACGCCCAATCGATCCGGATCATGGCCGACTCGTAGCGGGCGATGCCGATGCGCAGACCGGCTCCGACGTCGCTCTTCATCCCTCGGAAGCGGCCATCGACAGCCTGGCCTGAATCGGCGAAGACGGCGATGCCCGGCCCGAAGATCTGCAACAGCTCGCGGCCGAGGAAGAGACGATGCTCGACGTTGACGATCAGACGCCGGCTCCCTTCGAAGGCAAAGTCGGGATATGCCCGCAGGCCGCTCTGCCCGTCTGCGAGGAACTGCAAATCGCGGTCGAGTTGCCAGCCGAGGTCGAGGCGGAGACGGGCTACGAAGGCCTGCGGATAGCGCGTCTGAAAACGGGTGACGGCGCGGCCGTCGAGCGAGACGATCGTGTTGCGGTCATTCGGCGCGCGCGTCGATGCGCTGATCTGGCCGATGACGAAGGAATGGCTGCTGAAGGCGTAGCCCACCCCCTCGCTGGCGCGGAGACGAATGGTCAGCGCGTTGTTTCCCGAACGGCGCGGCGAAATCGCGGCGTGCACGCCGGTGAAGCGTCCAATGTTGAAGTCCTGTTCCTCCAGATCGTGGTCGACATAGTCGAGTTTCACGAAACGGAAACCGGCCGACTCGTAGCCGATGTCGAGGAAGCGGAAATGGCGCCCGCCGGGGATGACGTCGTTCGCCCGGCCCGGGAGATGCGCGAACGTGTCGTCGAGAAGATCGATACCACCGACGATGCTCGACCTTCCATTCCGGTCGGCATACAGGAGATGCGAGTGCGAAAACGCCAGCTCCCTATGCTCCAACCGGAACCGCGCCGCTACCTCTCCCTGTTGAAAGATCCGCTCATTTTGAAGCACGTGGTCGAGGAGCACGCTCGCCGTCCATGCCGTCGTGTACGAGAAGAAGGGCCGCTCCAGAGCGACCTTTTCCTCATTGCCGTCCGAGTTCCTCGCGTAGAGCGCGTCGAGGTTCCAGTACGGCCCCAACGCCGCAGGATGGAGAAGCTCGATGGCGTTGCCGTCCCGCTCCACGCCGCGCTCGTGGCGCAGTTGCAACTCGCCGCCCGTACCGAAGAGATCCTTTTGCGTGAGGTTGACGTCGTAGGCGGCAACCCCGCCGTCGTTGGAGAAATCGCCGTCGATATTCGTCGTCCAGGAGTCCTGCGTCACGACGGCGACGTCGACGACGCCATCGTGCGGCGGCGACGCGGTGACTGACGCACTGACGAGAAAGTCGAAGAGGCGCAGGTTGCGCTCCGTCTCCTGGAGCTTGACGGGATCGTAGGGATCGCCTTCGCGAAAGAGCAGAAAGCGGCGCAGAAGCGCCGCGCGCGTCTGGATGTGCAGGAGGTTCGCCACTCTGTAAAAGCCGGCCGCCGCTTCCGCGGAATCGAAGATCGGCCGGGCGTCGATGGTGATGCGTCCGATGCGAAGGGGCTCGCCGGCCATGAGGACGCCGCTCGATGTGAGAGCGAGAATCAACGCCAGGCGCAGCCGTTTCACGCGATGCTGGTACCAGATCGCAGGTGAAGCGAAGGTGAAGAGAGCTCAGCGCTCACGTACCGGATACTCCAGGTCGGCCGGCGGCTTTCGATCGATAGTCAGGACGACGAGACTCGGGTCGACCGCGGCCGGCGTCATCTGAAGAAATCCGATGGCGTCAGGGTTCGCGGCGACCGCTTTTTCCATCGCCTCGCTACTGTTCATGACCCGAGGGGCGGCGGCGGCCCGTCCGCGAAAGACCGCGCCGAGCCACCATTGCGAATAGTCGATGTCGGACATCCGGATGAGACGGTCGAGGAAAATGCGCCCCTCCGGCGTTTCCGCCGGCCGCACGAAAAGGACGATGTGATGTCCGTTGCTCCAGCGGCTGATCTCGCCGAGAAAGATGCGGCGAAGATCGCCGGCCGAAACATCGCGGACCGGATTCTTCGCCGAAACGAGAAACGACACGCGCTGAGGAAACGTCTCCGCCGCCTTCGCGGTCGATACGAGAAGGAGAAGGATCGCGATCGACAGCCGGTACATTCGCATGACGATCAGAAGGCGATGGCAAGCTCGATGCGGACGAGATGGCGGGTGCGCGGTTCCGGAACCAGTTGCGACCGGAACTCGCTCTTGAAGACCAATCGTGGCGAGATGTCCCAACGAACGCCGGCGGACCAGGCGTTCAGATTCTGTACATCGCTCAGATACTGCTCGCCGGGTGCGACGGTTTGATGGTCAAGCAGCACGTAGGGGCGGAGCGGTTTCCACCGGCCGTGCGGCCGGTACGAACCGAGCAGATACCAGCCGTGTGTGACGAATTCATTCGGCCCTCCAACGTCCGAGTGAACCATCCGTGCCAATTCGCCGCGCAATTCGACGCCACCGCGAACGAACGAGGAGAAAAGGGTGGCGTCGAGCTCGCGCAACGTCTCGCCCCTCAGCCGAATGCGTCCCGCGTAGCCGGACGCGCCAGCCTGAAAACCGGTCAGGACGTCGGGCGCCACGCTCACGACGGCGAGGCCGGCCGGCGAGATCCCGCGCCGAAAGAGGGGCTGAATGTCGTCGCGTTCAGTCCCTCGGGCGCCGCCAACGCCGACGCCATATTCGGCTCCCAGGGAGCCGGGCACGCGGCCCGACGCCCAGGCACCGTCGAAATGGAGAGGCCAGGCGCCATGCTGCGACTCACGGCGAGCGATGGCAGGAACGTCGATCGGCGTCTGTAGAAAGAGGCTGCGGTGCTCGCGCTCGTTCCACTGGATGATGCCCGTGTGGATCTGCCCGATCTCGAGCCGCAGCCGGTCAGACGGGTTGAACGTCACGTAGAAGCGCTCCAGATTGAGCTCGAACCGGTGCGTCAGCGGACGATCGCTCCCCGAGTTTGGGGTGCTCTTGACCAGCACTTCACCGAGGAACGACCAGTCGCCGCCGAGCTGCGATGAGGCGTAGAGATCGACCTCTCCGGTTTGATGATCCTTCCCATCACCCGTCGGATGGCTCAGGACGATGTCGGCGAACGCACCAAGACGGAAGGCCGGGAAGTGGCCCGAGGCTGGAGGAGGCGCATCGTCGGCCCTGGACGCGGTTGCGGTGAGACTGACGATGATCGCGAGAGCCGCACCGATTCGCCGGTTCATGGGCGTGAATCTACCGCATTCCCGCTATTTCACCGTGAACATCGCGTGCGCCAGCAGGGGGTCGTTGCCGTAGTAGATCTTCAGATTCTGGCCCTTGTCGCTCACGGTCAGCGACGAGATGCGCCAGACGCCGCGCGCGAAGTTGGCCTGCAAGCGAATCGTCCCGATGAAGGTGTTGCCATCCTTTTGCTGGAAAGAGAAGAACTGGCCGCTGGAGCTGGAGCCGGGCCCGACGATCTGAGCGCTCACCCCGCCAACGCCGCACACGTCATCCGAGACCACTGCCGTGACGTCGATGGTCGGATCGTCGCGGCCCATGATGATCTCGGTGCGGCTCAGCGCCACTCCTTGCAGCACGGGCGGCGTGTTGTCGCAACTGTCGCCGGTGATGTTGAGGCGGATGGCGGCCACGGCCGGATTGTCACCGCGCACGGTGTTGAAGTTTGTGGCGTTGTCCTGAATCTGCACCTGGTCGAGGGTCCAGTCACCACAGTCGAGGCATTGCGGCGGGGCGATGTCGCATTGCCAGACGTCGGTCGTCCCCTTCTGGCAGCCGACGCCGATGCGCGCCAGCTTCGACGGACTGAGGAAGACGGCGGCGACGAGATGAACACCCGACTTGTCGTCCTGCGCGTCGACGAAGAGCGTGTTGTGCTCGCCGATCCGCATGGCCCGGCGGTCCAGCCAGACGTTGCGCAGAGTCGGCGGGGTCTCGTCGGAGGCTGACGAGATCACTTTCAGCGCCGCCGAGGGCGGCAGGGTTCCCTGCGCGTAGCTGAGCGTGACCGAATTCGTAGCCATGTCGCTCATCGTCAGAAAGCTCACTTTCCAGATTCCATCCTCTGCCTTTTCGGGGATGTGGATGCGGCTGAGGTAGCGCATGGTCTCGCCGTCGCGTTGTTGTGCGAAACCCTGCACTGCCTTGCCGTTGGGACTGGTCAGCGTGCCGGAGATGCCGCGGATGCCGGAGAGGTCGTCGGTGGCGGTGATGACGAGCGTGGTGTCGCCCCCGTCCTGCACCTGGGGAGGATCGAACGCGATCGAGAGAAGCTGCGGCGGCGTGGTGTCGGAGTTCGGATCGTTGGGATCGTTCGACGGGGTCTTCGCCTGCGTGGAGGGCTGGGTGGACGACGATGTCGTCGACGACGGCTTCGAGCTGAAGGCGTTCATGAGCGGCTGGAGAAGCCTGCTGATCGTAGACTGCGGCTTCACCGGCGGCGGAGGCGGCGCCGTCTTCGTTGTCGTCGCATTCGCATGCGCCGTCCCGTTCGACGGCACCGGAGTGGCCGGTTTCGGCGCACCGAGCGCCAGCAACTCGCGCAGCTTCTGCGCGCGCGAGATCGAAGCGGACGACGATGTCTTCGGCGTTGCCGGCGGCGGGAACGTGCCGTTTGCGCCATCAGCCGGAAGAGGGACGAAGCTGGTTCGTTGCGTTTTTGCGCCGCCTGCTGTTCCGTCCGGCGCCGGCTGCGTCGGCGCATCCGCCGTTTCGGTGGTGGTCCTGACCGAGTATGAGCGAACGCGCACGACCAGCGCCGCCGCGAATGCCACGGTCAGAAGCGTCAGGAAAACGGACAGGAATGAGATCTGGACTGGCCGGCGCACGCGGAAACCTTCAGTTGACAACGCCTGGAACAGCGAGAGTGAACGGTGCGATTTCCGCGCGGAAGGTTTCTCCGCCGGTCAGACGCATCATGTAACCGCCCTGCATCGAGCCCATGGACGTCCGCAGCGGGCAGAAACTGGTGTACTCGAACGAGCCGCCCGGCTGTAACAACGGCGTCTCACCGACCACGCCGGCACCCTGCACCCGCTCCACGTTTCCGTCGGAATCGGTGATGACCCATTCCCGGCTGACGAGCTGCGCCGCCTCGGCGCCGTTGTTCGAGATGACCACGTGATACGCGAAGAAGTAGTAGCTCTCCTTCGGATCACTCCGCTCCTCGACGTACATGCTTTCGACCTCGATGCGGATACCGCGTGTGGTGATGTCTGACATTTGGGTTTCTTGGTTGCTGGGTTGCTTGGTTGCTGAGTTGCCGACTTTCTCGGTCGCCACTGACTTTATCATTCAGCGCCGCTTGTTCCGGCAACCAAGCGACTCAGCAACCCAGCAACCCAGCAACCATGTTCATAACCCTCCTGACCATCGCCGCGGCCATCCAGAGCCCGCCACCACCACCACCTCCCCCGCCCGAGCTTTCGACGATCGTCATCCCGATCCGCACGTCGCTCGCGCCTCTGCTGCCGCAACTGGAGTCGCAGGTGCCGAAGAGCCTGGCGAAGACGGACGCCTTCGAGCTCGATCCGGCGAAACAGTTCGGGATGAAGTACCGCGTCGTTCGCGATCCGATCACGCTCAACGTCCTCGGCAGCGGCATTCACGCCATGACCACCGTCCACTACGCGCTCGAGGGGTGCCGGCGGACGCAGAAGCCGTTCAGCACGGAAATCATCATGTGGCCCTGCATCTCGTGCGGCTTCGGCGAGCCGATGCGCGATGCCTGGATCTCGCTTTCGTCGCATCTGGAGTGGGATGCCAACTGGCGCCTTCGCTCCGTGACGCGGGCCATGCCTGTCGACTTCTCCTCCAACCGTTGCCAGGTGACGTTCGCCAACATCGACATCACCGACTGGAAGATCGGTCCTATCGTGAACGAGCAATTGCGCCAGGCGGTGAAGACGATCGACGCCAACACTCCCCGATTGACGAACATCCGCCCGGCAGCCAATCAGGTCTGGTCCGCGCTGCAGACCCCCATCGTGATCGGCCCGCGCACGTGGCTGGTGATGGAGCCGGTGGATGTCGCCCTCGGCCCGATCTCCGGTTCCGGACTCTCGCTCACGAGCGCGTTGACTCTCCGAGCCCGTACGCGCGTCGTCGTCGGCGAACGCCCGCCGGTGACGCCGAAGCCGCTGCCTGCGCTGCGGGTGGTGCAGGCGGTAAACGACGGCATCCGCATCCCGTTCGACGTCGAGCTGCCATATGCCGAGGCCAACCGACTGATGACGGAGAACTTGGCCAGGCAGACCTACGAAGGCGTAGCCGTCGATTCCATCCGCCTCGGGCCGGCGGCGGACGGACGAGTCTCCATCGAGTTGAACGTCAACTACCGCGCCTCGTTCCTCAAGCGCTACAGCGGCCTGGTGTACCTCGAGGGGACGCCGCTCTTCGACGCCGCCACGCGCACGGTCTCGCTGGAGAATCTCAACTACTCGCTCGATCCCCGGCGGAAAAATCCCTTCATCCGGATCGCCGACCGCATCGCGCACGAAAAATTGCGCGAGACCTTAGCGAAATCCGCGCATTGGTCCGTGTCACCGCAGATCGAATCCATTCGCGGGGAGATCGCGCGCGCCGTGACGCGGCCATTGGCGCCGGGCGTGATGATGCGCGGCCGCGTCGACGCCATCGAGCCGGGCTCGCTGATGCTCGATGCAAACGGCATCATCATCCACGCGCTTGCGACAGGAAGCGCCGAGGTGGAAGTCAGCGCAATCCGGTGATGAGCATGCACATCACCTCAACTCTTGCTAAAGGTAGTAGATGAGCCAATCGGGAGACCGATGTGGCACAGACACTCTTGTCTGTGCCGGATCTCGCCACGACTCAAGATCGCAAGCCCTAACGGGCGTGCGGCTCCGGCCGGGGGCACAGACAAGAGTGTCTGTCTGTGCCACATTGGTCCACTGGTACGACAAAGGGCGGCGAGCCGCCCTCTGTCATTCCGGGATGACGATGCTCGACCACGGCATCTTGCGGACGGCGACGACTTTTTCGTCGACCGCGTCCTGCGTTGCCGTAGCGCCGAGGACGCGCTGGATGTACTGCACCTCGGGTGAGACAAGCGGACGCTGCATCAAGCGGGCGGCCGCTTTCCGGATGTTGGTCTCCGAGACAGTAACTTTCGGGGCGCGTTTCGGTTTCAAAACGTTCGTCATATTCACAGCTCCTTCTTAGGGGTTAGACAGCAGCGACAGCCTTCGGTGCGTCTTTCTTCGATTTCGCCTCATTGACGACGACGGCCTGGCCATTCATGTCCTTGCCGTTGAGGGCGTTGATGGTGGCGTGCGCTTCGTCATCGCTCGCGAACTCGACGAAGGCAAAGCCCTTCGATGCTCCGGTGACGCGATCCTTGACCACTTCCGCCGACGTGGCGGCGCCGAACGGCTTCACGATCTCACCGAGCTTTGCGTCATCGATATCCTTGGGCAGATTTCCGAAATAGACCTTCATTGGGTTTGCTCCTGCTCTTTCCACCGGCACACTTCGAGCGGCATGGAAAGATAGTTTGCTAAGAAGATTGAGGTTCAGAGGCGCTGACTCAGCTCAGGCGGCCTGAAGGATGAGGAAGGTTCCTCATAGTGCATACCATACAACCCTTGTGCGAATAAGTCTATTCGCCGCGGATCTCGGCGAAGAAAGCGTCGCTCGAAACGGGCCGCCCAAGGAACCGTTCCACGAGCTCGCGGGCCGGCTCTTCGCTCCCGCGCGAGAGGATCATCTCGCGAAAACGGCGGCCGATGGCCTCGTTCATGATGTTGGAACCAAACGCCGAGATCAGATCGAGCGCGATGACCTTCGCCCACATGTATCCGTAGTACCCGGCCGCGTACCCGCTGGCGATGTGCTCGAAGGTACCGGGAAACTCGGAACCTTCGACGTAGCCCATGGGGGTGGAGCGTTCCATGTCTGTCCAGAGGCGGAGGGAGAGGGAATCTGGGGCCGGAGCGGGTAAGTCGGTTGTCGGTTGTCGGTTGTCGGTTGCTGGGGCGGATGACGCGGTTGTCGGTTGTCGGTTGTCGGTTGTCGGAGAACGGCCGTCTGTCGTTGCCCCGATAACCGATAACCGATAACCGATAACCGATTTACCCGCTCCGACCCCCGACCCCCGGCTCCCGACTCCCTCGCCCGAAAGCGCCATATCGAAGCTGGCGTACAGAAGCTGTCTCCCGTAGTCGATTCCGGAGCCGAACTTCTTGGCGGCACGGATTCTCTGCACCAGCGAATCATCGATGAGCGGACAGGTTGCGCAGTGGTTGCGCATCAGCTTCAGGCTCTCCATCCGGCTGGCCCACTCCTCGTACATCTGCGACGGCGCCTCGACGAAGTCGCGCTCGACGCTGGTACCGGAGTGCTGGTTGTATTCGGTGCGGGAGAGCACGCCATGCATGACATGCCCGAACTCGTGCAGCAGTGTTTCCAGCTCGCTGTGCGTGAGCCCTCGCCGGTTGAAGTTCGCCACCAGGACGCTGATGGGCTGGCGGCCCTCGTTGCGCGAGACGCCGCGCACCGGCCACGCCGCGGCGTGCTTGTATTTGTCAGCGCGCGGATAGAGATCGAGGTAGATGCCGCCGATCCGCTCGCCCGATAGGGCATCCTCGACGTCGTAATACATCACGTCGTCGTGCCACACCGGAACGATCGCCTCGGTGAAGCGAATGCCGTAGAGCCGCTCGGTGATGTCGAGCATCCAGTGCACGGTCGGCAGCGTGGGGAAGTATTCGCGCAGCGTTTCCTGATCGACGGCATAGCGCTTCTCCCGCAGCCGCTCGCGGTAGTAGACGACGTCCCAGCGCTCGATCGTTGCCTGACCGATGGGCAGACCTGTCAGCTCCGCCTTCATCTCCGCGAGTTGTCGCAGGTCGCCGAGCTCGGCCTCGGTGACGCGGCTCTTCACTTCGTTCAAAAAGCGCATCACCGTCTCGGGGTTTTCGACCATCCGCCGCTTCGTGACGTAGTGCGCATAGCTGGGGACGCCGTAAAGATCGCCGATCTCTTTCCGCAGGGCCACGATCTCGTCGAGAACCGCGAGATTGCGCGCCGTGCCGCGATTCATGTTGGCGACGTAGTAACGCTTCCGCGCCTGCTCGCTGGCCGCATTGGCCATGAACGGCACGAAGTCGGGATAGTCGAAACCAACGACGATGTTCCCCCGCTCGTCGTGCGGCACGCGATCGAGATACGACTGCGGCAGACCCTGGCATTCTTCCTTGCTGAAGGTAAGGGCGGTCTTGTTCTCGCGGATGTTCTTGCTGAACTCCTGCGCCAGCTCGATGAGTCGCTCGGAGATAGCTTTGAAGCGATCACGCTTCTCCGCCGGAAGAGCCACGCCGCTGTCCTCGAACGCTTCGAGCAGATCCTTCTTCAACTGCTTCTGGGCGTTGGTGTGCGTCACGACACGCCGCACGCGCTCGTAGAGCTGCTCATTCTGAAAGAGCTCGGTCATGAAGACCGACTCTTCGATCAGCGTCCGGTCGCCGGCGTCGCGCACCTCGGCGTCGGGATGGACGCTGTTAAGCAGCGAGATCGGGCCATGCACATCCTCGATCATCATCGACATGCGGTCCCAGGCATCGAGCACCGACTCAGGCGTGACCTTCTCCAGCGGCAGCCGCTCAATCTCGGCCACCCTGCGCCGCGCCTCGGCAAGGACACGCTCCGACGCCTCCACCAGCGCGTGGGCGTCGTAGATCGGAATGGTCGGTCGGGTACTGAGGGCGATAGTTTCGGTCATCGAAAAGGAGGGGGCATTCTAGCTGAGCCGAAACCACCCTTACGCAAATTGCGTAAAAGAGTTCCTATGCAACGCACGATCGCCGTCATCGCTGTCCTGGTAGGCCTGATGGCCCGCCCTCTGTTCGCCCAGAACTCACTGCTCGACCAGGGACGCGCTGCGATGGCCCGGAACGATGATGACGCCGCGGCCGCGCTGTTCGAGAAGGCCGTTGCCCAGAATCCGAAGAGCGCCGAGGCGCACTACTGGCTCGGCAGCGCCTACGGATCGCAGGCTGAGAAGGCCAGCATCTTCGGACAGGCTTCGCTGGCGGGGAAGACACGCGACGAGTTCGAGAAGGCCGTCGAGCTCGATCCGAACCACCTCGATGCCCGCTTCGGTCTCCTTCAGTACTACGTATTCGCGCCAGGCATCTTGGGCGGTAGCTACGACAAGGCCTTCGCCCAAGCGGCAGAGATCCGGAAACGCGATCCGCTGATGGGTCATCGCGCCGCGGCGTTCATCTACTCGAACCAGAAGAAGACCGAGGAGGCGAAGAAGGAGTACCTCGACGAGGTCAGGGAGTTCCCAAATTCTGCGCGCGCCCACCTCGACGTCGGCGTCTTCGTTTATTTCAACGCCAAAGACTACAAAGCCGCCAGCGACGAATACGAGACAGCGCTGAAGGTTGACCCCGCCTACATGCCATCGTACTTCCGCGCCGGACAGATCACTGCCTTCTACGGAGACCCCGTGCATGGCGAGGAGTTACTCCGCAAGTACCTCACCTGCTCACCGAATGAGAATGAGCCGTCGCTGGCCCGCGCCCACTACTGGCTCGGCCGGATCTTCGAGAAGCAGGGGAAGAAGGCGGAGGCGAAGGCGAGCTACGCCGCGTCGCTGAAGCTGAACGCAAATCAGAAGGATGTGGCGGAGGCGTTGAAGAGGGTGCCGTAGTCAGCAGGTAACGGCGCGTGCAACGGCGCTACGCCTGTCAGCCCGCCCGTTTGCGAGAAGCCGGCTTCCTCGCGCCGCTCGGCCCCGCGCGCTCTTCGCTGATCCGTTCCGCAAGGAACACTTTCAGCAACGATTGATAGGGAACATCCCGCTGATTGGCGAGCAGCTTGAGCTCCGCGATCATCGATTCCGGCAGCCGAAGAGAGATGGTCCGAAGCGTAGGCCGGAAGTTCGGCAACATGATCCTTTTCGCCTTGGACCAGTCGATGTACTCGGTTGAATCCGCCTTCGCCCAGAACTCGCGCTCGGCGTCTTCATCCTTGAACGTTGGTATCTTCTTTCGAGGTTTCATAGGATCTCCGCTCCCGCGCATTCATGTCGCGAGCCGTTATCGGACGGACCAGGTTACCGCGTACGGTGAACCCCACGAACAGCCAGCGTCCACGGTTCGTCTGACCGAGAGCGTAGTATCTAGCCTCACTGCCGGAATGGGCATGATCGTATCCAAACGCGATCGGCTCGTTGAGAAAAACTTCTTCGATCTCCCAATCCGTGACTCGATGCTTCGTCCAGTTCTTACCGATGTTTCCATCGTCCCAGTCGCATCCTTCCCACGTTGAAGGATCAAGGCTGTTCACCTTGCTACGTATATCGCACAGGTATACGATACGTCAAGTGTTTGGTTGATCGTCGCGAAACAAAGCTCTGACCCATCCTGCTTGCTCGCGCAAACGGATCCTCGATCACTCGATGCGGGTGGTGGCGCAGAAGTAGACCCCCGCGGGCCGTTCGTGATCAGCATGTAGGCCGAACGTTAGTCCGAACGGTCAGACATGTCGGCGCTCTAGTTTTCGTTGGCAGCCCGTTTCCTCCTCGGCGATTTTCGAGACACATCGCGTCCGAGTTCCGCAGCGCTGTCATCTACTTGCGCAATTTCAATCGTACTTAGGGCGTCGCGAAGCATTTTTCTGATCTCTCCCAGATCAATCGCAGCAGATTGGCCCTCGCGGTGAAGCGCGAGTAAGTCCTCGACTTCACGTAATGTGCTGCGAAGCAGCACAGCGCGCTTCCGCGAAGCCACACTGCGGAGTTCGGGGCGATACTGCTGCCTCAGAAGAGAGGACGTCAGAACTAGTAGGCCCAAAACACCGATTACTTGTTTTGAGAGCGACTCTTGCACGAATGACGACGCAAGCACGCTCCCCACAATCACCTGACCGAACAGCAAAAGAGAACCTGCCGCTCGATAGGCACGCGCAGATGATTCCTCTCGCCGCAGCGCCTGCCGGACGTCGTTGAGGCGGTCGGCAACAGCCTCATCGGCTCGGATGGGTCCAGGGTGCGGTTCCACCTCGCTCGCGTCCGCCGAGTCGATTTCGATCGTACGACGCTCGGTGAACATTCCGACGACCTTGGCCGCAATCGGCAAGATAAAGGCCACAACCGTGATTACAGTCGAGGCCAGGGCTAGAATCTCGTTGTTTGTCACTATCAAACCTCGCAATATCCGCGGCTGGTAAAATGCCTCAGGTTTCGCGGCTCTTCCCGAGCAATGGTCTTCAACCGACTTCTCGATCAGTTTGTCCAGTTTGGCCGACGCCGAATCGCGTTGATTTCAAGGTCCCAATCGCCATTGTTGCGCTCAGCAAGCCACTCGCTCAATTCGACCAGCTATAACCTGCGTGCATCTGCGGATAAACCGCCGAGATGGATCGCCAAATGCACGCCCGCAAGTACGAATGCGGTGATCCTGATCGACTAATCCACTGATCCACGATCCACTACTCCGCCCGCGTAACGCCGCGCGCCACGAGGATCGGATACGGGTCGATCGCTTCGCCCTTCGACCACGCCTTGTTCGGCGGCAGGATGGTGATGGCGAAGTGCAGGTGCGGCGTATCCGGCGGCGCATTGCCGGTCGTGCCGACGTAGCCGATGACGTCGCCCTGCTTCACGCGCATCCCCTCGACGATGTTGCTCGCGTAGGCGTCGAGATGCGCGTAGTAGTAGCTCCGCTCCGAAGGCACGTCGAACTCGTAGATCGTCAGTCCGCCCGCGCGGCTCTCGAAGAGCTTCCGAATCGTTCCGTCGACCGCGGCAAGCACCGGCGTACCACGCCGGGCCAGGATATCGATGGCGTGATGCGGATGGCCGCTGTGAATGTTGTCGAAGTCATCGCGCAAAGACGCTTTTGCGACGCCGGCCACAGGGATGACGATGGCGTTACCGCCGACGATCGCAGACGGTTCCGGCGGCGGCACGGCCACTCCCCGCCCCGTGACGAGCGTAGAGACGGCGATGCCGGCAAGAAGCAGCCTGATGGTTGTGCGCATGGGGGATGCACACCATAAAACCGGGCGGAGCCGCGATAATCCCTCCTATGCCCGAGTTGCCGGACGTTACCGTTTACGTCGAGTCGATCGCGCGGCGCATCGTCGATCAGCCTCTGCTGAAGCTTCGTCTCGGCAATCCCTTCGTGCTGCGCAGCGTCGACCCTCCCCCCTCGGAGCTGGCCGGCGAGCACGTCACCTCGGTCCGCCGCTTCGGCAAACGAATCCTCATCGGACTGGAATCGGATCTCTTCATCGTCATCCATCTGATGATCGCCGGGCGCTTCAAATGGCTGCCCTCAGGAGCGAAGATCCCGGGAAAACTGGGACTGGCTGCGTTCGATTTTCCCAACGGCACACTGCTCCTGACGGAAGCCGGCTCGAAGCGTAGGGCCTCGATCCACATCGTGCGCGGCGAGGAGGCCGTCCGCGCGCACGACCCCGGCGGCATCGAGCCTCTCGACGTTTCGTTCGATGATTTCCGCGCCGCACTCACGCGCGAGCGCCACACGCTCAAGCGGACGCTGACCGATCCGCATGTCTTCAGCGGCATCGGCAACGCCTATTCAGACGAGATCCTCCATCGCGCCCGGCTCTCACCCGTGCAGATGACGACGAACCTCTCCGACGACGAGATCGCCCGCCTCTACGACGCCACGCGCCGCACGCTCCTCGACTGGACCGATCGCTTACGCGCCGAGGCAGTCGAGAAGTTCCCGGAGAAAGTCACGGCCTTCCGCCCCGACTTCGCCGTCCACGGCCGCTACGGCAAGCCCTGTCCAGACTGCGGCACCCCGGTGCAGCACATCGTCTACTCGGAGAACGAGACGAACTACTGCGCCCGCTGCCAGACCGGCGGCAAACTCCTCGCCGACCGTGCGCTATCGAGGTTGCTGCACAGCGACTGGCCGAAGTCGATCGACGAGTTGTGATTGTCCGCGAAGGGCCTTCCCCCCTTCGCGTCTTCGCGTCTTCGCGTGAGATCGAAGTTCACGCGAAGTGGAGGCTTTCGATCCCGAGACCCCGCAACCCGGTTTCTAACTTCCCCCCGCCCCCGGCGTCTATCCACCCAGACCGATGGACGCCGTAGCCTCCGCCGTAGACTTGCCCAGGCCTGTGAACCTGACGATCACACCGCAACCGCCGCCGCGCATGAGTGAAGACGATCTTCGCCTGGCGCGCGCCTGTGCCGGCGGCGATTCGGATGTCTTCGCCTCGATCTACGCAAACCACGGCGAGCGGATGAAATCGATCGCCTATCACCAGCTCGGCAACGTCTCCGATGCCGAGGATGCGGTGCAGGAGACGTTCATCAAAGTGCATCGCGCGGCGGCGAGCTACAACGGCGACGCGGCATTCACAACGTGGCTGTACCGGATTCTGATCAACACCTGCTACGACATGCTGCGGCGGCGGAACCGCAGGATCCGGGAGACGCCGATCGACGACCAGATCGCCGGCGGACGCGCCGCGAGCGCCGTCGACGACGTCAAGCGCATGGCCTTGCGCAAGCTGCTTAGCGAATTGCCCGAGCAACGCCGCACCGTCTTCGCGCTCTTCGAGATTGAAGGGCTCAGCCACGCCGAGATCGCCGGCATCCTCGACATCACCGAAGGGAATTCGAAATGGATTCTCTTCTCGACCAAGAAACAACTCCAGGAGCAATGGAAGAAGTAACCGACAACGCCGAAGGCAACCCATGACCATCAACTGCAATCAACTCGACGATCTCCTTCTCGAAGGCGACCCCTCCTCGCTCGATCTGGCCGCGCGCCACGCACAGTCGTGCGCCGCCTGCATGGAGACGCTGGCCGGCTGGAACGAGATCTCCGACACGGCCCGCGGCCTTCACGCCACCTGGAACAGCGACCTGCTCTGGCCGCGTATCGAACGGGCCATCAAAGGCGAACGGCGAAGCACGCGGACGCGCGTGTGGCAGATCGCCGCGGCCCTTCTCCTCCTGGCCGCCCTCGGCGCGACCGCATGGATCGCACAGCGGCGCATGCATGCCGCCGAGTTCGACGAAGCCATCCTCAAGGCATCGGCCATCGACGAGGTCGAGCAAGCGGAGAAGGCCCACATCGCCGCGATCAACCACCTGGAAACCCTAGCCTCCGCGAAGCTCGATCAGGCCTCGACACCGCTCATGGTCAGCTACAAGGAAAAACTGCTGATGCTCGACGACGCCATCGCCGAGTGCCAGACCGCCATCGACAAAAACCGACAGAACGCATACCTCCGCACGCAACTGCTGACGATGTACTCGGAAAAACAGCGGACGCTGCGGGACGTCTTGCGGGAGGACAGCAACCATGTTTCGACTCGATAAGATTTTCATCGCCGCACTGCTGCTCATCGCCGCTCCGGCATTCTGCGAGGAGCGCTTTGAGCGCACCTTCAGCAGGACGCAGACGTATCAGGGGGGCCGCATCTCCATCGACCATTCCATGGGCGCCGTCTCCGTTCGCCCTGGCAGCGGCAACAACGTCATCGTCCATGCCCTGATCCGCTCCTCGGATGCCGAGATCGGAAAAGCGATCACGGTCTCCGTCTCCACGGCCTCGGCAAGCGGGATCACGATTCGGACCGAGTATCCCGAAATGCATCTCCACTTCGGCAACATCTCGTATTCGGTCGACCTCGACGTGACCATGCCTGCCAACGCGCCGCTCACCGTGCATGACCGATTTGGCAGCATCGACGTCTCCGGAATCCACGCCGCCAGCGAGATCGTCAATGCGCAGGGCTCGGTCGCGCTGCGCGACGCCCGGGGAACCCAGCGCGTGGAGAGCTCGTTCGGCTCCATCACCATCGAGAACAGCGCCGGAGACACGACGGTGCAGAACGCCAACGGGTCGGTTCGCGCCGTCAACGTCGACGGCACTCTTGTCATCACGAACCGATTCGGCTCCGTGAACGTCAATGACACGCACAACGTCACCATCCGGAACGCCAACGGTTCAGTCGAGCTGCGCGATGTGGCCGGCAACGCCACGATCGTCGACTCGTTCGACAGCGTCACCGTCGCCAACGTCTCCGGCGATCTCGATCTGAACAATCAGAACGGACGCGTCGACGTGCGCGACATCAAAGGCCGCGCGGCGATCAAAAACACGTTCGGCCCGACGGCGTTCGTCAACATCGGCCGCGATCTCACGGTGACCGCGAACAACGGAAAGGTCGAGGGCTCGCACACCGGCGGCGGCGCCACGATCACCGGCAGCTTCGATGAGATCTCCGTACATGACATCGGCGGGTCCACCCGCATCAAGAACGCGAACGGCAACGTGACGGCGACCGACATCCGCGGCAATCTGGAGATCGATACGCGCTTCGGCCTGACCCGCGTGGAGCTGATCAAGGGCTCGCTCGACGTCGACAATGCCAACGGTGGCGTCACCGCCACCGACGTCTCCGGCGGCGTGCGCGTCCACACGAGCTTCGCACCGGTGCTGCTGAAGACGATCGCCGGCCGGGTCACGGTCGAGAACGCGAACGGCTCGATCTCCGTCTCCGATCTCCGCGGCGCGTGTGCCGACATCAACCTGAGGACGAGCTTCGCCTCGATCAAGCTGGATGTGCCGCACAACAACGGCTATCAGGTAGACGCGCGCACCAGTTTCGGCTCGATCACGACCGCCATTCCGATCACGATGACATCGAAGTCGGACAACGCGCTCTCCGGCACGATCGGCAACGGCGCCTGCCACATGCAGCTCGAGACAGCGAACGGAGGGATCGAGATTCACTGACCACCCTGGGACCGCGTGCGTCCCGCACGCGCTTTTGATACTCGGCATCCTGCTGCTTACAAGCGCAGACGAGACGCCCGCGCTCCCAGGGACTCGCTATGATCGCCGCGTGCTGAGGCGACTCTATCGGCGCTTCTTCCCGCGGCGATCACATCCGCTGCTCGATCAGCCGCTGGCGTTTGCCGGGGAGGATGCCGCGTTCTCCGCCGCATACGACCAGGCCATCGCCGGCGAGCCCGATGCAGGCTCGCCGTTCATCCGCGAGCGTTACCGGGAAGGCATCCGCTGGCGGAACGTGCTCAATGCTCTGCTGCCGGAATCGACGTCGCCACGCAACGTCCTCGATGTCGGCTCCGGCAACGGGGCCATCGCCCTGGCAGTGACGGCGACCGGGCGATACGTCTCCTACGGCATCGATACGCAGTTGAGCGATACCGCTCATCGCCTGCAGCACGGTACCTCCGCGCATTCGATCGCGGCCTCGGCGGATGCGCTTCCGTTTGACGTCGCGACATTCGACGCCATCCTCTGCCTGGAGACGATCGAGCACATCCCACCGCACGCCCTGCACCATTTCGCCGGCGAGTTGACGCGCGTGCTGCGGCCTGAAGGAGTCATTCTCATCACCACGCCGGCACGGCTCCGCTTTCTGTTCCGGCCCGATCCGCACTTCGGCATTCGCGGGCTGCTGCTCGTTCCGCCCTCCTTGCAGCGCCGCATCGCAAGTCGCCGCGGGTACGGCCAGCCGCATCATTACGTCGGGCGGATCTTCTCCTCCGCCGGACAGATCGCCCGCCTTTTCCCCGGCTTCGCGGCCGAGGTGCTCAGCCGCTCGCGCGCGCCGCGGCGGTGGATCTGGGACGCCATCGTCCTCAAACGAAAAGCGCCGCTGCGAGCAGCGGCGCCTTCAACATCATCGACAACCTGAGGGTCAGTCGAGCTTGATCGATTTCTTCGTCTTCGCGCGGCGGGCCTCATCCTTGGCCTTGTACTCGTCGAGGCAGGAATCCTTGTCCACCATCGCGCAGCCGAGGTAGTCGGAGATCTCCATGATCACGGCACGGATGGCCTTGCCGGTCGGAGTCTTCTCGTAGTTCGAGAGGTGGCCGCCGAAACCGCCGCGATAGACGCTGACGTTCATGCCGCCGCCGCTGGAACGGGCTTCGACAGTCCGTGTGAACTCGACTTCACCGCTGGTCGTGTCGATGACGCGAAGGTCGACGGCGATGTACGCCTCTTCCTGCTTGCCGCCGAGGCCGATGCCGTGGAAGCTGATCCCGCCGCCGGTGTCGCGCGTCTTGTTATCGAAGGCGCTGACGGTTGCGACGACGACATACTGGGCGCCGGTCATCTGACCGAGCTTCGCGCCGGTCGACTTTTTGACGCGGCCGGATGCGGCCAGATCCTGCTCATCGAGAACGGCACCGAGCTTGTGACGCTCGACGAGCTTGAACTTCTCCGTGCCGGCGAGCTCATTGGTCAGCATCGAGGCCAGATCGCTTCCGACATCGGATGACCACCAGCCAGCCGAGGTGTCGTTGCGAAATTCGGCGACTGCCAGCACGGGCTTTGCGGCGAAGGCCGAAGAGACGAACAACGTTAAGGAAGCGATTACAAACAGTACTTTGCGCATTCTTTCTCCTGTGGTTTGTGTACCGGCAACTTTACCGCAATTCCGGCGCACCGGCGTGACGCCGCTCACGCCGAGGCCGGCACGGCCGGCGTTGGTTGCCCAAGGCTCCGCCGGCAGTAGCGCAAGAACGTTTCTACCGAGCAGACTCCAAGGCGTGAATCACAGACCGCGGTAGACCCGCCGGACCCGTGCCGCCTCTTCATCGCTGAGCGCATCCCCGCCGGCGGCCACCGCGGCGTCCACCTGCTTCGGATTCCGTTGGCCGAGAAGGACCGTGGCGGTCGGGTTGCCGGTGAGGAGCGCTCCGGTCAGCGCATGAATCACCGGCTCGTGCTGATCGGGGAAACGGCGCGTCATCTCGTCGCGCGCGTAACGCATCCTGGCCAGGAATTGGGGGTCGCGAAATTCAGGAATGCCGCTGCGGAAGTCGCCCTCGGCGAAGGTCTGCGGCTCGTCGTACTTCCCGAGGAGAAGGCCGTGCTTCAGCGGTGAGAAAAACGCCACGCCGATGTCGTGTGACTCGACCCATGCCTTCAGTCCGCTCGATTCGTAATCGTCGTCAATCACGTTGCGGTACGGCTGCACGGCGTCGGGATCGACACGCTCGATGAACTTCATGATCTTCCGCGCGTCCCAGTCCGAAAGCCCGATGAATCGGATCTTCCCCTCGTCGCGAAGGCGCCGCATCACCGCGAGGGCATCGTCGAAGTACTCGTCGTTCGACCCGAAGTCGCAGTGGTGGAAGTAGTAGAGATCGATGACTTCCGTCTGCAGGTTACGCAGCGATGCTTCGCACTGCGAGCGCATGAAATCGGGGTCGTACCAGTGATCGGAGGGTCCCGTCTGGTAGCCGAACTTCGACGCCACGAAAATATCCTTCCGCGGCACGCCCTCGGCGAATGCCTCGCCGATGAGTTGCTCCGCATGGCCGCTGCCGTATGCGTCGGCCGTGTCCCAGTGCGTGATCCCCTGCCGGTGCGCCTCGACCAGCGCCGCTTTCGCCAGCCGGTCGTCATGGCCGCTCCAGCCGACCGGCGCGCTGCCGGCCATGTGCGGACCGCCGTGTCCCCATGTTCCAAGACTGATGGCCGGGACCTGGGCGTTGGTACGTCCGAAACGGAGGGTTCGCATGGCGGGGATTATAGGTGTTCGAATCCTCTAATCTATTGATCATGACCTGCCTCTTCTGCAACGAACCGCGTGCCGCCGGCGAGGTGCTCTTCGAGGATGCGCGCGTGGTCGTCATCCTTCACCAGGACTGGGCGGTGCGCGGACACGCCATGGTGGTCTGGAAGGAGCACGTGGAGAATGTCGCGGACCTGACCCTCGACGACGCCCTCCACTTCGCCGCGGTCCACCATCGCGCCGAGCGGACGCTGCTGGCCGTGACCCGCGCCGATCGGGCCATCCTGCTGAAGCTCGGCATCGCCACGCCGCACCTGCATCTGCACATCTATCCTGTGAGCGCCTCTCTCGACCGCGGCCAGGTGATGGAGATCATCGATGGGCGTGTGCGCGATGCCATGGCCGATCGCGACCGGCAGGCTTTCGTCAACGAGCTGCGTGAGCGACTCACTTGACAAGGCGGCCCCACTGAATGAGCATTCATTCAGATGGCCCGGCAAGCATCCACAATCTCAGCGCCCAC
>Ga0210402_10000871_pt1 | contig 32458 bp, 30 predicted proteins | sample IncBWC7MmetaG_FD_161055 | JGI IMG/M metagenome (GOLD analysis project Ga0210402, IMG submission 161055) | Forest soil microbial communities from Barre Woods Harvard Forest LTER site, Petersham, Massachusetts, United States - Inc-BW-C-7-M | ecosystem: Environmental > Terrestrial > Soil >...
AAGCACGGCGAGTTCGTCGCGAGGATGGTGGAGCGCGGCCATACCGAACGGCAGGTTCGTAGGCTCGTCGAATGGTACATGCGGGTGAAACAAGCCGGTTGAGGCGGATGCAAAAGTGGCCATTCATATCATCGATCGGCGGCTGAACCCGGGCGGCAAGAGCCTGGAGAACCGCCAGCGGTTCTTGCGCCGGGCCAAGGCTCAGGTTCAGGGTGCCGTCAAGAAGTCGTCGCAAGACCGGGACATCAAGGATGTCCTGGAAGGCGGCGAGATCAGCATTCCGCTCGAGGGCATCGGCGAGCCGCACTTTCGCCGCGAGGGCGGCACGCGCGACCTGGTACTTCCCGGAAACAAGAAGTTCGTCGAGGGCGACATCCTGCCGCGCTCCGGCGAGAGCAGCGCAAGCAGGTCCGGACCGGGTGAGGGCGACAGCGAAGACGCCTTTCGATTCGTGCTGAGCCGCGACGAGTTCGTCGACCTGTTCCTCGACGACCTGGAATTGCCTGATCTCGCCAAGCGCAAGCTCGCCGAAGCCGAAAGCGACGGGCTGCACCGGGCCGGCTACGCGACGTCCGGATCGCCGGCGAATCTCTCGGTCAGCCGCACGGTGGCACGCGCACTGGCACGCCGCGTCGCACTGCGGCGGCCGCGGCCGGAGGTCATCGCGCAGCTCGAAGCCGAATCGGCGGAATGCGACGGGCCGCGCCGCAGCGAGCTGATGGCGGAAATCGCGGCGTTGAAGGCAAAGGCCAGGCGGATTCCATTCATCGACCCGATCGACATCCGATACCGCCGTTTCGAGCCGATCCCGAAGCCGGTCGCCCAGGCCGTCATGTTTTGCCTGATGGACGTCTCCGGTTCGATGTCCGAACACATGAAGGACCTGGCCAAGCGCTTCTACATGCTGCTCTACGTGTTTTTGACCCGACGCTACCAGCACGTCGAGATCATCTTCATTCGCCACACCGATCGGGCGGAAGAGGTTGACGAGCAGACCTTCTTCTATGGACCTGCCTCGGGCGGCACGCTGGTGTCGAGCGCATTGCAGGCGATGCACGATATCGTCCGGTCGCGGTTTCGCCCGGCGGACTGGAACATCTATGCGGCACAAGCCTCCGACGGCGACAACTCGGTGTCGGACGGGGAGGTCGCGGGGCGGCTCTTGATGGAGAAGATCTTGCCGGTCAGCCAGTTCTTCGCCTATCTGGAAGTCGGCGAGGCCGCCAGCAATCCGTTCTATATGTCGGAATCCTCGGTCTGGACCCTGTATCAGCGCCTGCGCGCGGGCGGCGCGCCGCTCTCGATGCGCAAGGTGAGCGCGCGCAACCAAATATTTCCCGTCTTTCACGATCTCTTTCAACGCCGCCGCGCGCAGGAGAAGGCGCCATGACCGCGTCAATGGGGCGATTGTTCGAGGGCGCGGACTGGGATTTCCGGACGCTGCAGGGCATCCACGATGCCTGCGAGGAGATCGCAACGTCCGAGCTTGGGCTCGACGTCTATCCCAACCAGATCGAGGTCATCACCGCGGAGCAGATGCTCGACGCCTACTCCTCGATCGCCATGCCGCTGTTCTACAAGCATTGGTCGTTCGGCAAGCATTTTGCCTTTCACGAGGCGTCGTATCGCAAGGGCCTGACGGGCCTCGCCTATGAAATCGTGATCAACAGTTCGCCCTGCATTTCCTACCTGATGGAAGAAAACACCGCGACGATGCAGGCGCTGGTGATCGCCCATGCCGCCTTCGGCCATAATCATTTCTTCAAGAACAATTACCTGTTCAGGCAATGGACCGACGCCGACGGTATCCTCGATTACCTCGATTTCGCCAAGAGCTATGTGACGGAATGCGAGGAGCGCGAGGGGCAGAAGGCGGTCGAGCAGACGCTGGACGCGGCCCATGCGCTGATGTCGCACGGGATCGATCGCTATCCAGGCAAGAAGAAGCTCGATTTTCGCACCGAGGAAAAGCGGGCCGGAGAGCGCCGCGTGCACGAGCAGAGCGTCTTCAACGACCTCTGGCGCACCGTTCCGACCGGACCGGCCAAGAGCGAGGCCGTGCTGGGACTCGAGCGCCGACGCAAATTGCTGGGCCTGCCGCAGGAAAATCTGTTGTACTTCCTGGAAAAGACGGCGCCGCGGCTGCGGCCCTGGCAGCGCGAACTGCTGCGCATCGTTCGGCACATCGCGCAATATTTCTATCCGCAGCGCCAGACCAAAGTCATGAACGAGGGGACCGCGAGCTACGTGCACTACCGCATCATGCGGCGGTTGCACGAGCAGGACCGGATCTCCGACGGCAATTTTCTGGAGTTCCTGCAGTCGCACACCAACGTGGTGTTTCAGCCGGATTTCGACGATCCGCGCTTCTCAGGCCTCAATCCTTATGCGCTCGGCTTTGCCATGATGCAGGACATCGCGAGGATCGTGACCGATCCGCAGGATGAGGATCGCGCGTGGTTTCCCGATATCGCTGGGACGGCCGATGTGATGGGCGTCCTGCGCCATGTCTGGGCCAATTATCGCGACGAAAGCTTCATTGCCCAGTTCCTCAGCCCGCGGCTGATACGGCAATTTCGCCTGTTCCATCTGAACGACGATCCGGCGGAGCGCGCCGGGATCAAGGTCGGTGCCATCCACGACGACCGGGGTTATGTTCGCGTCCGTCGCGAATTGGCGCGGCAGTATGACGTCGGCTTCACCGATGCGAATATCGAAGTCGTGGACGTCGATCTTGCGGGTGATCGCAGGCTGATGTTGCGCCACGCGGTGGTGAACGGCGCGCAGCTCAACGAGACCGACGCCAAGCGCGTGCTGCAACACCTTGCCGATCTCTGGAGCTACGACGTGTCGCTGGCCGAAACCGATACCGGCGGCAAAGTGCTCAAGGAATATACGCTGAGCCCGCGTGCAATGGCCGCGGCAGCCTAGCTTCGCGCGCACGCCTCACCATATCGCGACGGCGAGCGCGGCGAGCAGTGCCGGCGGCGTTACCAACAGCCCGAGCTTCAGGAAGGACCACGCGCTGAGCTCGATCCGCTCGCGGCGCAGGGCCACGAGCCACAGGATCGTGGCCAGCGACCCCGTCACCGACAGGTTCGGTCCGAGATCGACGCCGATCAGGATGGAGCTCATGACCGGCGTCGGCAGATGATCGCTCGCCGCAACCGACCCCGCGACGAGGCCGACCGGCAGGTTGTTGGCGATGTTGTCCGCGATTGCGGTGGCAAGCCCGACATTCCAGGCCGCATAGGGCACCGATCGCGCGACCGCCTGGTGCAGGAGGTCGCTGAGAGTGCCGATCAAGCCGGTCCGCGCCATCGCTTCCACCATCGCGAACAGCCCCGCGACCAGCGGCACGACCCCCCACGATACGCCCTTGAGCACCGGCCAGGGCGACTGCCGGCCGAGCAGAAGCACCAGCGCCGTCGTAACGGTGCCGCAGAGGAAGGTCGGCAAGCCCAGGGAAATATCGAGCGCGGAGGCTGTGATCAGCGCGACACCGACCGCACCGATCCCGTAAGCGGCGAGACACCCGCCGGGCGAAAGCTTCATGTGGGGCACGCTGCGCGCAATGTCTTCCTCCTTCAACGCGTGCCGCAGGGCCAGGCGAAGCACGACATAGGTCAGGACGATCGAGGCAACCGAAGGCAGCGCGAACTGGCGCAGCCAATCCACAAGATGCGGCATGTGCGCGCCGAACACGACGAGATTGGCCGGATTGGAGATCGGCAGCACGAAGCTCGCCGCGTTGGCGATGAAGGCGCAGACGAACATATAGGGCAGCGGTTTGGCGCCGGCCGCGCGCGTCGCGGCATAGACTGCCGGCGTCAGCACGATGACGGTGGCGTCATTGGACAGGAGCGCGGTGACCAGGATGCCGACCAGGTAGACCAGCAGGAACAGCCGTTGCGGTGAGCCGCGCGCATGCTCCACCGCAAGCGCCGCAAGATAGTCGAACAGGCCTTCGCACCGGGCGAGCTCGGCGACCAGCATCATGCCGATCAGGAACAGATAGACGTCGATGCCCTTGCGCATGCCGGTGAGCGCATCGCTCAGAGGCAGCAGCCCGAGTGCGACGAGCGCTGCGGCGCCGGCGAGCGCCCAGACCGGCTCGGAAATCCGGAACGGCCGGATCATCACCCCCGCGGTCGCGAGCGCGATGATGCTCCAGGCCAGGGCGGCGTCATGCTGCGCGATCGGCATGCTGCGTCTCCGGTGCGGATCGATCAGGCGGCAATGGCGCGTCGATCCAATGGCGTTGCGGTCGGATTGGCGCCGTCACGCGTCTCGCGCAGCGCCAGCGCGCATACCAGCACGCCGAGAGCGGCAATCGCGCCGAGCGTCAGGAAGGCCGCGCTGTAGCCGGCCTTGACCACCACGAGGCCCGCAAGCGACGTCGAAAGCGCAGCGCCGATGTTCTGCGCCGCCGTCACTGCGCCCTGCGCGACGTTGAAACGTCCGGTGTTGCGCATGAGATCGGCGACGATCACCGGGAAGATCGCGCCAAAAATGCCGGCGCCGACGCCATCGAGCAATTGCACCCCGACGAGCCACGCGGGACTGTCCGACAACGTGTAGAGCGCACCGCGGATCGGCAGGATCACGAGGCTCGCGAGGAAAAAACGCTTGTGACCCCAGTGATCGGCGCGGGCGCCGACCAGCATCGCCATCGGCGCCATGACGATCTGGGCGGCGACGATGCAGGCCGACATCAAGCTGGTGCCGAGATTCTTGTCCTGAAGCGCGAGCTTCTGTCCGACCAGCGGCAGCATCGCCGCATTGGACAGATGGAACAACATGACGCAGGCGGCGAAGATGAGCAGCGGCCGGCAGGTCAGAAGGATCGCAAAGCCGGCTGGCTGTTCGGCCTGCGTGCCTTGGTGCGATCCTTGACGCGATTCTTGGTCCTGTTCTTGGCCATGCAGGCCGCGCGCCAGCTCATGGTCGATGGCCACGCCGGGAATGCAGACAATGCTGAGAAGGCTGGCCACCGACATCACGGCGAGAAGATAGAAGACGACCGTCGGTCCGAGCAAGTAGGCACCGCCGCCTGCGACCGCGGCGGCGGTCGCATTGCCGGCGTGATTGAACGTCTCGTTGCGTCCGATTCGCCCCGTGAAGGCATGATGACCGAAGACACCGAGCGACACGGCCGCCAGCGCCGGTGGGAACACTGTACCTGCGGCGTGCGCAACGGCCTGCGCAGTCGCTACCGGCCAGAAGCCATGAAGCAGAGGCAGCAACAACGACGTCGTGGTGACGAGGATCGCCGCACCCGACATCAGCACTCGCTTGGCCCATGTGGCGTCCACCAGCGCGCCGGCCGGCGCCTGGGCGAGTATGCCCGCCACCGTCGCGACCGACATCACGAGGCCGATGCGCGCCTCATCCCATTGCTGCACGGTCAAGAGATAGATGGCAAGGTATGGCCCCAATCCGTCCCTGACGTCGGCAAGGAAGAAATTGGCCGCATCCAGCGCGCGGCCGGCCCTCCTTCGATCGGCTTCTCGTGACATGGCCGGCTCCCGGTTTTCGGCAAACCTCCGCCGCCCGGATCGAGCCAGATGGGCAACGACCTCGGAGAGGAAGGCAGAACCAACCTGCGCCAGGCTCCCGGGTTCCGCGCGCGAAAGCGCTCATGGTGCCCACACATGTAGCCCGCGCGAAGCACCTCGACCGCGAAAGGCGTGGGAGCGTGCAACCATCCGAGCCTCGAAAATGTATTTTCGCGAAAATCCGGAACGGCGCGGCCGTGATCGGCTTGTCATGACCAAACGATAGCCTCAAAACTGCGCGAGCTTGAGTGCGCACTGCTTGTCGATGAACCAAAACCACGCTCTTTATCTCTCTCGTCTCCCGCATCCAGTGTGCGCAACGCAACTTCCCCTATTGCGCGAACATGCCCTAACGCGAAGGAAAAGATCATGAAATTGAAGCCCGGCGACGTCGTGATATTGAAGTCCGGAGGACAACCTCTGACGGTTGCGGAAGTTAGCGATGACGCCGTCGAATGCCTCTGGATGGGCGCCGCCGGCGACCTGTTCCGCGAAACCCTTCCGCTTGCCGTTCTCGAGAGTGCCGACATCGATCCTCTGGATCGTGAGGACGATGAGGAGGAGGAAGACGAGGACGAGGAGGACGACGAGCGCGCGGACGAAGAGGAGGAGGACAAGGTCGCGTAATTTGGCGACCTTGCGCTATGGTCATCGCGAGCCGGCCGTCCCCGGCCGGTCCAGTGCGTTTTCATTTCTGACATTTTTGTTTTCATTGACACCCAAGGGCGCCGCCGGCAAATCGTGATTGCCGATGGCGCTTCGGATGCGGCGCGGCATGGCGGGCGAAGGTGAGGGTCCGCCTGCGCGGGTTCGCGTCGCCGTGGCGCTCGCAGGCATGAAGAGCGGCAGATATGAAGAGCGGCAGATATGAAGAGGCGGCAGCCCTTCATGCAACGCCTGCCTTCCGCCGGCTTGCCTCGGGGCTCCCGTAAGGCCATAATTATGTCACAGACCGCTTCGAACCCGCCGTGCGGCGGATCGTCGATGTTGAGACACTTGATCCTTTGAGCTGAACCTTCGAATGCCCATCATCAACCGCGTCGCGGCCCTCTCCGACGAAATGGCGGCCTGGCGCCACGATTTCCATGAAAATCCGGAACTGCTCTACGAGGTGCATCGCACCGCCGGCGTCGTCGCCGATCGCCTGCGCGAGTTCGGCTGCGACGACGTGGTGACCGGCATCGGGCGCACGGGCGTCGTCGGCGTGATCCACGGCCGCAACAGCGCATCCGGCAAGACGATCGGGTTGCGGGCGGACATGGACGCCTTGCCGATCGTGGAGGAGTCGGGTGTCCCCTATGCCTCGAAGTCGCCCGGCCTGATGCATGCCTGCGGCCATGACGGGCACACCGCGATGCTGCTCGGCGCCGCCAAATATCTTGCCGAGACGCGGAATTTCGACGGCACCGCGGTACTGATCTTTCAACCCGCCGAGGAAGGCGGCGCCGGCGGCAAGGCGATGGTCGACGATGGCCTGATGACCCGCTGGGGCATCCAGGAAGTCTATGGCATGCACAACATGCCTGGCCTGCCCGAGGGCCATTTCCACATGCGGCCGGGACCGCTGCTGGCGGCCTCCGACAAGCTGGAGATAACCGTTCATGGCAAAGGCGGCCATGGCGGCGCCAGCCCGCACAAGGCGGTCGACAGCATCCTGATCGGTGCCGAGATCGTCAGCGCGCTGCAATCGATCGTCGCGCGCAACGTCGATCCGATCAAGACCGCGGTGATCTCGATCTGCGTGTTCCAGGCCGGCAGCGCGGCTAATGTCATTCCCCCGACCGCCACGCTGAAGGGCACTGTGCGCACTCTCGATCCGGAGGTGCGCGATCTCGTCGAACGCAGGATCGCCGAGGTCGCCGACGGCATTGCCCGCGCCTATGGCGGGTCGGCCGAGACGAAATATACCCGGCTCTATCCCGCGACCATCAACCACGAGCGGGAAACGGCCGTGGCCGCCGACGTGGCGCGCGACGTCGTCGGTGCCGAGCGGGTCAACGACAACGCGGCGCCATTGATGGGCGGCGAGGATTTCGCCTTCATGCTTCAGGCGCGGCCGGGCGCTTTCGTGTTTCTCGGCATGGGCGGCGGCGAGGAATGCCATCACCCCGCCTACCGGTTCAATGACGCCATTCTCGGGCATGGGGCGTCATACTGGGTGCGGCTGGTCGAGAAGACGATGCCGGCGGGCTGACGCTGGCCGTCCTGGTTCCGGCGTCCGCGGCAGGTCTTGCAGCAAGATCATGCCAGCCGGGACGCATCGAATGTACTGAGGGGACAAGGAACGACAACATGCAGGCCGGCGTCATGGCGCAGATGCGCCGTCGTGTGGTGATTTCGTCGACCATCGGCAATGCGCTGGAGTGGTTCGACTTCACGGTGTTCGGGCTGTTCGCCGGCGTCATCGGCAAGCTGTTTTTTCCGGCCGACAATCCGTCCTCCTCGCTGCTGCAGGCCTTCGGCGTGTTCGGCATCGCCTTTGCCGTGCGGCCGCTGGGCGGGCTGGTGTTCGGCCTCTATGCCGACAAGCACGGGCGAAAGGCGGCGCTGATCATCATGATCATGCTGATGGCGTTCGGCACCGGCCTCTTGGGCTTTCTCCCGACCTACGGCGCGATCGGCATTGCCGCGCCGCTCCTGCTGTTGCTGGCACGCCTGATCCAGGGATTTTCAGCCGGCGGCGAGTTCGGCAGCGCCAGCGCCATGCTGATCGAATTCGCGCCCGAAGGCCGGCGCGGCTATTACGGCGCGTTCCAGATGGTGTCGCAAGGGCTTGCATTCGCCATGGGTGCAGCCATGGCCTACACGCTCGGTCGTGGACTGACGGCAGACGATCTTGTGAGCTGGGGTTGGCGCGTGCCCTTCATTCTCGGCATCCTGATCGGGCCGGTCGGCTGGTATCTGCGCCAGAAATGCGACGAATCGCCGGAGTTCGAGGCCTACCTCGCCGAGAAGGCCAGGACGGCGCAACCGAAGCGGAAGACCACGCTTGGGCAATTGTTCTCCGAACACCCTCGGGAGTTGATCGCATCCTTCTGCCTGATCGCCGCAGGCACCGCGATGAACTATGTCGGCTTGGTGTTCCTCCCGGCTTATGCCGCAACCGAGCTCAAGCTGCCGCTGCCGGACGCCCAGCTCGGCGTGCTGGTCATGAGCCTCGTCATCGCGGCCCTGGAGATCGTGTTCGGTGCGTTGTCCGACCGCGTCGGCCGCCGCACCGTCATGATCCCCGCGCTCGTGCTTTACGCCGTTCTGTTTTATGTCCTGCTGCAACGGCTGGCGGCGTCTCCTTCGACCGCCCATCTCTGGCAGCTCCAGGCGCTGGGCATCGTCCTCGGCGCGCTCGCAGGTCCCGCGCCGGCCTTCGTGACGGAGATCTTTCCCGTGGGCGTGCGCTCGACCGGGACGTCGCTGATCTACAATTTCGCCGTCATGCTGTTCGGCGGCCTCGCGCCGTTCATCAACACCTGGCTGGTGCAGGCGACCGGCGACAAGGCGGCACCGGTCTACTACATCTTCTTCGCGGCCGCGGTCGGCGTGGTCGGCCTGTCGATCTACCGCCGCCCGAGCCTGCCAGCCACAGCCGCGGTCGCACAGCCGGCGCAGTAACGCCCCCTCACACCAGCTGCCGCAGCGCCGCCTGGATCATCACCACGCCGCCGGTGATCACGGCGGCATCGAGGATCGCGGCATGGATATGCACGGGCATGCGCTCGACAAAAGGTTTTTGCCAGGAACGCGCCGGGCAGCGCGATGGCGCCGTTCAACGGCACCAGCGCCAGCGGCATCAATGCGCCGGTGCCGTTGCCCGCAAGTTCACCGATGATGGCGGCGAACAGCGCGACACCGGCGACCAGGACAAGCTGCCACAGCGAGACGTCGGCAAAGCCGGAAAGCACGGTCAAGGCCTGAGGTCTTTGTTGCTGTTGATGCGGGCGACCGCCTGGTCGGCGATGACCGCGAGCACCACGCCGTCGAGCGGAAAATCGGCGGCGAGCCAGGCGTCTTCGGCCAATGTCAGCACGTGCCCGAGCGAGGGGCCTTCGGCCACACCGCGTGCGATGAAATCGGCCGCCTTGAGCGGAAATTTTGGCGCGCTCCAGCGCTGTGGCAGCGTGGCGAGTTCGAGCCAGGGGGCCGGATCGGCATCGGCCCCTGCGCGCGCAAAGGCCAGCAGCAGGCGGTCGCGATAGCGCTCCGCGCCGAGACGATAGAGCCTGCGCTTGGCGGTCGTCTCGTCCATGCCACCAAGCCGCCACCAGCGATGGCCCATGGAATCGAGCGCCTTGGCCTCCGCATTGGACAACCGCAGGCGCAGCGCCAGCCGCTTGGCGTCTTCGGTCACGGCGACCGCGAGCGCGGCCAGACGGCGCACGGGATCCGGCTGCAACGCGAGCCTGCGTTCCGCCGCGATCATCGCCGCGAACGGCCCGAGATAGGCCACGCCGCCGAGGACGGGCAGCAACAGGCCGCCATCCGCCATCGCCGCGATGGCCGCCACCGCGCCGTCGGCGACCAGCAGCTTCAGCATCTCCACGCGCAGCCGTTCCGCCGACAGCGTCGCGAGGCCCTCGCGCGCGGCGATGCAGGCGAGCAGGCCGGCGCGGTCGACGTCGCCGGCACTGAAGGCGGCATGAAAGCGGAAGAAGCGCAGGATACGCAAATAATCCTCCGCGATCCGCTCGGCGGGATTGCCGATGAAGCGCACGCGTCTTGCAGCGATATCGGCGAGCCCGCCGACGTAATCATGCACGACGCCGTCGGTGCCGATCGACAGCGCGTTGATGGTGAAATCGCGCCGGCGCGCGTCGCCGACCCAGTCGCGGCCGAACGCGACCTTGGCCTTGCGGCCAAAAGTCTCGGTATCTTCGCGCAAGGTCGTCACCTCGACCGGCTGGGCATCGATCACGAGCGTCACGGTGCCGTGGTCGATGCCGGTCGGCACGCTCTTGATCCCTGCCGTCTTGGCGCGCCGGATCACCTCGTCCGGCACGGCGGTGGTCGCGACGTCGATGTCGCCGATCGGAATTTTGAGCAGCGCGTTGCGCACGGCGCCGCCGACCACGCGCGCCTCCTCACCGCCGTCGTTCAGCAGTGCGAGCACGCGGGCGGTCGCCCCCGCCGTCAGCCAGGGCGCATCGTCCGGCTCCATCTGGCTCATTTCTCCACCCCGGGAACGAGCCTGCCGTTCTCGATATGCGCGGGGATATAGGTCGAGTGCGGCGGCGCACCGGAAAAATTCGCCAGCATGATGAAGCTCGCAATCACCAGGAGCAACGATCCCAACAGCAGTTTGGCAATCGAAGGCAGCGGCCAGGAGGATTGCGCCACAAGGTTGGACCGTGTCGCAAGCAGAAACAGCGCATAGACCGCGAAAGGAATCAGGAAAATGCCGATCTCGGTCAGCGCCGGCCGGATCATGGCAGACAAATCCGTTCGTAGAGCAGGCGCAGGATGCCCGCGGTGGCGCCCCAAATGTAATGTCCGGCGTAGGGCATGGCGTAATAGAACCGCTCCATGCCGCGGAATTCCTTGCTGTGGATCTGGTGATTGACCGGGTTCATCAGGAAGGAGAGCGGCACCTCGAAGGCGTCGTCGACCTCGCCCGGGTTGATGCCGAGCGTGAAGCCGGGTGCCACGCGGGCCAGCGTCGGCAGGATGCGAAAGCCGAAGCCCGTGCCATAGACATCGAGATAGCCGATCGGATCGATGAAGCTGCGGTCGAGCCCGATCTCCTCCCAGGCTTCGCGCAGCGCCGCGTCGCGCGGGCTCGCGTCCGCCGGATCGATCTTGCCACCGGGGAACGAGATCTGGCCGGCATGATCGTTGAGATGCGCCGAGCGCTGGGTGAGCAGCACCGTCGGTTCGGGATGCGCGACCACCGGGATCAGCACGGCGGCAGGCCGGATCGGCTGCTCGCGCGCAATGATCTCGAGCATCCGGTCGGTGCCGGCATCGCCGCTCGTCGGCACGATGTTCGGGTCACGCAGGGCGGCAGGAACCTCGAAGCGCAAGCGCGCGCGCGCGCGCGCGAAAAATTCCGCGGCATCGAGCGCGGCCGGCGCGGTCCTCACCATCGGCTCGTTCAAAGCGCAGCCCTCACCTCAACGGCATCCGCCATCGGGAAAAACTCTCCGGCCGACTCGATCCCGAACATCTCGCGACCATCGATCATTCGCTCTTGTCCCATGTCAACAAGGTCATAGTAGAGCGCCCGGGTCACCTTCGCCCATAGATCGGCGCGGACGTGCAGATAGGGCTTGAGCCCGCCCGCCGCGCTGATCTCGAAGCGCAGGCGATGGTCACGGTCGCAATCGACCCAGTCGTCGACATTGGTGCGGAAACGCAGCAGCGCGCCGCGGTCGTCGTGCTCTCTCCGCATCTCGACCGCCGCGAACGGCGCGTCGTCAACGCGGATGCCGACCTTCTCCACCGGAGTGACAAGAAAATGCTTGTCGTTCTCGCGCTTCAAAATTGTCGAGAACAACCGGACCAGCGCAGGGCGCCCGATTGGCGTTCCCATGTAGAACCAAGTAGCATCTCCTGCGATTCGCATGTCGAGATCGCCACAGAACGGCGGATTCCACAGGTGCACCGGGGGCAGCGCCTTTCCGGCAGGCGTGGTTTTTACGGACGTCTTTGCCGCGTCCATGGCGGCAGCCGTCAACCCCTCGAGATTTTGGCTGCTGCTCTGCCCTTGCTTCGCCATGTTTGTCCTGACGTTGAAGCGTGATTGGCACGATTGGTGCAAGTCTTCCGTTGCGACCCCAACGCGAGTTCCGCTTCTCGAGGTCGCCATATCGTGATGCCGTTAATACCCTGAAATGCCGCTAATGTGGGGAATGTTTAATTCAACAAATACATGGCCTTCTCAACGGTCTAGCATGCGTTCTTGACATCATGGCACGGCTCAGGCGGCGCCAACATCAGTTAGAAGGTCAAAGGAGCGACGAATGGCGGAAAGTGTTGAGAAACTGGAAGATGTGATCGTTCGCTCGGCCGAGCAGGTCTCGGGCCAGATCCGCGCCGCAAAGGACGCGATCGCGACGGTCATTTTCGGCCAGGAACGGGTCGTCGAGAACACGCTGGTGACGATCCTCTCCGGCGGTCACGCGCTGTTGATCGGCGTGCCGGGGCTCGCCAAGACCAAGCTCGTCGAAACGCTCGGTGTGACACTCGGTCTCGACGCCAAGCGCATTCAGTTCACCCCCGATCTGATGCCGTCCGACATTCTCGGCGCCGAGGTGCTGGACGAGAGCGGCACCGGCAAGCGGTCGTTCCGATTCATTTCGGGCCCGGTATTCGCCCAGCTCCTGATGGCCGACGAAATCAACCGCGCCAGCCCGCGCACCCAGTCGGCGCTGTTGCAGGCGATGCAGGAGCAGCACATCACGGTCGCCGGCGCGCGCCACGATCTGCCAAAACCCTTCCATGTGCTGGCGACGCAGAACCCGCTGGAACAGGAAGGCACCTATCCGCTGCCCGAAGCGCAGCTCGACCGTTTCCTGATGGAGATCGACGTCGACTATCCGGATCGCGATGCGGAGCGCCGCATCCTGTTCGAGACCACCGGCGCCGAGGAAACCGTGGCGAAAGCCGCGATGACCGAGGACGCGCTGATCACCGCGCAGCGGCTGGTGCGCCGGCTGCCGGTCGGCGATTCCGTGGTCGAAGCGATCCTGTCGCTGGTGCGCTCCGCGCGACCCGGCCCTGATGGCGGCGATACCGGCAAGCTGATTGCCTGGGGACCGGGCCCGCGCGCCAGCCAATCCTTGATGCTCGCGGTTCGTGCGCGCGCGCTGCTCGACGGTCGGCTCGCGCCCTCGATCGACGACGTGCTCGATCTCGCCGAACCGGTATTGAAGCACCGCATGGCACTGACATTCTCGGCGCGCGCCGAAGGACGCACCATTCCGGACGTGATCAAACAATTGAAGACGCGGATCGGTTGATGGCCGCTGACCCGGGGCATGGGAAGGAAATTTTAGCGATCCGACGTGCCGACGGCGAAAGCCGCACGCTTGCCGCTTCGCTGCCGCGCCTGGTGCTCGAGGCCCGCCGCATTGCCGCCAACGTCATCCATGGCCTGCACGGGCGGCGGCGCGCGGGAGCCGGCGAGAGTTTTTGGCAATATCGCCGCTTCGTCTCGGGCGAGCCCGCGCAGAATGTCGACTGGCGGCGCTCGGCGCGCGACGATCACCTCTATGTCCGCGAGCAGGAATGGGAGGCCGCACATACCGTGTGGATGTGGCCCGACCGCTCGCCGTCGATGGCATTTGCTTCACTCAAGGCCCGCGACAGCAAGCTCGAACGCACCTTGATCGTGACCTTCGCGCTCGCCGAGCTCCTGGTCGCCGGTGGCGAACGCGTCGGCATTCCCGGCCTGATGAGCCCGACCGCGAGCCGGACCGTGATCGACAAGATGGCGCAGGCGATGCTGCATGACGATGCCGAGCGGCCGAGCCTGGCGCCCTCCTTCGTGCCGTCGTCGCTCGCCGAAATCGTGGTGCTGTCGGATTTCTGGTCGCCGATGTCGGAGATCAGGACCATGCTGGCGGGATTATCGGGGTCTGGCGCGCACGGCACGCTGGTCCAGGTGGTCGATCCCGCCGAGGAGAGCTTTCCCTATTCCGGCCGCGTCGAGTTCGTCGAGCCCGAGGGTGGCGACATCATCACCGCGGGCCGGGCCGAAGCCTGGGCCACCGACTATGTCGCTCGCGTCGCGCTGCATCGCGACCAGATCCGCGAGGAGACCAACACGCTCGGCTGGCTGTTCACGACGCACAATACGAACCGTTCGGCCGCTGAATTGCTATTGTTCCTGCATGCCGGCATGACCGTGACCAAGGGTGGTGCGCGTGCCAACGTCAAGGTAGGTCGCAGCGTATGATCGCCGGTCTTGCCCTCTCCTTCGCCGAACCGCTGCTGCTGCTGGGGCTGCTCAGCCTGCCGGTGCTGTGGTGGCTGCTTCGGGTGATGCCGCCGCGCCCACGGCGCATCGAATTCCCGCCGACGCGGCTGCTGTTCGACATCGCGCCGAAGGAAGAGACGCCGTCGCGCACGCCCTGGTGGCTCACCGCGCTCCGCCTCGCGGCCGCGGCGCTGCTGATCTTTGCTGCGGCAGGACCGATCCTCAATCCGCAGACCGGGCTTGCCGGCGGCAAGACCCCGCTGTTGATCCTGCTCGACGACGGCTGGAGCGCGGCCGGAAGCTGGGACATGCGGATCAAGGCCGCCGATGAGTTGATCGCCAATGCCGACAACGACCGGCGCGGGGTTGCGATCGCGCCGCTCTCGGACCCCGCGCGCGACATCACCATCATGCCGGCCGGTGCGGCGCGGGTCGCGCTGCAACAGCTCACTCCCCGTCCCTACACGATCGACCGCAGCGACACGCTGCCGGCGATCGCGCGCTTTCTGAAGGCGACCGGCGACTGCGAGATCGCCTGGCTGTCCGATGGCGTCGATGCCGGCCGCGGCACCGAATTCGTCAGCGGTCTGGCCAAAACCATCGACCAGCGGACGCTGACCATCTTCGAGGGCGGCGCCGCGCCGCCGCTGGCGCTGACGGCCGCGGAAAATGCCGCCGCCAAGATGACGGTGAAGGTGCTGCGCACCGACGGTGGGCTAGCGACCGGGGTCGTGCGCGCGCTGGACGCCAAGAGCCTGCCGATTGCGGATGCGCGCTTCTCCTTCGGCGCCGGCAGCCGCGAGACCGAGGCGACCTTCGATCTTCCGGTCGAACTGCGCAACGACATCACCCGGCTCGAGGTTGCGGGTGAGCGATCTGCGGGCGCGGTGCAGCTGCTCGACAAGCGGTGGCGCCGCCGTGCGATCGGGATCGTCAGCACTTCGACCAGCGACACCGCGCAGCCGCTGCTTGCGCCGACCTTCTATCTCACCCGTGCGCTGGCGCCGTTCGCCGACGTCAGATCGGGCGAGCGCGTCGCGCCACAGCAGGCGATCAGCCAGTTCCTCGACCAGAAGCTGCCGATGATCGTGATGGCGGATGTCGGCACGCTGTCGCCGGAGGTTCACGACCGGCTCGTGAGCTGGATCGAACAGGGCGGCGTGCTGGTTCGCTTCGCAGGACCCCGGCTCGCGCAGGGCGACGACGATCTCGTACCGGTCAAACTGCGCCGCGGCGGACGCACGCTCGGCGGCAGCCTGACCTGGGAGAAGCCGCAGCACCTCACCGCGTTCGCAGCCGACGGTCCGTTCGCAGGCCTTCCGGTGCCGAAGGACATCACCGTGAACCGCCAGGTGCTGGCCGAGCCCGACGCCGTGCTCGCGACCAGGAGCTGGGCCTCGCTCGAGGACGGCACGCCGCTCGTGACGGGCGAACGCCGCGGCAAGGGGATGCTGGCGCTGTTCCATGTCTCGGCCGATATGCGCTGGTCCGATCTGCCGATGTCGGGCAGCTTCGTCGAAATGCTGCGACGGATCGTCGACATCTCGGGCTATACGCCGAAACAGGGCGCGGGCGTCGCCGGCGAAGCGAGCAGCGAGACGGTGGCGCCGCTGCGTACGCTCGACGGCTTCGGCATCTTCGGACCGCCGCCCTCGACCGCCAAGCCACTCCCCGCCGACTTCAAGGATCACGCCACATTGGATCATCCGCCCGGATTTTATGGACCCGCCGAAGGACCGCTCGCAGTGAACACGCTCGCGCCCGCCGATCGCATCGCCCCGCTCGACACCTCCGCGATGACAGCGCGGCGCGCCAGCTACACCAACGCCGAACCGCGCGACCTCAGGGGCATCCTGATGTCGGCTGCGCTGGCCTTGTTCCTGCTCGACGCGATCGTGGTCGCCGTGCTCGGCGGCGGTCTCGCCGCGATGATCCGCCGCCGCGCTGCGCCTGCGGCGATTGCCTTTGCCCTCGTGCTTGGCGGCCTCCTGGCCATGCCTTCGCCGATCCGCGCGGACGAGGGCAGCGACGATTTCGCGATGCGGGCGGTGTCGCAGACCAGGCTTGCCTATGTCGTCACCGGCAATGCCGACGTGGATTCGATCGTGAAGGCGGGCATGGCGGGACTGACGCTGTATCTGGCTCAGCGCACGGCGCTGGAGGCCGGTGATCCCGTCGGCGTCGATCCCGCGCATGACGAGCTCGCGTTCTTTCCGCTGATCTATTGGCCGATCGTCCCCGGCGCGCCAAAACCGCCGCAGGACGCCATCAACCGCATCGACGCCTACATGAAGCAGGGCGGCACCGTGCTGTTCGATACCCGCGACGCCGTCGAGGCGCCGCCCGGTGACAATGGCGGCGCCCAGACCCCGGGCATGCAGGCGCTACGCGACATTCTTTCCTCCCTCGATGTGCCCGAGCTCGAGCCGGTGCCGCGCGAGCACGTGCTGACCAAGACGTTCTATCTCTTGCGCGATTTTCCGGGCCGCTTCGTCTCAGGACAGACCTGGGTCGAAGCCCTGCCGCGCGAGGACGACGAAGAAGCTGCCGCACGGCCGGCGCGCGGCGGCGATGGCGTCTCGCCGATCATCATCTCATCGAACGATCTGGCCGGCGCCTGGGCGATGCGGAGCGACGGCCAGTACGTGCTGCCGCTGGTGCCTGGCGAGCCGAAGCAGCGCGACTACGCCTTCCGCGCCGGCGTCAACATCGTGATGTACACGCTGACCGGCAACTACAAGGCCGACCAGGTGCATGCACCTGCCCTGATCGAGCGGCTGGGACAATAGGCCATGAATTACGGCATCGCATTCACGCCTCTGGTTCCCCAGGCCGTCCTCTGGCTCGCGCTTTCCGCCGTGGTCGTGATCGCGGCGCTGCTCCTGCTCGCGCGCTCGCGCGGCGCCTGGGTACGCGTGGCCGCGCTCGCCCTCGTCGCGCTGGCGCTGGCCAACCCGTCGTTCACGCGCGAGGATCGCGAGCCGCTGACCTCGGTGGCCGCGGTCGTGGTCGACAAGAGCCCGAGCCAGAATTTCGGCGACCGCACCAAGCAGACCGCGCAGGCACAGGCTGCGCTGGTCGACGCCTTGAAGAAGATCAAGGGACTGGAAGTGCGCGTGGTCGACGCCGGACAGGCCGACGGCGAAACCGACGGCACAAAACTGTTCGGCGCGCTGTCTTCGGCGCTGTCGGACGTTCCGGTCGACCGCGTCGCCGGCGCGTTCCTGATCACCGACGGACGGGTGCACGACATCCCGGCGAATGCGGGCGGTGTCGGCTTCCAGGCGCCGGTGCATGCGCTGATCACGGGCCAGAAGGACGAGCGCGACCGCCGCATCGCGATCACGGCGGCGCCCCGTTTCGGCATCGTCGGACAGACCCAGACCATCACCTACCGCCTCGACGACCAGGGCGTCACCGGCGAGCGCGCCAAGGTCGTGGTCCGCCGCGACGGCGAGACGATCAGCGAACGCACGTTGCAGAGCGGGCAGACCTCCAGCGTCGACATCGACATCAAGCATGAGGGGCCGAACATCGTCGAGATCGAGGCCTCGCCGCTCGAGGGAGAACTGACCCTCGTCAACAACCGCGCGGTGGTGGCGATCGACGGCGTGCGCGACAAGCTCCGGGTGCTCCTGGTCTCGGGCGAGCCGCATTCCGGCGAACGCACCTGGCGCAACCTCTTGAAGTCCGACGCCAGCGTCGACCTCGTGCATTTCACCATCCTGCGTCCGCCGGAAAAGCAGGACGGCACCCCGATCAACGAGCTGTCGCTGATCGCGTTTCCGACCCGCGAGCTGTTCCAGCAGAAGATCAACGAATTCCAGCTCATCATCTTCGACCGCTATGCGCGCCAGGGGGTGCTGCCGGTCGCCTATTTCGACAACATCGCCCGTTATGTGCGCGCCGGCGGCGCGGTGCTGGTCTCGGCCGGGCCGGACTACGCCTCGAACACCAGCATCTGGCGGACGCCGCTCGATTCGGTGCTGCCGGCCGAGCCGGTCGGCGTCACCGAGAAGCCGTTCTATGCGCACCTGTCGGATGCCGGCAAACGTCATCCCGTCACGCGCGGGCTCGAAGGCGCCGAGTCCGAACCGCCGCACTGGAGCCGGTTCTTCCGCACGGTCGACACCCGCAACGCGATCGGCGCCCCGGTCATGACCGGTGCCGACGGCAAGCCGCTGCTCTTGCTGTCGCGCTTCGGCGAAGGCCGCGTCGCGCTGCTGTTGTCCGACCACATCTGGCTGTGGGCGCGCGGCTATGAGGGCGGCGGCCCGCATCTCGATTTGTTGCGGCGGATGTCGCACTGGCTGATGAAGCAGCCCGACCTCGATGAAGAAGCCTTGCGGCTGCAAGTGCAGGGCCACGATCTCGTGGTGGTGCGCCAGACCATGGCCGACAGCGTCGCGCCGGTCACCGTCACCTCGCCTTCGGGCGTCACGCGCGATCTGACCCTGACCGGCGGCGAGCCCGGCGAATGGCGCGCGGCGATGCCCGCGAACGAGCTCGGCCTCTGGCAAGCGACCGACGGCACGCTGAAGGCGCTGATCAATGTCGGCCCGACCAATCCGAAGGAGTTTTCCGAAGTCACCTCCACGACCGAGATGCTGAAGCCGCTGGCGCAGGCGACCGGTGGCGACGCAAGGCGCTTGGTCGATGGATCGAGCATCGATCTGCCGCGCATCGTGCCGGTCAGGTCATCGAGCATGTTCCATGGCGACGGCTGGCTCGGCGTGAAGATGCGCGACGCCAGCGTCGTACGTGGCGTCGGCGTCCTGCCGATCTTTGCCGGCCTGATCGGCCTGTTGCTGCTGCTCGGCGCCTTTGCCGCAACCTGGGTACGCGAGGGGCGCTAGGCACAATTTGAGCGGCGCATGTCACCGCCAAATCACAGCGCCTTCGAATCTCTCCCTGGACGAAGGCGCAAGGGCAGCGACGGTTGACACGATGCGGCGGTCCCTGCGACGCTCGCTCAAGACTTCGGGATACCGTTTTGAGTTTTCCGGTTTTGAGCGTGGGTGTGTCACGGGATGGCGGGGTTCCGGTCCAACATCAAGCGCGTTGTGCGGCGTGCGCTGTTGTGTACGCTCATCGTCATCGTACCATCGCTCGCCGAGCTGCATTGGGCCGGCGCGCAAGCCTCGCAGGGTCCCGCAGCGAGCCAGCCGCTCGCCGATACGGCCAGCGCCGGCGACCTCGCGGCCTTCAGCCAGGCCGCCCAGCCGCAACCCGATCCCGGCCGCGATGACCGCGACCGTTCGCTGCGCAATGCGCGACAAGCGGATGATTGCACGATCTGCGCTGCTCTCACCGCGGCGAATGCGATCCTGTTCGCGCCGCCACCGCTGCTGTTGCTGCCGCAAGTGCTCGACTTTCTCCAACAGGCGACCGACGCCGAGTTCGCGCATTTGAAGTCGATCGGCCTGTCCTCCCACCGCCAGACGCGACCGACGTCTTGAAGTCGTCAGCGCGCCATGCTCCAGTCCGGGCGGATTGCGCCGGAGACGCCGTCGAATGCGCCATCGGCCAGCTCGGCGACCAAAAGGCGGCTGTCATCGACCGGCCCCGGCATGGTCACCCTGCCCTTCGCTACCTGCTTGAATCCGACACGGCCGTAATAGGCGAGATCGCCGATCAGCAGCACCAGGCGATGGCCCCTGGCCTTCGCCTCGGCCAGTGCGCGATTCAGCAGCGCCTCGCCGATGCCGCGCTTGCGGAATGGCGGCTCGACCGTCAGCGGCCCCAGCAGCAGCGCCTGGGTGTCGCCGACGCATACAGGCAACTGCCGCACCGAGCCCACCAGGAGCGTGCCGATGCGCGCGGTGAAGGACAGTTCGAGCAGGTGATCGACATGCTCGCGCAGGCGGTAGGCGCTCAGCACGAAGCGGCCGGGGCCGAAGGTGCGCTCAAGCAGGCGCTCGATCGCCTGCGCGTCGTTCTCCGTTTCCGGAGCGATGGTAATCGATAGATCGTTCATGGTCGAGATCGCCTAGCATCTGGCGGCCGCGCGGTCCATGCCATCGCAGCTGAAACCACGTCAGTCCGTCTTGAGCGGCGGCTGCGACAGATAGGCCAGCAGCTTCATCTCGCGGCGGCCGCGGGTCACGGTGTCGAGCACGAGGCCTGACGAGACCGACAGCATCGCCACGATCATCAGCCCGGTCGACAGCACCGCGGTCGGCAGGCGCGGCACGATGCCCTGTTCGAGATAGGTGATGAAAATCGGGATCGCGAGGCCGATCGCGACCAGCGCGAGGAAGGCGCCGATTGCCGTGAAGAAGCGCAACGGCTTCTCCGAACGGTAGAGCTTCAGGATGGTGCCGAGAATCCGAAAGCCGTCGCGCCAGGTGTTGAGCTTGCTGAACGACCCCTCGGGGCGCGCGTAGTACGGCGTCTCGATCTCGGCAACCGGCAGCGCCAGTTCGAGCGCGTGCACGGTGAGCTCGGTCTCGATCTCGAATCCGTCCGACAGCACCGGAAAGGACTTGACGAAACGGCGCGAGAACACCCGATAGCCGGACAAGATGTCCTTGAAGGCCTGGCCGAACACCGACGAGAGAAAGTGGGTCAGCATCCAATTGCCGGCGCGGTGGCCCCTGCGATAAGCGGCCTCCGCCTGATCCACGCGCAGGCCCACCACCATGTCCAGATGATCCGCGATCAGCCGCGCGATCAGGCGCGGCGCACTCGGTGCGTCATAGGTCGCATCGCCATCGGCCAGCACGTAGATGTCGGCATCGATGTCGGCGAACATGCGCCGGACCACATGGCCCTTGCCCTGGCGTCGCTCGCCGCGCACCTCGGCGCCGGCCTCACGCGCCAGCTCGGCGGTGCGGTCGGTCGAATTGTTGTCGTAGACGTAGATAGTCGCACCCGGCAGAGCGCTCCGGAAACCGGCGACGACGGTCGCGACCGCCGCCTCTTCGTTGAAGCAGGGCAGCAGAACAGCAATGCGGAACGACGACGGTATCACTTGCAAGGATGCCTGTGAGCTCTGCGAATCCTTCACGCTCCATAGCACGATCAGGCCGGCCGCGCCTGCGCGACGACCCTTTCGTCCACCGCCTCCCTTTCCTGCAACAGATAGCCGAACAGCAGCGTCCAGAGCGAGAGCATCGCGATCGGGATCGTGTAGTAGGGCGTGAAGATCGGATGGCTCAGGAAAAAGGCGAGATTGACCAGAAGATTTAGCGCCACGACAAGCCCGAGGCTCCTTACGCCACCAGCGCCCGCACGCAGCATGTACGCCGTCGATGCCAGCGCAAGCGCCAGCAGCACAAACTGCATGTCCGTGACATATTGCATGACGATGCCCAGGCTGAAATCGGGAGACACGGCGTCCGCACCGCTATAGGTCGTCGCCAGCGGATTGCCGGCGTTGATCGCGTTTGCGATCAAGGTCGGCGCCATGCCGACCACGAAGGCCGTGCCGAATGACAGGCCTTCGGCAAAGGTCTTGCGGGTCCGGCGCGCGAGAAATACGCCGAGCAGGAACAGCGCATAGCCTGCGCCGAGAAACAGGTTCGGCAGGCGGAAATTGACCGACAGCCCAAGCAGCAGACCGAGCAGCGCCATCAGCACCAGATTGTGACGCTGTCCGGTCAGCCAACGCGCGGTCAAATAACCCGTGACCGAGCAGACGATCATCGTCGGCGCGATCGAATAGCTCGCTTTCGCGGGGTTGATCATCAAATAGATGGCAAGGCAGCCAAAGATGCCCGCCAGCGCAATCGCCGACGGCGTGCGGGCGAGAGCGATGGCCAGCACCGCAAAGCCGAACACGATGAGCGTCGCCAACACATAGAGCGGGACCACCTGATGTCCCATCGGAAACAGAGCGAGGACAAGGCCCGTGCCCGGCGGATACTGCAGCACCAGCTTCCCGGACGCCGGCATCGGCGTGTGGCACGGCGCCTGCGCCGGGTCATTCCAGCCGGGATAGGCGATCTGGTTCAGCTTCGACGCCAGATAGCGATCGTCATCGCGCGCAAGGTCGGTGTCGAAACCGCCCAATCCAAAGCGCTGGAACAGGTGCGCCTGGCGCAGATAGCAGACGTCGTCGTAGACGCCGCGGGCCTCGTTCCAGTGCGACATCGACCAGACATTGCTGGCGAGCACCAGGACGCAGACCAGGCTCCAGAAACATTTCAGCGATTTCACGTTGGTCGTGAGCATCCGGTTCGATCGCATTCCTAGCACAGCCGGCGCTCAGCGCCACGTCGCCATCGGCGCCGTACCGGCCAGTACCTCCTTGATCCGCAGCCGGGTGCCGTTGGTGGTGCCTTCCGGCAGGCGATCCACGGCATGGAAGCCGCAGGCGATGATCTCGCGGTTCGGCTCGGGCAGCCGGTCCTGCCGGAACTGCCTGACGACGAAGACCGCGACATGATCCCGGCGTGACACATGGCTGTTGAGGAACACCCCGTGCAGGGCGGCCTCCCCCACGACCTCGATGCGGCCTTCCTCGGCGAGCTCACGCGTCAGCGCCTGAAGGAACGTCTCGCCGACCTCCACACCGCCGCCCGGCAGATGCCAGCCGGAGATGTAGCTGTGCTTGACCAGGAACACGCGGTTGTCCGCATCGAGCACGACGCCGCGCACGCCCAGCGTCATGCCGCGGGCGAACCGCCAATAGAGGTGAAAGACGCGCCGCAGCAGGGGCTCGAACCGTCTCCGCAAGTCATCCATGGCGGTTACATCAGACATTCCAAAACTCCCGCCACATGTCGATCCTCCTTGCACTCACCCGATCCGCTTGCGATGAGAGTGCGGTGGGGTTGGAGACTAGCACGGTGCCGTCGGGACAGACCATTGCACCTGAAGCGGCAGGGCGGGCGTGATGGCCGCGTTCACGCTCGCCCATCTGTCGGATCCGCATCTGCCGCCCCTGCCGGAGCCGAAGGTGTCCGAGCTCGCGGGCAAGCGTGTGCTCGGCTATCTCCATTGGTGGCGCAAGCGGCACAAATACCACCGCCGCGAGGTGCTGGATGCACTGGTCTCCGACCTCAGGGCGCAAAATCCCGACCACATCGCGGTGACCGGCGATCTCGTCAATCTCGCGCTCGAGGCGGAATTTCCGCCCGCCCGCGCCTGGCTGGAAAGTATCGGTCCGCCCGACCGGGTCACCGCCATTCCCGGCAATCATGACCTGTACGTGCGCGCGACACGGCGCCGCTTTGCGGAGACATTTTCGGAATATTTGGGCGACGAGGCCAAGGATGCCGCCGCGTTTCCCTATCTGCGGAAGCGGGGACCACTGACGCTGATCGGCCTGTCATCGGCGCTCCCGACACCGCCCTTGATGGCGACGGGAAAGCTGGGCGCTTCCCAGCTTGCGGCGCTGGAGCGGCTGCTTGCCGGATTGTCGCCACAGACGTTTCGCGTTCTTCTGGTGCACCATCCGCTCAGGTCGGGTTCACCGTTCAAGCGGCTGACCGACTCGCAGAAGCTGACCACACTCGTGAAGCGGCATGGCGTCGACCTGATCCTGCATGGCCATGACCATGTCCATTCCACGATCTGGATCGACGGACCCGATGGCAAGATTCCGGCAGTCGGCGTGCCATCGGCCTCGTCGCTCGCGCATGGCCTCTATCCGTCCGCCGCCTACAACCAGTTTGCGATCGCACGCGAGGGCAATGGCTGGCGCTGCGACATGACCGTGCGGGGCATCAACGACGCGATGCGCGTGCGCGAGATCAGACAGATCCGATTGATCTAGAGATTCTGCATCGCGGCCAGCACCGCCGCACCGAACAACGCGAGCGCGCCCAGCGCGAAACCGAGCAGGAAAATCCAGATGCCGCCGCCACGGCGTCGCGGCGTCTTTTCCGGCACCGGCGGCGCCGGCGTCGCAACCAGCGCCCGTTCGCGCTCCACTATCCGTCGCGCGACATAGTCGGTCACGGCCTGGACGATGACGGCGCTCTCATGCGACTCCGCCAGCACGATGCGGCCGAAGCGGGTATCCTGCACGAAGCGGTACAACCGCTTGTCACGCCCCATCACCACATGAGCGACGGCGTCGATCCACAGCCGCGGCGTCTCGCCCTGGCTGATGCCGCGATCGAACAGGTCGACTTGCTGCGGCACTTGCGCGAACAAGGGATCGAGCGCGTCGCCAAGAATCTCCAGGCGCGCCACCTCGGCGTCGCGCAGATCGACCACGACCCCGGTGCGGTCGGCCGCCTCGATGCGCGCCTGGCGCAATGCGTCGCGCAGCCTGATCGGACGACCTTCACCGCTGGCGCCGCCGCCGCTGTTCTGCGCCTCTGACATAACCCACCTCGTCCCAAAGCTGGTCCGAAGCCCCAAAAAGGTCCGAAACCGTCCGATTAACCTATCAGCAACCTAGATTTCCGCAAAGGTTGGCTGTTATCAACGGCTTACACCGCACGTTGCAGTGAAAAACGAACGGCCCCACCCGGCAATGCCGGGTGAGGCCGCCCGCCTCCTTGGACTTCCTTCTTGACCGGGGAAGTGGATCAGCTCGCCATGCGGTTGGGCTCTTCGACGATCGAGAAGCGGACGCCGGCCTTGTGACGGTTCTCTTCCGAGACTTCGCGCCAGCAGTCTTCCGCCTCCTTGCGGGTCTTGAACGGGCCTTTGACCTGGGCCGAGCCTTCCACGAGCTTATGGAAGTTCATCGAGCCGAACTCGCCCCCAATCACCCAGAAATTGCTGCCTTTGGTCATTTGTCAGTCTCCTGTTGCCCAACTAACCGTGCTCGGCCGCCATTAGCCGAACTGGTTCATCGTGTTGTGGACGCCGCCCGCCTTCAGAGCAGCCTCACCGGCGAAATACCCCTTGTGATCGTCGCCGATGTCGGAGCCGGCCATGTTCTGATGCTTCACGCAGGCGATGCCCTGGCGGATCTCGGCGCGCTGGACGTTCTTCACATAGCCCAGCATGCCCTGCTCGCCAAAATAATCCCTGGCGAGATTGTCGGTCGACAGCGCCGCCGTATGATAGGTCGGCAGCGTGATCAAATGGTGGAAAATGCCGGCGCGCCTTGCCGAATCCGCCTGGAAGGTCCGGATACGCTGGTCGGCTTCCTGGGCCAGCGGCGTGTCGTCGTATTCCGCCTTCATCAGCTCGGCACGATTGTACTTGCTGACATCCTTGCCGGCTTCCTTCATCGCGTCGTAGACCTGCCAGCGGAAGTTGAGCGTCCAGTTGAATGACGGCGAGTTGTTGTAGGCGAGCTTGGCGTTCGGGACAACCTTGCGAATGCGGTCGACCATCCTGGCGATCTGCTCGATATGCGGCTTCTCCGTCTCGATCCACAGCAGGTCGGCGCCGTTCTGCAGCGAGGTGATGCAGTCGAGCACGCAGCGATCTTCGCCGGTTCCCGGACGGAACTGATAGAGGTTGCTGGGCAGCCGCTTCGGACGCATCATCTTGCCGTTCTGGTTGATGATGACGTCACCGTTCCTGGCATTGGCAGCCGTCACTTCCTCGCAATCCAGGAAACTGTTGTACTGGTCACCGATATCGCCGGGCTTGTGGCTCACGGCGATCTGCTGGGTGAGGCCGGCGCCGAGCGAGTCGGTGCGGGTCACGACGACGCCGTCTTCGACGCCGAGTTCGAGGAAGGCGTGGCGGCAGGCACGAATCTTCGCCAGGAAGACGTCATGCGGCACCGTCACCTTGCCGTCCTGGTGACCGCACTGCTTCTCGTCGGAGACCTGGTTTTCGATCTGCAGCGCACAGGCACCCGCCTCGATCATCTTCTTGGCAAGCAGGTAGGTCGCCTCCGCGTTGCCGAAGCCGGCGTCGATGTCAGCGATCACGGGCACGACGTGGGTCTGAAAGTTGTCGATCTTCTCGATCAGCGCCTTTTCAGTTTCCCGGTCACCTGCCTTGCGGGCGGCATCGAGCGTGCGGAAGATATCGTTCAGCTCACGTGAATCCGCCTGACGCAGAAAGATGTAGAGCTCTTCGATCAGCGCCGGCACCGAGGTCTTCTCGTGCATCGACTGATCGGGCAGCGGTCCGAACTCGGAACGGAGCGCGGCGATCATCCAGCCGGAAAGGTACAGATAGCGGCGATCGGTCGTGCCGAAATGCTTCTTGACCGAGATCAGCTTCTGCTGGGCGATGAAGCCATGCCAGCAACCCAGCGACTGTGTGTACTTGGTGGGGTCGCTATCATAGGCCGCCATGTCGGTGCGCATCAGCGCCGCCGTGTAGCGAGCGATGTCGAGGCCGGTCTTGAAGCGGTTCTGCAAGCGCATGCGCGCCACGGCTTCGGCGGTGATCCCGTTCCACGTCTCCTTGGTTCGGAGCAGCGCTTCAGCCGCCTCGATCTCGCTTTGATACGACGCCGGCCGTTGCAGGCCCTGCTCGCTGATCTCACGCGGTTGGAAGTTCATGTCCGTGATCCTTTCGGTGACGACAGGCTTGCAGATTCGCATCTGCCCTATCCCATCGACATTTTTGACAGTGCATAGCGAAATGCGTGACGAGGGATAAACGCGAAATTCCTTAACAGGTATAGATGGCTTGCCTTCGAATGGTGATGTCATGTAACATACACACTTGTAATAGATGTAATATTGTAATAATTGTCACAATCCTGGACAGGAAAGCTGCCATGCCCGCCGATTCCGGAAAGAAGCTGTTCGTCGGCCCGCGCTTCCGGCGCATCCGCCAGCAGCTCGGCCTGTCGCAGACCCAGATCGCCGAGGGGCTCGGCATCTCACCGAGCTACATCAACCTGATCGAGCGCAACCAGCGCCCGGTGACCGCCCAGATCCTGCTCCGGCTGGCGGAGACCTATGACCTCGACCTCAGGGATCTCGCGACCGCCGACGAGGATCGCTTCTTCGCCGAGCTCAACGAGATTTTCTCCGACCCGCTGTTTCGCCAGATCGACCTGCCGAAACAGGAGCTGCGCGACCTCGCCGAGCTCTGCCCCGGCGTCACCCACGCGCTGCAGCGGCTCTATGCGGCTTATACCGAGGCGCGGCGCGGCGAGACCCTGGTGGCGGCGCAGATGGCCGACCGCAACGAAGGCCCACGCTTCGAGGCCAATCCGATCGAGCGGGTGCGCGACCTGATCGAGGCCAACCGCAATTATTTTGGCGAGCTCGAGCAGGCTGCCGAAACGTTGCGCGACGAGTTGAACGTGAGCGCGGAAGAGCTGTTCTCATCGCTCAGTGCCCGGTTGCGGGAAAAGCATTCGGTCACGACCCGCATCATGCCGGTCGATGTGATGCGCGAGACCTTGCGCCGTTTCGACCGCCATCGCCGGCAGCTCCTGATCTCCGAGCTCGTGGACGCGCCCGGGCGCGTGTTCCAGCTCGCGTTCCAGACCGGGCTCGCCGAAGCGTCAGGCCATTTCGAGAGCATCGTATCGCGCGCCGGCCCGCTCGACGACCCATCACGGAGGCTCTACCGCATTACGCTGGCGAACTATTTCGCGGCTGCCGTCATGATGCCGTACGCGGCCTTTCACGGCGCGGCCGAGGCGCTCGCCTATGACATCCACGTGCTGGCGCAGCGCTTCAATGTCGGCTTCGAGCAGGTCTGCCACCGGTTGACCACGCTGTCGCGGCCGAACGCGCGCGGCATTCCCTTCTTCATGCTGCGCGTCGACAACGCTGGCAATGTCTCGAAGCGCTTCTCCTCCGGCACCTTTCCGTTCTCGAAATTCGGCGGTACCTGTCCGTTGTGGAACGTGCATTCGACCTTCGACACGCCCGACCGGCTGTTGAAGCAGGTGATCGAGCTGCCCGACGGCACACGTTATTTCTCGATCGCGCAGATGGTGCGCCGGCCCGTGGCGCCGCATCCCCATCCGCAGCCGCGCTTTGCCATCGGGCTCGGTTGCGAGATCCGGCACGCGTCGAAACTGGTCTATGCCGCCGGCATGGACCTGGAAAAGGCCGAGGGAACGCCGATCGGTGTCAACTGCCGGCTGTGCGAGCGCGAGAACTGCAGCCAGCGCGCCGAGCCGCCGATTACGCGCACGCTGATTCTGGACGAGAACACGCGGCGGGTGTCGTCATTTGCATTTTCGAACGCAAGGGAGCTGTGAGTCCCTCGGAAGGGCGAGAACTCTAAGCCTTGCTGTGGCCGCCATCGGCAGCCTCACGATCAAGCGCCCGGCTTCGCCAACCCGTCATCAGTCGCGCAAGGTCTTCGACGGAGAGCGACGCCCCATCCACATCGCGATCCATGAACCCATGGTCGACCACGAGATCGTTGGACGAATGGTCGGGAACTTTGCCGTTGAGCAGGCAATGAACCAGGGGCTTAAAGCCTGCCCTACTGACATAGGTCTTCCTCACCTCGACGGCTTCAACATCCCTCCATTCGGCCGACTGGTAGCTGAAGGGAGCGATCACCTCGAACCTTACGCCGTCCAACTCGAGACGCTTGGCACAGCCGAAGAGCCCAATTAGCCAGCCAACGACTCCGGCGCTCCCGAACCACAACACGAACCGAGCATTTTGAGCACCGATCGCGATCAGCGCGACCGCCACCATGCTTCCCACCAGAAATAGCCCAGCCCTCAGCGCACCCGACCATGTCAAGGCGCGGATCGTGACCGGGCCCGGAAAGCGCGCCAGGATCTGAGCAACGGACAGTTCGGCATTGCCTTCTGCGATTGGACTGGTTGTATGTTGGTCGTCCATCACATTACCTCTTCGCGCGCCGAGAACATCGTTGCCGGTTTGAAGGCAAACAGGCCGGCGATGAGATTGGTTGGAAAGGTCGCGATCATGACGTTGTAGCGCATGACGCTGTCATTGTAGTGCTGCCGCGCGAAGCCGATGCGGTTCTCGGTCGTGCGCAGCTCCTCCTGCAGAATGAGAAAATTGTCGCTGGCGCGGAGCTGCGGCACCGCTTCGGCACGCGACACCATGAACCCAAGTGACCGCGCGAGATCGTCTTCGGCCGCGACGCGGGCCGAGACGTCATTTCCCGCGGCGTCGATCTGCCGCCGGATCTCGGCGACGGCCTCGAGCACCTCGCTTTCGTGGGCGATGTAACCCTTCACGGTCGCGACGAGATTTGGAACGAGATCGCTGCGCCGGTGGAGCTGGACGTCGATCTGGGCCCAGGCGTTGCCAATGCGATTGCGGCCGTCGACGAGCCGGTTGTGGGCCCAGATCGCATAGGCGACAACGGCGGTGATCGCGATCGCCGTGATCATTCAAGACTCCGCGGCGAAAGCTGCATTCGGCCCATCATGCTCATGCGCGCTCAACCGAATGCCCATGTCAAGAAGCCGAGCCCGAGCAGGAGACTGATCAAGACCGTGAAGAGGCTGAGCCAAACCACGATGCTCAGGCCGGCGAGCGCCATCAGCACGGCGAGCAGCAAAAACGGCGCGGCGATCGTCCAGAAAATCGTCAGCCCGACAATCCTGCGCAATCCAGTGCGCGCATCGGATCGGTCACGCGCCAAAGCGGCTCCCATGGCGGCCAGCCGTTCGAGCCTGCTGTTCAACCGCGGGTGCATCGACGTGCTGACGCCGTAGCGATCAAAACCGCCGCGCGCAGCGACAGCGCCGCAGATGAACATGTACTCCCTGACTTGACCGCCCGCAGGGATCGCCGCCTCCGACCTCAGCTGCGAAAGCGCCGAGGCGAGCGCGTCGGGATTGCGGGTCAATTGCACCGCGGTGCTGTCGGCCAGATAGCGGCGTGCGCGCCACATCAGCGCCAGCGGCAAGTTCAGCACGACAATGCACCAGATCATCAGGACGAAACGCTGGAACAGTGTCACCAAGCGGAACGGCAGCAGGGGAAGAATGAACAGGCTAAACGGTGCGAAGGATTCAGGCTCGAAGCTCGCCTCGATCCCGTCCACGGCGCGCTGCACCGTGGCGGGCGAGACGCGCCGGTTCAGCGTCGCCCGCATGAAGTCCGCGAGCGCGCGCCATGCCGACCATCGGAACGGAAGATCGAGAATGGTGTGGAAAAGCGCGAGCGTCTGCAACGTCGCCAGCACCGACTGCATCAGCCTTAGATCGCCGTTGCCGGCCGAGGCCACGCAATGCGCCATCACGGCCTGGAGCTCATCGCGGGAGAGACGATCGAGCAGCGCCCGCGTCACCACGACAGTAGCAGCCTCGTGCGAGACACCCGCGATACCGGCGTTGGCAACCTTGCTGTCGATGACCAGAACCCGCGGCACCGGCAGACCGGCGGCAAGCGCCATCTCATCGGTCACGTTCAAAAGCTGCCGCTCCTTGTCGTCCCCGGGTCGCGGCGGCCTCGCGCCGGTGGAACCGACCAGGTCGACCAGAGCGGCCCGCGCGAGCGTTCGGCGCGTGATGACCCAGGCCCACGCCGCCACGATCATGGCCGGTACAAGCGCGATCGAGACTACGGCCCACTCGCGCATGACGGCCAGCCGTTGGGCAAGCGTCTCGGCTCTCAGGCCGTGGTTGCCGGCCGTGCGGACCATTGCGAGTTCCTCGCGCGCGAAGCGTCCGATGCCGTGCGCTAATCCTCTGCAAGCGGTGCCGCAGCCGCCCCATGCCGCGAGCTTGAGCACGCCGCCGGCGAACGCGAGAAGCAGCGGGCTTAGAATCGTGCTCATCGCGATGCCGAGGGCCAGGGCAATCAGCAAGCACAGCAACGACAGGCGCCAAGTCTCGCGACGGCGCCGCCTCTGTTCGTCGAAGAAACTGTTTTTGATCGCAGCCGCGATGCGCGGCGCACCCGGCTCTTGTCCGCGACGCTCCGGCGCAGCAACCGTCGCGGAGGACGCCAAAGGCGACGAGGGCGACCCGGTCATTGCTCTCCCGCTGCTGGTCGCGCGGTGAGCTTCCCGCACGCTCCACGATAACGGCCCAATTGGGGTGAAAGCGTGTCGGGACATTGCAAAGCCCGGCCAGCGACTGCATAGTCCGCCGAATCAATCGATGCAGAGGAATTTGAGGACGAACATGGCGGACGCCGACCTGGATGTCGTGATCCGGCAGCTGGCCAGACAACAGCAAAAAAGCCTGATGGCGGCAGCGAAGAAGCGGCGCGATCGCTATGGCGGCCTTGCAGCCAAGGCCAAGGACAAGCAGGCCAGGGATCGCTACCGGCAGATCGCCAAGGATACGATGGAGCATGCGACCGCGGCCGCCCGGCGGCTGCAGATCTCCGCCGACAATGCCGCCGACAGTTATGCGCGGTCGATGCGACAGGCCGTGGCTGCCGCCGACGCGGCGGCCACGGCTCCCAAGAAGGCGACAAAGAAGCGGGCGGCGAAGAAGCAGGAAGATTAGCAGGTCCGATTCGCGCGGCGGCGCGGACCTCTTCAAATCACCCCAAGCGGCGCGATCAAGCACCTTCGGCTGCGAGACGCTCGGCACGTGCCGGCCAGACGCCTGGCAGGTGCGGGTCTTTCCTCGACGCAATCGCTCCAACATTCCTTGAAGTGTAATTCACCTCACACGCGCAATTGACCGCGTCAGCGATGGTGCGCGCCATTATTGGAGAGCGGAGTTTCAAACGATGGGGCACGCGCCATCACTTGCGACGAAAATTGCTTCTCAAATTGCTTCCCCCACGACTTCCCAAACGGTTTTCCAAGACAATTCACCGAGCCGCCGGCAAAATCGCAAAAGCCCGTTTGCGCTCATTCTCGACGCCTTGCATCACTCGCGCCGGCTGCAGGCGAAACGGGCCCTGTGCCAGCTCCACCATTTGATCGACCAGGCCGACCATGCCCGTTCCGGAGACGATCGCCATGTCGACAGATGAAGGTCTGGTCCGCCGCAAATCGTTTGTGCAGGTGCCGCCGCTCACCGAGAAGGTGCTGGTTGCGGCTATCCTGCTCCTGTTCCTGCTGCTGCATGGTCTTGCCGGCACGATCCTGCAATCCGCCGGCAGCGGAGACCGCGCGACATCCGCGTCGGATCGGGAGGCGTTGCGGCTCTACGACTGAGCTCAGCCATCGCACTCCGTCAACCGCGCGCCAACGTCGCGCGTTATCGCCGGAGCCTGTCCAGGCCGACCGGCAGGTCGCAACCACGGAA